>Ga0315289_10003906_pt1 | contig 22447 bp, 12 predicted proteins | sample YL17G11_40_MG_FD_203452 | JGI IMG/M metagenome (GOLD analysis project Ga0315289, IMG submission 203452) | Sediment microbial communities from Yellowstone Lake, YNP, Wyoming, USA - YL17G11_40 | ecosystem: Environmental > Aquatic > Freshwater > Lake > Sediment | place: USA: Wyoming | collected... | reverse complement strand
GCCGGAATCAACAAGGCGAAGCCCTCCAGCGGACTCCTTCCGTAGGAATCCGTCTATGGGCCGTCTTCCAAAGGGGTTCGGCCCATGAACCGCCTCCGGAGAACGTCGCAAGTGCACGCGACGTTATTGGAATGCTGGACTGCGGGGGGTATGTGCGTAGCGTCTACGCCCCTGAACCGCCCTTGTGGATAGGTTCGTGGGCGGGGCGTGGAAGTGTGAGGGAACTATCGTTCTGTGCGAAGCAGGAGGAGATATGGAGAGATATGGGGCCACCCTTTAGATAATACTTTACCGGCAACGCGGCCGCCTCGGCGACCTGGATACTAATGGGGAAAATGTTCGGCGGCCTAAGTCGTTTCGGTGTGTACGCATACCCGACTTTCGGGGACGCCCTACTGATTACTACGGGCCGGAACCCCCCTTGCCGCCATTCAGCCGGGCGCTGGATTGGCTTTCACACATTCTACATTCGTAGGAAGTCGGCAACAGTCGGCTGCCGCTCTTCGCGTTGGGGGACGCAACGCCGGCCTGGGAACGCCGCTCTCCGACGGCCAATCGGGAGATTGGCGGTCCCGGGGCAGCAGGAACGTACCGGGCATCAGAAGTACACACTCACTTTGTGACTGGGCGGCGGGCGCGAGGGGTGACCAGCGGCCGTTCCTTTGCCGGCGGGGTCCAGTCGGGGCTGGCCGGGGAGGGAGAGACGAGGGGCCACGTGTCGCCCCACTGCTTCTGAGCTTTTGCCAGCAGGGCCATCATTTCCTCGACCCTGCCGGCGTGTTCCCGGTTGTCAGCGAGATCCTTCGTCTCCCGTGGATCGGACTGCAGGTCGAAGAGCTGGGTCTTGTTGATATGCGTGTAGCGGATCAGTTTCCAACGGTCCGTCCGCACCGCCCGCTGCGGCTTGTAGGCAGCGAACAGATAGTCCCGCACCGAGTCGCGTCTGCCGGTGACCACGGGCACCAGGCTCTTGCCCTCCACCGGCGTCGGGATAGGCGTGGCGGTCAGGTCGCAGATCGTCGGGAATAGATCGAACAGGTACGCCAGCGCATCCGATCGGCCTGCGGGGATGCCGGGTCCGGCGAGGACGAGCGGGACGTGCATGCCGCCGTACTCGTAGACGTTCTGTTTCCCGAAGAGACCGTGGTCACCGAGCGACAGGCCGTTGTCGCCGGAGAAGATCACAATCGTGTTATTCAGTTCGCCGGTTTGCCGCAGGTGCTCGATGATCCGGCCGATGTGATGATCCAGGCAGGTGACGCACGCATAGTAGTCGGCCAGGTGCCGCCGGACAATCTCGGGCGTCCGGGGCCACGGGGCCAATTGCTCATCCCGCACCGCCATGTCGCCGTCGTCGAACGGATGGATAGGCCGGAAGTTCACGGGCAGCGGAATCTGCGCCGGATCGTACATCTCCATGAATTCCTTCGGCGCCACACGCGGATCGTGCGGCACGGGCGGGGCCATATAGACAAAGAAAGGCCGGTCGGCCTTCCGGGCCCGCAGGAGCTCAATGACCTGATCTGCGTGATTTTGACTGGAGTTCGCACGCCCTTCCAGGGACCGGTCATCACGAATCGTGTTGTGCTCGAACGCCTGCAGACCCGGCACAAAGCCGTTGCCGGATTTGCCGACGTGATAGGTTTCGTATCCCGCCTCGCGCAGCACGCGCGGCAGCAAGACCCAATCGCGGCCTTCCTTCCCATCCGCCAGGGCCGCCTGGAACTGCTTGAAGTTGCTACGTAGAATCTTCTCGGCTGGCAGGTGAAACAGGGAGCGACCGGTCAAGAGCATGGACCGACTGGGCAGGCAGACCGCTCCGACCATGGAGCCGAAACAGTATGCTCGGGAAAAGGCGAACCCGCGTTGGACAAGCCGGTCCAGGTTCGGCGTCTTGATGTGCGGATTGCCCAACGCCCCAATGCAGTCGGCCTTCATGTCGTCAGCCAGGATGAACAGGACATTCGGCCGTCTCGACTCAGCCGCCTCGGTATTCAGCCCTGCCGTGAAAGCAACAGCTCCCACCCCGATTTTCAGGAAGTCCCTTCGATGCACGCGACGCTCCCGTTTGCACAATGGCCTTGCGTTTGGAGTCCCGCGTTCACGCGGTTCTTACCCGCCTGAAGGCGGTACTCCGAACTACACGATGGCTTTGGTCGCACCGGTGGTGAAGCCACCGTCTACGAGGAGGATCTGGCCGGTGATGTAGGCACTGGCGTCGGAGGACAGGAAGACGACCGTGCCGTCGAGATCGTTCGGCTGCCCGGGGCGGCCGAGCGGAATCCGGCCGACAATGTACTCGACCCACTTGACGTTGTCGTAGAGGATCTTGTTCTGGGAGGTCTTGAACCAGCCCGGGGCCAGGACATTGACGGTGATGCCGTATTTGCCCCATTCGGCGGCCAGGCTGCGGCTCATTTGCAGGATGCCGCCGCGACTGGCGCAGTACGGGCCGATGCCCTCCATGCCGAAGACGCAGGTGCACGAGCCGATATTGACGATCCGGCCGTACTGGCGTTTCATCATCTCCTTGCCGACCGCCTGGGCGACGAAGAACGCGCCCTTGAGGTTCGTATTGAGGACCGTGTCCCATTCCTTCCAGGTGAATTCCGCGGCGGGATGACGGATGTTCAAGCCGGCGTTGTTGACCAGGATGTCAATCTTGCCGTACTCATTGACCGCGGCGCGGACCATGGCCTCGATGTCGCTTTCGTTCAGGACGTCGAGCTTGACGGGCAGGGCTCTGCGCCCCATGGCCTCGATCTCCTCCTGGAACTCCGTCAGCCGCGACTTGTCCCGGCTGGTGATGACCAGGTCCGCGCCCGCCTGGGCCAGTGCCCGGCCGAAATACTGACCAAGACCCCGGCTCGTCCCCGTAACCACCGCCACTTTGCCCGAAAGATCGAAGAGATTCTCCATCAATCACAACTCCTATCAGCGTTCTGCCCGCAAAGGACCGAGTGTAAAGTTTGAAGTCCGAAGCCCCTTCGCAGGTCTTGCTTAAAACTTGACACTTTACACTTCCAACTTCTTCACGCTACGGTTCCAGAATGATCTTCAGCAGATTCTCCTTCCCCTCCAGCAGCCTCTGAAATGCGCTCGGCCCGTCCTGCAGCGGCAGCACCTCACTGACGAGCGGCGCTACGTTGATGCGGCCGGAGGCGATCAGGTCGATGCAGGTCCGGAACTCGCCGGCGCTGGCGTAGGAGCCGGTGAAGGTCAGCTCGCGCGACACCAACTCCTGCAAGTTGAATTCCGTCTCTTTCTGGAGGTTGCCGACCGCCGTGACGGTTCCGCCGGTTCGTGTGATCGAAATGGCCTGGCGGAACGTCTCGGCAAAGCCCACGGCCTCAAAAGCCACGTCGGCGCCCCGCCCGTCGGTACGCTGGCGAATCTCTTCTTTCAGATCGACCTTGCCGGGATTGAGGCGCACGTCGGCGCCGATCTGCCGGGCGAGATCGAGCCGAAATTCGTTCAGATCGCAGGCGATCGTGGTCTTTGCGCCGCGGAGCCTGGCCGCCTGAAGGATGAACAGTCCGATGGTCCCCGCCCCGATCACCACGATGGTATCGGTTTTGGCCATCGGCGGGCGATTGGCGGCGTGGGTACCGATGGAGGCCGGCTCCAGCAGCGCCGCCTGGACGAACGACATCTGCTCCGGCAGCTTGGCACAGATCCAGTGCGGCACCGCGACGAACTCGGCGAAGGCCCCCTGCCGCTTGAACTCCGGTACGGAGACGCCGAGCACCTGCCGTTTGACGCAGCGATTGAACAGGCCCTGCCGGCAGGCGGGACACTGGTTGCAGTAAACGGTCGAGTCGAAACAGATGCGGTCGCCCGGGGCGAAGCCCTGCACGTTGCGGCCCGTGCGCTCGACGACGCCGGCGGCCTCATGGCCCATGATCAAAGGCGGCAACCGCCGGCCGGTCTTGCCGGTCTGGCCCGCGACATCGGAGCCGCAGATGCCGCAGGCTTTGACCCGCACCAGAACGTCGTCAGCGCCCACTTCCGGGTCCGGGACATCCGTGTATTCGAACGTATACGGCTTCGTGTAGAGTAGTGCCTTCAACTATAGGCCTCCTATCCTGCATACGGGACCTTGCCAGAGGGGCATCCGGTCCTCAATGTACATTGCACACCCGGCACAGGACACACGATTGAGTAAATAGGTGTCCCTCCGCTGCATGTCATTTAGATGCTTTGACCTCCGGCTTCAAATCGGCGACCTGTCTTCCTTTATAGGTCAACCTCCGTAGAAAACTGTCCTTGGCCACGTGGAACACATAGATGTAGTCTGCACTCTTGCCCGGGGGAATCACCCTCGGCTTGCCATTCTTCAACGCATCCCAGCGCGCTTTGGGTTTGGCAAAGGGGACGTCCTTGGCACCCATGGCAGACAGGGAGGCTTTCTCATCGTCAATCGCTATATCGAGCGGTGTAAAGCCTTGGTCGGCTTGTGAGGTGTTCCTTATGCCGCATACAAATATCAAGAGTTCAGTGTTCGGCTCCGTGACCGTAATTTCCCCGAGCTGATAACCACCTTTCTCGCCATTGTCTTCTGTCGCTATAAAGGCCACAGGCGCACCGCCGCCGCCAAAAACGGGAGCCGGATATGAAATTGCGGGGCCGTCCCCAAAGTAGACGGTGCACTTGGTGGCTGTTTCCACAGAGCGAAGCGTTATCTCCAGTGGTTCCGCCTGATTGACCTGCCCCGGAATTGGCTTCGCCGCCTGGGATTCATGACTGATGTCTTGGGTGACGGTCTTCCCCTTGAGCTTCTCGGCGAACGGGAGAGTATCGGGAATCACCCGGACCTCAGTGCTGAAGCGATACGGCAGGGAGGAGCCGGAGTCGAACAGCAGTTCGACGAAGTACGCCGTCCAGCCCTTTTCCGGGGCCTTCACATCGGTGTCGTAGACGCCCTTGTCATTGGCGGCCAGGGACGAACTCTTCCAAGCCTTGCCGATGGTCTCCAAGCGGAAGTCACGGGCGTTCGGATTGGTCGCCGTCCAGAGATTGACCTGCGTGGGCTTCGTCTTGGCCGTGACGACCGTGTGGCCCGCGCCGGCGATGTTCCAGGAAAACTCCGGCAGCGGACGGTTGTTCAGAATCGCCATGTACCAGACCAGCAGGGCCTTGTCGGCGTTGGAGCCGCTCAAGCTGTGTTCCGTGTTCGGGTTGTAGAGCAGGTACTTCGGGGCCGGCAGGTCCTGGAAGTAGAACTGCGCCGAGTCGCACAGGAAGTACTGATCGCCGGCCGAGTTGATAATGAACTTCGGCATCGTGTACCGGTCGCGGTATTCATAGGGATCCACGAAGTTGCGAATACTGCTGCCGCCCTGGGAGTCCATGCGATTGAGGACCTTCATTTGCTCGTAGTCGCCGATGGCCTTAGAGTAGAACCCGTACGCGGCGAAGTGGTGCTGCATCTGCGGGCCCATGTTCAGCACGTCGATCACACAGGGAGCAATGGCCTTGACGCGTTTATCGACGGCGGCGGTCAGCCAGGTGGTCCAGCCGCGTTTGGAGCCGCCGGAAACAACGAAACTGTTGATCTTGAGCTTGCCGGCGCCGACTTTGGCGATGTGGTCCTGGACCGCGTCCATCGCACGGACGGCGCTCTTCGCCATCGGCAGCAACAGCGGCCACGAGCCATCCTGGGTCTTGAGGAATTTGTCGAAGGTGTAGGCGATGATCGCGTCTTCATAGCGCTGGTTGCCCGGATCGTCGGCGAATACCAACGGCTGGTTCGGCACCATTTTGAGATCGGCCACGACGGTCTTGCTCTGGAGAGCGATCTGGGCCGTCATCATGTCCGGCATGGAAGGCGGTTTGCCCCCGTTGCTGCCGCCGTTGATCCAGAGCAGAGCCGTATCCGAAGTAACATCGTTCGGCACGGTGATGGTCAGCCAATGCTGCCAGAGCGTGCGATTGACTTCTTTCTCAGTGCGCCAAGTCTGGGACTTCATGTCGATCACGTAGATCTTGCCCAGCGGATTGTCGATCGTGTTGACGACGCTGTAGCTGTAGCTCGCATCCGGCTTGGCGATGTAGTCATCAAGCGGCGTCCCGACCGCCACCGCCGCCAGGAACAACGTGACCAAAACCGCCACTACTCTTCGCGCTTTCATCATCGAACCTTCCTTTCTCCAATCGTGCGCATTCGCCTTGTAGGGTGGGTTCTTAACCCACGCGTTCCCCCGATCGAAGCGCATTTGACGCGTGGGTTAAGAACCCACCCTACATCGCCCATCGTCCGGCACTACACACGCCGCGGGAAGATGGGTCGGAGATACTCGGCGTCGTACCGACAGCCTTCTTCGATGCCGTTGGGGCCCTTCGGGAACTTCGTGCCTTCCATGACGATCCAGCCGCGATAGCCGGCCTCGTCCAGCGCCTCCCGGACCCGCTTGAAATCGATGGAGCCTTTGCCGTAGAGGTCGTCGTAATCCTTGGCGTGAACCTGGCAGATGCGCTTGCCCAGCGTGCGAATCTCCTTGTAGATGTCGTAGCCCTTCATGTGTGAATTGGCGACATCATAATAGACCTGCACCGCGGGCGAGCCGATGCGATCCAGGATCGCCAGGTGCTCTTCGGCGCTCAGCCACGACTCGAACCCGAGCGTCACGCGGGCCTTCTCGGCCTTGGCGGCGATGTTCTTGAGCTTGCTGACCACGGCATCCGTGCCGGCGGCATCGCCTTTGAGATCGCCTTTGCTGAAGAACGCCAGCAGAATGATCCGCTGTCGCATCGCCCGGGCCACGTCGATAGCCTGATCCACCCACTTCTCGGCCCGCGGGTCGCTTTTGTAGGCTACTTCGTTGAGAACACCCATCGCCAGCGAGGCAATACGCATGTTCTGGGCCTTGGTCTCCTCCGCATAGCGGCCTTGCAGTTCCGCATTGAACAGGGGCGGCTCCTTATCGGGACCGCCGCCGAAATCAACCTGAACGCCGTCGAGCCCGATCCTCTTGGCCATCGCGAACGCGGCCGGATCGCACCGATGGCCGATGGTCCAGTCGCAAACGCCAAGCTGAAAGCCCCGCGGCGTCCGCTGTTTCTTCTCCTTTTGCTTCTCCTGCCCGAACAAGGGACGCCCCGCCGTCAGCGTCAGTCCCGCGAGGGCGCCTGCGCTTGCCGCGAGCATCTCGCGGCGGCTCATTTCTCTATCGTTCATGTGTCTTCTCCTTCGGTAGGGTGTGCACCGCACACCAGCATCCACCCGATGGGACCGAAGATGGTGTGCAATGCACACCCTACCATTGCACACATCGCTCTTACACCTTTAAGCCTTTGAGGTTGGCGTCGAGTTTCTCGTTGGCCTTGAGCATCTCGTCCCACGTGACCATGCGATTCCCGTAGGCGGCCGTCCGGCCGAGGATCGTGATGAGGTTGCTGCGCACGCTCGTCTCGACCGTCGGATTGTCGAACTTGCCACCGGTGACGCTCTCGTAGAAGGTTTTGATGTTGGCGACGGCGCCTTCCTCGTAGATCTTCGGGGACGAGCCACCACGATAGAAGTGCTTGCCACGAATGATGACTTGTCCGCCGTACTCGGTTTCGAGGACGCCTTCCGAGCCGAACATGCGGTTGCGGATGCCTTCCGGCGTGGTTCCGTGGCCTTCGATCTGCCGCGAGCTGAACGTGATCCCCACGTTGTTGGGATACTGGAAGACGAGGCTGAACGTGTCATTGCAGGTGCCGACGGGCCGGACCTTGCGGGCACCGGTGCCGGCCGCCCACAGCGGTGGCACTTGCATGATCCAGTTCATGACATCCAGCGTGTGGATATTCTGCTCGGTGATGATGTCGCCCGAGAGGATCTTGTCGAGCCCCCAGGCGCGGAGGCGGTTCTCTCCCCCCTCCGGGTCCTTGCGCCAGGCGTCATACATCCGCCCGAACGGGCAGGTCGCATGGTAGATCGCTTCACCAAAGGCGATTTCGCCGAGGGCCTTCTCCTCGTGCACCCGCCGCAGAGCCTCCTTGTAGTACGGGTCCGCCCGGGTCTGGAAGTCGATCAGGAAGACCCGGTTGTTCGTGCGGGACTTCTTGCCGCTGTCTTCGATGCTCAGGCAGCCCGGGACATCGACCGCGATGGGTTTGGCGACGTAGACGTGCTTGCCGGCCGCCACCGCCGCCGCCGCGTGCTCCGGGTGGAAGTACGGCGGGCTTTCGATCGCCACGGCGTCCACTTTCTCCAGCAGCTTCAGGTAGCCTTTGATGCCGGGGAAGCGGTTGGCCTCGGGAACCTCGAGCTCCTTGCCGGCACTGTCGATGCGGTCCTGGAAATAGTCGGCGACGGCGATGACGTTATAGCCGCCGTGCTGTTTGAAAAGCTTGGCGATCCAGGTCCCGCGCCCGCCGCAGCCGATCAGGCCGAGATTGATCTTGGCGTTCGCCGCTGCGCCGCGGGCCAGACCGGGCTCCATCACGGCGAACGACACGGCGGCGGCCCCCGCCCCGGCCATGAATCCCCGGCGCGTCAGTGACGCCTTGGTTACGGATGTTTCGGTGAGCTTGCGTAGTCGCGACATGCTGCGGTCCTCCCTTGGGATTTATGATTTACGATTTGCGATTTACGATTTGTTTTGCGCATCGAGGGTCAATAGTAAATCGCAAACCGTGAATAGTAAATAGCAAAAGACTTCACTTAGCCGCCCGTGGCGCCATGGACCGGCTTTTGGGCGGCGCGGGCGGCCACGTACTCCGCAATCCGCGTGTGCTTGGCCTCCAGGTGGTCCAGGTTGATGTAGTGCTCGCGTTTGATCTTGCCGGTGGAAGTCTTGAGGAACTCGCCGGCGAGAATCTCAATGTTCTGGGCAGCCACCTTCTCGAAGTGAGAGAGCTGCTTGTTGCGCTGCTGGCAATCCCGAATGCTCTCCCAGATGAGGTTCTTGACGAGTGGCGGCTCCGCCAGCAGGTCCCGCTGGGAGCGGCCCGTGTGACTTTCCAGGGTCTCCCACGCCGGCAGCACGAGTACCCGCACCGATTCCTCCATGAGACCGTTGTTATCCTCGTGCCGGCTGGGGACCACGAGGACCTCCTTCACAAAGCGTGCCTCGGACAGGGCCGTTTCGACGCGCTCGGGATTGACGTTCTTGCCGCCGGGTAGAATGATCAGGTACTTCTTGCGGCCGGTGATGTACAGGTTGCCGTCCTCATCGAGATAGCCGAGATCGCCGCTGTGCAGCCAGCGAACGCCCCCGGCGTCCTTGTCGATTACGGCCTGGGTCGCCTTCGGATTGCGGTAGTAGCCTTTGGCGATGCAGGGGCCGCCCAGGCAGATTTCGCCGCGCTGGTGCGGCGGGAGCGTGCGGTTGTCCGCGTCCACGATCTTGACGATGAGCGTACTGATCGGCTTGCCGACCGAGCCGATCTTGTCGGGCCGGTCATTGAAGCCGTAGACCGGCGAGTTCTCCGTCGTGCCGTAGCCCTCGTACATCTTGAAGCCCCGCCGCCAGAGGACTTCGAGCACCCAGCGGGGCATCGGAGCCGCCCCCGACAAGAAGAACCGGAGCTGCGTCCAGCCCTGCTTCTGGCGGATCTTCTTGCCAAGGTACCGGGGGGCGATGCGGTCGAGCAGCGCGATGATTCGCTTTTCCTTCTTTTGCCTGTTGATACCCTCTTCCAGCTTCTTGGCCAGGGTGGTAAACAACGCCGGGATGGCGATGAAGATGGTGATGCCCTTGTCTCGAATGAGGTCCGACACCTCGCGGTACTTGTTGGTGTAGATGCTCGTCGCTCCGGCGGCCAGGGGCAGGAACTTGCCCACGGTCATACCGAAGGAATGGTGCGGCGGCAGAATGTGACCGAGGATATCGTTCGGGCCAATATCTACTTTCGTTACGGAGCCCTGGAGGTTGGCGACCAGGTTGCCGTGGGTCAACTCCACCTCGCGCGGATCGCCCGTCGTGCCGGAGGTGCACAGAATCGCGGCCGTGTCATCGCTGTGAACGCGGCTTTGCGCGTCCTCCAGGGCCGTGGCGTCCACCGCGCCCGTCCCGCCGAGAGGCTCATCCGTCAGCGTCACGATGGGAAGGCTGTGCGCGGCGCCGTACTGGATCAACTCCGCCCGGGCCTCCTCATGCTCATAATCGTCGGCCATCACCACGCCGCGGGCGTCGGTCGCCTGCAGGTGCGAAATGACGCCGTGAGGGCCCCGCTCCGGATCGATCAGGACCGGGATGGTCCCTGCCAGGATCGCTCCCCACAGGGCAACGTCGAAATCCGCCCGGTTCTTGCTGAGGATCGCCACCTTGTCGCCACGGCTCAGACCCAATTCCTGCAGCAGTCGCGTCGCAAACGCCTGGGCGCGCTCCTTCAATTGCCCGAAGGTCAGTGTCTCGTGCCGGTCGGGGCGTATGATCTCCACGCAGGTTTTTTCAAGGTCGGTCATGGACGCCAGCGACTGGTGGAAGAGATCGATCAAGTTGCGATACTTCAAGGCTGTCTCCATCACATTAGCTCCAACCAGAGAGGATATCGATCCTCGCGTTACCGACGGTCAGACATCGCATGCGTCCGATATCGAGCGCTGGGGCCCGAACCGTCATCTTGGCCTTCCTTTGTTGCCAACCCTTGATCACACCGATAGCCATATCCTGCCCGCCGGCGTCAGTCAGACCCACGATCCGGCCGACAACGCTATCAGGAGTCATTCGCTGCGTGGATCTCACGGCCAGGCCCTTGAGGCTCAGCGTGTAATCGGTCGCGTCCTGGAAATACTCTTCGAAGAGCCGCCTACGGTGCTCTTGCCGGGCTTCGGGCGATTTCCGGCGAAGCTGCGCGGCCGATTTGACCTTCTTGATCGCCGACAGCCCTGCCTCCAGCCCGCCCAGAAGCTCCCTCATTTCATTCTCGCGCTGGATGGCCACGATGCGTTCAGGCCGCAGGAGTCGCTGCACCGTCCACCACAGGGAGCAGGCGGCGCCCCCCACCACCAGACCGGGGGTGTCGATCAGAACCACGTCGGCCGCCTGCCGGGCCTGCTCCACACACAGGGTCAGAGCCGCGAGCAATTGCAGGAGGTGTCCGACAGGCGTGACATCCCCGACAAAGGCGATGCCCCTGGCGGCCGGCATCCTTGGCGCGCCGGAGCGCGCCTCGTGCAGAGTCCAGCCCACGGTGGTCGGCGGGCCGATATGCGATTGGCCGGTGTCGGCGTCGACCAGGGCCACCGGTTCGCGCCGGGCCAAGCGCTGGGCGAGCGCGTCCATCAACGTCGTCTTGCCCGTATCGGCAGCACCAAGCAGCAGGAGCGTACCGCAAAGACGATGCTTCGCGTCCGGGGCTCCCGGCCCGCCTTTGCGAAGAGGACTCCTGCCCACAATTCGGTCCGCTACCACGTCAGCCCAATTCTCCATCATTCCTGCTCGCCCCGCCAGGGGACGGTGTTTCGTTGCTCACTCGTCCGTGACCGACTTCCTATCATAGCAGAAACGAGAGAGAGGAAAATGGAAAAATCCCTCCCGGAGAATCGGCAGATAGGATTCTTCTCGGATAGAATGTCAAGGGTGTCGTCCAGAACCTGCCCGGCAAAGGGAGCCTTCTTCCTGTGATGCGGTGAGAGACCGAGGTGAAACCTGTGATGGGAACTCGCTATGAAACGTGTCAAGAGGTGCGCCGTGATCCTGTCTGCCAGATTCCGTAACCGCCCCCAGGCGGAGCACGCCCGTTGGCTCGTGAAGACCGCCGCCATGCTCATGTTGCTCGCGGTGACCTCTTCGCCGTTCATTGCGCGCGGTGCAGAACCCTCCGCGGCCATCGACTATGCTCGACGCGGCGTGACGCTCTATGTCTCCAAGCTGGGGGACAACTCGGATGGGCAAAGCTGGAAGACCGCCTTTCACACCATCCAGAAGGCACTGGACGCCGTGCCCGACGAGCGGGGCGGCCATCGCATCGTCATCCGACCCGACACCTACGTGGAAGCCAATCTGGCGCCGGCCCACCAAGGGGCGGCGGGTGCCTACAACACCTTGCGCGGCGATTTCGACGGCCGCCTCGGTTCGGGCGCCACCGGCTGGACCGTGATCGATTCCGGGGATCCGGAAAAGGGCTTCAAGAGTTGGGATTGGTGGGGGCCGATCCGCGCGTCGGACAAGCACTGGCCCCAGGGCAACAACCGGGAGACCTTCTCCAGCATCGTCTGGGACCGATGGAATCTGCGCTACCTCTACACGGCCGGCGGAGACGGCGGTTTCTTCTGGGACCTCACCAACAAGAGCGGCGCGCCCTTCACCGTAGTGGTCGAGGACTGTGTCGGCACCGGCCGGGCCTTCGGCGGCGGCGTGGCCTACCCGACGGTGCGCCCGGAGGAGCCGAGTGTGTTCCGGCGGTGCTATCTTCTCGCCCTCGACTGGGTGGGGGATACGGCGGCCGTCCTGGTGGGAGGATGGGAAAAGACGATGCCCGAACACCCGCACGTCGTGTTCGAAGACTGCACGCTCGTGCACGCCGACAACGCCGTAGCCATCTCCTACGCCAGCCACTGCGCCCGGGCCAGGTTCGTCAACTGCCGCATGATCGTGCTGAACTTCACCCAGCCGGAGATGGGCGGCAAGTCCACGGGGATCATCTGCACGCAAGGGCATGCGCCTACCGGACGGCTGCACGTCGATCTGGAAGACTGCCTTCTGGCCGGCTACAGTGTCTTCACCTCGGGCGAGGACCGCAAAGCCGTCACCTATACGACCAGAGGCAAGACGAGAGCCTACGTGCAGTTCAAGCAGGAGGTGCCCGAAGGTTTCGAGCGGCTGGGACTCTGGCCCACGAACCTGTTCGCCCAGATCGCACCGCCGCGTTCTCCCGCTCCCTCACGCGACAGTCTCTCACGGCCGAAACTGACGAAACTGCCCTTCGCCCAGCCCAAGGCCATGGAGAACACGCCGGTCGTATTCCAGGGCCGGCCGCTGCACGTGCTCAACTACCGCGATGACACCAAGAACAATACCGATGGCTATACCAAGAGCATGTACCTCTATGTCCTCGACTTGGCCACCGGCGAGCAGGTGTGTCGTTTCGGCGAGGGTCACTCCTTTGCCAACGCTTTCGTGGATGGGTCGCGGCTCCACGTATTCGCCAGCGAAGGGACCAACCGTGACTGGTTCCAGAGCCTCTATCACTTCTCGACCAGCGATCTCAAGACCTGGAAACGCGAGTTGGCGATTCCCAAGGAGGGCAACGAGCATCTCTTCAATGCGTCCGTCTGCCGCGACGAGAAAGGCTTTCTGCTGGCCTATGAGTCGAACCAGCCGGTCCAGTTCTGCTTCAAGTTCGCCCGCTCCGGCGATCTATCGCGGTGGGAGAAGCTGCCGGGTCTGGTCTTTACCGGCGTGAACCACGAGTACAGCGCCTGTCCGGTGATCCGGTATTCTGCGCCGTACTATTACGTGATCTACACGCATGCACCCATTGCAGGCCACAACGGGTATATCTCATTCCTGGCCCGGTCCAAAGACTTGGCTATCTGGGAACTGAGCCCCTTCAACCCTATCCTCGAAGCCGGTCCTGGCGAAGGGATCAACAACTCCGACGTGGACCTGTTCGAGTGGGAGGGCAAGACGTACGTCAGCTATGCCACAGGCGACCAGGCCACCTGGGGTGCCATGCGTATGGCTCTCTATGACGGCCCGATGAAGGAGTTCTTCATTAGCCATTTTCCGGCCGGCATGCCGACGATGAAAGCCGACGCGCGCCGGGGCGAATGACGATTCGGCCCGGCAACTATGCTGAGGACCCCTGACAAAACGAACCTGAATATGTCATTGCGAGGAGCGCAGCGACGAAGCAATCTCAATTCGCGGCGTGGGAGATTGCTTCGCTGCGCTCGCAATGACATGTTCCTTGTGGCCTTTTCTCTCAAAAAGACCACGAGGGCTGTGGATTGGCGCCACAGCCCTCGTGTTTGCACGTCAAACCGGAATCGACAGATTAGGGTGCCGCTTTTGTCACACGGATGTCGTCGACGTAGATCAGACCGGCGCCGCCCTTCTTCGGACTGGCCCGGTCGCCCACGCCGATCGCCAGTTTCTTGACTCTGGCGGCATTGACACCCGCGAAACTTCCCAGCGGGATTTTCCATTCCGTCCACTGGGTGGCGACCGCCGCATCAGGACTTGAGTGGACGGCGACCGCGCTCTTGCCGACGCTGTCCTGAAGCGACACATACAGCCTGTCCTTGCCGTTGGCCGATCGGCCGCGCACGTACAGGGTCAAGGTATCCACCCCGTTGGTCGTCCAGTCCTGGGGCGTGGCCCAGGTCCGCTCGGCCTCGGAATACCACGGGGAATTCACGTTGTTGTAATCCAGAGGCATGGACTGCCGGCCGCCATGGACGATCTTCTGCTCCGCGAACGGGGCACTCAGGTACCCGACCCGCGAACCCGTGTTATTGACCCAGCCGTCGGTCCAGGTCTCGTAGATACGGCTGCCCTCGTCGTCCGTGTAGTGCTCGAAGTCCTCGACCAAGAGGAAGTTGGCGGTCGTGAAGCTCCAGAGGCTGCCTTTCCACGGACTCTCGGGATTGGCGGGGTTGATCTCATCCACGCGCCAGTAATAGGTCTTGCCCCACTCCAGGCTGCCCGGATCGTAGCTGGCCGTGTCCGCCGGCAGCCGCTTGCGATAGATGCCGGCGGTCGTCGTATCGGCGTTCGCCACCGCCTGGGCATCTTCGCCGAAGTACACGTCATGGTTCGTCGCCTCGTCGCCGCCGAGCCACTCCAGCGGCGCGTTCTGGGCGGCGTAAGGCGACCTGTTCGCCGGCGATGGGCTCGTGGCCCGCGAAGGCAATTGCAGCCAGCCCTGGGGGACAATCTGATGCGGAATCGACGGGCTCTCCCAGGACAGTTGGGCCACAGCACCGCCCGTGTTGTCGTACCACTCCATTCGAATGGAGTAGACCTGGCCTGCGACCAGGTCCACCTTGGCGGTATTGTCCGTGGTGCCGTGGTCGGTCCAGTTGTCGATCATCGGCCGGCCATCGAGCCACAGCCGCACGCCGTCGTCACTGGTCGTGGTGAACGTGTAGGTCTCGGTGAAGGGGACCTCGAGATTGGCCGTCCAGCGGGCCGAGACACCATCGCTCAGACCGGCGGCGACTTCTCCACCCGCCCAGTTGTGATTGATCGCACCCTCCGTTCGTGTCAGCACGGGGTCACCCGCCAGGTCCTTGCCCTTGAAGTACTGTGCCTTGACGCCGCCGCCCGCGCCGCGTGTCGTGAAGCTCCAGACCTGTCCCTTGTTCGTGACGGGTCCCGTGAATTCATCAACCCGCCAGTAGTAGGTCTTGTCGAGCTTCAGCGGCCCGGGCTCATACGTCGCGTCGATGGACATGTAACCGCCGGCCGGGGCCGTGCTGACCTGCTCGAAATTCTCACCAAAGTAGATCACGTGGAACAGAACGCCCATGCCTTTCTGCCAGCTCAGGTTCTGATCCGGATCGACGTATTTCATGCCGTCGACCGGAAAAGGCTTCCAGGCCGTCAGAGGCTGAACCTGAAAACGCCAGATGTCTCCCTTCCAGGGACTGTCCGAATGCGCATCGTTGACCTCATCGACGCGCCAGTAATAGATTGTCCCGGGGACCAGACCGGTGGGATAGCGACCGCCGGGCACACCGACAGACAGCAGCGTCACCGCCTGCCGGCCGCAAAAGACGTCCGCATCCGCCCGCGTCGCCGCCGTGACTTTGTCCAGGCTCTCGCCGAAGTAGACCTCGTGCAGCTTGGCGAAATCGCCGGCTTGCCACTTGAGAGTGGCCTGCGTCTGGTAGATCACGTCGCCGTCGCGCGGGTTGGGACGGTTGGCGCGCGGATTCTCCTGCAGGTGTCCCTCCATGATGGACTGAATCTCGTCCACGCTCAGAGCCCGACTATAGATGGCGACATCATCGATCAGGCCGTTGAAGAGTGTCCCGCCTCGGGTCCTTCTTCCGATATTCACGGCGGCGGTGTTGACCGGCATCGCACCCGCGTACGCCCATTCCTCCGCCAGCACCCCATCGATGTAACACTTGAAGCTGGCGCCGTCGTAGGTGGCGGCAATATGGTGCCACTCCGCCGCCTTGGGCGAATTCGGCGCGCAGGAGTCCCGCCCGGCATCGTTGTAGAACTGCCAGTAGATCACCCCTCCGCGGGTCTCCGTCAGCTCATAGGGCAGGTCGTTGGCCGCCCATCCCCCTTTGCTGACAATCGCCATTTCGTCGCTGGCGGTCGCCCTCATGTTGGTCCAGGCGGCAATGGTGATCTCCTTCGTGATGGCCAGCAGAGGGTCATCGGGAATCTCGACGTAGTCAGCACTGCCGTCGAAATCCAGGGCCCCGCCCAACTGACCGGAGACCCACTTCGGGTTGCCCTTGAGGGCCCCGTCGAGGCCGTTACCCGAGGAGTCGAACGCGATGGTGCCCTGGCCCTCGTCAAACGTCCAGTACCCGACGAGTCCCAGCGGGCCGGCGACCGCCGTGCACCCCAAAGCCAGAACAATGGCCGCGGCACAGCGCTGTGAGAAGTGTTGCTTGTGTCTCATGGTGATCCTCCTTCCAGCAAATGTGATAGGCAAAATCTACCAGGACAATACTACCCGCGTTGCCAAGTGTACCACAGGAGGTGACGGCGAGCAAGTCTGTTTTTGGGCGCGGGTCCCTGCGCCCCGGCAGGCACCGAGCCACTGGCGGATCGCACTCATGTCATTGCGAGGAGCGCAGCAACGAAGCAATCTCAATCCGTCGGATGGTAGATTGCTTCGCTTCGCTCGCAATGACATACAAGCCACTGCCGCCGGAGCACTTTACACCCGCGCTCAATTGCTCCAGGGCGAGCCCGGCGTTCCGGCTTCGGAGGCCTGGGGACGCTCCGCAAACGGCGGCGTCTTGCCGGAGTGTACGTCGAGCAGCCGCCTGTGTGTGGCTTTGGCCGCATCCACGAGCTCCGGATAGGGACGGTCCGTCACATCGACAAATCCGATATTGTAGTTCTCACCGTCCATGCGCCCCAGGACCGGCTCGTCCCGCCAGCAGAACCAGTGCGCGCCAACGAAACAGGGCAGCGCTGCCGCCTGCTCCATGTAGTAGCGGTATCCCTTGCCCCGCTCGACCTGATTGGTCGCCTGAACTAACCCCGCGCCCAAACCATTGGCCGGCACACCCAGATGGAACTCACCGATGGCGACCGGCCGGCCGGTGACTTCGTAGACCCGCTTCATCTGCCGGGTCGGCTCGTACTCGTAGACGTTGATGCTGCAAACGTCGAACGTCCTGGCCAGGCGCAGGATCGGCTCCGGGGGCGTCCCGCCGAAGCGGATGCCCAAATTCAGATGGTTGGGGTCGTACTTCTTGATGGCCTGGTTCACCAGGGTGAGGTACCGCTCGAGCATGGCGTACACGAATTCCTTTCGCCGGTCGGGCGTATCGCCCTGGGCCAGGAACTCCTTGAGCTTGCGCTGGGTGACCGTGTCGGGGCCTTTGAGGAACAGATCGACGACCTCGGACTCGCGACCGGGCCAGGGCGGCTCGTTACCGATGAAGTAGCCCAGCAACCAGGGGTCGTCCTTGCGCGAGGCACACTGCTGGTTGGCAGCGGCATCGGCGTTGGCCACGAACTCGTCCGAGTACACATCCTGCATTCCCAAAAAGGAGGTCTGCGTCCGAGGGCCGCTGAAGGTCACCACGTAGGCCTTCCGCTGGTTCTCCGGAGGTCTCAGGAAGGACCAGTTGCCGATGGTGGTCAGACCCCAGGCCTCCATGCGGGCCACCGTCCGGTCGGGCGCGGCGCTGGCGCTCGCAGGCGCCGCATTGCGCGGGCCGCCCCTGCCTGATCTGGCACCGCCCATGCTGTTGGAACCCGTGGACAGGAACAGGTGCCCATCCGGATCGACGAACCACCACCGGCCGTCGATTTGTTCGACCCGGAAGAAGCCGGTGGCCGCCGCCTTGGTGCCGGCGTAGCCGCCATAGTTGCGGTAGCCGAAGTCGCCGGGACCAAAGGACTTCTCCTCGTCCGCCAATTCCTTTTGGAGTTGCTCGCGGCTCTTGATCTTGCGGGGCCAATCGGCGTGAGCCCATTGGCCGAATTCGTCCAGCACGGGCAGCTTGTCCTTTTCGATGAATTCGGACCCGGCGTCCTCCTTCGACAGGGTGACGGACCGGATCTCCAGGATGGGCTGGTTCAGCGGATGGTCCATGGCCACGCTCATCGCTTCGACGTTCTTGAGGTCGCCGAACGGGCCCCAGACCGACATCCAGAAGGAGTTGGTCCGCCGGTTACTGGCGGAGGCCATGTCCATGCCCTTCTGGTCGCGGCCCTTGAAGTACTGCAGGGGAATGGAGGCCCGCAGCCAGACATTCTGGCCGAAGGGCTGGAGCATCAGCCGTCGTTTGCCGTTGGTGGCATGCAGCCACAAGGAGAAACGCTGCGGCGTGGACGTTCGGATCTCCAACACCAGGTAGCTGAAGTCGGACCAGTCGGCGGGCAATTGGGCGTCCAGCTCTTTCAAAGACCACCTGTGCTCGGCGGCCTTACCCGTAAACGTCACTTTGATAGGCTTGTCCATGCCGAAGCCGGCACGACAGCAGGCAAGCAGCACGGCGGCCGCACAGATGGTGGTGTACCTCACGGTGTTCTTCATTGGACCGCCACTTTCCAAAGGGTGATGCTCAAGGGTTTGACGGAAACGACGCCGGCCAGATCCGCCGCCCCGGCCTCCCGGATGTCCACCTTGCGGGCCTCACCCGGTTGGTTGTAAGCCAGGGGATCGTCACCGGCAATGACCCAGGTCTGGGCCTTGCCTGCGAGCTTCACCGAGCCAAAGTTCAGCTTCAGTTGGGCCGCGTCCTTGGTGGGATTGACCACGGCCACAGTCAGGGCCTTCTTGTCCGGAGTCAGGGCGGCGGAGATATCCAGGGGCGCTGCCTGAGGCTCCACCGCCACCGGAATCGTGCCGAAGTGTTGACGATATAGCATCAGGGGCAAGGCCGTGGAGTCGAAGTCGGCGGCCGTCTTGGTGGTCTTGATGCAGCCGATGACGTTAACCGTCTGGGCGTAATTGGCCATGAAGATGATGTCGCTGTTGCGGAAGTACTCATGCAGGCCCGCGGCGATGCCCAGGGCGTCCTTGAGGAAGTAGCGGGTGCCCAACTCGCCAAACACGTGGGGACCGTACCAGTAGTTCCACTCATCCAAAGCGATGCGGATGTCCTTGCCCTTCAGGGACGGCAACTCTTCGCGGAGCTTGCGATGAGCGTCGGCAATCCGCTTGACATTGCTGGGAATCTGCGCCACGTGCTGCGGAATATCCTCCCGGCTGCGGCAATAGAAATGCTCGCTGATCAGGTCCATGTGGTCCGCGCAACTGGTGAGCATGCCTCGGGTCCAGCTTCGTTGCCCTGCGTCGCCTACCTCGCCGCTGCCGACCGTCTTGATGGTCGGGTCCACCTGGCGCATCTTCTCTTCGACCCAGTTGTGCTTGAGGACGTAGTGACGTTGTTGCATGTAGCCGAGCTGCCAGTTGCCCCACATCTCATTGCCCACGCACCACCACTTCACGCCAAAGGGCTCGCGATCGCCATTTTGGGCCCGCAGTTTGCCCATCGGCGTGCTGATCGGTCCATTGGCGTACTCCACCTCGGCGGCCGCCGAGTAGGCATCGCCAAATCCGGTATTGACGGCGATCATGGGTTCTGCCTTGATCAACTGGCAGAGTCGAACGAACTCGTGCATGCCCATATCGTTGGTCTCGATGCCGGTCCACGCCGGATTCGTGCGGGTGGGTCTCTTGTCCCGGTCGCCCAAGCCGTCCCGCCAGTCGTAGCCGCTCACGAAGTTGCCGCCCGGCCACCGATACACCGGGGCATTGAGTTGCTTGAGCAGTTCGAGGGTATCTTTACGAAATCCCTCCACGTTGTCGGCCGGCATCAGGGACACGCAACCGATCTTCAGCTTGCCCTTGCCACTGGTGGTGATCGCCAGCCGGCCATTGTCGCTGTCCGCTCCGGCGGTGAACGTGAAGGCGACCTTGGTGTACTTGGCGTCGACCGACTTGATCGTGTGCACGGCCTTGTCCACGTCGCCCTGGCCCCAGGATAGACTGACGGTCACGGGCGTCACTTTGCCCTCGGCAGCCACGTAGAGATACCCCACATACGCCCTGCCCTTGACCAGTCCAAGCTCCTCTTGATAGATGCCCACGGTAGTCCCGTCGCCCGGCGTATCGATCTGCGGCGAATGCTCGCCCACGAAGGCGTCCTGTTTGACCATCTGTACGGGCGACTGACCATTCGCCCCTGCCCCGATCACCTTCCACGGGGACGCGGCCAACACACGGGCCTGCTCGCGAGTCAGCCGCCAGATTTCCTTGTCCGCCGGGACCGGGAAGTAGAACTTGCGGTCTTCCAGCATCTGGGCCCAGATGCCGCCGTAGATGCAGCGTCCCAGGTGCTCGATGAACTGACCGTAGATGTAGGGGCTGATCGGTTCCCGGACCTTGGCGGCATCGACCGAGACCTCCGCCACTGCTGACCGGTTCGGAGTCCCGCCTTCAGGCGGTGCCTTAAGCGTAGAGCCGGCTAGAGCCGGTACTCCGAACGAGGCGGCCATCAAACACGCAAGTATCCCAAGATCAGAACGCCAGGAGAAGTGTTGAGCCATGCTTGTCCCCTTTCAAAAGCACAGGTCCAGATCCGTCACTCACATCGGCCCAGATCATACCGGGCGGGTCCGCGGCTGTCCACTCGCAGTTGGCGTCGAGGGCGGTGAACGGAAGTCTCCAACCTGAAAAGGTTTATGACAAACGGAAGCAGTGGGCGGTGGAGGATTTGAACCTCCGACATCCTGCGTGTAAGGCAGGAAAAGCCCAAAACCACAAGTGTATGCCTCTCCTTCACTTACCGCAATCCCCGTTTTTGCCTCAAAAGCCAAAGTGTCAGTGGTGGTACAGTGGACGCCAGAACTCAAAGTCAGTAGGCAGTGACCTTTTACTGACCTTTTGGGGTGGCGAGGTGCAGGGGAACAGATAGAATGATCTCTGGGTGGCTGTCGGCCGGCATGGATTGGCGTCCTCACCGGCGCGACGGCCACCCGTTTATGAGGACGCCAAAATGGACATTGAGATATACGAGCGAGCGAAACGTGACGAGGAAGCGATTGACCTGATAGGTGCAGAAGATTGGCGTCGTGCCATCCGGGACCTACTGAACCGGATCAACTTCGCTAACCCCATTCCAGATCATGTAGTTAACTTGCTGCGGCTGACGTGCAATAACTTGCATCGACGCCTTCTCCGCGACGGCTACGATGTCAACCGCCCGCCGCAAGACGGAGACCCCATAAACATCATTGCTTGGATGAGCGAGACGGAGAATCCAAAGCGCCGGGACCAACAACGGGCAAAAACGGGAGAGAAAGACAAAGCACCAAAGGGACGGCCAAAGAAGTACAGCGACCACGAAATAGGTGTGTTTCGACAATGCCATGATGGATGTTTGAACACCCCAAAGCTGGATGGTAAATATCTCTCGGACGCCGAAGCCTGGGAGGAAACGGCAAGACTTTATTCAAAGGACGATGAGAAGCTGACCGGAAGCAGCCTAAGAAAAACGGTAGAGAGACGAGAAAAAAGGACATAAGTAATTTTGTCCATTATGTCCAGCGCGCAGACTGGAAAGATTTTTCCATCCTGCGAAACCCTGCGTTTCAAGCACTTTCCTTCGCATCTACAGCACGCCCACCATAGGCCCTACTCATTCCATTTGTGGGGAATTATGTCCACTGTTTTCATATTGGCATGGAAACCAGTGGCACGATAGCACGACGACTTGGACTCGACCCGAATTTGGTTGTGTACCTCATCCGGAAGGGCCGGATACAGCCCATCGGCAGGGCGGGCATTATCAGAGTCTTCGCGCCCGAGGCCATCAAAGCGGTCGCGCGACTGGCCCGCAACCACAACTTCCGCCCGCGGGCAGTGCGGCACCGGACAACGCTATTGACGGGGGACCCCGTATGAAGATCGACATAGCCCCCGATCAGCGGATTTTGGTGGACGCGAACGGCGCAGCGGCCTTGTCCAGTGTCTCAAGATCGACGTGGTTGAACTGGAACAGTACCGGCCAGTGCCCGCGAGCTATCCATTTAGGCGGCAGGGTCTTGTGGAGCCGCCAGTGCATCGAGGAATGGGCCTTGGCGGGCTGCCCCAGCCGCGAGCAGATGCAGGAGGCCAGAGGATGAGTAAAGACGAGGCCAAACTCGACCCTTATGCCCTGGCCGAAGCATACATTGTCGCACGGCACACAAAGAATCCCGGCTCCGGGATTTCCTGCGAGTTACAACTCCGATATTGGCGCGACGAGTGGGTCCTGTACCGGGATGGCTGCTATTGCCGGTGGGGCTTGCCTGAGCTAAAGGCCGATATCGTCGGCTATCTGCACGGGCAGCAGATCGGGATAAACCCGCACTAC
>Ga0315289_10003905_pt1 | contig 22452 bp, 24 predicted proteins | sample YL17G11_40_MG_FD_203452 | JGI IMG/M metagenome (GOLD analysis project Ga0315289, IMG submission 203452) | Sediment microbial communities from Yellowstone Lake, YNP, Wyoming, USA - YL17G11_40 | ecosystem: Environmental > Aquatic > Freshwater > Lake > Sediment | place: USA: Wyoming | collected... | reverse complement strand
TACCGGCAGTTCTTTCTTCGGGAAGAGCAACGCTTTCTTGGGATTTGACCAGCATGTGCGTGATCATCGATGCAAATCTAGCCTCCCTTGTGTTCTCGACTCCACCCGATCCCGACTTTGTGCCAGTCCTAAGCTGGCTGTACGACACAGACGCGGACGGATGCCTGGTTTACGGTGGTCGTCTGACCCAAGAACTGCTCATGTTGAGCGGGACTTGGAGGCCCCTTGTACAACTTCTGCGGGCTGGAAGGGCAATCTTGGTCCCATGTGAGAAGATTGCCGCCGAGGAGGCACGCGTTGAATCCCTCAGGCTTTGCCGGTCCAATGACGCGCATGTCATCGCACTAGCCCGGGTTAGCGGCGCGCGGGTGTTGTGTTCGAAAGATAGGACACTTCACCAAGACTTCAAGAACCGCCAACTCATCTCGAATCCGAGAGGGCAAGTCTACCAGGCAAAGGAGCACGCACACTTGCTCCGTCATTCACAGTCGTGCCGACGGGTCCGCAAGGGCGCTGACCAATAAGTACTATTCTATCCGCTGGTGTGTTCTGGCAAGGGTGGATTTCACCCCATCATGAGCGCGATTCTGCAGGCGCTGGCTCCATTGGACTCTCAGTGATTAGCGCTTCCTGCTGACGATGCGTCCAGTGGAGGTAGGATCCCCGAAACTGGCCAATCTCAAAGAGCGTGATTCCTGGGAATTAAGAGACAAAAGAGGGATTCGATCCTCTCGGGCTAATGGAGACCTATAGCGCCAACTCCTGCACCATCCTCCTTTGCACCTTCTTTGCCAGGCCCACATAGATTTGCGTGGTCTGCAGGCTCTCGTGTCCTAACATCTCCTGCACCGACTTTAGATCGCCACCCTTTGCCAGATAATGCGTGGCCATCGTGTGCCTGAGCGTATGCACGGAAGCGCCGGTCATTCCGGCTCTCTCAAGATACTTCCCCACCAGGTAGCGAATCGCTCTGGGGGTCATCTCCCTGCGGAACTTGGAGATGAACAAAGAGTCGCTGGTTTCCCCTCTCTTGGCAATCTCCTGTCTTTCCCGGAGCCAAGCTGACAACGCCTCGCCAGCCTTCCAGTTTAAAGGCACTACGACCTCCTTCCCCCTCTTGCGCCTCATCTTCAGAAAGCCGACATTCGCCGGGTCTTTGGTGATCCTCTTGGGCATCTCCAAATCAGCCAGCGCCAGATGAACCAACTCGGACAAACGAAGTCCCGTTTGAAGAAAGACCTCAAGGATCGCCCGATCCCGGCTTGAGTGGGCTTCCGCCAGGACAGCCAGATATTCTTCCTCTCGAAGAAAGCGACAACGTTCCTTCTGGGGTATGGTTGGGGGTATCAGTTCGCGGCTGACATCTTTGTGCAGGTGACCTGCTTGGTGAAGAAAGGCAAAGAAGGTCTTGATCGAGTAGGTCTTGCGGTTGCGCGAAGAAGGTTGTAGTCCTCGGCGGTCTAGCTCCGCTAGGTAAGCCTGAAGGTCACGCAAGCCCACGACGAGCCAGTCCCGGACGCCTCTGCTTATAAGAAAGCGGCTGAGATCTTGTATGTCCCTCTCATACTCCTCTCTGGTGCGGCTAGAGTAGTTGCGGGCGGGCATGTAGACGGCTTTAAAGTCGTCCAGACCCGACCCCAGTGTAAATGAATAGTTGTTGGTTGCGGTTGACAGCATCTTCCTCCTTTCGCCCAAAGTGTAGCACGGGTTTTGAAAGGAGGTGGTTTCGGGGAGTTATAGAAGGGGTGTTGAGTAGACCGATAGTGTTAGAAAAAGTTGGGGGTTGACAACGGCATTGCATCCGCTAGTGGATTGCGGAATCGAGGAGATTGTTCTACCAGCCTGGATCACGCTCGGTCAGATCGTAGCGCGGCTCTGTCGAGCGGTAGTCAGTGGCAATCCTATGGAGGTACCTGCCGTCGTATCCGAGTCTCCACAGAATCAGTTCTTCGACCCACTCTATAGCTGCACGTAGCAAAAATGGCCTCTCGTGTTTAGGAACACTACTAGGCTTTGGATGAACGGCTTCGTTTCGCAAGTAAACGAACTCCTGAACGTGGTTTCCATAGTTGGGGTGAAGTCCAGCCCGCTCCAGCAGAACGTAAAGGCGCTCCTCTGAGTTGGGGCGACATGGGTTGACTTTTTTCGGTTCGAACAACTCCTGCATCCTGGACTTGCGGCTCGCATCAGGCTCTTCCTGCACCAAGATCGTATATGCTAGCCGTTCCAGCGCAGCCCCGACCGCGCTTATGGCAATTGGCCAATTCGTCATCCGACCACTAAGATCAGGTGTCGGCTGTACTGCCTGAAAGTACCACGCCAATACGAGGTGGAATGCCTGGTCCCACGGAGGAGCGGAAAGCATCTTCTGCAATGCAGGAAGACACTGAATATAGCTTGACAGATTACTTTCATGGTTCAGCCAAGTATCACCGAGGTTTTCAAGCGGTGTAACTAGGTGACTGGCAGCGGTGGCTGCCGGCACCTCTGCAACGGTAGGATCCTTGCTGTAGCGTCTGCCCTCTATGTAGAGTGGTGCCAGGTATCCACCATCGGCGAATGAGAGCAATATAGAGAGTGCGTTCAGGATTCGCTCAGCCTCCAGGAGCGTCAAGGCTGGCCAACTGCTGATGTCTGGGCGCGGTGTTTCAGCGGCACACGCAGGATACAGAATGCCCTCGGTCGTCAATAGCGTTCCGACGTTGGATTGCATGGGACTGAGCCAATTGAGGGCATCCTCCTTGGTGACCAATCGAACAGCCCATTTGTCGTTGATTCTTGACTCGATACTGCGCGCCTCGCCGCGATGTCCCAACCAGGTGGTCTCCAGGCTTCCAATGCTGCGCTCCTCGATCTTCGCTTCAATGAGCTTCTGCCCCTCCCAGCTCTTCTCGCAAAATCGCGTATTTGGCAAGTAGAAGGTGAACTCGTGGAACGTAGAATTGAAATCACCATACCACGCCTGAAGCGCTGGCCCCCTCACCAGTCTAGAGTTGATATCGTTCCTGTATCCAGATACCAGCGGACTGTCGAGGCGAAACCAGGACGCAGAGATATCGACCTCTTTCCCGAAGTGCTGATCAGGAAGTAAACACTGCGAGCCAACGACCTGGAAGTCCCAATGAATCTGAGGCGACGGAGATATTTGAAGCTCGGCAGACAACCGGCCAGGGCAGCCATCCAGCTGCCCCACGTTGTTATACAGATCGATCTTTGCCTTAAGCAACAAGTCGGTAGGCAACATGCTCAGTCTCTTGGTACTAGCGGCAGTTTGTTAGTACAGGCCGTCGTATCACGGAAGCCGTCGAATCCAAAGGCAATTATACTTATCTGGGTCAACTTCCCCTAAGCACTCCCTAGCGGCAACTTAGCTGACCAAAACTGGCCGCCGCACCCCCTTTTCCTTCTCCTAATTGGTTATTGAACTAAGCGCTTCGCGCAGGGCCTGCCGGGAGCTTGCGCAATGGCACGCAAGAGCGCTGGTGTAAGTCATTTGGTCGCCCAACGGTCACGCCGTCACCTGCGCCCGTCAATTCAGCTCAAAGTTGTGACTCGCGCAGCCTCACCCCACGACTCACGGTGGTTAATCGCGCCGCCCGGGGCGTCAGGTGGATGGCGTGGTTGGGCACCCCACGGCAGAAAACGGAGTGCTACCCGCCGACTTGACAACTGCAATTCATCGGTCGGGTCGATCAATCCCTGCCCAAGGCGGGGCTGTCATCAACTGCGGTGGGCTCCGATCATGCACAACACCATTCGGCAGGGTTCGGATCCCTTATTACGCCATGCATGGCGTGTCCCGTTCTGCACAACCGTGTCCCCAGCCCACAGGTGTACCTCTGCACCATCGTCCAACTCGAGCCACACGTCACCTGATATCACATACTCGAAGTCGACGGTGTCTGTGGTGTGCATGCCCGGATGGTCGGGTTCCATATAGGCAGCCATGCCAGGCAACTTTTCCTCGACTTCCTTTAGCGCTACTTCAATGTCGAGGTTCTCTGGCTGTGCCACAGACTGCGGTGGGATTGTAAACAGACCAAACCTGAAACTGCCAACTGGTGGAAAGAAGGTCGGCATCGGACGGGGTCTTCCGTCATCAGGGAAAGTCGGCACGTCGTCCGCGCCCCATAGCCTGTGGTGCTCCCCGCCAGGCACAAGAGCAATGGTGAGCGCGTCGACTTCCGTGTCGCTTGCTACCGTAGCCTTGCCATCTGGGGTATGGCCTGTGACCACCCGTCGAACCTTCATGTGCACTCTCCTTTCGAATGGATCACCTCGCCCATGCGTGCACCCGATATGGGGTAACACGTCGCGCGGAGGGTTTGCTGTGCCGCATGTTGCACTCTCATCCACCAGCGGTGCCACCATTGGCTCACGGGACGGTCAAGCACCGCACCGATTTCCTCCCGCTGTTCTTCGGAGATCAACAAGGTGAAAGAGCCTCGCCGCCAATGACTCAGCAGTTGATGCGGTATCCCGCGTTTCACGATCAAGCCGCTGACAAACAGGTTGGTGTCAACGACGACTCTAGGCGGCTTTCTGGCGCTTGTCATATTGTTTCCGGCGAACCTCCTCTACGGCCTTGGTCACATCCCCAAGCACCTCTTCCGGTTCACGGTCGGCGTTGCGCTCCTGGATGCGATCAACCACGGCAAAGGCTTTTTCCTTCTGTTGTTGGAGCAGTTCGTAATCCTCCGGGCTGACCACTACCGCCACCGTCTTTCCCCGCTTCTCAACAATCACCGGTTCCTTGCCATAGTAGACCATACCGAGAATGTCGGCTAGGTTCTGACGGGCTTCTTGGGCTGAATATCGTTTTACCAACATAGACCTCCCTGTTTAAAGACTAAGGCCAGTATAGCATACGAAAGTGTAGTTAGTCAAGTTATATACGAAAGTGTAGTTTCGAGATCATCGGCGGTGCTGGATGAGCGGACATGCTCCATGCGCCTTGATCCCAATAGACACCATGATAAAAAGCGAAGCAAAAAAGAAGGGCCGGGTTGCCAGTCCGACCCTTCATAGCCTAACGGACGCTACAGGTAGCTGTTGTCACCCCAGTAGGCGTCTTTCAGCCTTTCGTCAACGCCGTCACCGGCATTGACGGACTCACCTCCCTTCCGTTCAGCCGTTGGGATGCCGGCGTCTTTGGTGTTGCGGCACCAGCTCCCATCCGCATATCGGGACGTACAGGACCAGAATGGCCCGCGCTTACCTTGCCGGTAGACCATTGCCCGGTGATGCACCGGACAAAGCGGCGTTTCCGGTTGCGGCTGTACTTGCTCCGTCCCAACAGGAGGCTTTAAAGCCGTTTGGCCGTTGGTCTTGCCGTTGACCACCTCCTGCCATATTTGCGCTTTGTTGCCGTAGTTGCGGACCACGGTGTCGTAAAGCGCTCTCGCGGTGTCAAGAGTCGCCCGACACTGTACCAGCGATGTGGATAGTGCATAATTGACGTTTGTGAGACACACTATCGTCATGTCCGACGAAGCCGGCGCTCTTGGAACCGCCGGCCCGGCCAGGAGATTACCCGAAAGCGAGCCACTTTGGCGGCGCTCCATGGCGACTGAACGAGCTAGCAAACGTCAATTACGCAGTCTCGCGATGTGCGGCCAATGTGTACCAGAGCTGAGGGCGCGCTGGCGACCGAGACCGACCACCGGCGCAGCGATGGCTTCGCCGCAATCACCACACGCCCCTGAGGAAACCCTCTATCTGCGGCTGCCTTGGGCTTCTCCGCCCGGCATGGTATAATGCCGGCGCCTGCAAATCCTTGCCGAGGCCTCTTCCGATCGTGCGCGCGCATTCTCGAACTGCGACGACCCTCTTGTGCCTGTTCATCCTGGCGGCGGCTCTCACCTGGTCGCTCTCAGGCGGGGCCGTCGCGCGCTCTGCGACCCAACTCGACACGCTTTTCCAGTCGCAACCAGCGACGCCCACTTCTCCGCCCGACCACACCGCCACTCCCGGCACTCCCGTCAGCCCTACCAGTCCTTCCAGCACACCGCCGGCTACGGCGACCAGCGGGCCCACCACCGCGTTGAGCCCGACGCCTTCGGCCACGGCGAAGACCACCGCGCCGGTCACGGCGAGCGTCACCGTTACCGCCTCCGCGGTGCTTACCCCGATGCCCACGGCGCCCCCGGAGCTTGCGACGCCGCCGGCCACTGAGCCCCTGGAGCCTACGACGTCGCCGACCACGGCGCCCGGCCCGACGGCTCTGCCCGCGCAGCCGACCCCGGCCGGCTTCCTGCCGCCTCCCACCCTCACCTCTCCGGATACGCCCACGCCAGGCCCGTCGCCGGCGTTCCTGCCGGCCGTCGAGACGCCGTTGGCAGCCCGTACGGCGATCCCCGCCGAGAGCACTCCGCAGGGTCTGAGCGCGCTGCTGCCGGCGCTGGCGGGATGGGTGAATAGCGGGCTGGTGGCCTTGAGTTACGCGTGGCTATGCTGTGGCGTGCTGTTTCTGGTGGGCGTGGTGCTTGGGCTGGCCTGGCTGGCGCGCCGTAACCGCCGATCTTAGACCCCATGCTGACATACAGGCGTCGCGACGCGTGGCTTCCGCTCAGCTTCACCTGGCTTGCCTTTGCCCTTCGAGTCTATCACCTGGGCTATCAGAGCCTTTGGCGCGACGAGGTGGATACGCTTCGATTCGCGCTGCGCGACCTGCCGGCCCTGCTCACGGCGTTTCGGAAGTCAGGCGAGAATGGGCCGCTCTTCTTCCTGGCGCTGAAGCCCTGGCTCGCTATGGCCGGGCAGACCGAGTTCGCGCTCCGTTTCCCGTCGGCTTTGGCCGGGGCGCTTTCGGTGCCGGCGATCTATGTCATCGCGCACCGCCTGGTCGGGCGAGGCGCAGCGCTGGTGGCGGCATTGTTGACGGCGACCGCTCCGTACCTGGTGTGGTATGGGCAAGAAGCCAAGATGTACGCCCTGCTGGTGGCGATCGTGCCGGTTTCGCTCTGGCTCACGGTCAGGGCTGCCCAGAAAGGGGGCTGGTGGCGATGGGCCTTTCTCTACGGCCTCACCAGCCTGGGCTGTTACACGCACGTGCTGGCCGCGCTGGTGATCCCGGTTCAGGTAGTGTGGTTGCTCCTTATCCCCTCTGGTGCGCGACCCACCCGGCGTCTCGCGACGGTCGGATGTTACCTGGCCCTGCTCGTTATGCCCTACCTGCCCATGCTCTGGTGGCAGGCATGGCTCTGGCTTTCACCGACCTTTCAGACGGGGCACGCCTTTGTGCCGCTGCCCGGCATCGTGCTGGCGCTTGCGATCGCGTTCACCCGCGGCGTCTTGCCGACCACCCGGGCGATGTGGCTGGCAACCCTGATGCCTGCCGCGCTGGCGCTGGTGGCAGGGGTCGCGCTCGGGGTTTTCGGGTGGGGCGTTTCAGCGCCGGTGCATGGCACCCCAACGACAGGGCCGTCTCGGCCCACGGGCACGGGTGGCGGGCACATCAGCGCTCGCCGGGCCGTCGCCCTGCTGCTGATCTGGCTGGCCCTGCCTGTCGTCGCGATCTACGGTGTATCGTTGGGCATGCCCATCTTCACGGACCGTTACCTCATCTGGATCATGCCCGCGTTTCTGGCTCTGGTGGGTTTGGGCACAGTCACGCTGGCGCGGCTCTGGCGCCCCGTCGGCTTGGCCATGCTGGGTGCCTTTCTGGCGCTTAACGTGGCTGCCGTGGCGGCTCAGGCCAGCCGGCCCATCAAGTCCGATTTTCGGGCGGCGGCCGCGTTCGTCATGCAGCATCGCCAACCGGGTGATGTGCTCATGTTCCAGATTCCCCACATCCGCTATGCCTTCACCTACTATCTGGAAGGCCGGACGGGCGCCATGGCGACGCCAGATGCGCTCCCTCTGGCGGAGGTCGATGCGAGTGGGGCGCGTGATGCCGCACAGGCCGGCCGCCTGCTCTTTTTCGATGGCCCCTACACCAACGCCGGGATGAGCAGTGAGAGCGTTGCCGGGCAGATGGCCCGCAAAACCCAGGGCGCCCCGGCCGTCTGGCTGATTGCCTCGGAAGTGCCGTTGTGGGATACGCGGCACATAGCAGAGGACTGGTTGGCGGTGCACGGTTCGGCCACCGATCATGCCGAGCTGGCGCGGGTAACGGTGACACGCTACCGATTGGAGCGATAACCATGTACAGGGAAACAAGTAGACAAGGAAACAGGGACTGGAATGGCTGATCTGCATCCCGCGCCGCGCGGACGCGCCCCCTCCGGACTGACGATCAGCCTGTCGCGCGATGAGGCTCAGTTGGCCCTGCTGGGCCTGGTGGACTTCGAAGGGCGCTGGGCTGCCCTGCAAGCGGCGACGGCCTTCGTGGTGGATGGGCCGGCCAAGGCCGCCATCATCCGGGAACGGCTGTTGCCGCTGGCGGGGCACCTCCCGGCGCTCCTCGATCGCTGGGTGGACTCACTGGAGATGCTGGCGGCGCGGCATTGGTTCCGCGCAAGATCGTGCGCCCAGGCGATCGCCAGCGAGACGGAACGGACCGAATGAGCTCGTTTGGATCCCTCTTTTTCGCGGAGCAGCACGTCCGGCCCAACGGCGAGCCGGAGTGGATGCCGGGCAGCGACGAGGTGGCACGCGCGCGTGCCGGGCTGGAGCGCGAGGGCGTGGTGCGCAGCCTGGCCCGCGGCGTTGGCGCCCCTCCGTTAGTCGCGCCCGGCCAGACTCCGTGGCTGTGGTGGGGGGGCGCCGTGCTGTGGCTCGTGGTATGGCCCGCGGTGATCGCGTTGCGGCTGGGTTTGGGGAAGTGGCCCTGGTTGCCGTGGTGGCTTGCGCCGCTGATTGCCCTGTGCCACTTGCTCGTATTGGTGGGCCCGGTCCTCTACAGCGAGCGGCTGGCCGGCCGCGGTGAGCTGCGGCGGCGTTTTGGCCGGGTGCAGACGCTGGCGCAGATGTTGGCGCTGGAGCCGGCGGAGTTTGAGGTCTGGACGGCCATGCTATTCCAGCTCATGGGCTATCAGGTAAAGAACACCCCAGTTAGTGCCGATCATGGGATTGACCTGGAGATCGGCAACGATCGGCTCAGGCATGGCCTGGTCCAATGTAAGCGGTATCGCGGTACCGTGGGCGAGCCCACGGTGCGCGACCTTTACGGTACCATCGCCCACGAGAGGGCTGACTTCGGATGGCTGGTGACGACCGGGGCAATCTCTCGGCAGGCCCGTGAGTGGGCCGATGGCAAGCCGATAGAGCTTTGGGACGGCTTGAAGCTCGTGGAACTGGCCCGCCGCTATCGTTGATTGAGGAAGCCCGCTTGGCTTCGCCTGCGGGCAAAGGGGAGGAGTTGCACAATGAAACGACCTGACGTAAACCGGCCGCTGATCCTGGCACATCGCGGGGCGTGCAAAGTCGCCCCCGAGAACACGTTGCCCGCTTTCCAGGCGGCCATCGACCTGGGGGCGGATGGCGTGGAGCTGGACGTTCAATATAGCTCCGACAGCCACCTGATGGTCTTTCACGGCCCCACACTGGAAGCCACGACCGATGGTCAAGGCCGCATCACTGCGCATACTCTGGCAGAGCTGCGCACACTTGATGCTGGGAGCGCTTTCGGGCCGCAGTTCGCCGGCACTCAGATCCCCGTGTTGGATGAGGTATTGGACCTGTTGCAGGGCAAGCTCATCATCAACATCGAGCTGAAGGCGCTGGATATGAGCACCTTCGGCATCGGGGCCGATGTCGCCGCTGCGGTGCGCAAGCGGGGCATGGAAGACCAGGTCATAGTGAGCTCCTTCAACCATATGGCGCTGCGCCGCGCCAAAAAAGCCGCACCCGAGATCGAGGGCGCGCTGCTGCTGGCGCCTGATCTGCCCAACTGGACGCGTTCGGGACTGGCCCGAAGGTATTCGCGGGCGGATGCGCTGCACCCCGAAGCCCCGATGGTGGACGAGCTCTACATGAGCCAGGCCAGGCGGCTGGGCCTGCCTGTTCGAGTCTGGACGGTCAACGAGGAAGACGAGATGCGCCGGTTGATCGCGCTGGGTGTGGATGGAATTATCACAGACGTACCAGATGTCTTAGCCCGACAGCCAGGGATGGCCCATGCTTGACAAGACAGGCATGCCGGAGCTTCTCCCGGCTTCTCATCCCTTGGATCCCTTTTTCGCGCCCCGCGGCGTTGCGGTGATCGGCGCCAGCCGGGATCCCGGGAAGCTGAGCTATGGCGTGCTCCGCAACCTGCTCGACCCCCAGGGTCGAGGTTATCGCGGCCCGATCTACCCGGTAAACCCCTCGCTGCGCATTACGGTTTGCGGATCATGGGGCCGAACGGCATCGGCGTGATCGATACCACCACGCCGATCAACACAACGTTCGCCAAGGGAATGCCATAGCGCGGCGATATCGCCTTCCTTTCCCAGTCGGGCGCGCTCTGCGGGGGCGTCATCGATTGGGCCGTGGGCCGCGGCATCGGTTTTAGCCGGCTGTTGAGCGTCGGCAATGAGGCAGACGTCAACGAGACGGACCTGATCCCCTTCCTCGCGGCGGACGAGGTCAGCCGGGGCATCACGCTCTATGGAGTTGGTCGCTCGCGCGGCGCGGCCCATCCTGGCGCTCGACTTCGCGGCGTGCAGGTTCAGAGGATGGTGGCCGGCGGGCAAGAGGTCATCGTCGGAGTCAAGCGCGATGCTACGTTTGGCCCCCTTGTGATGTTCGGGCTTGGGGGCATCTACGTTGAAGTGCTGGCCGATGTCAGCTTCCGGTTGGCGCCGCTGACACCCGGCGATGCCGCCGAGATGGTCGAAGAAGTGCGGTCGGCGATGCTGCTTTCGGGCATGCGCGGGCAGCCCGCCGCCGACCGGGAAGCTCTGCTGGATGCCATCGTTCGCATCAGCCAACTCGCCTTCGATCATCCCGAATTGGCTGAGCTGGATGTCAACCCGCTTCTGGTGCTGCCCGAGGGGCAGGGTGTGGTGGCTGTGGACGTGCGCGTTGTGCTGACGTGACACAAGTGGTCGATGCGGGGCCAGTTTTGGCCAGAGTTGGCCTTTTGCATTAGAATCAACGTTGTGTCGCCGCTGCAAGGGCGCGCACGCATTGCCCCTGTTACGTTCCCAGTGAGCCTCACGTGGAGGTCGTTCATGGACCAAGCTCCCCCGAATTCGGGGCCGCGCGTCAGAGGGATCCGGCGGCTCCTGGGAGCACTCCCGTTCTTGGTCTGGCTTTCTTTCGCCGGCCTGGCCGGTGCGATTGTGGGCCTGGGCGGGTTCACATTGTCGTACGCGCAAGGGCTTTCCTACCTCACCAATGACCCGAAGGCCTGCGCCAATTGCCACGTGATGTGGGAATACTACGACGCGTGGAACCGCGGCTCGCACCATGCCGTGGCCGTCTGCAATGACTGCCACGTGCCTCATGATAACCTGGCAGCCAAGTACGCGATCAAGGCTCTGAACGGCTTCAGGCACAGCTACGCCTTTACCACCGGGCACATCCCTGAGCCGATCCGCATCCTCCCGATGGACCGCCAGATTACCCTGCAAGCCTGCCTTTCCTGCCACACCGACATGGTGAGCGAGATCAGCCATGCGGAGAGCGCGCAGCCGACCGATTGTCTCACGTGTCACGCGAGTGTGGGGCATGCCCAATAAACGCGGGTTTGCAGGCTAAGTTGCGATCTGCCCACTGGAGTTGGAGGACAGGACCATGACACCTTCTTCTGATAAGGCGTTATCTCGTCGCAAATGGATCTGGGTAGGGGTCGCTTTCCTCGCCGGCGTGCTCATTATGGCCGCCGTCGCGGCGCTTCTGACCAACATCCAGGAGCGCAAGGCCGAAGAAGCCGCGTACCCACCGAAAGTGGTCGAGATCGGGGACAAGGAGCTCGATCCGGCGGTTTGGGGCCGCAACTTCCCGAGCGAGTATGACACCTTTCAAAAGACGCAGGACTCTACCATCGAGACGCCCTATGGCGGCTCGGTGCCCTACAGCAAGCTGGAGCGCGTCCCAGCCATGGTGCGCATCTGGGCCGGATATGCTTTCAGCGTTGACTACAACGAAGAGCGCGGCCATTACTACGCGCTCATCGACCAGAAGCGAACCAAGCGCCAGGAAGTGGTGAAGCAACCCGGCGCGTGCGCTAACTGCCATGCTGCTGAGGCGCCACAGCTCATCGCCAAGATGGGATGGGAGACCTTCAACCTCACACCCTACAAGGAACTCCAGGATAAGCTCCATATCGGCTCGTCCTGTGCCGACTGCCATGACCCGAAAACGATGGCCCTGCGCGTCACTCGGCCGGCATTCGTCAATGCCATGAAAGACCGGGGCGTCGACGTCACTAAGGCGACCCGCCAGGAGATGCGCACCTACGTATGTGCCCAGTGCCACGTCGAATACTACTTCAAGGGGGAGAACAAAGTCCTGACCTTCCCCTGGAGCAAGGGACTGAGCATTGACGACATCGAGGCCTACTACGACGCCATCGGGTTCAAGGACTGGACGCACAAGGAAACCAATGCGCCCATGATCAAGATTCAACACCCGGAGTTTGAGACGTGGAGCAGCGGTATCCATGCCCAATCGGGCGTGACTTGCGCCGACTGCCACATGCCCTACATCCGGCAGGGTGCGGTGAAGGTGTCGGACCACTGGCTGCGCAGCCCCTTCACCGATGTCAACCGCGCGTGTGGAAGCTGCCACAAGCAATCGGAGCAAGAACTGTAGGATCGCATCAAGCAGATCCAGGATAAGACCGCCGGCCTGTTGCGCGCCACCGAGGCGGCGCTCATCGATGCGATCGATGCCATCAATGCCGCTCAGGCTGCCGGCGCCACCGACGAACAACTGGCCGCCGCGCGCCAGTTGCACCGGCGGGCCTCGCTGCGTTGGGATTTCGTCTCCTCGGAGAATGGCTCCGGTTTCCATAGCCCGCAGGAGGCCGCGCGCGTGCTCGCTAACGCCATTGACTTCGCACGCCAGGCCCAGTTGGCCGCTGAACGCGTCACGCCGAAGTGATAGACCTCCCACAGATACACGATTCTGCGAATCGAGTGTACTTTCCTGCCGCTTGCAGGCTGGGGAGCGATTCCAACGGAGGGAGCTACGGCCGTCGACCCTGATACCTGCCATCACCTTGACGCGGTCCGAGACCTGCGCCACTGGAGCTACAAGATCCCCGGTCTGGTCGCCTGGTTGCTGCTGGCGGCCATTTTCGCGATCCTCCTGATCTCCCCCAGCCTGTTCCTGGAGCTGGTCAGCCTTCTCGCGCTCTACCTGGTGGCGCGCGTGCTGCTCTTGGCGGTCTTCTACTTCGTGGGGCTTGTCCGCATCCGTCAGGCGGCGGCGAGCGCGCACGCGAACGCATCTGCCACCGCGACGCAAGCTGCCGGCGTCCATCATGTGGTGATCGTCCCGAGCTTCTGTGAGCCGATTGATCTCCTGGCCCGCACACTCCTGGCGTTGGCGGTCCAGAAAGACGCCCACCTGCGACTGACGGTCGTGCTGGCGATGGAGGAGGCCGAGGCCGGTGCGTGGGCCAAAGCACAGCAGCTCGAGGCGCGGTTCGCCGGGCGGTTTGCGCGCCTTCTTGTCACGTTCCACCCCGCGGGCTTGCCCGGCGAGCTGCCGGGGAAGGCTTCCAACCTGGATTGGGCGGCCAGGCAGGCCAGGCTGGCGCTGGTGGACCGGGGCGGCACCCCCATCGAGACGCTCACGCTGACCTCGTGCGATGCCGATTCCCTCATCCATCCGAGCTACTTCGCCGAGCTGACACGGCGCTTCGCGGGCGATCCCGAGCGCCATACTCGCTTCTGGCAGGCGCCGATGCGGTTCGACACCGGCATCTGGGAGGCCCCTGCACCGGTGCGAACGGCAACGCTGCTGAACAATGCGCTCTTGCTGTCACAGTTGGCCACGCCCGGAATGTTTCACCTGCCTCTCAGCACGTATACGCTGAGCTACAAACTGGCCGACGACGCCGGATACTGGGACGGCATGGTTATTGCCGAGGACTACCACATGTTCCTGCGCTGTTTCTTTGCCGCGCAGGGCCGGGTCCGTCTGGATCCGATCTTCCTCCCAACCACCGGCAACGCCGTGGGCGGCGACTCATCAGGGCAGACCCTCAGAAGCACCTTCCAGCAGGCCGTCCGGCACGCCTGGGGCTGCCAGGATGTGGGCTACATCCTGCAGCAGTGGCGCAGGTCGCCCGGTGTGCTCCGCCTTCTGAGCGTGCGCTATTTCCTCAAGTTCCTGCATGATCACGTGGCTTTCAGCGCCGCGCCGTTTATCCTGGCCGCAGGCGCGCTCCTCGCCCTGGCTTCCACCTGCCGGCCCATCTTGATGTGGCCGAGCACTGTGCCTTTGCTCTCTGTCGTGTCGCACTGGGGCTATGGCCTGGGACTTGTCGGCCTGGCGGGGGTGTGGGCAGTGGAGCACGGGCGATGCGCGCGGCAGGTGCCAGGGTGGCGACCCGCGAAACTGGTGGGCGAGATGTTGCTTTCGTTGGTTGTGCCGGTCCTGCTCGTTGCCCTTGGGGTGCCGGTGCTCTACGCCCAGACCAAGATGATGCTCGGCTCAGAGCTGATCTACATAACCACGCCAAAGAAGGAGGGCGCGGGCATCGGGTAGCCGCGCCGGCAGCGTGACCCCGCTTGGCCCCGCTTGGCCCCGCTTGGCCCCGCTTGGCGTACCCGCCTGCGGGGTGGCGTACCCGCCTGCGGGGTGGCGTACGCGCCTGCGGGGTGGCGTACCCGCCTGCGGGGAAGCCCTCGACCGCAGGGAGGGGGTGACCCGCGCCAAGCGTTCTCATCCAAACCGAGAGGTAGGACACCATGGCCTTTCCGAGATCCAGCGGCATCTTGTGTCACCCCACCTCGTTTCCCAGCCGGTACGGCATCGGCGACCTGGGCAAGGGCGCCTACGATTTCGTCAACTGGCTGGCAAAGGGCAAGCAGCAGTTATGGCAGGTGTTGCCCTTGGGGCCCACGGGCTACGGGGATTCTCCCTACCAGTCGTTTTCGGCCTTTGCCGGGAATCCTCTACTGATCAGCCCGGAAAGCCTGGCCTGGTCTGGGCTTCTGCCCGAGGACGCCATCCAGGCGGCGCCGGATTTCGCAGCGCACTACGTGGATTTCGGCCCCGTCATCGCCTACAAGCGTGCGCTTCTCGAGCAGAGCTTTGCCCATTTCGAGGCGCGTGGCACCCAGGATCAGCGCCAGGGCTTCGCAGCCTTTCGAGAGCAGAATGCAAGCTGGTTGGGCGACTTCGCGTTCTTCATGGCCCTGAAGGCGCACTTCGGCGGCGGAAGTTGGCGCACGTGGCCGCGCGAAGTCGCACTCCGCAACCCGGAGGCCCTGGCTCCCTGCCGGGAGACGCTGGCAAGCCAGGTGGCCTATCATGAGTATCTGCAATGGGCCTTTGCCGAGCAGTGGAAGGCGCTCAAAGCCCACGCGAACGCGTCGGGGATCCAGGTCATCGGTGACGTGCCCATCTTCGTCGCCGAGGACAGCGCGGACGTTTGGGGCCATCCGGAGCTGTTTCAGTTGGACGAAAACGGCAATCCGACGGTGATTGCCGGCGTGCCGCCCGATCTCTTCTCAGACACCGGGCAGCGCTGGGGCAACCCTCACTACCGGTGGGACCTCATGGCGAATGACGGCTACCGCTGGTGGGTCGAGCGTGTGCGCCAGACGTTGACCATGGTCGACATCGTGCGGATCGACCATTTCCGCGGCTTCGAGGCGTACTGGTCCGTGCCCGCCGACGAGCCAACCGCGATGAATGGGCAGTGGGTCAAAGGCCCTGGGGCCGGCTTGTTCCGCGCCATCGAGGCCGCGTTGGGCAAGCTGCCCATCATCGCGGAGGACTTGGGGGTGATCACGGAAGCCGTAGATGCCCTGCGCCATGAGTTCGGTTTTCCCGGCATGAAGATCCTGCAATTCGCCTTCGCCATGGAGAACACCCCGAAGTACCTGCCGCATAATTTCGAGCGCAACTGCATCGTCTACCCTGGCACACACGACAACAACACGGTGATCGGCTGGTTCAACGAGGCGGACCGGCGCGGCGGCGAAAAATGGAACTGCTTGCGCTACCTGGGTAGCCGCGGCCATGACCTTTCCTGGGACTTCATCCGCCTGGCCTGGGGATCCGTAGCCAATCAGGCCGTGGCCTGTCTGCAAGATGTGATGAGCCAGGGGGCAGAGGCCCGCATGAACTTCCCTAGCAGCCAGAGCGGCAACTGGCGATGGCGTTACACGCCGGATATGCTTACCGATGCCCTGGCCGCACGACTGAGAGAGCTGACCGAGATCTTCGAGCGTACCCCCGACCAGGAAAGTACACTCGATTTGTCCCCGCGGAGCGTCCCGCGAACCGAAGCGGTCTCCGGGATCGCGGGACAGAATCGTGTAGATGAAGAGAAGTCAACCCCCGCCTAGCTGCGGCGCCGGCAGGGTGGCGCGCCCTACTTCGCTCCCGTCAGCGGCGCGATAGAGGATGAGAAGAAGGGAACATGGCCCGGACGGGGCGGGCGAAGGCACCGGAAGGTCGTAAAGGTCGTGCACAAGCTCCCCCGGTACCCAGGCCGTGGTGGGATAGGTGAAATGTACGGGCACGCGGTCGTCGGCCATCACTACCTGGCCCGCCGCATCCAACAAGCGAGCTGAGACCTTCAGTTCCTCCGAAATAGGGGCGCTCGCGCTCCACACGGGCATGACGCGCACCACCAGCCCGGCATGGGTGGCGCGCACGATGGTCTGGACGTCAACCAGCACCACACCCGAGCCCATGTCTTGCCCCGCCGGTGCTGGAGCAGGCCCCTCCTTGGGGCTGACGGCGATCAACGGGCCAGAAGCATCCAGGCTCGCGCTTCCGGCCACTCCCGGCAGGTCGCGCGTCAGGTAGGCCGGTATGCCTTCTCTTGTGGCCTTCTGGAGCGCAGCAAAACGGTCTCCCTCTGAATCTGCCGCGACGATCGTCACGTCGGGCCGCTCCCCCAGCACATCCCGGAAGTAGCGCACGAGCGTCGTCTCTCCGAGTAGCCCGATGATTTGCCCCCCCGGGGCGGCGCTGGCGATCATGTCTTGCCCGTAGTCGTACACTTTCCAGTCTGCGCTCCGGTCACGCTGCGGCCAACCGGCCTTGAGGGCGCGGGCAGGCTCGAGCAGCAGCACGAGCGCGATCAGAAGGGGGGGAATGCTCATCACCAATGGCCGCGTCCAGGGCGCCAGCCGCAGCCGCCTCGCGATGCTCGCGCTGTGGACAGCCAGGCTGTCGAATTGGGGGGTCAGGCCCCAGGCAGCCCAGAGCGCCAACAACAGGAAGGCCGGGATGAAGAAGACCTCCACATCTTGCACTTTGTACGCCACGCCAAAGGCGACCTGGCTGACCGTTGCCAGGAGCAGCAGCGCGTAACGGCGCTGGCTGAACCGCCACGCCATAGTGAGCCCCAGGAGGGCAGCGATCACCAGCAACGCGCCGAACTGGTCCAGGAACATCGAGACATAGGTCGCGGGTCCCCGCTGCACCCCGAAGGGATTACCGGTCAGGAACACGCGGTACTCTCGCGCCAGGATCCAGTTCAGCGTGCTCAGCCATGTCGGCTTGTACGTGCCATCCAGAGACGTCACCATCTGGCCCCGGATGGGCAGATACAGATAGAGAAGCAGTGGGGCTAGCCCCGCCAGGATCGGCCTCCACCATCGCCGGGGCTGGCGCAGCAGCGTGGGCTCGGTCCAGAAAACGAAGGCCAGCGCCGCCGGGAAGAGCAGCGCGATCATGCGATGATGCGCCAGGCCCAGCCCCGCGGTCAGGGCCGCTGCCACAAGCCAGCGACCGAAACGTACACTCGATTCGTCCCGGATCCCGCGAACCGGGGCGGTCTCCGGGATCGCGGGACAGAATCGTGTATCCGTGCGCGTGGCGGCGAGTGACAGACTGCCAGAGGCCCCCGAAGGCGGCACGGTGCCGGCGCGCGCGCCATCCGCCGGCGTTTGCCTGCACCGCATCACGCCTTCTTCCCAGCGTAGCAGCGAGTAAAGAAACAGCATGACGAACAGCCCGTGAAGCGCGTACACCTCGGCAATCGTCGCCTGGGCCCACCAGACCGGAGATACCGCGAACGCGACGGTGGCAACGAAGGCGGCCAACCGGCCGCCCGCCAGCTTCTGAGCCGTGAGGTAGAGCATGCCGACCGCGATGGCCGCGGCCAACGCCGAGAACAGGTTGGCCCGCCCTGCAGGGTCGCGGAAGGGGATGAGAATGGTGGACAGGTACCCAACCAGCGTATAGAGCGGGTAGCCGCTCGGGTGAGCGATCCCCAGGGTGGGCAGGACCACGTGAAACTCAAGGCTGTCGTCGAAGATGGTGACCACGGACGGCGCGGTGGTGAGCGCGTATAGCGCGAAGCTGGCAACGGGCAGCGTAAGGGCAATCCAGGTGTCGCGCCGGGTCATTTATCCTCTGTTTCCAGCCGGGCCTGCAGGCCCGGCCAATGGGTGCCCTTCCAGTAGATGCGCCCGCAGTCAGGGCAGCGTCGGAATGCCGGCTGAGTATGCCACACGTAGGCCGGAACCAGGCCACGGGCAAGCCCATGGGGCAGATCGGCCAGCTCACCGTTGCACTCGGGGCAGCGCGTGAGGGGCAAGGGCGGGCTGCCCAGGGCTTCACGGACCTGCGTGACCTGTTCTTCCAGCGTCTCCGAAGTGATCAGAAGGGCCTTCACGCCGCGTCGCCCCGCCAGTTGATGGTCGCGGGTGACGATCAGCCTTCCCTCGGCGCGCGCCCGTTCCGCCAAGGCCGCGTCGCTGCCATCTCGCCAGTAGACGGCATCGTATCCCAGCAGGCGCAGCCAGCGCGCCAGCCTGCCCAGCATAGCGTCTACCAACAGGCCAGGAATGGGCTCTTTTGCCGTGGTGTCCGCTTGTGGTAGCATATCATATATCCAGGGCGGACACGCAGGTCCGCCCCAACAACATGCGACGCGCGTGATGGGCCTGTGCCCACCATCCTCGGAGATTGACCCTTGCCTGAGATACCTCTGTTCGCCGTCGGCCTGGCTTTTCTGGTGCCGCTCGGCTATGCCATGATCGCTGTGGCTGGGCTGCCGGAGGATCGTGCCCACCACGCCGCCCTGGGCACTGTGGCGGCGCTGGGGCTGTCGGTGCTCGGCTACGTTGCCACCGGCTTTGCACTGCAGTATGGCGGCGCGGGGCTCGCTCATCTGCTCCCCGGGTACGATGGGCTCATCTGGGAATGGTCTGCCCTTGGCGTGACCTGGGGCGCCGGCTGGGGCATGGCCGGTCTCGCAGGCTGGGGATTGGCGGGGCCGGCAATGACCCCCGCCTCCTACACGCTCGCCTTCGCGGCGTTGCCTTGGGTTGCCACGGCGTGCCTGATCCCACTCGTCAGCCTGCGCGGGCGCATCCCGGCCTGGGCGGTGGGTCTCCTTGGGTTTTTAATGGGTGCGGTCATCTACCCCCTTGGCGGCAACTGGATTTGGGGAGGTGGCTGGCTGGCGAACCTCGGCAGCAACTTGGGCCTGGGTCACGGCTTCGTGGATGCCGGCGGCGCCGGGTTGGTTCACCTTCTGGGTGCATCGGCCGCGGCAGCCGGGATGGTCGTCTTCGTGGCCCCCCATCGGGAGCCGAGACCGCCCGCAAACGACGGTCAGGTGCCCATGCCACCCGTTCACCTGCCGCTGCTCGCGGTCCTGGGCTCGGGGCTGCTGCTGGCTGGCATGTTGGCCTGGACGGTCATGAACCCTCTGCTGCCCCTGGCGACACAGGACGTGCCTCGCATGGCATTGAATGGCGTCCTTGCCGCGGCTGCCGGGGCCTTCCTGCCGCTGCTCTACTCCTGGTTTGTGGCCGGGAGAGCCGACCCATTGATGGCCACGCGCGGGCTGGCTGCCGGCACGGTGGCGGTCGCCGCCGCCGCCCCATTCGTCGCTCCCTGGGCGGCGCTGACCATCGGGGGCGCCGCCGGCCTCTTGATCCCCCTGGCGGTGTACGCCGTGGACCACGTCTTGCGCTGGGATGATCCCACCGCCGCGCTCACCGTGCACGGGCTGAGCGGCCTCTTGGGCGTCGCGGCCGTTGGTTTGTTTGCCGACGGGTCGGCCGCCCCGGGCTGGAACGGCGTCGGTGCTGAGAGCTACCTCGGCAGCGCCGGTCAAGGCGTCACAGGACTCTTGGCAGCGGTCGGGATGGGGCCCGATTGGCCTTCCCAGATGCAAGCTCAGATCATCGGCCTCGTAGCCCTCATGCTGCTCGGTTTCTTCGCGGCGTGGTTGTTTCTCGCGCCGCTGGCGATCCTCTCACGGCTCGCCGGATGGCGGCCCGCTGCGCCGGCACGGGTCTCTGAAACGGCCGACGCCGCCATGGTTGCCGTGGGCGGCCATGCTGCGGAAGCTGCTGTCAACCAGCCGGGTGCTCCCATCGACTTGTCACCCGCCGAGGCAACGCCGCCCATCGCCGAGTAGGTAGGACCGGTGGCCGCCCGCGGGGCCGCGTCGAAGGTGGGGCGCACACAGATACGGGCGCACACACAGGTGCGCCCCTACTCTCCTGTTAAGGGCACACTGAACAACCTGGTATACACCGCACCGCCTAGCCGCAGGTCGCTGCGGATCAGGTTGACGGCGGAAACGGCCTGCTGCCCGATCTGCTCGATGACGGAGTTTTCCACCGCCTGGCCTACCGCGGAGGCGCTTCCTGCTCGGGCTCCCTGGGCGATCCGGCCTAACGTCAGGTGTGGGGAAAAGCCGCGCGCCTCCGTCGGCCAGCCGAGGGGTGCGATGTCGCGCTCGATGGTGGCATGAAGCCGCGCCAGGACCTGTCTCCGGTCGCGGACTGCTACCCAGATGACGCGTGGCCGGCGAAAATCCGGAAAGCAGCCGCGTCCCTCCACAGAGAATTCGAAGGGCGCGAATCCAGCGCACGCTGCCTGCAGGGCTGCCTCGATCTCCGGCAGGCGACCGGCAGGCGTATCGCCCAGAAACTTGAGGGTCAGGTGGATGCCTTCAGGCGACACCCATTTGACGCTCCCGGGTGATATCTGGCGCTTGAGCTTATCCTGAACCTGGCGCAGCCCAATGCGCAAGGCCTCATCCAGCTCGATCGCGATGAAGGTGCGCAGGATCTCATCCGGCATCTGCACTCCTCCGGACTCAGGACTGCTGCGAAGTCTGCCCGCGCTCCAGACGGATGCGCCGGGCCGTCTCGGAGAGGTCTTCGGGCTGTTGGTAGACGTCCGTCAGCGCAGAGAGCAGCTCGTTCAGGCGGCTCACCTGTTCCTCGATCTCCCCGGTAATCTGGGCGGTCCGGGTGCCGTCGAGGTCGGCGGCATCCACGAGCTGGACCTGTGAATAGACAATCCCCATCGACGCAAGGGTATCATCCAGTTGCAGCCGCGTGCGGCGCATCAGGCGGATCAAGGCTTCGAGTTGCGTCTGCTGCACCTCGTAGCCTTGCAGGGTGCGCGCCATCGCCTCGCGGATCGATGGGTCGGCTTCGACCTCCATCTGGCGCCGCAGCCTTGCTGCTTGGCCGGGCACTTCCTTGATGTCGCGCTGGATGATGCTGTCGCTTTCGAAGGCGGCCAGGCGGTTTCCAAGCTGCCCCACCCGTTCCTCCCATCCTTGCAGTCGGGGCACGATGGTCTTCAGCCAATCAGCCAGAGGGCCTGCCCGCCGGTTTCGGATGATCGACTCGATGCGCCTGCGGTAGGCGGCGGCGCGCTCGCGATAATAGGATGGCTTCGGCGCCGACTTGCCCGGATCATAGACCAGGGGGTTCTCTTTGGCCCCGGTCCGGGTCACGCTCTCTTTCCCCGCGACCGGCTCGGTTTCGGATCGTTTGCTGTAGCGATAGGCCATCCACCCCGCGAAGAGGGCGACAGCGCCCGGCACCAGGCAGAAGGTAAAGCCCAGTCCGAGGCCCGTGAACCAATTACTGCCGATGGTGAGCAAAAACATCAGCAGCCCGAAGCCGATCATCGATCCGCCGATCAGCCAAAGCGTCACGGCCCCCACAGTTTTGTCTGAGTTCTGTTTCATCCGGTCACGCACCCAGCTCGCGCCGCCCAGCATCCCTGCCAGAAAAACCAGTGATGCGATCCATCGCCCCCCACCCCGCCTACGCCGGTGATACCACATTAGATGTGTCCTTGCCGCCCCTGGGTTGCCCTACTCGAGCGTAGGCGGCTGGATCGCTCGGGCCCGCCGGGCCGTCCCAGTTAACCGTCGCGTCGAGCCCCATCTTTGCGGCGCGGCTTTTCTGCCCCGGAACATGCTTCGCCGACGGATCCAACGAGCTGGACGGCTGATCGGCAAGCACCACCAGATCGCGGTCGGCTTGGAAGCGGGTGGCAATGGCCCATTCTACATTGTCCAGGTCGAAGATGTCGATATCGCCATCCACCACCACCACATGCTTGAGGGAGGAATGACCCCGGAATGCCGCTTCGATGGCTCGCTTGCCATCGTCGGGCGCC
>Ga0315289_10003904_pt1 | contig 22458 bp, 13 predicted proteins | sample YL17G11_40_MG_FD_203452 | JGI IMG/M metagenome (GOLD analysis project Ga0315289, IMG submission 203452) | Sediment microbial communities from Yellowstone Lake, YNP, Wyoming, USA - YL17G11_40 | ecosystem: Environmental > Aquatic > Freshwater > Lake > Sediment | place: USA: Wyoming | collected... | reverse complement strand
GGGGCCTGGCGCATCGGAAACTGGAAGGGGTGGAGTCCATTGGCGTGGACGAAATCCATTGGGGTAAAAGCAAGGGGGCGAACAGCTTTTTGACCGTGATCTACCAGATCGACCGCCATTGCCGGCGTCTGTTGTGGGTGGGTCCAAAACGAACCCAAGCCACGCTGCGCCGGGGGCTGGCGGCCTTGGGGCCGCAGGTGGTCGGCGCCGGTGTCCCGGGCCAACCGGGCGACCAGGTAAGGGGGAATCCGATTGCAAAGCTGGCGCAGAACCGAGAGCTTGGAACGGGTTGGTGTGCGAAGCGTGTTCTTTTTCATCCCTGCCGGGTGGCAGGAAAACGCGCCCACGCCAACTCATCTTTTCCTCCCCGCTGGGATGGCTGTGATTTCGAATCCCCAATTGACGGAGGACCTTAAGGCCCAAGCGTGACTTTTTGCTTTATAACATTGTGTTTCGACCGCTGCTTTTACTCCACGATGAAGGCTACAACCTTGTCGTCGGGCTGCGCCCGGCTGCTCAAGGCACGCAAAGAAGCAGCAAACAAATCTTGCCACCCCAAAACAAAACCGGTAACGGTAAACGAGCATCAGATTTGGTCCATTGGCCGGTGTCTGAGATTCGTAATTCAACTGCGCTGACGTTAAACTTGTGACGAGATCTCCGTCGAATCGTTCCAGGAATTTGTTCTCGGTGGGCCCGTTGCCGGCGCTCGCGGTTGCAGCCAGCGTCAGCATTTTGCTTCTTTCAATTGATTATGTGCGCGCGGGCGACGGCACCGATGCGCACCTGACGGTGCGCGCCGCCGGCGGTATGCCAGCCGTCCCCATCATCACCAGCATCAACGTGTCGAACCAGGCGGTCTATCTACGATGGCGGGGATTTGCCCGGCCGTACCAGGTGCTGCGGAGTTCGAACTTTGTTGCTACGGGCCTGGCCGTTGCCGGCAGCGCAAATTGGACGGTCGTGGGCGATGGCATCAACACGAACTTCATCAAACTCGCCGAGGACCCGCACGGCGCGTTCTTCAGAGTGGCCGGGCCTTCGCCACATTTCGCCGGCTCAGACCAGTGCTATGACTGCCACTCAGGCATCGTTACCAACGAACAGATGACGACCCACGCCGGCGCGCTTCAGACGCTGAAGAACATTCACATGGACAAAAACCCCTCTTGCCTGCCATGCCACACCGTGGGTTATGGGCTGCCGACCGGCTACGACGCCAATCTCAGACCGTATCTGGGCGGGGTGCAGTGCGAGAACTGCCACGGCCCTGCGGGCGACCACGCGGCGAACCCGGCAGATTTCTCGGTCAAGCCGCCAGTGGACATCGCGGCCACGGTTTGCGGCGGATGTCACACGGGCGCGCATCAACCCAATTATGACGAATGGGCAACCTCGGCCCACGCCGCTGTCACCGAGGTTGTGGCTGAAGAAATGGCAGGCTCGTCATTTTTCATCACGTCGTGCGGTGCCTGCCATTCTGGCAGCGTGCGCATGGCTTTGCTCAAGGGCCAGTCGTTGCCCAGCGGCCAGGAAAGCGGGGCCATCGGTGTCACCTGCGTCACCTGCCACGACCCGCACGTCAAGACGGCTAGCGGCGCGCAGTTGAGGAGTCCGACTTTCTCGACCAACTTCTTTTCCTACAACACTTCGGTTGCTTTCTCGACTCAATACAATCCGTCCATTCAGGCGTGCGCCCAATGTCACAACGCACGCGGAGCGGCGTGGCCCGACACGAGCCGGCCACCCCATTACTCGCCACAGTACAACATTTTGCTGGGCAACATCGGCGTCCTCACCAACGCCACTTACACCAACAACGTCGTGCCGCCCACGGCCATGGCGCCGCACTGGATGATCACCAACCAGTGTGCCCATTGCCACATGCAAACGCGCGAGGTGGCGCAGCCGACCAGCGCGAACCCGAACGTGACGGGCCACAGCTTCAGCGTGAATTTCTTCGACGCCTGTTACCAGTGCCACATCAGCCCGGAGGACACGATGGAGACGGTTCAATTCTACATCAACGACCGCATCAACACCGTTAAGAGCAAACTGGACACCTGGGCGGCGACGAAAGCGCCTCTGGTGTTGCGGACGAATTATGCCGCGCTGGCGTGGGAGTACAACACGCCTGGCGAGCTTTCCAACCCGACTGGCGATCCGGCCATTGTCGGGCCGACTTCAACGGAGCAGACCAACGTGCCCAACAACATCAAACAGGCGCGCTTCAATCTGTATCTTGTCCTGCACGACGGCAGTTTCGGCGTGCACAACGCTTTTTATGCGCAGTACCTGCTGGACATCGCCGAAGGCAAGCTTGACGAAGAACTCACGAAGTGAACGGCCCCGCCCAGTTGGCAGCCGGATGCGTGGTTGACGCCCTGCGACTCGCTCGCGCGGGCATGGTGATTGGAAGGACCTGAAACATATCGCTATGGGGAATGAAGACATTGCTGGCCAGCGTCGGGCGTTGGGCGCGCTGGCCGTGGGTCTAACCGTGCTCTTGGCAGTGGTCTCCTGCCAGACGGTTGACCGCAACGTGGTGATGCTGCCAAACATCCCCGGCGCCAGTTACATCGGGTCGAAGGAGTGCGAGCAGTGTCACCAGGAAATTTACCGCGACTTCAAGACCGCGTCACATGCCCGCTTGCGTGCCGAAGGCGCAAACGCGCTGAACGTCGGGTGCGAATCCTGCCACGGGCCGGGCAGTTTGCACGCCGAGTCCGGCGGCGACACCAAGACGCCGCTTGGCTTCAGCCCGGGCCGGCCACAACTTACAACCGTGGCGCGGCGGGAGCCCATCACACGGCCGCGGCCCACCGCCGAGAATTGTTACGAATGCCACACGGACAAGCGCGGCGCGTTCCAGTTGCCCAGTCATCATCCGGTGCCCGAAGGCCGGATGAAATGCACCGACTGCCATGACCCGCACAAAGGGCAGGCGATCAAAGGCGGCGCCACCGCGTTGTTGACGGGGAACATGGAGTGCGCGCGGTGCCACCAGGCGCAGCAAGGGCCGTTTGTTTTCGAGCACGAGGCCCTGCGCGAAGGTTGCACAACCTGTCACGACCCGCACGGCTCGGTCAACGCCAAGATGCTGACGGCGCGGGACAGCAACCTTTGCCTGAAGTGCCATTTCCAGCAGGTCAGCTATGGCCGGTTGCTCATTGGCGGGGCGGATCACACCCTGCGAGTGCAGCAGGGCGCCTGCTGGACCGCCGGCTGCCACGAAGCGATGCACGGCTCGCGCGTCAGTTCATCACTCCGGTTCTAACTCAGTTGCCAAAGCCCCAACAACCAAAACCTGTGCGATCCCAAAAATTTACCTCGAAAAACGGATTTGGGGAGCACGCCCGCCCCGGGCGTCGCTGGACGCGCCGCGCGTCCAGCCGTATGGCGCCAGGCCAACGCCTGCGCCTGCGAAATTTTTCCATGCCTCCGGTGTTTTCCGCGAAGGCGCGGAAAACCGCGCCCGAGGCGGGCGTGCTCCCCACTTCAACTTCGTTTTTCAGGTTTAATTCGAGGCTGGCTTGGACAACGATGCTGGGCTTCTGTCTGGCGGGATGCGCCCCGGCGGCAGCCGAGGCGGCCGCTGGAACGAATTCCAGCTCGTCTGAGTCGTCCTTGGCCACGCAGGCGCAGTATTTCGAAGGCGGCACGAACACATTCCTTAACTGGGTGGAGTTCTCGGCAGGCGGGGCGTTCGTGGACGGCGACAGCAAACAGTTCCGCCAGCGCGAAACGATCCGCTCAGGCGCGTTTGGCGGGATCGAGGACCTGCATTTGGAAACCAAACTCGGGAAGAAAGAACTGCTTCAGATTGACGCCCGCGCCCTGTTCGACAACCACGATTACAGCTTGAGCTTGAAAGCGTCTGACCCGGACCTCGGTTTCCTGCGCGCGGGCTACAAGCAATACCGCACTTGGTATGACGGTGGCGGCGGCTTCTTTTCGCCGACGGCCACTTACTATTCACTTTTTGACCACGCACTGGCTTTGGATCGCGGCGAAGCCTGGCTGGATGGCGAATTCAAGCTGAACGATTCGCTCGCGCTCACTTTCAAGTATTCGCACCAGTTCCGCGACGGGCAGAAGGATTCGACTTCGTGGGGCTACGTGCATCCGGCGGGCTTGCCGGTGGTGCGCGGGTTGACGCCGTCGTTCCGCGACATTGATGAAAAGAGTGACACCTTCCAGGCCGACCTCACGTATCTGATCAAGAAAACCAAACTGGGCGTGGGCATGCGCTACGAATGGGGCAAACTCGACGACGCGCTCAAGATCAACCAGTTCCCCGGCGACTCATTCGGCACAAAAATCACCGACCGGGAAGTGACCAGATACGATGCGTTCAGCGTCCACACCTCAACCGAAACCTGGCTGAATCCGAAGGCCTTTTTCTCGACCGGCTTCATGTTCGCCAATCTGGATTCCGACTTTTACGGGTCGCGCATCGCCGGGACGGATTGGGACGCGCCTTACAACCCCGCGCTGGCCAACTCGCTCGGCTTCGTGAACATGGGCGGCAGTTCGCGTGCGCACGAGTACGTGGGGAACATCAACTTGATGTACGTCCCGTGGCCGAACTTTTCCATCGTGCCGTCGGTGCGGGTGCAAAGGGAAGATTTGGACAGCACGTCGCAAGGCACGCAGACCGGTCCGCTGGCAGGTCTTGGCACGCCCTTTGACGCTTACAGCACACGCGGCCTGCTGGATGTGACCGAGCAGTTGGAGTTGCGCTACACCGGCGTGACGAACTGGGTCTTCTACGCGCGCGGTGACTGGACACAAGGCGAAGGCGACCTCTCGGAAACCGGCGGCATTGGCCCAACGCCTCCAGTTCTGCGACTCACCGACGATGGCCGTCTCCTGCAAAAGTACACCGTCGGCGCAAACTGGTATCCGCTGCGGCGGTTGAGCCTGAACGCGCAGTACTACCACAAGATGGTGGACAACGACTACAACAACAAGGTTGACAATACGCCCAACAACGGACCGGACCGCTACCCGGCTTATCTGGTGGCGCAGAATTTCACCGTGGACGACGCCAACCTCCAGCTCACCTGGCGTCCTTTCAGGAACTCGTCCTTCGTGAGCCGCTATGACTTCCAGTATTCCACCATTGACACCAAGCCCGACCCGATCTCGACGTTCAGCGAAGTGGAGAGCGGCCGGATGATTTCCCACGTCTTCGGCCACAACATCAATTGGGTTCCTTGGTCACGGCTTTACCTGCAATTGGGTTTCAACTGCGTTATCAGCAAGACGGAGACGCCGGCCTCCGATTTCACGCAGGCCATTCTCGAGGCCCGGAACAATTACTGGACGCTCAACTTCAACTCCGGCTTCGCGCTCGACAACAAGACCGACCTCACCGCGCAATACTTTTACTTTCGGTCGGACAACTACGACAACAATTCGGCCTATGGCGTGCCTTACGGCGTTGGCGCGGAAGAGCACGGCGTCACCGTTGGCATCACGCGCCGGCTGCGCGAAAATCTGCGACTCAATCTCAAATACGGTTTCTTTTCCTACCACGACAGCACCGCCGGCGGGAACAAGGACTACACCGCGCATCTCATTTACAGCAGCCTCCAGTGCCGGTTCTAAGCTGCAAACATCACAAACTTGGTAGCCACCGACGTAAGGAGGCGGCGGCGCAATTGACCCGCAACGGTACGCCTCCTTACGTCGGCGCCTACAGTCTGTCAGCGATCCCATCGGCGTGTGAAGTATTCGGGCTAAGAGGGGCGTCAAGCAATGTTGTTAGAGCGCGTTCGTCTGGGAAGTATAGCCTTGGGCCGGGATGCCTGCTATGTCTTGACCCGGAAATTTCACACGCGGCTGGGATTGCCAACCCCGAAAGCTTTCGGGGCAACCTTCAGGTTGCGATTCCCGGACAGACGCTGGCCGCGCGGCCTGCCTGCCGGCAGACAGGCGCAAACTTCACCACGTGACACGTGGTAAAGTTTGCGGCTACAGCGTGTGAAATTTCCGGGTTAAAAAGCAGAGGGCCGGTCACGAACTGAGTGCGTGTCACCTGTCTTCGCGAAAGTCAGCCCCGCCCCGCCGCTTTCGCCGTGAAGCGACCGGCTTTAACTATGCCCGAGCTACCTCCATCGGCAAAAAGTTTCCTCGCTCGCTGCGCAGCGGCTTAACCTATGCGCCGAATTGACTTGCAAGATGCTGGTCTTTAACCTGCCGCGCCTGTTCAACCACACACATGCTCGAGGCTATTGAGAAGCTGCTGATTCTGCAAGACCGCGACCGCAAGCTCGCCCAAGTCAGGGGCGAGCTCGGCCAGCTCGAACCCCAACGGCAGGCCTTCACAGCCAGGACGGTGGCGGCCCAGGATGCGTTGGAGAAGGCCAAGCTTCGCGTCAAGCACCTCGAAAGCGACCGCAAGAAGCTGGAACTGGAAGTGGACGCGAAAAAGCAGCTCATCGAAAGGTATTCGCTCCAACAATTCGAGACCCGGAAGAACGACGAATATCGCGCGCTGGCGCACGAAATTGAGACGTGCAAAGAGGCCATCGTCAAAATCGAAGACCAGGAACTCGACATCATGGAGCAAATCGAGACCACGGAGAAACAGATCGCGGCGGCCACACAAGCCCTGACCGACACCACCGAACTTGCCGAGGACCAGATCGCTGATTTGAACCAGCGTGAGGAGAATCTGAAGAAGGAGCTGGCAGACCTCGAAGCCAACCGGTCGGAACTGGCGGCCGCGGTGGACGAAAACGAGCGCGCCCGCTACGAGCGGCTGTTCAAGGCGAAGGGTGGAAACGTCGTCGTGGGCGTGCATCATGGCGTCTGCGGCGGATGCCACATGCGGCTGCCGCCGCAGTTGCTCGTCCACTGCCAGGCCGAGCAGGAAATCATTACCTGCCCCAACTGTGGCCGCATCCTTTATTACACGCGCGACATGGACATGGTGGTGGCCGACTGAGCGCGAGGTGCGGGGTGCGTGAGCCGCAGGATGCCGGGCGCGCGGGCGAATTAGTTTGACAATTTTCCCGGGGTGATCTTCAATCCCGACTAATCGCTGGAACAGCTTGGGTCGCTGACTTTGACTCTTTCTGAACTCGGTCAACGCGACGACGCTTCGTGCTAGCGCTCGTTGGCGTCGCGACCGCGCCGGCCGCCGCTGTCGGACGTTTTGCTGGAGCGATCGGACGCCGAGGACGCCGCTGGCGGTGGCGGGCTGGCGGCGCGTGCCGGTGGCGCGGCGATGGCTTCGGCTCGGGATGGTGCCGGAACTGACACCCTGGGCGGTGGTGCGTCAGGGCGCGGTTCTGGGCTGCGCTCCCTTATCACAGGACGCGACACCACGGCAGGCTCTTGGCGAATGACACGCACTTCGCCCGGCTCGACACGCGCCGGCGTGCTGGGTCGGCTGAAGGTCGGCGCCATTGCGGGGGGCGTTGGTTGCGGTGCCGGTGCGTTTTGGCTGAATGACGGGCGGCTCGCTGATGGATTTGCAACTTTGTCCTGCCAGAATGTCGTCGGCCCCGCCTGCGAAGTCACGGCTCTGGAAGAAGCGGCGCGCTCGTTGTTTGCTGCGGGCGCGACGTTTTGAGGCTTGAGCGGTTCGCGGCCCCGGTCTGCTTCGTTTCCTCTGCCGATTAAATTGATCGAACCTGGCGGAGCTTTGTCTCGCGGAGCCGTGGCGTCAGCGTTGCGGTCAGGTGAAGGCCGGCGTGAGTGATCGGAAGTGAAAGCCGATGTGCTCGGCTGGGGAGTTGTCCCGGGCTTCACTTCATGAATAGGCGCTGGCTTGGCTGTTGGCGCGGGAGAAGGCGTTCCTGCATCAGTTCTGACTGACCTTACGTCGTCCCTGCCGCCGTGCTCGGTGAAAGCCGGTCTTGGTCCCGTGCTTCTGCTGCTCTCGGCAGGCGCGAAAACGTCCGTTCGGGTTGGGCGGGCGCGAAAATCGTCGGCGCCAGAAGTGGACGGCGTTCGCGTGAGTCTGCCGCTGAAGTCAGGGCGCGGGGCCGGGAAGTGGCTGGTGCTTGGAGAAGCACTCGCGGGACCAATTCTCGCCTCCCCAGCGGGATTCGATCCACGGGCTGGCAACGCCGGGGGCGCAGGCCGGTAAACGACGAGTCTGCCCCCCTCGATTTGCGGACGGTCGCTCCGAATGTTTCGGGCCGAACCTGTTGGAAGATCGCGGACGGCCACTCTGCGGATTTCGCTATGAGCCAAGTTGGCTGCCCTGTCAACGGCGATTCCCCGGTTGATGATTGTGTTGTGGTCGCCTTGAATGATATTGTTGATCGCAAGACTCCGATCGTGAATGTGCGTCATCCGCTCTCGCGGTACGCGATACCGGTAGGGCCGGTAGTCACAGAACCGATTCCACGGGACATACGTGTAGCAGCCTGCATTCAAACCGAATCCGAAGCTGACGCCCACGGAACCGCCGTAATAGGTAAGCCCGAAGCCAGCGGCGTAGCCCGAATACGGCGGCAGCGGCGCCCAGCCGCAGTAATCATTCGCATACCTCCATGTCACCCAGGATGGCGCCCAGACGGTGTCCGGCCACCAACACCAGCCCCAACGCGGATGGCTGAACCAGCGGCCGTAATGAAAAGGAATGCTTCCCCACGTGTAATCCGACTGCCAGTACCAGCCCAAATCGGAGTAAAGCCACCGCCCGCCATCACAATAGGGACTCCACCCGGCATGGATCACCGTGACCGTCGGCTGCCAACACCAGCCATAGCCGCCCACGTTGACCCATGTCCCGTAAGGCGCCAGCGAATCGTAAAAGTAGTTGTAGTTCACCACCGTCGGCTGCGTTTCCGGCTCCGGCCCGGCATAACCGGGGGCATATTGGTTTTGAGTGCCCGCCTCGGCTGCCGCGACGTTTTGCGCGGGTGCCGTTCCCGTGGCCTGCTCGGCGGCTGACGCGGGCGCAGGCGTGGGAACGGTCGAAGCCGTGGCGACCTGGCCGCTGGCACTGCTGAGTTCCTTGTCGCGCTGGATCATCGCGGTGATGACCGAACCGGACAGGCCGAGGTCGTTCAAATAAATCACCTGATCGGACCCCAGATTGAACGTGCTTGAAGAGTTGTTGATGAACGCAAGCATGACGCTGTCTTCGACGCCGGCTTGGGCCATTTTCGCGACTTCATTCAGCGCTGGCGAGAATGAGACGTTCGCTGGCAACGGCCTTTCCGTCGCGGCGTCCTTGTCCGGCACGACCGGCTTGACCGTTTCGGGGTCGGCCGAGGTGATTGCCGCGGGGTTTGCCTCAGCTTGGGTAGCAGCAACGGCGGCGGGTTGGCTTGCCGGATTAGTTGTTTGGGGTGACGGGGCAGGCTCCTGAGCGCACCCGCCAATGAGCGGCGCCCCGGTCAGGAGCAGCCCGAACGTCCAGGTGGATAAAGTTCGGCTTTTCATAGGACAATATAGTTCACTTTTTCACGGCGACACTTCACTGACCATCGTACTGATTGACTGAATTGGGCCGGGCGCTATTCATTCGCATTCCAAGCAAATCAGGTCAAAGACTGGCGTTTAACCCGGAAATTTCACACGCGCCTCGAATGGCCCACGGCGTGTAGCCGCAACCTTCAGGTTGCGATTGCCCGCCGGAGGTGGGCCGCTAGGCGCAAACTGAAGTTTGCGGCTACAGCGTGTGAAATTTCCGAGTTAACAGACAACCCGTCACGGGAAGCTGGCACCCCCGCCCAGAATTGAACTGGGATCCGCGGTTTAGGAAACCGCTGCTCTATCCATTTGAGCTACGGGAGCAAAAGCGTTGTCAAATAAGGCTTTTCTTCGCTTTCCAGCGTGCCAGAATCGTGAATGGTGTTGACAAGTTGCAACACCTGTGCAACAGTTCACGCATGAAAGCTACCGCGTCACGAAAGCCGAAACAAGATGAAAGCTGGCCGCGCAAAGTCAGTGTCGGGCGTGAGTCTGTTTCCGTTTATCGCCGCAAGACGCCGCTCGGCAACTTCGCCTTCATGGTTGCCAACTATGCGGACGGAAAACGCCGCTTTGACTCCTACTCCAGCGAAACCCTTGCCCTTGAAGCCGCTGCCGCGCTCGCCCGCCGATTAAGTGAGACTGACACGAAGGCCGCTCAAATGACAGAGGAGCAAGCCGTTGAATATGTCAACGCGGCGCGGGAGCTTCAACCGCTGGGCGTTTCGCTCACAGACGCCGTTTCGCGTTTCGTCGAAGCGTTCAAAATCGCTGGCGACGTGGTTGCCGCCGCGAAGTTCTACCGCGAACGCCACAAGAAGATCACGCCCAAGCGCGTTGCCGATGTTGTCGCCGAATTGCTCACGTTGAAACAATCACGCGGAGGGGCCGACCGTTACGTGCGTGACTTGCGTTTGCGGTTGAGTCGGTTTGCCGCCGATTTTCAATGCAACATCGGCAGCGTGACAACGCCTGACCTGCAATCGTGGTTGGACGGTTTGAAACTTTCGAGCCAGTCCTACGCAAATTATCGCCGCGTGGTTCACCTGCTTTTTGAGCATGGGGTTGCGCGTGGCGCTTGCGCGGACAATCCCGCCGCCGATGTGGAACGGCCAAAAGTCCGCAACGGCGAAGTGCAAATCTTCACGCCCGACGAAACGCGCCGGTTGCTCACTGCCGCCACGGAAGATTTTCTGCCGTGCCTTGCGCTGGGAATGTTCGCCGGTTTGCGCTCTGCCGAAATTGAGCGGTTGGAATGGCGGGACATTGATTTGAAGCAAGCGCACGTTGTCGTCAGCGCGGGCAACGCCAAGACCGCCAGCCGTCGCATTGTGCCGGTTGCTGACAACTTGCTTGAATGGTTGAAGCCCTACGCCGGGCGCACGGGGAAAGTCTGGCAAGGCGGCTGGCTCTACAAGGCGCAACAGGACTGCGCAAAGTCCGCTGGCGTGCCGTGGAAAGCGAATGGCTGCCGTCACAGTTTCGTCAGTTACAGCTTTGCGCTCACGAATGACGCCGGGCGCATTGCGGGTATGGCGGGCAACTCGGCTGCCATGATTCATCGGCACTACAGGCAACTTTGCACGCCCGCCGACGCGCGGAAGTTTTTCAGCGTGAAACCGGCAAGCCCCGCGAACGTGCTGACGCTGCCACTCACCGCAACCGCAATCGCCAATCCCTGACACCATGAAAACGAATCCCTCGAAAAATTCCCGGCAGAGTCAGGCGCGGTTTGAAGTCACGGCAGCAATGCGGGCATCCGTGGAACGTGCCAAGCGCAAGAGGGAAGCTGCCGCCGAATACCACCGCAAAAAATGTGAAGCCCGCACGTTGGAACATTTCAGCCCAGCCTGCGTGCGGGAACTCTGCCGACTGGCCAGCGGCGGAAATCAAACCGCCCTCGCCCTCGCATGGCGCGGCGCAACGGAGCTTGCTCAGACCATCCTTGCTGTTGCCGAATCGGAACCGGAACGCTTGAAAGAACTCGCGCCTTTTGCGGCCTACATGCCCGCCTTGCTATCGCGTTCAAAGTCTTTCAACAAGACCACGGCGCAGTTGGCGGAACGAGTGAACCTAGCGGCAAATCTCGCCGCCAGTCACCGGCCAAGGCTCCGGCTCGACAGCTTGACCACGCGCTTGGTGGTTGAACTTTTTGAACGTTTTGACTGGACGCGCATGGACATTCAGTGCGACGCCCGGGCGTACCGCAGCAAACCAGACCTGCGGAAAAAGCTGCGTAAGATGGAAGCCGTTATGGAGTTTGTCACGACATCTCCAAAGCGTGTGGTTGTGCGCCGGACACAACGTCGGGGCAACAAACTCACTGAAAAGCTCGTCAGGATTGTCAGCAGGGATCCCAGACTGGAGCAGAAAACGGTGACGGTCAGTTACCGCACGTTGGAAGACTACTTGGTGAAGCTTCAGGGCTTCTATGCAGAAGACTTGCGCCTGCTTGACCTTGAGCCGCTGAACAGCGCGACGGTCAACGACTGGTGGAATAAAGTTTTCAAGCCCCACCTCGAAGACGACTGGACGATGCTCCAACTTCGCGGCACCCCGTTGCACCGGAAGATTTGCGCGTCGTGCGACGTGAAGGTGAATGACTGGCGCAAAGACTACCTGGTCAAAGACGAATTGAAACGCCGCTGTCAGGATTCTTTGGAACGTCTCGCCAAGTCTCTCGACTCCTCAAAACCCCCGCCGGAAAACAGATAGTCCACCCGTTTACCAACTTTGCGCGTCATGCGACGATTCTTGCATGACAAGAAGCATATCAGCGACCGACGCCGCCACGGTCAACAGTGAGTTGGCGACACCGCCACGCTACGGCTCCAAGCGCGACGTGGCGGCGATGGTGCAAATGAGCGTCCGTTCCGTGGACAATTTTGTTGCAAAAGGTTGTCCACATTTGCGCGTATCGTCCAGGCGCCTGCGTTTCGACATGGGCGAAGTCCGGCAATGGCTGGCGGAGAATTTTCGCACACAGAGAAGGGCGACGCGATGAAAAACCCCGTTGCAAAACCCGCCACTGATAAACCCCGCGCCGCGCTTGCCGCCGCCGCCGACGAACTGCGGGCGACCTTGGCCGAAATCGCCGCGCAATCGAAGCAAGCGCAAGCCGACGCCAAGACGTGCGAGCGGCTCGAAAGTGAGATTGCCGAGTTAAAAATATCCGCCGACGTGTGCGACACAGCGAGCCTTCAGGTTTTGCGCTCCAAGCAAGACGCGCTTCAACTTCGCCGCGAGCGTGCCACGCAACGGGAGACGGAGCCGTCGCCGCTAGACGCCAAACTCCGGCAGCAGCTTGAAGCCTTGGCGCCGGCTATTCGCAACGTCAGCCGCCCTGCGCTCGACGTGTTTGTTGCGGAATTTGTCGCGCAAAACGGGCGATACCTAGCCCACGACAGTTTTGCTGCCGATTTGGCTCAGACCACGCTTTCCCACCTGCTTCTGTCCAACGTTGTCGGTTGCCTCTGGCGGGATGGTGTTTTTCGGGATCCGGCGGGGGCAGCGGAGAGGGCCCTGCTCGACGCGGATCGGCTTCTGAGCGGCAAGGCATTTTGGCTTCGCGCATGAAAACATTTCGCCATGCGACGGGCGGGCGCAGATTTGAGGCGCGGTTTTTGATTTGCGCGCCAGGTTGCTGCGCCCGCCTTTGAACCATGAAGGTCATCCTTTCACTACTCGCCGCCGTGTGGCAACGGCTTCGCCGCCGTGACACTGTGCTCATGGCCAACGCGCAGATTGACCCTGCGCTGATTCTGCCGCCGATTTCCTTTGGCTTGGACGTGCGGCAACCGGCGCGGCTCGAAACTCGCGGCACCGGCGCCGTGCTACGCGGCATTTTGCGCGGTGATTGGCGCGAGCCGGTTGCGCGTGTCCGCGAACTGCCAGCGGATAGCCAAGAGCAGCGTGAAGCGAAACTCGCCTTGCCCTTTTGCACCTGGGCGGGCGTGTTCACTCGCCGTTCAAACTCCGGCCTTGTCCGGCACAGCGGGCAATGCGGCGTGGACTTGGACGGCTTGGGCGAAGCTGGAGCCGTCACCGTCCTGCAAACCGCCGTCGCTGACTGCTATTGCCTCGCCGCTTTTCACTCCGCTCGCGCTGAAGGTATCCGGCTCATTTTCAAAATCCCGCCGTGCTCGCCGGAAGACCACGTCCTTGCTTTCGAGCAAGTCGTTTTGCATGTCCGCAACACCTACGGCCATGACCCTGACGCTTCTGGCAAGGATGTTTCACGCGCTTCTTTTGTCAGCTTTGACCGTGGTTTATGGCTGAATCCGTCTGCTCTGGAACTGCCGATAGCTCTTCCCGGTGAAACACAGCGATTAAGAGCAAACACTCGCTGTGTTTCATCCCCGCTCTATGCTGGCTTGCTGGCAGAGACTTGGCCGGTCTGGTATGGCAGGCATCTGGCGAACACGTCACCTTGCAAAGACGGGACGGCCAAGACGCATGGCAGCTTGCTGGATTTGGGCAAGTCACTGGCCTTGCACGCGGAGCGGATTCGAGAACCGTTGACGCACCGGGAGATTGACGCGGCGTTTTCAGCTTGGCTTTCCGAACATGCGCGGCTGGGCATCTGTCTCCGCTGTGAACCTGACGAATACCGGCGCGAGTTGCGGGTGAGCATCCGGGGCGCGGAGCGCAAGCCGTGGTTCAAATCCGCCGCTGACTTTTGGCTGCGTTGGACACGGCATCGGGACTTCCCGCGCAATGGATTGCCTGTGGACAGAATTTTGTTCGCCATCCGGCAGCATTGTGCGGACGCAAAGAGCACGGAATTTTTTCTTGGGGTGCGCGACGCCGCGCTTGTGGCGGGTGTCGGCTACGTCACCGGCTGGCGGATTCTGTGCAAGCTCGTTGCCAGCGGCCATCTTAAACGCCTGGACGCGAAACGTCTGCCACGGGAAGCGCAAGAGTTCCGACTGAAAACGAAACAACACTGGAGAGACAACCCGTGAACGCATTGGCCGAAACTTGGGACATGAACCTGCCGGACGTTTTGCGCGACTTCGTGCGCGACGCGCCGGGATTGGTCGTCACAGAGCTTGAACCGGACGGGCGCGGCCATCGCCGTTATCTGCTTCACAAACCGACTTCGCTTGAACTGACTTTGAACCATGAACCACAAACCAAAGGATACACATCATGAGATTTGATATTGCAGAAACCAACGCCGCAATTCGTCGCGGCGAGCGCATCTGGGCCTTGCAGCACGACCTTCAAATTCCGCACCCTGAGACTGCCGGGCAAGACGCCAGACCGGGCAACCGAGACGACGCTGAGGTTCTCGCTTTTCTACGCAGGCAAGCGGAGATTTCTGGCTTCCCGCCCGCCCGGCAGCTTGCCGGAAAGTTGAGGCGCGAGCAAGGCAACGCACGGCTCGTTGCCAACGAAGCTCTCGAAGCCATCGGGCCGCAAATTTCCGGCGTGCGCTACTTCGCATGAGCGCGCCAACCAGCTTGCCCGCCCCGCGCCGGGCACCGCCGGGCCGCAAATGGGTTAAAGGCGAGTCCGGCAATCCGGCTGGCAAGCGCAAGGGCACCGTCTCACTCGCGGCGGCGCTGAAAAGGCTTCTGCTCAAAGAGCCGCACTTGGTTGACCAGATAGCGCGGACGCTGGTTGACGGGGCGTTGGCGGGCGACGTGAGCATGGCCCGGCTCCTTTTCGAGAGAGTGGACGGTCACAAGGCGAATCCGTTTTTCTCCGTGACGGTTGATGCGAGCGACCGCCGCGCCGTCAGCATTTCGCCGCAAGTGCTTTCCGAAATTGCCGAGTCCCGGCGCAAGTACGAGGAGCTACAATGCCCACCGTCGCCGACTACCTGACAACGCCCGTCGGCTTCGCCAAGGGCGTCCTGGGCGTGCGCCTTTACCCGTGGCAAGAGCGCGTGCTTTGGGACTTGGACAAGCCCGGCGCGGTTGTGTTGCGGGCCGCGAACGGCAGCGGCAAAACTTCCATTTGCGGAGCGAGCGCGGCGCTGTGGAACGCGAGCGCGTTTCCCGGCAGCCTGACGGTTTGCACCGCGTCAGTTTATCGCCAAGTGAGCGAGCAACTTTTTCCCGCGTTGCGCAAACACGCGGCGCAATTTCCAGGTGGCCTGTTCAACGAAGCCGACGTGACACTTCCAAACGGCAGCAAGATTTTTGGCTTCGCAACCGACCAAGCCGAACGATTTGAAGGCTGGCACAATCCGCACCTTTTGATTATCGCCGATGAAGCCAAAGGGATTCCGCAACCGATTTTCGAGAGCATCGAGCGTTGCGCGCCCGTCCGCTTCCTGCTCATGTCGTCACCGGGCGGTTGCGGCGGTTACTTCTACGAAGCGTTCCACGCCAAGCGAAAGTTTTTCCGGCAGCACGTCGTCAGCGCGTTTGACTGTCCGCACATTCCGCAAGCGTGGATTGACGCGCAGCTTGAAAAGTACGGCCGCGAACACCCGCTGATTCAGAGCATGATTTTCGGCGAGTTTATGAGCGGGGACGCTGACTCTTGCGTGATTCCGCTCGTGTTTGTCGAAAAGCTCCTGGCCAGTCCGCCCGCGTTCGTGGACAACGGCCAAGTGCAAGCCTTTTGCGACTTCGCGGCGGGCGGCGACGAAAATGTTTTGGCCGTGCGCCGGGGCAACAGGGTTGAGCTTGTCGCGTGTTGGCGCGAAGCGGACACGATGAAAATGATTGGCCGCTTCATTCAGCTTTTCCAAGAGCAAGGCTTGGCCGCCTCGCAAATTTCCGGCGACGAAGGCGGGCTGGGCGGACCCGTGTGCGACCGGCTCGCCGAATCCGGCTGGCCGATTCACCGCGTCAACAACGGCTCACCCGCACGCAAACCGGAAGCCTACAGCAACCTTGCCGCCGAAACTTGGTTTGAAGCCCGCACGCAAATTGAAAAAGGCGAAATCATTTTGCCAAACGACAAGGAGCTTGTCGCACAACTCACGAGTCGGCGCGGCTGGCCCGACAGCAAAGGCCGTCTCACACTCGAAAGCAAAGCCGACATGCGCGCCCGTGGCTTGGCGTCACCGGACCGAGCCGACGCCGTGCTGGGCACCTTGCAGCCAGCGCGCACTTTCGGATTCTCCTTCACGCCGTACTCAGACCGTTCCGGATACGACGACCAGCGCATCCGCCTCCGGCGGTGGGACGAGTCTATCTGGTAACTCACGCGCGAGGACGCAACGCCGAAAACCCGATTCCGCACTTCCACCGCTTCTTGCTCTGAGAACTTCGCGCCAGGTTCGCTTCAGAGCGACCTTGATCGTCGCTCCGCTACCGTGACACTACCCGCAAACACGAACGCTCAGGGCAAGCCACAGCGCACGCCAGCGACCGGCTCCCGCTCACAAGCTCACTCGAAAAACGCCGCGCTCTGAAGCACGCAAAACGTTTGCGCGAACACAACGCAACCGTGCGCGACAGAGACAGAAGCCAAGCAAGGCCATTAGCGGATTTTCTGGACAGCATCATAAACCGCCGTGTTGCACAAGTGTTGCAATCCTGCTTTACACCGAATTGCAACACCCGCTGTTGCACGCCAACGGTTCGCCTAAGTCCGCCTGAAAAGTTGCAACAGATTGCAACAGCGGAAGTGCGAAACCGTGCGCTATTCGGGCGTTTCGAGCGTTTTTGGTGGATTGCACTTTGCGCTTTTATTCATGCGGCGTTAGTGCGTGTTTGGGGTGTTGTCGCGCAAGTGTGAAAATGGTTTAGGAAACCGCTGCTCTATCCATTTGAGCTACGGGAGCACCCCGGGCCAAAACGCCCAAGCTGGCGGGAACTCTATCGCGCCTTGGGCTCGCGCCGCAAGGAGTTTTACGGTTGGGGCCTCACGCCCCCGGGCGCATCTTGACACTACCCCCGTTTGGAGTTCCGCCTTCAGGCGGTTGGCGCCGGGAGCAGCGTTTTGCCGCCTAAAGGCGGAACTCCGAACGGCTTTGCCAGTTTGCTTGGTGGCAGTGGCGAGTTGCGCCCCACGCCCCCACGCCGCGGCTGCCCGTATTTTGCCCATACTCGAATGCGTAGTCTGGCGCGTTGTTCCCGCAGCCGCCTGCGTGTATTTTCCCGCAAAACCAGTAGTAAACCAGCGTTGTATGAAGGTGGGGATGATGTCGGAGGTTTCCGTTCCGAAACGTGAATGTCGCGTTGCAGGGCGTTTTACGGCCAAGGCTGACCCGAAGTCCCGACGCAGTTTAAGTCGTGGCGCCGCCAGCGGGGCCGCAGTCCAACGTATCAAGGAGAAAGTTGTCATGAAATTGCCGTCCGTATCGCCAAGCGCCACGCGTCAACTTTCAGTGTCGTTCGTTTGGCCCCTATTTGTCGCGCTTTGCGGCTTGGCCGCAAGTGTGGTGAACGCCGCGCCACCACCGGCCGGCGTGGCGCCCGTAGTCCAGCCGTCCGGGGGCTTCGGCATTGACGGCGACCTGTTCGCCAACGCGCCCACCGCAGGCGTCGGCGACTGGCTCGCCAGCACGAACTCGCCCGGCACTGGCGGCGCGGTCCTGAGCCAGGCCGGCGTGCCGTTGAATCCCTTGACCACATTTCATTTCGTTGACCCGTACGGCGGCAACGATTTGACTTTCGCCGGTGGACAGAAGTGGTTCGACAACCCGAACACCTGGCAATGGACCGGCGGAAAAGCGTCGTCAAAAACCGACATTAACAATGTTCTGCTTCACATCACCACCGACACCAACGGCCATGTTTGGGCAGTGATTGCCGCCGACCGCCTCAGCACCAGCGGCGATTCCTACATTGACTTCGAATTTCTGCAAAACACGCTCACGCGAAACACGAACGGCTACTTCGTCTCCGCCGGGCCGAATGGCGGACGCACCACCAACGACCTGCTGTTGAGCCTCGCCTTCACCGGTGGCGGCAGTGGCGCCGACTTCTTTGTGTGGCGGTGGCAAGCCAACGGCAGTGGCGGTTTCACATATGTGGATGCGACCGCGTCATTACCGGCCGGTCGGGTTTTTGCGGCTCTGAACGGCAATACCATCGCCGTACCCTACGGCGCGTTCGGCCAGACGAACTATGCACCGAACGCATTTGCCGAGGCCGCCGTGGATTTGACGGCGTTGCTGGGCAACTTCGATCCGTGCCTCTCGGTCGGGTTCAAAACCATCATGGTCAAGACCAAGTCGTCTCAATCCTCCACCGCCTCAATCGAAGACTTCATTGACCCCATCCAATACAACCTGAAAATCGGCCCCAGCGCCGAGGCCGGGCCTGACCAAGCCCGGTGCGTGGAAGGCGACGCAACGGCCTTCCCGCTCAACGGCGCGGCCACGCCCGGTTTCTATCCCATCGCTGCCACAACCTGGAGCGTCGTGAGCGGGACGGCGACGATTGATTCGTCTCAATCGCTGGCCACCACCGCGCACGTCTCCTCGGCGACGGCCACTTTGCGGCTGACGGTCGTCCAGGCCAATGGTTGCACTGAAACGGATGACGTGGTCCTCGCGGTCGCGCCGCTGCCGGTCTGCTCGATCACCGGGCCGTCTTTGGTTTGTCCTCAATCCAACACTCAGTTCAGCGGGCCAGCAGGAATGAAATCCTACTCCTGGTCCATCACCGGCAACGGCTCTGTCGCCGGCCCAACCAATCAACAAAACGTCACCGCAACGGCAGGAACAAGCTGCGGCGAGAACTTCACGCTGACGCTCAACGTGACCGGCAACCTTTGTTCAAGCACGTGCAGCGCGGACGTGATGGTCAACGACACCACGCCGCCGACGCTCGCCTGCCCGGCAGACATCGTGCTGGAATGTCCGGCCGACACCGGCACCAACGTCACCGGCGCAGCGACAGCGCAGGACGACTGCGGCCAGGTGACTGTGAGCAATAGCGACGTCGTGACCAACATTTGTGGCGGCGCGAAGGTGATTTGGCGCACCTGGACTGCGACAGACAGTTGCGGCAACAGCACGAATTGCGTGCAGACCATCACGGTGCGCGACACGACCAAGCCCAGCATTACTTGTCCGGCGGACGTGGTGCTGGAATGTCCGGCAAATTCCAGCACCAGCGTCACCGGTGTCGCCACCGCACGCGATGCCTGTGGCCAGGTGGTGGAAGGCTTCAGCGATACGATCACCACCAATTGCAGCGGCACCAAAGTCATTGCGCGCACTTGGATCGCCACTGATGAGTGCGGCAATTTTGCGAGCTGCGTGCAAACCATCACCGTGCGCGACACGACCAAGCCCAGCATTACTTGTCCGGCAGACGTGGTGCTGGAATGTCCGGCAAATACCGGCGCCAACGCCACCGGCGTCGCCACGGCGCAAGATGCGTGCGGTCAGGTGACGATGAGCTTCAGCGATTCGGTGAGCAACGCCTGCGGCGGCACCAAAGTCATTTCGCGCACTTGGACCGCCACCGACGAGTGCGGCAACTCGGCGAGTTGCGTGCAAAAAATCACCGTGCGCGACACGACTGCGCCCACGATCACCTGTCCGCCCGACCTCGCGCTGGAATGTCCGGCAAATGCCAGCACCAACGCCACGGGCGTTGCCACGGCGCAGGATGCCTGCGGCCAAGTAACGGTGCGCTACAGCGATGCGGTCACCACGAACTGCGGAGGCACCAAGGTCATCGCGCGGACTTGGCTCGCTACGGACGAGTGCGGCAACAGCACGAATTGTGTCCAAACCATTACCGTGCGCGACACGACCAAACCCGCGCTCTTCCGCCCGGCCGATGTCGTGCTGGAATGTCCGGCGACTGATACCAGCACCAACGTCACCGGCACAGCCACAGCAACGGACAACTGCGGCCAAGTGACCGTGAGTTACACTGATTCCGTGACCACCAATTGCGGTGGCACAAAGGTGATCGCGCGCACTTGGGCCGCCACCGACGCCTGTGGCAACAGCACCAACGCTGTGCAAACGATCACTGTCCGGGACACGACCAAGCCCACTATCACCTGCCCGCCCAACCTCGTGCTGGAATGTCCCGCGGCCACGACGACCAATGTCACCGGCGAGGCGACTGCGCAAGATGCGTGCGGTTCAGTGACTATGCGCTACAGCGATTCGGTCAGCAACGGTTGCGGCGGAGCCAAGGTGATTTCACGCACCTGGACGGCCACCGACGCCTGCGGCAACAGCTCAAGTTGCGTCCAGACCATCACCGTGCGCGACACGACTGCGCCTACGATGACTTGTCCGCCGGACGCGACGCTCGAATGTGGCGCGAGCACGGCGCCCAGCGCCACCGGCACGGCCACGGCGCACGATGCTTGCAGCTCAGTAACGGTCAGCTACAGCGATTCTGTCAGCAACATTTGCGGCGGGGCGAAAGTGATTTGGCGCACTTGGACCGCGGTGGATTCCTGCGGCAACAGCACCAATGGGGTGCAGATCATCACGGCGCGCGACACTACTCCGCCGGCGCTGACGCTGCCGGCGAACCGCGTGCTCGAGTGCCCCGGCGATACGCGCACGAATATGACCGGCGTGGCTACCGCCCAAGACGGCTGCGGCTCCGCCACCATCAGCTACAGCGATGTGGTCAGCAACGGTTGCGGTCTCACTCGGACGGTCCTGCGCCTCTGGACGGCGACCGACCAGTGCGGCAACAGCACCAATGGCTTGCAGACCATTATTGTGGCTGACACGCAGAAGCCGAGGATCACCTGCCCGACCATCGCAGTCCAGTGCGTGGACGAAGTGCCAGCGCCGTATGCCAGTCTGGCGGCGTTCCAAGCGGCGGGCGGGACGGCCACCGACGCTTGCGACGCCTCGCTGGACTTCGCGCTGATGAGCGACAGCGGTTTGGTGGGCCGTTGTCCCGGCAAAGTGACTCGCGTGTATCGTGTAACGGACGACTGCGGCAACTTTGCCGAATGCACCCAAACGATCACCGTGGATGACACGATTGCGCCGATCCTCACCTGCCCTGCCAGCGTGACGGCCGAATGTGGGGCTTCACTGGATCCGGCGAACCTTGGCACCGCCACGGCGACCGACAACTGCGCCACCAACGTCACCATCACTCACAGCGACGCCGCGGTGCAGAGCACGTACAACCTCAAGTGGTACGCCGCCGACCCCGATTTGGGCACCGGGCCGTATTCACCGACTTATCTCAAACTCGCGCCGGGCAGCCTCACTTGCCCGGACGCCGCTCGGCTCACCGGCAGGGCGGTTGACCCGCTCCGGAACGCCATTGCCTTCGCGGCACCCTCCGGCCAGTTGGATGCGTTGACCTCGCTCGGCGGCGCACCGATGGCGCTGGGTCAAATTGTGCCATTCGAAGTGGTGATCGAGACCGGCGGAGCTCCTGGCCCTGAACGCGGCACGATTGAATTCACCTCCACTTGGAGCACGCACACCACCTCCAACGACGAGTTTGGGTACGACAAGAATTACATGGTTTACTGCGCTTTCGTGGATCCCGCCGACCCAGGCTCGATTGATCCAAACAACAACGCCCGAGTGGAATCGTTTAGTTCGGTGCTGGTCAACCCGGGAAGTATTGACGAGCAAATTCAGGGCACGTTCCGAGTCGCCGGCTTGGACAGCGGTGACCGAGTCGTCGTGGAAATCTGGGTGGTCCTCATGTCCACGATGCCAGACCATGTAGGCGGTACCATTGCCGCGAACCTCGTTTCCGCCCAGAAGGCTTCGGTTCCGCCGGAGCTGATCACCACGGGCGTGCAGACCGTTTCGATTGGAAATCTATCCAAGATTTCCCCGCTGCCGCCGGCGCAAGAGCAACCGCCGCTGCCGCCGCTGCCTCCGCAGCCGCCGGTCCTCCCGGGTGCAACCGTAAGCGCGATTGACCGCACTTGGGCGGCCACCGACGATTGCGGCAACCGCAGCACTTGTGTCCAGCGAATCACCGTGAGGGACGCGACACCGCCAGCGCTCACCGTCCCGGCCGACCGGATGCTGGAATGTCCGGCTGATATCACTACCAACAGCACGGGCACGGCCACGGCATGGGATGCGTGCGGCTCGGTGCTCGTCTATTACAGCGATGTCGTGAGCAACAGTTGCGGCGGCAC
>Ga0315289_10003903_pt1 | contig 22458 bp, 26 predicted proteins | sample YL17G11_40_MG_FD_203452 | JGI IMG/M metagenome (GOLD analysis project Ga0315289, IMG submission 203452) | Sediment microbial communities from Yellowstone Lake, YNP, Wyoming, USA - YL17G11_40 | ecosystem: Environmental > Aquatic > Freshwater > Lake > Sediment | place: USA: Wyoming | collected... | reverse complement strand
CAGCTGCGGAAAAGCTATGATTGGCAGATGCATGAACTGCAGGGACCAGAGCGTTCACTACAAGTGCCCTGATTGCGGGTTCGTTGGACCTTGAGGTGTTTTTCGTGGGAGAAGTCGGATTGCAGTACAGGGTTCTACCAGAGGGGCTCGAAGTGGACCTCAAGAAGCTCGAAGAAGACATCAAGAAGGCCTTGCCCGAGGGCGCGAAGCTCAGGGCTGCGGAGCAGAGGCCTTTGGCTTTCGGTCTGAAGGCGCTGCATGTCCTCATCGTCATGGACGACAAGAAGGGCGGCGCGGACCAGGTCGAGGTTGCGATTTCTGCTGTCTCTGGCGTTCAAAGTGTCGAGATAGTCGAGATGGGCCTTCTATGAGCACTCGTGTGTCCTCGTGATCTCATGGAGTAGGAGCGAGGGCCCACTCCAAGTAATGCACTTCTCCGCGAGAATCCGACAGTAGAAACACTGACCTTTCCTCGTACACCATTCGATCAAACACAAAAATGTCCCCCTTGTCGATGAAGCCCGGCCCGGACACGTCGTAGAATCGCACACCATTGTAGGCTGTGCCAGATTCCACATCGCTGAGTTGCTTCCTGTGAAGCTCGGCAATCCCATTTGTGTGCGTCACGCTCACGAAGAAGTCCGCACTCGGCATCAAATTGTCAGTGTATGTCTCTAGGATTGTGAGGTTGAAAGCATACGCTGACTCCGTGACTCTGATCCAGAACCCTGTAGGTTCCCACAGAGTCGGATCGTCAGGGAAGCGGTCGAACCTGTCAGCGATTCCATCCCCATCTCTGTCATGAACATACGTCATAGGTGACAATGCCGGGTTCAGGAGAAATCCGAAGACGACTGATAGAGCGACAACGACGGCGAGCCCAGAGGAAAGCCATTGCACTTTTGAGAAATGATTCGGCTGGTCGCGCAAGTCAGAGGGAAATGCCAGGGAAGGGTGTCTCCTAATCCAGCTTGCGACTCTCTCGCCGTAGATTCCCGCTCCAAGAATGGGCACGGATATCAGAAGCCGGATTGGCGGATCGTAAATGCGACCGGAACCGCCTCCCGATGGTCCGTCCCAGAAGTAGTACCCAGTCGGAATCACAAATGCAAGAAGCAGAATCCAAATGCTGAAGCCTATTCCGAATATGATGCTGAACCAGGAGAAGACCGCGATGAAATGAACATTCCATTTCGGCTTCCTGAACCACAGAACCGCATAGCCAGAGAAGCAGGCGATTCCGGTTCCGATCAGAAAGGCTACCTGAGAGGTCCAGTATATGTACGGTTCGAAGACGACTTCATAGTCGTAGGTGTACGGATGCCCCCAGACATCCCAAGACCAGCTGAGAACATAGAGGAGCAGAATGCTTCCGGGGACCAAATACGACAGAACGAGCGCTAGCGCGGGATAGGCGAGCTTATGTCTGGTCGTAATGGCAAGGTGTGTACTTGTCAAATGCTTGCCATCTTCCTCTTGAGCCATGTCGGAGTATTATCTGCCAGTCAAGTATTAAGACTTCGTTCGAGAGTTGCGCAGAAGAGAAGAAGAGCGAAGGGAAATGGTTTCAGTATCGAACAGGTCTCGGGCTTCACGCCTTCGGTCGAGGCCTGATGAACCCTGTCTTCATGAGCATCTTGGTCTGCTTCCGAGCGCGTCCGATGATCCTCTCGGCCTTCTCGTACAGTTCCTGTCTGGTGGCCTTCACCCTCGCAACGCCTTCGTTGATCGCGGCCATACCGACGGCGGCAGCTTCCCTCGGGAAGACCTCCCACTCGTCCATGGTCGGCACGATGTAGTTCTGGTTGATGCCGTTGTCCTCGGCGGTCTTGGCTATCTCCATGACAGCCGCGACGCACATCGTGTCCGAAATGGTCCTGGCTTTCACATCGAGGGTTCCTCTGAATATCCCTGGGAACCCGAGCGAGTTGTTGACCTGGTTCGGGAAGTCTGATCTGCCCGTGGCGACGACCTTGGCACCAGCATCGAGCGCCTCCCACGGCCATATCTCGGGTATCGGGTTTGCGGTCGCGAAAACGATTGAGTCGTCCGCCATGCCCTTGATCCACTCGGGCTTGACAGTGCCTGGTCCGGGCTTAGACGCTGCAACGAGGATGTCCGCACCCTTCATTGCCTCAGCGGGTCCGCCCACAACCTGCTCCTTGTTGGAGTTCTCGCACATGAACAGCTTCTCCTTGTACTCCGCCCTGACCTCGTCGCACCTGTTGAGGTTGAGCGTGCCCTTGGAGTCGCACATTACCATGTTCTCCCACTTGAAGCCTGCAAGGTGCATGATCCTGGATATGGCGATGTTCGCTGCGCCTGCGCCGATGAAAGTAGCCTTCATCTCCGAAGGCTTCTTGCCCACGACCTTCGCAGCGTTAATCGCACCGGCCGCAACTATGGTGCCGGTACCCTGCTGGTCGTCGTGCCAGACAGGTATGTCGCACTCGGCTCTCAGCCTCTCGAGCACGTAGAAACACTTCGGCTGCGAGATGTCCTCGAGGTTGACGCCGCCCAATGATGGTTGAAGTATCTTGACGGTCTCGATGATCTTGTCAGGGTCCTTCGTGCCAAGGCAGAGCGGGTATGCGTCCACGCCGCCGAGATACTTGAACAGCAGCGACTTGCCCTCCATGACTGGCATGCCGGCCTCAGGTCCGATGTCACCGAGACCGAGCACTCTTGTGCCGTCCGAGATCACAGCGACGGTGTTCCACCTGTTGGTGTGGATGTATGACAGATCCTTGTCCTTGTTGATCGCCTTGCAGGGCTCCGCGACGCCTGGCGTGTACCATACGGCGAAGGCGTTGAAGTCCCAGACAGCGCACTTCGGCACTATCTCGATCTTCCCCTCGTAGAACGGGTGATAGATCATCGCGAGCCTGGCGGGCTCGTACGCCTTCTTCAGAGCCGCTTCCACCGACATCTTCTCCAGCGGTTTCCCAAAGACCTTCTTCTTCGCAGGAGCCTTCCTCACGGCTTTCTTCGCGGCCTTCTTCTTGGCCGGCTTGGATTTCTTTGCCATTCGAATCCACCTCATTTATTTCGTTCGATTTCGAAAGTCGTCAATCGGATTTCTCAAATCCGATAAGCGGAGAATGATTCCGTCGATTAATACATTATTGTGGTACAGATGCAGGTTAGTTTGTCCAATCCGACCAAGGGCAATAAACACCGAGACGAGAATTGAACATATAATAGGGGCAAAACGCTTCTCGACGGCGATGAGGGCACTCGTTCTTGACGGATACACTGACGAACCGGCATGCCTGGGAGTGCCGCCTTTCGTCTCCCCTTACGCGAGGCTAGCCTTCGGTGCACTTGCCAGCGCGGGCGCCGAGGTCGGCTACGCGACCATAGACCAGTGGCGGTCCAGGACGGTCAGACTCGACCGATATGACCTCTTGGCAGTTATCAGGAACATCGCTGTCCCGGGCAAGTACCTGAGAGGAATGCCGGCGAGCGACAGGGAGCTACTTGAGATCGCTTCCTCGTTCAATGGGAGAAGCACCGCGAGCCTGGGTGTCGGCCCCGAGAAAGCCCCATCAAACCTGAGGGACGCTTTCGATCACCTAGCGTCGGGCGATTTCGATGCTTCGATCAATGATCTCGTCACAAAGGGCGAATTCGTACAGCGGCGGCGGACCTACGAGGAATGGAATTCGTGGCTCGTTAGAGGAGCGAGTGTGTGCGCTCACCATCCGGACTGTGGAGGACCGCTCATCGCAGAAGTCCAGATGTACCGCGGCTGCGTCAGGTACATCAGCGGGGGGTGCAAGTTCTGCATCGAGCCGCTGTTCGGCGACGTCCAGTTCCGCAGACCATCAGACATACTCGCTGAGGTCGAGGCGCTGGCCAATGCGGGTGTCCGCAACTTCAGACTAGGGGCGCAGTCCTGTGTTTACTGCTACATGTCGGATGAGACTGGCAGGTCAGAGACCCCGACGCCCAATTCAGACGCCATCTCGAGGCTTCTCAAAGGCATCCGAACCATCGCTAGACCCGAGGTCTTCCATCTGGACAACGCGAACCCCGCGGTGATAGCGGAGCATCCGAAGGAATCGCGAGACATCACCAAAGCGATTGCGGAGTACTGCACCAGCGGCAATGTGCTGGCCTTCGGTCTGGAGTCAGCGGACCCGAAAGTGGCGAAGGCAAACAACCTCAACGCGACCGCTGAGCAGACTCTCGAAGCCATCAGACTCGTGAACGAGATAGGCGCTGCGAGAGGGCCAACCGGACTGCCGCTGGTCCTTCCAGGCATCAACTTCGTCTGCGGCCTCGACGGGGAGACGAAGGAGACCTACCGGCTCAACCTCGATTTCCTCAGAGAGGTCGTGAGTCAAGGGCTGATGCTGAGGCGGATCAACATCAGACAGGTCATCCCGTCGAGGGATGAGTTCCCAGGTGTGAGGTCCAAGGCGGATTTCTCCAAGTTCAAGAGAGCGGTCCGGGAGGAGATAGACGGACCATTACTGGAAAGGCTCGTCCCGGACAGAACCATACTGCGATCCGTCTACGCTGAGGTCAGGGAAGGAGGAAGGACTTTCGGGAGGCAAGTCGGGACATACCCCTTGCTGGTGTCCATACCTTACGCCGTCGACATCGGCAAGAGAATCGATGTGGCCGTCACCGGACGGGGTTTCAGAAGCGTCAATGGAGTCGAACATCCGACCGATGCGAACTCCGCGACCCTCTCGATGCTCGAGGCGATCCCAGGGATCGGGAAGAGGAGGGCGATGAGCATCGTCAGGAAGAGACCTTTTGCCACCGAGGCTGACCTCTGGGAACTCTTCGATGAACCCAATGCTTTGGCCTCCGCGCAGTTTCACCTAGCCCTAAGAAATGTAGTAGAGAAGCAGTAGACAGTTACTTGTACGAACCTCTCGATTTGAGTGCGAAGAGGGGGGAGCGCTTGGAATTATCAACGGCTGCGAAATACCCGTTTCTGAAGGAGTCGGCCAAGTATCTTAGAGATACGGGCGTCTCTCTCGATCAACTCGTCTCAAGCGTCGCGTACGAGCGCGCGCGCTATCAGGGAAGAGGGCGCGTGATGGAAGCCCTTGATGACGGTTCCATCGACGAGCACCCCATCTCCTCAAAGATAGATGCGACGATTGAGCTGCTCAGCTACCCAATCGCCAGGATGATCGTTTCTGCTGTCGCGGACCCTGCCTTCGTGAGGAGATACGCGATAGCCGAAGCGAAGAAGGCGAACGAGAGACTTAGGGGCGAGAGCACCGAGTTCGTCATGAGAGTGGCGGATGAGCTCGGCCTCGAAGTCTCGACCGACGATGGCGGATTCTCTGTCTATTTCGCCGACTTCCTGAGGTTCTCAGCGACCATGAGGAGCAAATCCTGGAAGCTCGTGAACCAGAGGATCCGAGAGGGCAAGGTCCTCATCAACAAGATCAGGCTCGTGAGGATAATCGAGCAGATGCTCACGGAAAGGATCTCCTCCGAGCTGCCTCTCGAGGTCAATGACGAAATCCTCCAGAGATTCTCGCGCGAGATAGGTGAGATAAGGCAGACTCTGGAACAGAGGAGAAAGGAACACCGCGCTCAGGGGATGGGAAGGCTCAGCATCGTGAGGTTCCCGCCCTGCATGAAGAAGCTGCTGTCGATGATCAGAGCAGGCGAGAACGTCCCTCACACAGGCAGGTTCGCGCTGGTGGCATTCCTGCACACGCTCGGCATGGATTCCGACGAGATCCTCGAGACCTTCTCGACCGCTCCCGATTTCGACGAGAGGAAGAGCAAGTATCAGGTCGATCACATAACCGGGGAGATATCAGGCACCGAATACACCCCGCCCGAGTGCAGCACGATGAAGAGCTACGGAATCTGCTTCGACCCGGACGCTCTGTGCAACAGGATCAAACACCCGTTGAACTACTACAGGGTCAAGGGAAAGGCATTCAGGTCAGGGAAGTGACTTCCAGATCGTGTGCGCGCGCTGCAGAGCGGTGATATTGCCAGCGAGACCGAAATATATCATCATCCACGCGATGAGCGAATAGCCGAAGATGTCATTGATGTCGAGGGTAGAGGTTCCGGACAATTCGAATACGTATTGAATCAATGCAACGACAACAAGGACCGCGATCCTGTCTGCTCTGCCAAGTAGTCCCCTGTACTCCCTGCTCAGGCCCAGCGCCTGTGCTTGGGTTCCCATGTAGCTGGCAAGCATCACACCGATCACGGCGAACAATGCGAACGACACGGGGCACCTGACGCTCAGACCAATCGCAGCCAGTATTATCGCGTCTGCGTACCTATCGATGACGTGGTCGACAAAATCACCGCGCTTTGACGCCTTCGATGAGATTCGGGCGACCTTCCCGTCGAGAGCGTCTAAGAAGCCGCTCACAAGAACCATGATTGCAGCAATCAGCAGAGCAGCGGTCCAGTCAATTGCAAAGAAGACTGCTGCGAATATCGCGAACACGAGCGACGCTAGCGAGATGTAGTTCGGGTTGACGTTGCTGAGACGCTTCGCCACGGGCGAGAGGACCTTGTCTGCCTCGCTGCGATAGTTGTCTAGAACCAGCTCAGAACCTCCTCGCTCCAGTCAACATTGCCTGCACGATATTTGTTCCTTTCTCCCGCGATGATGTCCTCGATGGCCTTGGCGACTTCACCAGGCTTCTTGTGAGTCGTGTCGATCTCGCAGACTTCGGCAACATTCTCGAGAGCTTCGACCAAAACCACATCGACCGCTTCAGCCTCCACGTTTTCCCGGATTTTCTTTTCGTCCCACCCCTTCCTTCTCAGGCGTTTCTCGAGCACGGAAGGAGAGCAGCGAAGCACAATGGCGACATCGGGTTTCAGAAGATGCGAGAAATGACCTTCGAGGATGGCATCATCATCGAGCTTTGACAACGACCGGGCCAACTTTGTGACATCCACTTCCCTCGTCTTGCGTTTCCTATCGTACCCAGACGCAGCATCGAACCTGTCGACAAGATCGTTCACATGTACGACGGGCATGCTCTTGACCAGGGAGCATGCGCTTGTTTTTCCCACCCCAGGAGTGCCGGTGACGGCGATCCTCATGCAGCTAGGGATACCAAGTTGCGCGGATATCAAGCTTCAGAAGAAATGAGGGTCAGAGTGAGTCGAGCAAGGTCTTGGCAAACTCGAGCCTCATGCTGTGCTCGCGCATCCTGCGGACGAGCGCGTGCGATATGCCGAGAACGGCCTTCTCATCGGTCGGGAACTCGACCCCGCAGTCGATGTCCATGAGGACGAGATACTCGGGACGCGATAGGCCGACACGGACGGGCTTGTCCGGCGACTTCGGCCCGATGGAGTCGACTGGCATCCTTCCAGTGCTCCCTTCGCTGATCATCCACACGATCCTGCGGACCATGTTCCAGAGGAAGCTCTCGGCTCTGAAATCGATCGCATAGAACATGCCCGCATCAGAAATCTCAATGGAATCGATCTTCCTCATCGGGTTCCGTTTGTCCTTCCGTGCGTACCCAGAGAAGTCGTGGACGCCGACGAACCGAGATGCGAGCTCGCGCATCAGTCCCGGATTCTGGCCGGTGTTCGCGAGATAGTACCTGTACCAGCGCTGCGTCGCAGCCCTCGGGTTGAAATCGTCCGGTACCTCGATTGCGGAATATGCCCAGACACCCTCCATCTTGGAATTGATGGCTGAGCAGAGCCTAGAAGGAGGGAACGATGTCCGGAGCGAGATGATGTTGCCGAGAGCGCTCACACCGCGGTCGGTCCTGCTGGAGCTCCTGTAGCCGCACTCGCGCGCTGACCTGATGGCACCGACCCTCTCCAGGGCTCTGACGAGCTCGCCCTCGACCGTGATCTGCTCAGGCTGTCTCTGGAAGCCGTAGAATCCGGAGCCGTCGTAGGCGAACTTGAGAGCGATTCTGCGTTCCTGGTCCACGCCAGCGTCATCAGCTACAGCGTTAAATACCTAGGGTATCTGTGCTGGGTACGTGCCCCAATTCAGAGTTGTTCTTATCGAACCGCTGAACGATGGCAACGTCGGAGCGATAGCTCGCTCGATGAAGAACTTCGGGCTCGAAGAACTCGTGCTTGTGAGGCCCTGTGCGATCGGCGAGGAGGCCACCAAAAGGGCGATGCACGGCATAGACATTCTGAGGAATGCGCGAACTGTATTCGCTGATGATGAAGCGTTTGATGGAATCGATTTCATTGCAGCGACTTCGGGCGTGGACACCGTCAATGAGAAGAACTTCTCCCGCATCTCCATGCCGCCGAAGGAATTCGCTGAGAAGATCAGAGGGACAGAAGGGAAGATGGCTTTGCTTTTCGGACGCGAGGATTTCGGCCTGGACAAGGGACTGATCAGGAGATGCGATTTCCTCGTGACGATCCCTGCCAACCCCGACTACTCGATCCTGAACATCAGCCACGCAGCTGCCATCCTGTTCTATGAGTTGTTCTCAGCCGGGATCGTCCGATGGGAACCGAGGAAGGCTGGTGACGTCGAGAAGGACAAACTCTACGAATACTTCTCGATGCTTCTGGATGCGATCGACTATCCACCCCACAAGAAGGAGAAGACCAAGGTGATGTTCAGACGGCTGATAGGACGGGCAGTCCCCACCACCTGGGAGTTCCACACCCTGATGGGCGTGGTCGACGGCGCGGTGAAGAAATCCACGGCAGGCGCATTGCTCAAGAAGAAACGAGATGAGAAAAAGGGGTAGCATCCGTCGAAGTTGCGGTGACGGATGCATTTCTGTTTGTTGTATGTTGGGGGAGGAATTGTTTATCCTATCATGTCAATGCCAGCATAGCCAGCCGACGGGCCACAGACGATCTCATCGATTCCGATCGACTTCCTCGGAGCGTCCATCGACGTGATGCCGGTCACGATCCCGATGAGCTTGATGTTGGTTCCGAAGTCTTCGTCGATTCTCGCGCCGAGCTTCACGTTCGCGCTGTCGCTGAGCTCGCTCGTGACGCCGTTGAAGACCTGGTAAGCCTTCCTCAGGGAGAGGGAGGGGCCGCCAGTGATGTGAATCAGTGCGCCCGAAGCTCCCTCAATGTCGACATCGAGCAAGGGGTTGTTGAGCGCGTCCAGCACCACTTTTTCAGGATCTTCGCTCTCGCCGTACAAGACGGTCGATGCTCCGCCATGAATCATCATGGTCCGGAAGTCCGCGAAGTCCAAGTTGATCATGCTCGTTTGGCAGATCGTTTCAGTGATCCCTGAGATCACTTCTGATATGAGCTGGTCCATCACCATGAAGGCCTGCTCGACGGGCAGTTTCGGCACTATCTCTAGCAATCTGTTGTTGTCTAGGATTATCGTGCTATGAGCCCGTTCTTTCAGTTTCGCGATGCCCATGAGCGCTGTTCTCAACCGGCTCTTCTCGATGTCGAAAGGTAGTGTGACCAGAGAGACGACTACAGCTCCGTGGTTCTTTGCGGTCTCCGCGACGACAGGAGCTGTTCCAGTGCCCGTCCCGCCGCCCATTCCCGCAGTTATGAATACGATATCGTAGTCCCTGACGAGCGCGTCTATCTTGTCGATGTCGTCACGGGCCATCTTCTCCCCGAGCACAGGATCTCCGCCTGTCCCGTAGCCGTGGGCTAGGTGTTCGCCGATCAGCAAACGCTTGTCGGCATTGATCCTGGCGAGGTGGAAGCTATCTGAGTTGATTGCGATGGTGTCGACGCCGTCAAGCTCGAGTCGCCCGAGCCGATGGACGCTGTTTGATCCGCCGCCCCCGCAGCCAATCACGCATATCTTGGGAGCTAGATGGGCCTCGAAATCGCATCCGCTCTCAAGGGCTTCCTTGATTAGCTTGTCAAGCAAGCCGATCGCCCTCCTTCGAGCGCTTTAGCTTATGCGTGTATGCGTGTGCGACCATGATCCCATCCCTGCGCCTGTGCTTAGAGCGTCACCTTTCCAGTTCTTCCATCGCTTTGGACACTCGCTTTCGTATGTATTCGCGCACTGCGTTCCTGATGGCGTCGTCTACAGAAACGGAGTCGCCCTCCTGAACAAGCTGCTTCAGGTTGACGACGTTTCCTTTCGGAAGCTCGACTGTGATCTTCTCGATGTACTCGGGCGTGAATTCGCTCTCGACGAACTTGTCAATGGCAGCCCGGATTGCGTCAGATATTGTGGAGAATTTGCCTTGGTCAACGAGTGCCTGCAACGCTTGAACCCTCTCGTTGGGCAACCTGATTGTGACCCTTTCTGACTCTACCATCTGGCCGCCTTCTGTCGTCCGACGATATTCGGTGTTTCGTCAGACAAATGTCAGTATGAACTCCTCAGTATTTATAATTTACTTGAACGAGCCAGCACGGAAGAAGAGGGCTGCTAATTAGCAGAACTGGCAAAGCATTCTGCTTGGACTCATCGAGTTGCATTCAAATATGCTCGATCTTGCCCGGTGAGAACACAGTGGACGCTGTCTTGTACCGATATCTTTGAACTTCTCCCACCCTTACTATCACCTGGATAGTGGCGGGCATGCAGGCTTTCTTGCCCAGATATGGGAACGCCACCATGACCTTATGAGGCGTGTTTGGCACAAGGGGAACTGAAACGGGCTCCCCCCATGTCTGTTGCCTTGTCTCCGCATCGTTTATCAATGCATATGGTTTCTCGGTCATCATCCACTGTAAAGCACCCTTCTTGCAGACAATCTCAATTCCCTCGCCCATGTATCTCATCCTCCGCTTCTGACAATGCTCTGTCAGCCCCTAAGCTCTTCCTTCATGGAGTTTGCGTTTTTTGTCATTTCTCCGCTCGAAAACGCTATGGATGAGGGTTGTCAACCTTGCTAACCTGTAATCAAAGACTAACCGAGGTTCATGCCGCCATTGGTGAAGACCATTCAGAGTCGCTCGAAGAAGTTCTTGACGTTGACTCCGCGGCACACTGGTTGAGAACCAGCCCAAGGCAGTTGATCTATGCTTCAAATGCGCGCTCGCATTTCCGAAGGGAAGGGCTAGGGGAATCTCTCAATGAATCATGTGAGCATGTGCAGCAGTCTGCGTCGGCAATCCGCAAGAATGAGTCCAGTCTTCACCGGAGAAGAACCACGCAGGGCTGTTCCGGGGCCAAGTGCCTCAGGGATATCGGCAACAACAGAAGCCAGTACGTCCCAGATCGTACACTGAAAACGTCGCTTTTCCAGGAAATGTATTTAAATACCCATTTAAATACAGACGAGGCCGGTGGTGTTTTTAATGGCAGTCTTCAAGATAGAGAATGTTGTCGCCTCAACATCTCTGGGTGGGGAGTTGGACCTGCAGACGATCGCGCTAGCGCTTGACGGCGCGGAATACGAACCAGAGCAGTTCCCCGGCCTGATATACAGGCTGAAGGAACCGAAGACCGCGACACTTCTATTCAGGAGTGGAAAGGTCGTCTGCACGGGTGCGAAGAGCCTCGAGCAGGTGAAGACCGCGATCAGCAAAGTCGCGAAGCAAATCGAGGCTGCGGGAATTGTGACAAAGGTCGAGCCGAAGATTGAAGTCCAGAACATCGTGGCCACGAGCGACCTGGGCGCCAAGATCAACCTGAATGCAATAGCCATCAGCCTGGGACTCGAGAAGGTAGAGTACGAGCCTGAGCAGTTCCCTGGTCTGGTCTACAGGCTCGATGTCCCGAAGGTCGTGGTTTTGCTTTTCGGCAGCGGCAAGCTCGTCTGTACTGGTGCGAGGAAGCCTGAGGACGTCGGGGCAGCGGTGGACAAGATCACCGAGGAACTCAAGGCAGCGGGTCTGCTGAAGTGAGCCGGGTACCAACATGGCAATTCCCATCCTGGACAACCACATGCATCTTGAGCCGTTCAGGGGAGCGAACGTCGATTCGGTGAGGGACTTCGAGAGGCACGGAGGGACCCACCTCATCATTTCCCATCTTCCGTATGAGGAGGTCCATGTCCAGTCCGCGGAGGATTTTCGTAAGAGTTTCGACCTCACGATCTCGGTCAAAGATAGAGTCAACGAGGAAACGGGTGTGAAGGCGTACGCGACCGTGGGGCCGTATCCCGTGGAACTCCTCGGCCTGGGGAAGATCCATGGTCTCGAGAAGGCCAAGGAGATCATGATGAAGGGGATGGACATCGCCGCGGAATACGTCCGCGAGGGCTCGGCGATCGCGATCGGCGAGGTGGGGAGACCGCACTTCCCGATCTCGACAGAGGCGTGGGTCGCCTCAAACGAGATAATGCAGTATGCGATGGCGCTCGCGAAGGAGACCGGCTGCGCAATAGTGCTGCACACGGAGCATGCGACACCCGAGTCGATGAAACAGATAGCGGAGATGGCCGACAAGGCCGGCCTGGACAGAGGGAAGGTCGTCAAGCACTACTCTCCGCCGCTCATCAGACCGATTGAGAACTTCGGCCTGATGCCGTCGGTCTTGGCCGGAAAGGATGCGATCAAAGAGGCCCTCGGAAAGGGGACCAGGTTCATGATGGAGACCGACTTCTTGGACGACCCGAGGAGGCCGGGAGCGGTATTGGCCATCGCGACGGTGCCGAAGAGGACCGTTGCTTTCATTCAGCAGGGGCTGATGACCGAGGAGCAGGCATACGTGATCCATCACGAGAATCCGCTCATGACCTACGGGGACGCGTTCGGTCAATAGCGGATCGCGAAGTCCTCGAATTCGCCCTTCGCTTCGGAGAACTCCACTTCCTTACCATCGACCTTCGCGTGAGGCTGCTTTGAAGCGCACCACTCGATCGCTTGGCGGATCTTCTCTTCCTCGCCCTCGAAGACCGCCTCGACACGGCCGTCATATATGTTCCTGACCCAACCAGTCAGCTTGAATGCATCTGCACACTTCTTCGCGTTCGCGCGGAAAAACACTCCCTGCACCAGCCCTTCGAAGAACACGTGAGCGCGGACATTCACGCACTCTAATCGACCCGGTAGGAGAAGAAAACTCCCACACTCCATCCTCGAAAAACCTCTACCAAAGCATTTTATACTCACATAGCGATTTTTAACGTGCACGCACGCGCGTGTGAGGGATGCACTTCCAGCACAAGGAAGAGCGCCCGCCAGACGTTCCCCGAAGGTGACCCAAAATGATGAGATCTCTAGTCGAAGACGCACTTGCCCGTGAAGAAACCCAAGGAGCCAGCATGGCTCAGGCCGCAGCACTCGGCGCAGACCAGCGTATCGATGCTGAGCTCGAACAGATACTGAGGGGCCTGAAGACCAACATCAAGATAATTGGTGTCGGCGGCGGCGGATCGAACACGATAGCAAGGATCTACGATGAGGGGATAGTCGGCGCTGAGCTGTTTGCAGCGAACACGGACGCGCAGCACCTGTTGACACTCCACGCACCGCACAAGATACTTCTCGGACGAAGAGTCACGAGAGGGCTTGGAGCCGGCGCTCTGCCGCAGATCGGCGAAGAGGCTGCCAGAGAGGCCGAGGAGGAGCTGAAGAAAATCCTCATCGACACGCACATATGCTTCGTCACCTGCGGACTTGGCGGCGGAACCGGCACGGGTGGGGCGGCTGTAATCGCGAGACTGGCAAAAGAAATGGGCGCGCTTACAATCGCGGTCGCCACGTTGCCCTTCCGGGGAGAGGGCAAGATGAGGATGGAGAACGCCGAGTGGGGACTCGACAGGCTGAGGGACGCGGCGGACACAGTTGTTATCATTCCGAACGACAAACTGCTCGAAGTTGTCCCGAGACTGTCTCTGAACGCGGCGTTCAAGGTCGCGGATGAGGTCCTGATGAGATCTATCAAGGGCCTTACTGAGGTCATCACAAGGCCCGGACTGGTCAACTTGGACTTCAACGATATCAAGACGATCATGAAGGGCGCTGGAGTTGCCATGATCGGACTCGGAGAGTCCGATGCGCCTGGAGACGAGAGGATCCAAGAGGCGATCGACCAGGCACTCAACTCCCCGCTGCTCGAAGTGGACATAAGCGAGGCGAACGGCGTGCTGGTCGATGTCATCGGCGGAACGGACATGACTCTCTCGGAGGCCGAGAAAGCGGCCGAGGAGATCCAGGCAAGGGTAGGCGCGAACGCCCGCATTATCTGGGGGGCAGCGATCGACCCTGCAATGGACAAGACCGTGAGAGTCATGATCGTCGCGACCGGCGTGAAGTCGAAGCAGATACTAGGGAAGCCCGGCCAAGAGAAGAGATACCGAGGAGTTGGCGAGGTCGACCTGGTCCGCTGAACGCGCTGGAATGGCCCTCCGAAACGTTTAATAGAGCTAATCAGCTACGGTGCTTTCAGCCCGTGAGCTTGGCTCAGGGCCGTGCTTTGTCACATTAAGTATGAACATTTCGGAGGCTCGACATGAAGTCACTGGTCGATAGCGTCATCTCCGCTGCCGAGCAAGAGCAGCAGAAGAAATCACCCGAGTCGTTCCGAGCTCTCACAGCCGAGGACGAAGAGCTCGAAAGGATACTGCAGGGTCTGAAAACCAACATCAAGATCATCGGGTGTGGGGGCGGCGGGTCGAATACCATCAATCGGCTTGCGGAGGCGGGCATTGTCGGAGCGGAACTATATGCTGCCAATACTGATGCTCAGCACTTGCTCATGACGAGGGCCCCTCACAAGATACTTCTGGGCAGAAGAGTCACAAGAGGACTCGGTGCTGGTGCTCTCCCGCAAGTGGGAGAAGAAGCCGCTCGAGAAGCCGAAGAGGAACTCAAAGCCGCCCTGAAGGACGCGGACATAGTGTTCATCACATGCGGACTTGGTGGCGGAACCGGGACCGGCGCTGCCCCGTTCGCGGCCCAGATAGCAAAGGAGCAGGGGGCGCTCACAGTGGCAATTTGCACATGGCCGTTCGCCGCAGAAGGAGCGATCAGAGCCGAGAACGCCGAGTGGGGCCTTGAGAGGCTGAGGACCATTGCGGACACCGTCATAGTGATCCCCAACGACCGCCTGCTGGAGATCGTTCCGAAGCTCTCGGTCAACGCCGCGTTCAAGGTTGCCGACGAAGTCTTGATGCGGTCGATCAAGGGCATCACTGAGGTAGTCACAAAGCCCGGCTTAGTCAACCTGGACTTCAACGATATCAGGACGGTCATGAAGTCCGGCGGGGTCGCGATGATAGGCCTGGGCGAGTCCGATGACGACGATGCGGCGGTAGTGGCAGTCAACGAGGCGATAAGCTCTCCGCTGATCGAGATGGACATCCGCGAAGCGACAGCCGCACTGGTGAACGTCACTGGTGGACCCGGCATGACTGTCACCCAGGCCGAGCAGGTCGCCGAGGTGCTCCAGTCCAAGATAAGCCCAGGCGCGAGGATCATCTGGGGAGCCGCGATCGACGAGACGCTCGAGAACACCATCAGGGTGATGGTCGTCATAACTGGGGTCAAGTCCAAGCATATCCTGGGCCCTGCAAAGAACAGGAAGGGCAAGGACTTGGGACTAGACTTTATAAAGTAGTTATTGTACTAGGAACTGAACTCAATGCCCGAGATAAAGGAGATAATGGACAAGTCCTGGGATCTTCAGCGGAAGATCGAGGAGAAGACCAAACACGTCGGCAAGGGCAAGTACGGCCGCGTGATAAAGATGGCCCGGAAGCCCACCGGAGAAGAGTACCTCAAGGTCACGCAGATCACATCTATCGGCCTGTTGCTGATGGGCGGCCTGGGGTTCCTGATCTACTGGATATTCGAGTACGGTTCAAAGTACCTGATAAACGCGTTCAAGTGATTCCAAGCGCATGATGAAACACGAGGGATTTGATTGGGACTTTTCGACATAGCGCCGAAGAAGAAGAAAGAGGAACCAACTAAAGAGACACCGGTTCCGCAAGCGGGAGCGAAGACTCTCGAGTTCGTGATCCAGGGCGAGACGAAGCGCATGATGGCGTCCGGCGACGCTTCGGAGTTCGAGATGACTCTAAAGCTGCCAGATGACGGTCAGGCGCACGATATTGTGGTCAAGGTCGACACGCTTTTCTCTTCGACGGAGGAGGGCTCACCCGAATGGTTCGTGAAGCTGTACGATGCGGTGGGCGTCGTTTGGGAAAACACTCCCTCGGCAGACCAGACAACTGAGCGCTTCTTCGAGATCATGCCTGGCCAGGAGAAGTCGTTCACTCTCAAGATCACATCACCGACGGGCGCGAGGTACGGCGACAAGATCACCGTGCTCGTGAACGCGTGCCTGAAGGACAACCCGAGCATGAGCGATGTCGCGACCATGCAGGCGACCGCGAGGCAATCGATGCTCGCCGTCAAGACATCCATAGGGCACGAGAAGGCTGTCGCAGACTCCATTGCCAGCAGGGCCAAGCCAAAACCGTCCGGCGTGTTCGCGATCCTGTCCCCGGCTACGATCAGAGGCTACGTGTTCGTGGAAGCGATGAACACGGACAGCCTGAGAGACCTCGTCAAAGGAGTCCGAAGGACGCGAGGCATCGTCAAGGGCGAGACGAGCTTCGCAGAGATCGAGCACTTCCTGACGCCAAAACCCATTGTATCCGGGATAGTCGAGGGAGACATAGTCGAGCTCATCGCTGGCCCGTTCAAGGGTGAGAAGGCGCGCGTCCAGCAGATCGACGAGAACAAGGAGGAGATCACAGTCGAGCTGTTCGAGGCGATGGTGCCGATACCCGTTACCATCCGTGGCGATCACGTGAGAGTCCTTGAGAAGGAGAGATGAACACAATGGTAGAGAAACTCGATGTCCTGGTAGACGGTGGCAAGGCAACGCCTGGCCCGCCGCTCGGTCCTGCGCTGGGCCCGATGGGCGTGAACGTCATCCAGGTCGTAAACGCGATCAACGAGAAAACGAAGGCGTTCATGGGAATGAAGGTCCCAGTCACGATCCTTGTCGATTCGAAGACCAAGGAATTTGAGATCAAGGTCGGCACACCACCCGTCTCGGCCCTTATTCTGAAGGAGATCAAGATCGAGAAGGGCAGCGGTAGCCCGAAGGCGACGAAGGTCGGCAACCTCACAGTCGAGCAGGTCCAGAAGATAGCCGAGATGAAGAAGGACTCGATGCTCGGCAAGGACAAGAAGTCCAGGTTCAAGGAGGTCGTCGGCACCTGCGTCTCTATGGGTGTCACGGTCGACGGTAAGGAACCTAAGCAAGTTATGAAGGATGTCGAAGCAGGCGGGTACGGTGGATTGTTCTAGAGGCTAGTCATCCCTGCTTGAATAGGCCAAAACGACTGCTTGAGCAGACTGAACTACAGGCACGGTAACGGCCAACCACCAGCCCATCATTGGCCCGGCATCGACAGACAACGTTCGATTGAGGATCGTCCACCCGACAAAGCTGTCGAGATTGAGCGCATCGATGGTCCCGAAATAGAAGATTCCGCCCGCCGCCAGCAGAAGCCCCGCGGACGCCATGCCTCCTCACCCCACGCCTGGCCGCGCCATTCGAGCCAGCTTCAACTTGGCAGCTTCGCACGCAATCGTTATCGGGTCGACCGTTGGAGCAGCAGGAGGACAATATGCGGTCTCCAACTTCGAGAGATCGTTGACCGTCATTCCTGCTTGGATCGCGACAGCGAAGGCGTTGATCCTCATGTGCACTCTCTCCTCGCCGACGATCTGCGCACCTAATATTTTCCCCGTTTGTGGATGCGCCAGCACTTTGACGTATATCTCCTTCCTTCCAGGGTAGTAATCCGGCAATGTGAACGATCTCACCTTGCCCACGAGAGGCTTGATCCCGACCGCCTCTAATTGCGGTGTGGTCGGGCCCACAGCCGCGACTTGGCAACCGAACGGTTCTGTTGCCCTGGTGAGCAAGAACCCTTTCGGAAGATGGTCTTCTCCGCCAGCCGCGTTCACTCCGGCCACCATAGCCATCTTGACCGCAATCGTTCCGAGACCGCTGACACTAGGCTTGCCTGTCACGAGGTCTGGATACTCAGTGCAGTCGCCGACCGCATAGACATCCTTCTCGCAGGTCTCGGTTCTGTCGTCAACGACAATCTGTTTCGTCACGCCGACGTTGCACCCAACCAGCTTCGCCAGCTCAGTCTCGCCGCGCTGACCGGTCGCAACGACAATCAGATCCGCGTAGAACTCCCGCTCTTCGCCCGTTTTCCTGTCCTTGGCGACGACTCCATTGGACTTCTCTTCACCGAGAAGCTCAGTCACCTGATACTCGGTGAACATCTTGACGCCGTGTTTGGCGATGGCTTCGTTCATCAGTTGTGCCATGTCGTCGTCGACCATGGCAAGGATGCAGTTCGACAGATACTCGACGATCGTCACCTTGCAGCCCCTGATCATCAAGGCCTCGGCGACTTCAAGTCCCACCAGGCCTGCACCGATGACAACTGCCCTCTTGCCCTTGGTTCCCAGAGATTGGATGCCTCTCGCGTCCTCTATCGTCCTCAAAACGAAAACGCCTTGCTTCAGCTCGCCTGGTTTGCCGCCTTCTTTGACCACTCCTTTGATGGGCGGGACGGCGGCCCGAGCGCCCGTGGCCAGTATCAGAGAGTCATAAGGCAGCTCCAGCTTCTTGTCAGGACACCTGACATGGACGATCTTCTTCGCCTTGTCAACGGACTCAGCGGAACTTCCAAGGAGACACGCAATCCTGTTCTTCTTGAGTCTCTCCTCCGGGGCCTCGATGAGGTTGGTGAGTTCGGGGATGATGCCGGAAATGCCGTACGGCAGACCGCATCTAGAATACTGTGGATACGGTTCGCGCTCAACGATCGTTATCTCTGCGGTCCTGTCAGTCTTCCTGGCGAACTGAGCGGCAGTTGCACCTCCACAACCACCGCCGACAATCACAATCCTCCGAACCATAAGCGCACTCTCCCGCGAGGATTCGAATAACATCGTTACCGTTAAATTGTTTCCACGTCCACGTCCGGAGATGACGCACGGCATGACGGATGGCTGAGCCAGATGGCGGAAATGTCTCCACCAAAGACTTATTAACCCCTTCTGCATTGGCACCATTCCCTAGGCATGTAGGAGAGCCACAAGCTCGCATGTACTACACCGGAGGGAACACAAGTGGTAGACCAACACCTCGTCGACCTCATGAAGAAACTTCAAACCGAGTCGAAGCAGAGGAAGTTTTTGGAATCAGTTGAACTCGCAGTCAACCTGAAAGACATCGACCTGACCAACCCAAAGAACAGGCTTCAGGAGGAAATCATCCTCCCGAACGGCCGGGGCAAGCAGATCAAGGTCGGCATCTTCGGAAGCTCCGAGATGGCGTTGAAAGCCAAGGGCATAGCCGACGTGATCATCCAGCCCGAAGAGCTCGAGACTCTCGCATCCAACAAGTCGAAGGCCAAGAAATTTGCGGGGACCGCAGACTACTATCTCGCTGAGGCACCGCTCATGCCCACGATCGGTAAGCGTCTAGGCGTCGTCCTCGCCCCGAGAGGCAAGATGCCGAAGCCGATACCGCCAGGCTCGGACCCGAAGGCGGCGATCGAGAAGCTGAGGAGCAGCGTAACCGTCAGGACGAGGGACAGGAAGACATTCCATTTGCCCATAGGAACGAAAGATATGCCCGCGGAGAAGCTGGCCGAGAACCTCGACGCAGTTCTGAAGAGGCTTCTGACCAAGCTCGAGAGGGGCAAGATGAACATCCAATCGGCCTATGTGAAGACGACCATGGGTCCGTCATTCAAGGTGATGTGAGATGGCGCACGTAGCAGGCTGGAAGAAAGACGCCGTTACGAACCTCGCCAAACAGATCTCCAAGAGCAAGGTCGTGGGCATAATCAATGTCCACGGAGTGCCCGCCCCAGCGTTCCAGACCATGAGGACGAACCTCAGGGGCAAGGCCGAGATCACCATGCTGAAGAACACCCTTCTGAGAATCGCGCTCCAGCAGGCGGGCAAGGACAAGAAGGGGCTGGAAAAGCTCGCCGCGAGTGTCGACGGACAGTGCGCGGTCGTCACATCAGAGCTCAACCCGTTCAGACTGTTCAAGCAACTGGACTCCACCAAGACCAAGATGCCCGCGAGGGGAGGAGAAGTGGCCCCGGATGACATCGAAATCAAAGCCGGTGAGACTCCTTTCAAGCCAGGCCCCGTGGTCGGTGAGTTGCAGAAGGCCGGTCTGCCGGCTGCCATCGAGCAGGGCAAGGTCGTCATCAAGAAGGACAAGTTGCTCGTGAAGAAGGGCGACAAGATCCCGAGAGACGTCGCGCTCGTGCTCTCGAAGCTCGAGATCTACCCGCTGACCGTAGGACTCGACCTCAGCGCGGTCTTCGAAGACGGCATGATCTACAAGAAGGATGTGCTAGCAGTCGACGACGCGATGGTCTTGAGCCAGGTCAAGTCCGCCGCGGCAGGCGCGATGAACCTAGCTGTATTCATCTCATACCCGACAAAACAATCCATCAGACCAATGCTCGCGAACGCTCACTACAAGGCGCTCAACTTCGCGGTGAACACGAATATCGCGAACAAGGTTACGATCAAGCTGATGCTCGCCAGGGCGAACGCCCAGATGCTATCGCTGGCATCTAAGGTCCTTGCCGCACTCGATGACGACCTGAGGGGTGCCTTGACCAATGTTCCGAAGCCGCCAGAGGACAAGGGGGACAAGGGCAAGGAAGCGAAGAAAGAGGAGAAGGAAGAGAAGAAGGTCTCCGAGGACGAGGCTGCGGCCGGCCTTGGAGCACTGTTCGGATAATCGATTGAAGGAGGCAGAACTATGGAATATGTGTACAGCGCGATGGTCCTGCACGCGGCGAAGAAGCCCGTGACGGAAGACGGTATGACGAGCGTATTGAAGGCAGCCGGTGTCAAGGTTGATGCCGCCCGCGTCAAGGCGCTCATCGCAGCTCTCGAGGGCGTTAACATCGACGAGGCCATTGCTACCGCAGTGGCAGCGCCAGTGGCAGCCGCACCAGCCGCGGGACCAGCGCAGGAGAAGGACGACAAGAAGAAGGAAGAGAAGAAAGAAGAAAAGGGAGTCTCGGAAGCTGAGGCCGCAGCCGGTCTCAGCGCGCTCTTCGGGTAGACCCTAGCCCTCTTTTTTCAAACCTCTTCGCAGTATCTCCTTTAGAAAACAAGAGAACGATACAGAAGCTGGGCCAGTGTTGAATCGGTCCGCAGATCCGAGGTGCTAGCTTCAGCCCTGCTCGAGCATTCGGCTGACTTCTTTCTCGAAGATCGATACGATCTCTTGCCCGATCTCCTTCCTCAGCTTCGGAGGCACGAGCTCGATGCCCACCTTCGCGCCGACCTTGCCGACCTTGAGCAGCGCATAGGCCTCGTGCACCTTGGCTTCCATGAGTTCTTGAACCGCCTGTTTCAATTCCTGCTTCAGCTCTGGGTTCGCGTCGAGCTTCTCCTTGATAGTCCGCTTGACCTCGTCTTTGACGAGGTCTTGGACCGCCTCGATGAGCAGCGTCTCGGAACTCAGCATGGACCTTGTGCTTTTGATCACGGAGCTTATGATGTCTTCGTCCGCCATTCTCTCTCCGGCCCATCGACGGCGTTAAGAGCTTAAATCGTTTGTCCTTTCCAGAGGAGTTTCGCCAACCGCACGCGGTTCTGTTGCATCATCGGGTGGTGACCTAGAGGTCACCCCGGCAATGCCACTCGTTCCATTCGGCTCCGACCGTGCGGCCATCGCTGGCTCGTATAGGATCATCATTGCGTCATGCTGGAACGCGCCGGGGTCGAACCGTAGACCCCCTGCCATCCCCTTCGAGATGGCTGTTTGCAGCAGGTTGATGCTGGCATTGATGTGCCTGTCGAGGTGCCAGCCGCACTCGCATATGAATTCGGTGCCCATTCGGGAATCCTGTATCCTCCCACATATCGGGCACGTTCTGCTGCTGTCTCTTGGGTCGACCTTGACCACCGGGATGCCTTTCCATTGTGCTTTGTACTCGATGATCTGATGGAGTTTCCTTCTGGGCCACATGCTGAGGCGCCGATTCAGTTCCTTGCTCCTTTTCGATTTGAACCCTTTCAGGTCCTCGAGAACGATTGCAGATCTCCGCTCCTCTGCGAACTTCAGGACCGAGTTCGCCACCTGGTGGAGCCTGTATTCGATCCGGTGGTGCTCCCTCGCTCCCTCTCTCCTGCAGAGGTTTCTCGAAGTGCGTCTATCGTGAGCCTTCTTCTTCTGGAGCCCCTTGCGCCTGTCGTGATGCCGCTGCTGGATGATGGCGACTTCTGGGAACTCCGCTTTGACGGCCTTGGTGACTTCTTCTTCGACGAATATGCCATCAAGGCTCCTCTCGTTCGTGTCCAGGGAGATCACGGAGTCGGGAGCGTACGGCTTTGGGGCATCCTTCCTGAATGCCACTACGACTCGATCGGGAAGAACTGTCAGGGATCCGAGGGAGAGAGTCATGTCATCCAGATACTTCCGATGATATTGGCTTACGATGAGCTTGAGCTCGACATGGCAGCCAGCCCTGATCGGAAGGTCGATGACTCCGGACTTCCGATCGAGTTTGTACGCCTGGTTCTCTGCTTTCATCATCAGACGCTTGACATAGGGGATTCTGCTGGTAACGCCTT
>Ga0315289_10003901_pt1 | contig 22464 bp, 22 predicted proteins | sample YL17G11_40_MG_FD_203452 | JGI IMG/M metagenome (GOLD analysis project Ga0315289, IMG submission 203452) | Sediment microbial communities from Yellowstone Lake, YNP, Wyoming, USA - YL17G11_40 | ecosystem: Environmental > Aquatic > Freshwater > Lake > Sediment | place: USA: Wyoming | collected... | reverse complement strand
TATGGTAGAATCATTCCTTGATAGATATCACTATCATCGACCACACATGGGGAAAGGAATGGGAATGAGACCACCGTTAGTTAATTTGAAAGGAGCAGACTGTCGGATTTCTACGGAGAATTAAGCGCCCTTCGACTCGTCCCACACCGGACGGTGCGGGACTTCGCTCAGGGTAAATATAGCCTGCAACATTAGAATTTACATAAAATCTGAAGCAGCAGTCTATTATATTTCTCCTGAAGAAATATATAGGCCCCGGGGCAAAAAAAGAGGGCTCTTTCCCGCCCTCTAACATTTAAGGCCCAAGGCCTCAAATCAGCAAGATTTTTATTCTACAATGTACACCTTCACTTCTTGGACTTTCCCGCTTATCGTTCTTTCCACCCGAAGTTTCTGGCCAACCGCTAAGGCGGAAAAGTCCGAAGGCGTAGCTTCAGGTGGGGCGCCTTTGAAGACTTTGACATTCGGACTATTGGGCAAAGTGGCCTCGCCCTTCTCCGCCGTGAGATTGGCCTTATCGGCCGAAACGGAAACGACTTCGTAATCAAAAGGAATTTTTTCAATATGAACGGTTGGGGTGGCTAATATTTTTCCATTTGTCAACGGTATTGTCGGATTTGCTACTTCTCCCCCCGGCCCAACTGTTACCGGCGATGATCTTTTAGTAAGGCTAAAGTAATAAAAACCTAAGACAATAACTCCGCCAAAAATCACTAAAACTAAAATAGGTAAAAGATAGTTTTTATTCATGACGCCCAATTTTATTTATAGATTATTTATAGACAAAGTTAAGATATTTGTCAATAGGTTGTTTACGAATTCAAAGTCTGACCTTGGGCGTGAACGAGAATTTGTTCTTTCTTCCAGGCGGCGAAGTCGCATTTTGGATAGTTACTACAACCATAGAATTGCTTACCCCTTTTTGTCCTTTTAATAATTATCTCACCTTTGCATTTTGGACAGGTTAAACCAGTTTTATCAATATATCTTTCGGTATGGTGACACTTAGGAAATTGACTGCAAGCTAAAAACTTACCGTATCTACCAAGCCGGATAACAAGGGAAGAGCCGCAGGAAGGACACTTCTTATCCGTTTCCTCCACCGCAATCTTAACCCTCTGGGCTTCTTTATAAACTTTGGCCAAAAGGACAGAAAATGGGTCCCAAAACTCTCTTATAACCGGAACCCACTGAACCTCTCCCCGGGCGATTGAGTCTAGGCTATCCTCCATCTTGGCGGTAAAAGGAATATCAACCACTTCGGGAAAGTTTGCCACCAGAAAGTCGGAAACGGCAAATCCTAAAACCGTTGGCTGAAATTTTTTCTCAATTTTTTCAACATATTGGCGCTCGCCGATGGTTGAGATGATAGGGGCGTAGGTTGAGGGTCTCCCGATACCCTTTTCTTCCAAGGATTTTATCAAAGAGGCCTCGTTATAGCGCGGGGGCGGTTCAGTAAATTTTTGGGTTGGGTGAAAGGCAATTAATTTCAAAACCTCGCCCTCCTTAAACGGCGGTAAAACTTTATCTACTTCTCCCTGCGGGTAGAGAATTAAAAAACCGGGGAAAAGAACCTTGACCCCTTGAACCACAAATTCTCCATTATCAGCCAAAACCGTAATCTGCGTTTTTTCTAACTTGGCATTGGCCATTTGGGTTGAAACCGCCCGTTTGAAGATAAGCTCATAAAGCCTGCCCTGTGCTTCTTTTGTTTTCCCCTCCGGTTTAGCAAAAACATTGGTTGGCCGGATGGCCTCATGGGCTTCTTGAGCTAGTTTTTGTTTGGTTTGAAATTTTCGAAAATAAGCTAAAGAAAAATCCGCTCCATAAGTTTCCTTGACAAACTTTTGGCAGGCCTTTAAAAAATTTTCCGAAAGGGCAACCGAGTCAGTTCGATGATAGGTAATCTTTCCTTCTTCATAAAGCTTTTGAGCAATCGCCATCGTCTGTTTGCTGGAGAAGCCTAAGCGTCGGTTGGCATCCTGTTGGAGAGTCGAAGTGGTAAAGGGTGGCGGCGGGGTTCTTTCAAAATCCGAAGAAGTAATGTTAACTACCTTAAATTCTTGATCTTGGAGTTTTTCGATAATTTTTTCTGCTTCTTTTTGGGTCTTAATCGTGGTCTTGGTAATCGTGTACTCTCCATCAAAAAGCTTCACAATCTGCCGCTCCTCTAACTTTTTTTCATTAATTTTGATAAGCTCAAAAAGGATGGGGGTTTTATCTTTGGCAAGATCAACAAAAATCCGCCAATATTCCTCCTTTTTAAATTTTTCAATTTCCCTTTCTCTCTCCACAATCAGCCTAAGGGTGACCGACTGAACCCGACCGGCAGATAAGCCCCGACGGACTTTATACCAAAGCAATGGAGACAATTTGTATCCAACTAACCGGTCCAAAACTCGTCGTCCCTGCTGAGCATCAACTAAATTTATATCAATCTCTCTGGGATTTTTTAAAGCCTCGGTGATTGCCTCTTTAGTAATTTCGTGGAAAACAATGCGAGAAAAAAAGTTTTGAGTTTTGTCCGCTCCGCCGGTTGGCAAATGACGGATTGATTTTTGAGTTCCGCGCATAAGCGCAGTTACGTGCCAAGCAATGGCCTCGCCTTCCCTATCGGAGTCAGTTGCGAGGATAACTTTTTCTGCCCCTTTGACGACCTTCTTAAGATGGGCCACTGTTTTCTTTTTCTTAGGCGGGATTACATAAGTTGGTCTAAAATCGGAAGCCACATCTACTCCAAGGCGATCCTGCGGAAGGTCCCTAATATGGCCTATGGTTGCTTCAATCTGATAATCTCCTTTTAAGAATCTTCCTAGGGTTCTTGCTTTTGTTGGTGATTCAACGATAATCAAGTCCATACAATAAAGCGCAAAATGCAAAGATCAAAAATCAAAGCCTAGCGCAAAAATCAAAGAGATCTTTGAACTTTGAACTTGGTTTTGAATTTTGATGCTTCGACTTTACTCAGCATCATCCTGAGCCCTCGGCCTGAGCTCGGGCCGAATGGCTTGCCGAAGGATGATATTTTATCTTTGATCTCTTAGACTTATTAAATCCCATACTTCCCTTCCCCCAATCCCTTAATCAGTCCTTTGACTTCCATCATCGATAAAATACTTCCAACTTTGGCTGTTTCCCATCCAGTTTTTCTTATTATCTCATCAGCCGAAAGATTTTCATTTTCCAAAAGTTCCAATACTTTCTTTTCCTCATCTTTTAATCCTTTCATGCTCTCAACAATTTTGTCAAGGCCCAACTTTTTTGGCGAAATTTTCAATTCTTCCAAGATGTCATCGACATTATAAACTAACTTGGCGCCTTTTTTGATAAGTTCGGCGGTGCCTTTAGAAAGGGGGCTGGTAATCGGCCCGGGCACGGCAAAAACCTCTCTCCCCTGTTCGGCTGCAGACGAGGCAGTTATCAACGCTCCAGAATCTTCCGCCGCCTCGGTTACCAAAACCCCTAAAGATAGCCCGCTTATTATCCTATTTCTGGCGGGAAAATTTCCCGGAACAGCCGGGTAGCCTAGGGGAAATTCGGAAATTACGGCCCCATTTTCGGCAATCTCTTGGTAAAGTCTCTTATTCTCCGGTGGATAGATAATATCAACGCCTGAGCCCAAGACAGCAATTGTCAACCCCCCATCATCAATTGCCGTCTTATGGGCAACAGAATCCACGCCCCTGGCGAGACCGCTAATAATTATCAGGCCATTAGCCACCAAATCCGAAACTAAACTCTCCGTAACTTGCCGACCGTAAGAGGTTATCTTTCGCGCTCCGACAACCCCCAGACATGGTTTCTCGAATAATTTTTTTAAAAATTCTAAAGATTTCGATTTTAGATATAAAACAGGTGGGGCGGCCCCTATTTCCTTTAAAAATTTTGGATAAGCTTCCTCCTCCCATGTCAAAACAAAAACACTGGCTTCTTGGACTTTTTTTAAATAACCGCTGATGTCAAAACTCTGTCGAAAAAAGTCAAACCGGCTGGCTAATTTTTCTCCCAGGCCGATTTTAACTAGTTCGTCCTCACCGGCTTCCCAGGCTTTTTTGGCCGTTCCGAAATACTCTAAAAGTAGCTTAAACCGAAGGGGGCCGATACCATCAAAACTATTGAAAGCCAACCAATAAGAAGTATCTTCTGTCATGGTCGCATTGTTGCATTGTCCCATTTAAACATTCTCCATTGTCACATTTTCAATTCATAATTTTTCATCACCCATTTTCCTTTGTCAATGGGGTAAAACATTATTCGGCCATTTTCAATTTTTTCCGTTGTTCGGCGCCTGGCCATATATTTAAGCTGTAAATTCCCCAAAAGTTTTTCAAGAGAATCAAGGATGTTTCTTTTTTTAATTTTACATTGTATTTTTGCCTGCCCGACGGCAAGGCGGGCTTTTTGCTTTTTGCCTGCCTGCCGGTAAGGCAGGCTTTTTGCTTTTTCCATGCTGTTTGGCAAATATTCTTTCACCCACCGATTTTCCCAAAGAAATTTTTGATAAGTATCATCTCTTTCCCAAATCGGCTTCATCTGCACCACCTCGTGAGCGGTAAACAAATTTTGCTCATCTTGAGGTAAGACCAGATGGTCTTCATCGACAAACATGTTAAGACAAATTTTGTCCTTATAATCACCGATTGCCGCCGATTGCCCGCTTATCACCGCTGATGGCCGAGCGAGCCAAGGGAACACCTCGGACGGTGGCCCTGAGCGACCGAAGGGAGTCGAATGGGACTCCTCCGAGGTGGAGGAATTGGCGAGCGAGGCCCTAGGTCTTCGTCTTTGGCCGGTTACCTCTACCAAAATTGTCGCCAAGAACCGCGTCAGCCAAAGCCTGCCGGAGGCGGCAACAATAAAAAGGTCAATATCATCATCCTCATCGCTATTTTCCATCGCCAGAGCTCCGGAAATGCCGACCAATTTCACTGTCGGAACCATCTTTACCAAGTCGGCAACACTCTTTGCTTTCTTAATCTTTTCCCGGCTCCACCACTGCCTCTTTTTTCTTAAGTCCGAAAGTTTTCCTCGGCCACAAAGAAAATAAAATTCTCCGTCCGTACTAATCCGGGACTCATCCGGTTCTATCTTCTCCAGTAATTTTAATACATAATCTTTTGCAATCCTTTTTTTGGCTATCAGGTATTGAAAAATCTCACCCGGCCGAAGCGGATAATCAAAGATGTCCGCATAGACAAGCGTTTTGAAAATTGAATTTTGTACTTCATTCAACATTTTCTAAATTTTGACTATTTCCTTTTTAACTAAGTCTCCCGCCCAATCTTTAGGCAAAAGCTCTTTCGGTAAACACGGGTCGGAAAGTAAAAATTCAAGATATTGCTTCCTTAAGTTCTTTTTTCTCGCCTCTATTTTTCTCTTGAACCGCTTAACCGTTTCCTCCCGTTCCTCCTCCGTCATTTTAGCTTGACATTGTTTTATACGATCGTTTAATACAATATACATATCCTTCAGTTTCCTTATCTTTTCAAGGAGGTTTTGATAATCTTTATTTAACTTTCCAAGCTTCCAGGTTTTCTCGACTAACTGCCGGGCATCTCCTGCCAAAAGATGAGAGACCTCCATCAGATAAACAGAGTCTCCCAGGCTCTTTTCCTCCACAAACTCTCTAAAATCCAAGATAATATCATAGGGAGTCACCCAGACTGATTTTTGAAGCATCCCTAGGCCAAGTTCTTTAAGTTTCAGCCGCAAAAGATCCCGGGTTTGTCTTGAAACCTCGGCAATATCAAAAACGACCATCCTCCATTTTCCATCCCATTTTCGTTTTTGTAAAGAAATTATGGGAAAATCTCGGATTATTGCTTTTTCTCCGTAGGAGGTAAGTCTTAGATAAACATTTTCGTTCTTAACCACTCTCTCGATCTCGCCCGTCCGTAAGCTTCGCCCCATCACTCTTGTAAAATTATGCCTTTTGAATCTTTCCGGCACCCATCCATAAAGATTTTTACAAGTATCGGCAGCAACCCCAAAAGGATCTCTTACTTCTTCAAAAACATCCAAAAAGCCCGCCAATCCTAAAAGCAAAAGATCTTTTGGCCGCAAAAGTTTTTTCATTCTACCTGTATGTTACATTACACGATCGTTTAATGCAACATACATCATAAATTTACTTATCTTATTGTTAAGCCTCGCCTCGGGAGGAACGGGAACCCATAAAAATAACACGTTTTAAAGAGACCGTTGCAGCTGCAGGAGTTTCTACGAAAAGTGGTTCGTAATCTTGATATTAGAAAACCCTTTACACCTTGGATATTTAACGATAGAACCAATCCTCTAAAATCTTTTTGGCGATTGGGGCGGCAACATTACTTCCTTCTCCCCCACCTTCAACCAAAACCGTGATTGATATTTCGGGCTCGCCCGCCGAAGCCTCGGCGAAGGCGGGAGCAAATACCGTAAACCAAGCATGAGTGCGCCCGGTCGGGTCTCCATATTCCGCCGTCCCGGTTTTACACCCAACTGGAATTTCCTCGTCTTTGAACTTTGAACTTTGAACTTTGAACTTAAATAATGGCCATCCTGTTCCACCGGGACTACAAGCTTCCTTCATTCCCTCCCGAATTAAGGTAACCGTCTCGGGCTTTAAGTCGAGGTCTTTACATAAGTTACTTAAGTCACTTAAATTTCTTGAGGAAAGATGCGGACGGCAAAGCTTTCCTCCGTTGGCAATAACATTTGTCCAAAAATTTACCTGAAGAGGAGTAGTCAAAAGATAGCCCTGACCAATTCCTAAGTGATAAGTATCGCCTAAATACCAACCCTCACCAATATTTTCCCTTTTCCAACTATCGTCAGGAATAAGTCCCTGCGTTTCCCCCATAATGTCAACTCCAAGGGTACTGCCCAAACCAAATTTCTTAGCCCACTCCCTAAGTTTATTTACTCCTACCATTTCCGCTACTCTATAAAAGAAAATGTCATTTGAACGACGCATTGCTCCGACAAGGTCTAGAAAACCTTCCTTCCTTCCATAACCCTGAAAATACCAGTTAGGAAATTTATACGGTCCGACAAAAATTATGCCTATATCCTCAATTTTTGTATCTTTGTCAATCTTTCCTTCCTCAAGTCCGGCAGCGGCAGTGATTATTTTAAAAGTTGAACCGGGAGGATAGCTGCCACTTATAGCTCGATTAAAAAGGGGTTTACTTGGTTCATTAAGCAATTTTTCAATCTCTTCCTGCTGATTTGTCACTAATTGATCACTAAATATATTCGGATTAAATGATGGGGATGAGTAAAGAGCTAGAATCTCTCCATTTTCTGGATCAGAAACAACTATCGCTCCCTCTTTTCCTGAAAGTTCGCTGGCGGCTATTTTCTGCAAAGAAAGGTCAAGAGTTAACTTTAAATTTTCTCCAAGGCGTGGAGCAACACGACCTAAAGTTCTCCGTGGGCTTTCAAAGGCATCGGTCTCCACTAATTCCTTTCCAGGTGTCCCTCGCAAAAATTGGTCGTATGTCTGTTCTACTCCCATTTTCCCCACCCACTCTCCCATCTTAACTTCTAACTTCTTACTCTCTATTTCTTCTTGACTTGCTTCTCCTAGAAATCCTAGAAGATGGGCAGTAATCTCTTGATAAATGTATTCCCTCGTCAAATCTCGCTGATTGGAAGAATTGCTGCCGGGAACGTTCCTAACTAAAGGAACGCCATTCCGGTCGTAGATCACTCCCCGCGGAGCGGCAACTGGGATTTCTCTTATCCTATTTTCCTCGGAAAGTTCTCTGTATTGTGCACCTCTAACAATCATCAGGTCAAAAGCTCTCGCCCCCAGAAGAAAAAAACCGCAAATAAGAATAAGGGGAAATACCAAGATTCGCCAGAAAGAGGAATTCTCTACTGGAAAAGAATCTTCTGAGAAAAAATGCCTCGTTCTTCTCTTCCCAAAAGTAATCATCTCCGGAAAAGCCTGGCCAAGTTTCATAAATAGATATAGACTAGGTTAAACCTTAAGTTTCAACTGCCCTTCCGACTTTACCTTTTCTAAAAACCAGAAAACAAAGGAGGCAACGGGGAAAGCAAGTAGACTTGAGAGGAATGCCTCGCGGGGTAAAAAAGCTCGATTGCCAAGATAAATATAGAGAAGAGAGGCCAAAAATGTAAACGGCAAAAAATAAGCAAAATTTGTCGCTTTAAATTTTCTCTTATAGAGAAAAATTGTAAGAGTGGCTAGCAAAAAAATGAGGCTTGAAGTTCCTAAGGGGTTTCCTTTTAAAAGATCAAGAAATAGTCCGCAAATAAAGGCCCCAAAAAAATTCTCTTCCCAGGCAGCCCAGGCTAAAACAGTAAGAAAAGTTAATGGAATGGTAATTATAGTCCCTTCAAGAAGAGCAAAAAAGAAAACTGGCAGAAGCAAGAAATAACTTTTCATTTTAATCTTTCTTGATAAAAACCGTTGTCAGCTTGTTATAATCCAAAAGAGGCGTAATTTCTGCCTTTTTATAGGGCTCTCTCTCATCAAAAATAACGCGAGTAACCTTCCCGATAAGAAGACCCTGTGGGTAATCTTCTCCCATCGTTTCGACCCTATCTCCATCATTCAAGGTCTCCTTTTGCAAAACATTTTCCAGAAATATTTTTGTCCCAAACTGACCAGTAAGAATTCCACGAACCCCATTTTGTGTCGCAGCGGGAATCTTGGCCTCAGAGTCTTGGGGAAGAACAACTTTTGCTGTCTTTGGAGTGACGGAGAAGATTTTCCCAACCAAGATGTTTTCCGAAATGACAACATTTCCTACTTTCACCCCATCCTCCTCTCCCTTGTCGACGGTAAGATAACGAGACAAACCCAAAACATTGGCGGGAATGAACTGCCAAGAAGGAGGCAGGGGGGCTTGTAGAAGCCGGCGAAAATTCGCGTTTTCTTCCTCAAGAACTGCTATTTTAGCTTTAAGTACTTCATTTTCCCTTTTCACTGTCTCAAGCTCTTTTTTAAGATTCTCATCTTTCTTGCCAGTCGAAAAAGAAAATTTTTGGGTAAGATTTTGGCGGAAAAGATACATATCTTTTTTTATTGGCATGGTCAGAATTTCAAACGGACCGACATATTTCCCCATCCATCGGCCAAGACCAACGAAAAGAAGAGAAATAACAGCAAGGATTAAGAACTTAGTTATTGCGTTAGACATAACCATTAAAAAATCAAAAATCAAATATCATCCTTCGGCAAGACATTCGGCCCGAGCTCAGGCCGAGGGCTCAGGATGATGCGAAGCTATGTCGAAGCATCAAAATTCAAAACCAAGTTCAAAGTTCAAATCTATTATTTTTGATTTTTGACTTAGGTTTTGATCTTTGCACTTTGACCCGTTCGACTTTACTCAGGGTCAATCCTGAGCTTGTCGAAGGATTGATCTTTGCTCTTTTATCTTAACCCCCCAGTGACTCTCACTTTCTCCAACAACTCCCTATTCTCTAAAACTCTGGCACAGCCACGAACAACGGTTTCCATTGGCTGCTCCGCTATCCAAACAGGCATTTTAGTCTCTTGGGCCATCCGCTTGTCTATCCCCGTAAGCTTAGCCCCTCCGCCAGCCAAGGTTAGCCCTTGTTCCATAATATCCCCAATTAGTTCAGGTGGAGTCTCCTCGATTAACTCTTTTATGGCTTCGACAATTTGATTTACAATTGGGGAAAGAGCCTCTCTTACTTCCGCCCCCCCGACTCTAACGGATTTGGGAAGACCAGTTTCAAGATCCCGACCCCGAACGACAGTCTGTTTTTCCTCCTTAGGGAGGATGCTGTTTCCAATTTGAATTTTAACTTCCTCGGCGGTGGGAAGACCTACCAAAAGTGAGTGTTTAAGCCTTAAAAAATGACTAATGGCTTCATCCATTTCATCCCCAGCAACCCGAAGACACTTGGAGATAACAATTCCGCCTAGAGAAATGATTGCCATTTCCGTTGTCCCCCCTCCCATATCCACAATGAAAGAGCCTTTTGGCTCTTCAATTGGAAGACCAGCTCCAATGGCAGCGGCCATTGGCTCTTCAATTAAATAAGCCTCCCGCGCCCCCGCGGAAAGGGCCGCTTCCCAAACCGCCCGTCTTTCAACTTCGGTAACGCCTGAAGGGATGCCGATGACGACTTTTGGCCGGGCTATTTTTGGCAAGAAAAACCGCCCCTCTTTGGGTCCCTGGTGAACCTTTTGAATAAAATAGGAAAGCATCTCCGAAGTTGCGTCAAAATCGGCAATAACTCCGTCTTTTAAAGGACGGAAAGCCTCAATCATTTCCGGGGTTTTACCGAGCATTTTTTTGGCCTCGCCACCTATGCTTAAGATTTTTTTAGTCTTTTTATGTCTGGCCACAACCGAGGGTTCTCTTACGGCAATCCCTTTGCCCCGAACCAAAACCAGGGTGTTAGAAGTTCCTAAATCTATAGCTAAATCGTAAGAAAAAAGTCCAAAAAGAAAATCTAGCATTTCCCTTCAATTTTATCACATTTTCGCCTCCCCTAAATATACTCCTTTTTACAATCCTTAATCGTAATATGTTTACGAAACTGGTATTCTGGGTAAAGGTTGATTGTTAACCACTATTTCGCTAAAATTATCCCGATGGAAAAGATTTCTTCCCTCCCTGACAAAATTATTGAATACTCATTTTATCTTCTTTTCTTTTTCGTCCCTTTGATCCTTACTCCCTGGAATTATGAGCTTTTTGAATATAACAAGATAATGCTCACTTATGGATTAACAATCATTATTGCCGGAGCTTGGTTTGGCAAATCCATTTTGGCAAAGAAGTTTCGGATTCAACGGACCCCTCTTGACTTACCTATCCTCATTTTTTTAATTTCCCAACTTTTAAGTTTTTATTTTTCGATTGACCGTCATGTTTCTATTTGGGGTTACTACAGCCGGTTTAATGGAGGACTTCTTTCAACCGTCTCTTATATTCTTTTATACTACGCTTTTGTAACTAATTTCCCCAGAGAAAAGCTGGCCAAGCTCTTCTCATTTATTTTAACTTCCGGAGCCTTGGTGGCCCTGTACGGAATTTTAGAGCATTTTGGTATCGACAAAAACATTTGGCTTCAGGATGTTCAAAATCGGGTCTTCTCAACTTTGGGCCAGCCGAATTGGCTAGCGGCCTATTTGGTAATTCTTTTACCAATTACCATCGCCCTCGCTTTAAAATCCCAAGTACCAAGCACCAAAATCCAAACAAGCTCCAAGCTCCAAGCACCAAAATCCAAACTCAGAGTTTTGAATTTGGAATTTGGAATTTGGGATTTGTTTGGTGCTTGGAATTTGAAGTTTTGGATTTTAGCTCTGCTTTTTTATCTTTGTCTTCTCTTTACCAAATCCCGCTCCGGCTTTTTAGGCTTTTGGGCCTCATATGCAGTTTTTTGGCCGATGGCCTATTTGTCAATTGGGAAAAACATCAAAAAAATCTTCTTACTTTTTACTTCTTCCTTTTTACTTCTTACTTTCATATTCGGCTCTCCTTTTTCCCAACTTAACCGAGCCACCCTGCCCCAGATTTTTCAGGCAGGAAAAGCCCAAGTTCCTCCCCCCTCTCTTTCTCCCGAGTTTAAGATAACCGAATCTTCGGAGATCCGAAACATTGTCTGGAAAGGAGCCGTGGAAGTTGCTCGTCATTATCCCCTTTTTGGTTCAGGCGTTGAAACTTTTGCCTTTTCCTATTATCAGTTTCGGCCAAAAGAACATAACCTTACCTCGGAATGGGACTTTCTTTATAACAAGGCGCATAATGAATACCTAAACTATGCGGCCACAACCGGCTTTTTTGGATTGGGAGCCTATTTGCTGCTCATCGGTAGTTTTGTTTGGTGGAACATTAAAAATCTCAAATATCAAATATCAAATATCAAATCAATTTCAAATATCAAATATCAAATTGGAATTTTTGCTGGCTATGCCAGCATTTTAATTACTAACTTCTTCGGCTTCTCGGTGGTTATCGTCAACCTCTTCTTTTTCCTTATTCCAGCTATTTCTTTTTTGCTCCTCTCCCCGCCTCCCCAAGGTGTGAATAGAATTACACCTCTAAGGTGGAATCGTAGCTACACCTTGGGTACTTGTCTTTTTATTTTATTTGTTATTTGTTATTTGTTATTTGTTATTTCCCGCATGTGGTATGCCGATACTCTTTTTAGCCGCGCTAGTGCCCTTTTTGAGGCCCAAAAATACCAAGAGGCTTACCCATCAACAAAACAAGCAGTCAACCTTTTCCCTTCCGAACCTATTTACCGAAATCAGTATTCCCAAGTTTTGGCCAATCTATCTCTTACCGCTTTTGAGGCTCAGGAGGCAACCCTTTCCCAAACTCTGGCTAATATGGCTCTTTCTGAAAGCGACAAGAGTCTCACCATTTCTCCTTTTAATGTTAATTTTTGGAAGGCCCGGACTAAAGTTTTTTACACCCTAGGCCAGATAGAGGAAAGTTTTTTTCAAAAGGCAATTGAGGCGCTTTTAGTAGCAAAAAACCTCTCTCCTACCGACCCTAAGATAACTTATAATTTAGGCCTTCTTCAAAACCAAATTGGAGATAAGAAAGCGGCAATTTCGGCGATGGAGGAAACAATTGAACTTAAGCCTGACTACCGCGACGCCCATTTTGCCCTTTCCTTATTTTATAAAGAAAGCGGATTTTCGGAAAAAGCCCGGGAGGAGTTAAAATATATCCTTGAGAAAATAAATCCAATGGATGAGGAAGCGAAGAAAAAACTGGAAGAATGGAAATAAAATATTACAAATATTATAAATGACAAATAAACAAATCAATTTCAAATATTACAAATAAACAAATGGGGAAAAATCAGGATATTCATCAAAGAATCTATAACTTTGTTCTTCGAGTCTTAAGACTCTTGCAGGCCTTGCCGAAAACAGCCATAAATTTGAACATCATCAATCAGTGTTCTCGGGCAACGACTTCGGTAGGTGCAAACGACCAAGAGGCCGACGCCTGCATTATCAAGAAAGATTTCATATCTAAATATGCTTTGGTCAAGAAAGAACTTAAGGAAACCAATTACTGGTTAAAACTCATTACTGATACTAATCCGCGCTTTAGCCAACGGATGAGAGATTTAAATCAGGAGGCTCATGAGCTTCTTTTAATCATCAGCAGTATCATTAATAAAACTAAAGGCGGAAGTTAATTTGATTATTCGTGGCATTTGCTTATTTGATTATTGATTTGTCATTTGCTTATTTGGTTATTTGATTATTTTAAGTGAAAGAGGCTCTTCTCTATCAAAAACTAAAAAACGGCATGATTCGCTGTGGAGTTTGCCAGCGAAGATGTACCATCGCCCCAGGCCAGACCGGATTCTGTCAAACAAGAATAAATCTTGAGGGAAAACTTTACTCAACTATTTATGGGGTCGTTGCTAATATAGGATTAGACCCGGTAGAAAAAAAGCCTCTTTATCATTTTTATCCCGGGACTCAAGTCCTTTCTATCTCTACCTTTGGTTGTAACTTCCGTTGTAAACAGTGCCTTAACTTTTCCCACACCTGGGGTGCTAACAAAGAACTGGAAACTCTTTGCCAAGTCCCAAAAATTGAAGCCGCCGAACATCTTACAAAGCCGGAAGAAATAATTAATCTTGCTAAAAAATATGCCTCACCCGGAATTGCTTTTACTTACAATGAACCGACTATCTGGCTTGAATATGTTTTGGAGGTTGCTAAATTGGCCAAGAAAAATAATCTTTATACCGTCTTTGTCACTAATGGCTCATTCACGACGGAGGCACTCAAATTACTCGGTCCCTACATTGACGCCATGAATATTGATTTTAAGGGTTTTTCCGATAAGACTTATCAAAAATTCGGCGGCTTTTTTGGCCAAATTCCCGAAGTTACAAGCGTCGCAGTTAAAAATTATCATATCCATATGGAAATAACGACTCTCCTTATTCCCACGATAAATGACGATTGGGAGGAAATCACCAAGATGACCAGATGGATCGTTGACAATTTGGGCCCTAAAACTCCCTGGCATCTTTCCCGTTTTGACCCTTATTTGGCCCCAGATCCGCAATTTCAAAAAATACCCCCAACGCCTATTTCTTCTCTACGGAAGGCCGAGGAGATAGGAGAAAAAGCGGGCTTGCAATTTATTTATACCTGGACTGCCGGAAGCGAATACTTTCGGACCGACACTTTTTGCCCAAAATGCGGTCAGTTGACAGTCGAACGCGGGCTTTGGCAACCAAAAATAGTTGGGGTAACCAAAGATGGTAGATGCCGAAAGTGTGGGGAGGATTTAAATATCCGAATAAATCCGAATGAAAATAATCCGAATGAATAATCCGAATATTCGGACTAAAAATTCGGACGATTAAAATTCGGATAAATTCGTATTTTGTATGTTAGTTTTTGCTTGTATTTCGCCTCATCCGCCCATAATCTTGCCAACGGTTGGCTCTGCCACTGACCGAGAAAGGGTTAGGTCGACCATCTCCGCTCTTTCCTCTTTGGCCCCAAAACTGGCCAGCGCCAGGCCGGAAATCATTATCATCTCCTCCCCTCACCCGGACTGGGGCATTCAGGTACCACTACATTTCTTAATGAATAATTTGAAATTTAAAATTTTTAATCCTTCGATTAACACTCAGGATTGTCCTGAGCGAAGTCGAATGGACAATTTTCAATCAATTTCTAATTTACAATTTTTAAAAATTGAAAATTCCGCCGTTTCCCCTATCTTAACTACCCTTGATTCGCCGGCTAACCACTATAAATTTGGCAAGCAAATTGCCTCCAAAATTCCTGAAAAACGGCGTTGGGCCTGGATCGCCTCGGGCGACATGTCCCATTGTCTTTTACCCGAAGGGCCTTATGGTTTCAACCCCGCCGGGCCAAAGTTTGATAAAACATTTATTGAACTTTTGAAAAATAAAAATGTCAAGGGTATCTTAAACATGGACCCTGAGCTTGTCGAAGGGGCCGGCGAATGTGGATTGCGCAGTTTCTGCATGCTCTTGGGAGCTTTGGAAGGGGCAAAAGTCAACTGGCGACCGGAAATATTATCTTACGAGGGACCGTTCGGAGTCGGGTATCTAGTGGCGAACATCCAAATTAACACGAATCAAAAATAGCCTCGCAAGGCCTCCCCTTTTGTGCTTGACAAAAAGGGCACTTCAAATAATAATTAGTTTATGCCGGCGAAAAACTCCGTTAAAACCTACAAGAAAAATAGTTTCTATCACATATATAATCGTGGTGTTGAAAAACGTCTGATTTTCCAAGACAAACAAGATTATGCTGTCTTTCTCTCTTATCTTAAAACATATCTGCTTCCTAAAGACAAAGAACAATTAAGAAAGTTATTGGCCGATGCCAATCTAAATTATAAAAAAAGAGATGAAATCCTTAGGCTTCTTAGATTAAATAACTTCGCCGGCGATATTAAATTAATTGCCTACTCGCTGATGCCCAACCATTTTCATTTTCTCTTAAAACAGGAATCAGCTGATGCGATCGATTGTTTTATGAACTCGCTAGGGACGAGATATACGATGTTTTTTAACAAAAAATATAAGAGGGTTGGCTCTCTATACCAGGCGGTTTACAAGGCGGTACTGGTTGAATCAGATCAACAACTTCTTTATCTTACTAGTTATATTCATCGTAATCCTATGGCAGAAAGGCGAACTCCAAAAGAAAAAATTCTATCCGTGTTATATTCTCAACCGTCTTCCTTGCCAGAATATCTAGGCAAAAGGCGAACTAATTGGATTTTTCCTGAAGAAATACTAACTTTTTTCTCGGACACAAATCAAAGGCTCTCTTACGAGTCATTTGTTAAACAAGAAGAAGATATTTTCCTACTTAAAAACCTCGCCATTGACAGTCAATAACTACTAGCCTCGAAAGGCCTCCCCTTTCGTGCCTGAGCCCTACTCCAGCCAAACTTCTTTTTTCTCGAGTTTGACCTCGGGCAGTTGAACTGTTACTTCTAAAAATCGCGTAGGTTGCGTGCCTTTATTGGTAAAAATCCCTCCATCGGTCGTCGTTTTTAGGCCGCCAAGCTCGTACGAAGAAAGATAATGAGTGTGGCCGGCGAAAAGCTCTTTAACTTTTGCCCTAACCAATTCTTTCACCAATCGGGCCGCTTGGCTGGCCACTACCGGACTGTCTTCTCCCATAATATGCTTCAAAACCGCATGATTTAACGGCATATGGGCAAAAACTAAACAATAAAGCTTGGGGCAATCGGCTAATTCTTGTTTAAGCCAATTTTCTTGTTGTTCATTCACTCCCTCACTACCATCACCATTGTTAATTAAAATAAATTTAATCTCATCCTTTTGGAAAGCCTGATAATCAGGCCCAAATACTTCCCGAAAAGGATTTGTCAGACTTCTTTTCGACCACAAATCATGATTGCCGGGGATAACATAGTAGGATAATCCACCTTGGGTCAAAATATCTTTTACTCTGATCAGCTCTTCCCGTTTTCCCAGAGTGGTTAAATCGCCGGCAACAATAATAAACTCAGCACCATCTTCCCGAGTTTTAGCGATGGCTTTTTGCAAGCTTTTATCATCAGAATGAATATCGGAAATGACGGCAAAACTAAAAGAGGATAAGGCAACGGTCGGCACTGGAGCTGGAGACGGAGACGGGAGATCTCTTCTTTCCGGTTTACTTTGAAGTTGGCCAAAAAGAACCACCAACACGAACACTACTAAAGAAACGGCTAACAATCGGCGGAGTAACTTCATAAAACTCATTTTAATTGTTTAACTTAAAATTTGCTAATATAGATCTATGGATCCCTATCTTGAGCTCGTCAAGGACGCCATAAAAAACTGGGTTAAATTCGGCAAAATGATCCCGATTCCTCAAAATCTTCCTAAATCAATGCTGGAAGAACGGGCTGGGGTTTTTGTTTCTTTGCATCAAAAAGGAGACGACAGTTTGCGCGGCCTGCCCCGTAGGCTCGCTCTTGCGATGCGTGGACGTAAACCACGAGAGCAAGTAAGAGTCCTGCGGGGCTGTATAGGAACATATTTTCCGACTCAAAAAAATATCGGTTTGGAGATAATTCATAACGCCATCGAGGCGGCAACCTCTGACCCAAGATTCCCACCCGTTACCCAAGACGAACTACCCCAACTTATCTTTTCCGTTGACATCCTCTCCCAGCCGGAATTAGTAGGAAAGGTCGTTAATCCTGCCGATTTAATGACAATCAGCACAAAATTAGACCCTAAAAAATATGGAATTATTATCTCGGCAGTTTCGGGCCGGCGGGCCCTTCTTCTACCCGATATTCCGGGAGTAGAAACGATAGATGAACAAGTCCAAATCTGCCGTCAGAAGGCTTGGATTAGTAAAGATGAGCCAATCACAATCTCCCGCTTTACGGTGGAAAGACACGCGCACCCCTGAATCACGTTGGGCTCAGGATAAGAGAATTAACCCGCTTAAGGTTTAAAAATTAGCTTTTATACCTAGGGCGGGTTTTTTGGTGGCACGTAATCCGTCAAACTTATGGAAACGTACCTACCCCGTAGAAATTTTCTGACGCCCTCAAACAGGTTAAACCTCTCAAAGGCTAAAACCTGTCAAAGGCTTTTGGTAGCGAAAAATAAAAGGCCGACCGTCCTTTTAAAATTCGCTCTTAGGCACGAAATTTCTATCTTCTCTTTTGTCTTCACGAGTTTCGCGTTAACGAAACACGTGATGAGGAAAAATGAGGTGGCCGCATTTGTTATAATATCCCCAAATGGCCAGCGTTGTTTTGACTCCAGATCCCATCTTAACCCAAAAATCAAAGGCAGTTTTAAAAATTGACAAAAAAGTTTTGGAGCTTATTGAAGAGTTAAAAAAAACTCTGCAACAGGCCAAAAAACCAAAAGGCGTAGGCTTAGCGGCGCCTCAAATCGGCAAACCTTGGCAGATCTTTATCACCCGGCCTACTCTTACTTCTCCAATTCAAGTTTTTATAAACCCTAAGATTACCTGGTTATCAAAAGAATTAAGCGACGGTGTGCCAAAAAAAGAGAAAAAATTGGAGGGCTGTCTTTCCATTCCGGAGGTTTGGGGAAAAGTTAAGCGGGCAAAAGCTCTTAGACTTCGCTTCTTGACCCCAGATGGCAGGAGCCAAGAGCAGACTTTTTCTGGGTTAATGGCCACAATTATCCAACACGAGATGGATCATTTGGAGGGAAAACTTTTCACAAGTAGGGTTTTAGAGCAAAAAGGCAAGCTTTATAAATCAGAAAAGGATAAAGAGGAAAAAGAGATTTTAGAAGAAATAAAATTGACCTAATTAACCTAATTGACCTAATTTTTAAATCAGCACCAACTTTAAATTTTGACATTTAGGCATTGGAATTTATCTCGGTCAATTAGAATAATTAGAAATTAGAAATTTATGAAAATCGTCTTTTTCGGCACCCCGGACTTTGTCCTTCCTGTCCTTAAGGCTTTGCATAAAATTAAAAACTTTAGGCTGGTCGCCGTTATCACCCAACCCGACAGACCAGTAGGCCGACAAAAAATTCTTACTCCCTTTCCGGTTAAACTCTTCGCCCAGAAGAAGAAAATCATGGTGATTGACTCTCCTTCGATTTTTCAAATAATCGAACAAGTGAAGGCCGTAAAACCGGACGTTGGGATTCTGGCCGCTTATGGCAAGATTGTTCCCCAAGCACTAATCGATCTTTTCCCTAAAGGAATTCTCGTTGTCCATCCTTCCCTGTTGCCAAAATATCGTGGTGCCTCTCCTGTCCAGGCGGCAATTTTAAACGGCGATAAAGAAACCGGGGCAACAATTATCAAAATGGACGCGAAGATGGACCACGGACCAATTATTGCCCAATTTAAAGAAAAGATAAAAGAGAATGATACGGCCGAAGCGCTCTATACCAGGCTTTTTGAAATGACCGCCAGGGTTTTAACTACCATTCTTCCGGTCTGGGTTGATTATCAAGATAAAAAGTCAAAAGTCAAAAGTCAAAAGTCAAAAGTCAAAATTTTTCTACCGCCGACATCCCAAAATCATTCTCAAGCCAGCTATGCTCGGATTTTGAAAAAAGACGATGGCTATATCCCTCCAGAATTTCTCCAGGCGACCATGGAAGGCAAAGAAATTAAAAAGCCCTGGAAAATTTCTTTTATTAAAAACTATACCCTAATGCCTCGTGCCTTTACCCTCGAACGGTTTATCCGGGCGATGACTCCCTGGCCGGGAACGTGGACGGAAATAAAAATCAATCCGCCATCCGCCAACCGGCGAAGCGGACAAATCTCAAATCTCAAATCTACCAAAAGGCTTAAGTTCCTTAAGGCCCATTTAGAAAACCAGCTATCAGCTAAATTGGTTTTAGACCAGGTTCAGCTTGAGGGCAAGAAGTCGGTTTCTTGGCTGGAGTTTAAAAGAGGCTATCCGGAGACAGATTTTACTTACTAGCTGTCTTTTTTGGCCTTCCTCGTTTTTTTGTCTTAACCATTTTCTTTGGTTCTGGCGTTTTTACGGCTAGCTTTGAGACCGTCTTCTTTATCTCTTTCTTGACATTGACCTTTCCTTCTTTTTTCATTCGGCTTAAGCAGTCAGAACAGAGCTTGACTCGCCGCGAGGCACCTTTAACCTCCATTTTGGCCCAGTGAAAATTGGCTTTAAAAACCCTTTTCTTTTTGGGCGCTTTTTTCTTCCAGAGACCGCTATGCCGATGAGAAATATGTCGGCCAGTTTGATTTCCCTTTTGACAAAGAAAACATTTTTGCGCCATGATATACTCCTCCTTTGACAATTATCTTCTATTATACTATAATTCCCCAACATTTTTCAAATAAGGTCATTATGTCATCTTTGGAAGAGCTTACCTATACGCCAGAAGAGATAATCCGTTCAACTGTTACCGAGGTTAGAGAGATGAATTGGGAAAATCCGCAGGAAGTAGAAACTTATCTTCAATTCCTGACCGATCCGGTAAACTGTCAGCATTTTACTGGTCTTCCAGCAACGGTTGAAGATTTCCAAATAGCCTGCGCTAAACCTGGGGTTCATCCATTAGTGGCAGAAAATATGCGGGGAGAGATAGTCGGGGGAATGATCATAAGGGATGCTGAACCGCAACAAAATGACCATTTTATAGAAAGAGTGGTGGTTGATTCAGGGTTTCAAGACCGGGGCGTAGGAAGACAGATGTTGGCCCGAGGGATTGACTGGGCATTTGCCAATCCTGCCTGGGATGGAAGGGAGAGAATAAAACTTGATATTGCAGTTATCATGAATGTAGCGGGTTGGGAGAGGATGCAGCACCTAGTTGAGAGTTTAGGGTTTGGAAATTTTTGGACACTGATTGAACAGGTAGATTTTACTGAAGAGGGTCAAATAGTAGAACGTAAAAAAGTTATAAGGTCGGAGCTTTTGCGTTCGCGCTGGAACGAGTTACGTCAGACAAATTTTATGATAACTCCAGCGGGTACTACCGTTCCTTATAATGCATAAATTATGGCCTTAATTTGCCTTTTAACAAGTCTTGCTATTTTTTTAATCTGGTGTTAGACTATGGCAAATATGCCTCATAATAAGGTTAACTATGTTGACTTCTTAAAGACCGTCGGAAGGTCAAAAAGGCTCCTTCGTAGCGGTTGGGTGAGAGAAAAAGTGAAAGACCCAGAGAGTGTGGCCGAGCACTCTTTTAGGGTGGGAGTTTTGGCAATGATCTTTGCTGATAAGCTTGGGTATAAACTTAACAAAGAAAAACTTATGAAGATGGCCCTTCTTCATGATCTTGGGGAGGTTATTACCGAAGATACCGTTATCGAGCGATGGGATATGGTCGACCTTAAAAAACGAGAGGAAAAGGAGCAGAAAGAAAGAGAAGGCATAAAAAAAATTTTCGGCAAAATTGACGAGGCAGGCACATACTTAGCACTTTATGATGAAATGATCGGTAGAACTTCAGATGAGGCACAGGTCTTCTGGCAACTTGACAAACTGGAGATGGCCCTCCAGGCTCTTGAGTATGAAGATGAACAAGGAAAAAGCCTCGAAGAGTTTTTCGTGAACGCTAGCTTAACCAATATAAGAGATTCTCTCTTAAAAGAAACTTTTGAGAAGATTTTAAAGAGTAGAAAAGGGGGAAAATGAAAGTTGCTGATCTCATGCAAAAAAACGTTGATTATGTAACCGTCGATATGACGGTTGAGAAAGTTTCTCGTCTTATATTCGGGAGAGGGATCAATGGAGTGCCGGTTTGTAAGGACGGGAAGATTGTTGGTTTTATTTCCGAGCGGGATATTTTAGCTCAATTTTATCCTTCAGTCCAGGAATACGCGGAGGATTGGTTTCACGCAGGTAATTTTGAGGAAATGGAGGAGAAATTATCTACTATCTTTAACCTAACCGCCGATAAGATAATGGCCAGAAGCCCAATCACGGTAACGGCAGAAACTCCTCTTCTTCGCGCCCAGTCTATGATGTTTATTCACAAAGTTGGCAGACTTCCTGTTATTGATGAAAAAGGAAATCTTATAGGAATTCTCTCTAAGGGAGATATTTTTAGAGCCCTGGTCGGCAAAAAAATTCCCTGCATAGAGGATGAAGAGTATCATGATTGGCTTTCAAAATATTACGATATGGTCATCAAGTGGAAGACCCGACTTGGCTTTGAAATCCGAGATTTAGCTTCCCTTTTTCGTAAGGAAAAAATTCAAAAAGTTTTGGATGTCGGCTCCGGCACCGGAGAACATGTCATTGCTTTGGCAAAAGAGGGATTTGAGACTACGGGAATTGAAAGAAGTGTCTTTATGGCAAAAACCTCCAGAGAAAAATGGGAGAAGCTGCCGGAAGAGACTAAAAAAAGAGTAGAATTTATAAAAGGAGACTATATAGAGACATTAAAAGACAGACAGGAAGAGTTCGGGGCAGCGATTTTTATGGGAAACGCCCTTGCCCACAATCCGCACGATTTTAAAAAAGTACTCGAGACGGTTAGTAAAAGTCTTCGCTCAAAAAACGCCCTTATCATTATTCAGATTGTAAACTTTGAAAAGGTTCTTAAGACTAATAAGAGGCTTCAAGACTTTAATATTTATGAGTCAACGGTTGCACACGAAGAAGAGCTTGCTTTCGTGGAGTTTTACGATCCACCCAAGAAGCGAAACGGTCCTCTTACTTTAAACATGGCGATTTTTCACTTCGACGATGAAAGATGGGCACCTCGGGCATTTAATAACACGCCAATTGCTAATCTCAATAAGGAAAATATTAAACCAATTTTGGCTAAACTTGGGTTTGCCAAAATTTCGTTTTATGGAAGTATGCTTTGGAGTCCATTATTCAAAGAACCCTTTAAGCCGTTAGAAAGTGATTGGTTAAACGTCATCGCTAAACGATAGAGGGGATACCCTCAGATGTTAACAGAACTATTTACTAATCCTTTTTCCTTTTTGGTTTGGTTTTTAGCTCTTTTGGTGGCAATCACCATCCACGAATTTTC
>Ga0315289_10003900_pt1 | contig 22468 bp, 21 predicted proteins | sample YL17G11_40_MG_FD_203452 | JGI IMG/M metagenome (GOLD analysis project Ga0315289, IMG submission 203452) | Sediment microbial communities from Yellowstone Lake, YNP, Wyoming, USA - YL17G11_40 | ecosystem: Environmental > Aquatic > Freshwater > Lake > Sediment | place: USA: Wyoming | collected... | reverse complement strand
GCAACTCTGGCGAGTTGCGCTGGAAGACCAAGTTATGAGCCCGACGAGCTGCCTCTGCTCTACCCCGCAGTGTGCGTGTATTATACTTCAAAGTGAAAGGGTTGTCAAGGAAAAAACGACCGGAGATTCCTCGCTACGCTCGGAATGACGGGCTGCGCTCGGAATGACGGGCTACTGAAGGGGTCTATCGGCCCGCCGGCCCGAAGACGGCTTCCCACACCTCGGCCCAGAATGGCCGGCCTTCAGGCTCAGGCGCCGGCGTCGGCTGTACGCCGCCCGCCGTTTCCTCATCCTCGAGCACGACGACGGCCACTTCCCCCGGCCTGGCCAGCCTGGCCTCTCCCCGCGCCCAGTACTCCACGTACTCGTCGGAGCGGGCGTACTCCAACTGTGCGACCAACTCGTCGTGACGGGCCTGTTCGGCTGCCACGGCCTGCTCCAGCCGCCGGTCCTCTGCCTGCATCTGGTGCGCGAGCACCAGTTGCCGGGCGAACCCCCATGCAAGACCGACCACGATCGCTGCGGCGGTCGCAGCAACGATCCCGACGGCGAGTCGGCTGTGGTCAGGTTTGGGGAGCGACATGAGACACCTCGAAAAAGAGGCGGACGCGCCGCCTCACAGAACAGGTGCCGAAGGTGGGATTTGAACCCACATGGGCATACACCCACTGCGCCCTGAACGCAGCGCGTCTGCCAATTTCGCCACTTCGGCTTGCATCAACTGGACTGGCTACTATTTTACACCAAACGCCTGGGTTGTCAAGAGCGGCTCGCTTCCGACTCGCTCACGAACACGCGACGGGGGACGATCCACCAGTCAGCAATCGTGCGAAAGCGGTCGGATGGATGCGTCAGGGGGCCGATCTGTGGGTCGTGAATGCGTCCATCTATGCCGTAGGTATACACCGGCACGTAGAGCAGCAACGCGGGTACTTCTTGGGCAAAGAGATCCTGGAACTCATAGTACAATCCCCGGCGTGTCTCGCGGTTGACGACGACCCGTGCCTGTTCGAGCACCTCGCTGATACGGCGGTGGACGAATCCGGCATAGTTCTGGCCGCTCTCGACCTGCGTTTCGTGCCAGAAGGGATAGGGGTCAGGATCGCCGGGCACCGCCAAGTGGACCAGGATCGCCTCGAACTCGCGCTGCTCCAACGCCTGGCGCACCTCCAACGGCGAGGCAGTTTCGAGCGTGACCGTGACGCCGATGGCGCTCCATTGCTCGACCAGCATCTGCGCTACCCCGATGCGCTCCGGCTCGCTCGAGGTCAGGAGCGTGAAGGCCAACTGTTGACCTTTCTTGAAGCGCACGCCGCTGCCTACCATCTGGATCCAGCCGGCCTCGTCCAACAGGTTGCTGGCCTGCGCCGGGTCGTGTCCGTAGTGCAGGACGTCGTCCTTGTAGGCCCAGGTGCCGGGGATCAGCGGGCTGTGGGCGACCACTGCATGGCCCTGCAGCACATTGTCAATGATCTTCTGCCGGTCGAGCGCGTACAAGAGGGCCTGGCGCACCTCCGGCTCCTGGAAGAACGGCACATCCGCTCGTCCCACGTTGAGGAACACCAGCCCATACTCGGCGATCTGGGCCGAGAAGAGGTTGAGGTTGGGCAAGGCGCGTGCACGCAGCAGATCGGAGAGCGCGATCCCGGAGATGCCTTCGATCTCGCCTGCCTCATAGGCGTTAAAGGCCGTCTGGGAACTCGAGTAGAAGCGGAATTGGATGCGATCCAGGTATGGCCGGGGCCGGTAGTAGCGAGGAAAGTATTCGAGCACCAGCGCCGAGATGGCCCCGTCTTCGACTTGAATTTCCTCCAGTTGGAAAGGACCGCTGCCGACCGGGTTCAGGTTGAATTCTCCGGCCAGCAGTTCGGCGGTACGCTCCCCCTGCAGCAAATGAGCAGGCAGAATACCCACCGTCGTGTAATCGAGGAACGGGGCATACGGTTCAGCCAGTGTGAAGCGCACGGTGCGGCGATCCACCTTCTCAACCTTGACGCTCTGCCAGACACTGGCACCCAAATCGGGCGGGCTGGGAAACGTGGGATCCTGGAGCAGGCCGAGGGTGAAGACGACGTCGTCGGCGGTCAGCGGGGTGCCATCGTGCCAGTACAGGTTGGAACGCAGGTAGAACGTATACGCCAGGCCGTCGAGCGTGACGTCCCAACCACGCGCCAGGTCGGCTTCCACTTCCCCGTGCTGGTTCAAGCGCGTCAGCCCGCTGAAAATCAACGCGCAGATGTCGTGGTCAACCTCGTTATACCCGCCCATCAGCGGGTTCAGGTACTGCGGGAAGCCCACGACGCCCTCGACGTAGGTGCCCCCACGCCCAGGACGAAGCACGGTGGTGTAATTGATGGCCAGGTAGGTCAACAGGATGCCTACCAGTATACCCCCGAGGACGATCAGGAGAATCTGCCAGCGGATGTGATGGGCCACGCCAGGATCAACCGGTGATGATCACGTTGAGGATCGTGACGAGAAAGAACGCGATGGAAAGGCCAATCGTGATGTTGAAGATGGTGCGCTCCACGCCGCGCCGCGTTCTGTGGATGGCGGTCTCCGTGCCGCCGAACATTCCTCCCATGCTGCCCCCTTTGGTCTGCAGGAGGATGATGGCGGTCAGCGCAATGCTGATGACGATTTGGGCAATGTTGAGATAGACTCCCATTTCCGATATTCCTCCAATTCGAGATAGATTATAGCATGCTACGGGCCTCTCGGCAAGGCTACGCTTCGTAGTAACGACTTCAGTCGTTCTAAAGCGGAAGAAGCGACTCAGGTCATGCTTCGTAGTAACGACTTCAGTCGTTCTAAAGCGGAAGAAGCGACTAAAGTCGCCACTACGAAATATCATCGGTGAACAGGCCTGGCGGAGTGCTGGGTGGAACCAGGACGTGCAACGCCAGCGGGACGGCTTGCAGCGTGACCGGCGTGGTGCCGATCGGGTCGCCATCCACGTGTATCGGAGTGGCCCATTCGGTCCATACCTGGATGTGGCGCGCCTGCCGGTGCACGACCCGCGGGTCTTGCAGATAGCGTTGGGTAACGATTTTCAGCAGGTGGCGCACGGCGTAGGGGAATCCCAGCCCCTTGAACACAAACACGTCGAGCAGGCCATCGTCCAGGCGCGCCTCGCGGGCCACGCTGAGCATGCCGATGTACTGCTGGATGTTGCTCACCAGGATCAGCAGCGTGCGGCCGCGCACGATGTGGCCGTCGAGGGAGACCCGCGTCCGCACGCCCTTAAAGTCGCGCGCGACCAGGATCGCGGCGATCACATAAGGCAACAAGCCCAGGCGCTTGGTGTACCGGTGGCGCGGCTCGATTTCGGCGGTCACCTGGGCATCCAGCCCAATGCCAGCCCAACACAGGAAATAGCGCTGGTCCACCCGCCCCACGTCAATCAACCGTACCGTCCCCTCGGTCAGGCCAGCGGCCGCTTCGTACAGGCGCAGTGGATTGGTCAGCGTGTACGTGGGGACGCCCAGTTGCTTGGCCCACATGTTGCCCGTGCCGACCGGCAGGACGCCCAGCGCGGTCTGCGTGCCCACCAGCCCGTTGACCGCCTCGTTGATCGTGCCATCTCCACCGGCCACGATCACGGCGTCACAATCGTCCTGGGCCGCCGCCCGCGCCAGCAGGGTCCCGTCGCCGGGTCTCTCGGTCGTATGTAACTCGACCGACCACCCGCGGCGTTTCAGGAAGGAGCGCACGCGCTGGAGGCTACGCCGGACGTCCCGCGGACCGGCAGTGGGGTTGTAGATCAAACGAGCCTTCATGGCTCGAGATTATAGCATAGCCTCTACCTTTGACAATTTCTTGCCGACGGCGGCGATTTGGAGTACAATAGCGTCGGTACAGTCCAGGTGGAGTTAAACTTATGGAAACTGCGGTGCTTAACAATCGGTATCGCCTGGTCGAGTTGATCGGTTCTGGTGGAATGGCGGTGGTGTACCGAGGGCTGGATATGCTCCTCCAGCGCCCGGTAGCGCTGAAGGTACTGCGCGAGGGATTCGCCAGCGACCCGTCGTTTCTCGCCCGCTTCCAACGGGAGGCGCGCGCCGCCGCCAACCTGGACCATCCGAACGTCGTCACGGTGTACGACGTGGGCCAGGAGGGCAACCGGCATTACATCGTGATGGAGTACGTGGATGGCCAGGATCTGAAGACGCTGATCCGCCAGAAGGGCCGCCTGAGCGTCGGCGAGGCGCTGGACATTGCGATCCAGGTCTGCGCTGGCGTGGGGCACGCGCACAGGGCAGGGATCATCCATTGCGACGTCAAGCCCCAGAACGTGCTGCTCACTCAGGATGGCCGGGTGAAGGTGACCGATTTCGGCATTGCGCGCGCATTTTCGGAGTCGGGCGTCACAGAGTCGGAGACGGTATGGGGCAGTCCGCTCTACTTTTCGCCCGAGCAGGCGGCCGGCGAACCTCCCTCTCCGGCCTCCGACGTCTACAGCATTGGCGTCGTGCTGTACGAGATGCTGGCGGGGGTGCCGCCTTTCCAGGCGGAGAAACCGACTGCGCTGGCGTTGATGCACATGCGCGAAGAACCACCACCTCTGGCGGTGCGCAATCCCCAGGTACCGGCCCAACTGGAGCGGATTGTGCGCCAGGTGCTGGTCAAGGATCCCTCAGCGCGCTACCAGACTGCCGATCAGTTGGCCCACGCCCTCGACGAATACCGCAGGCACAGCGAACAGATGACCGGCTGGCAACCTGTGGTTCCCGGTCGTCTTCCGGCCATGCCCTCTCCCCAGGAGCGTGCTGTGGAGCCCGAACCTGCGCCGGTGTCACGCCTGACCTCCGATGGGCTGACCTGGATGCTGGGAGCGATTGCCTTCATCGCCGTCGTGGGGCTCATTCCGCTGTGGTGGTTGGTTTACCAATCCTCTTCGTCTACGCCGTCGCTGCCACCTACCGCCACGCCCCCGCCGCTGGTCACGCTGACGCCGGAAGCACGGTTGGTGCCTGTCCCGACGGTAGTCGGGAAGCCAGCCGAAGAGGCGCGGAAGATGGTCGAACGGGCAGGCTTGCGCTTTGTGTTGCTGGAGGAGCGCGATGAACAAGGCGCCGCGAGGGGAGTCGTGCTGGAGCAGAAGCCCGCGCCTGGTGAACTGGCCCCGCTGGGCTCAGAGGTCTCCGTCGTCGTCAACCGGCCGGCGCGGGAACTGACGATGCCGCTCGTCGTGGGCTATCCGGTCGAACTCGTGCAGCACGGCCTCGAGTCGGATGGCCTGCGGGTGGCGCTCGAAGAGGTGTGGAGCACACAGCCCGACGGGATGGTGGTGACGCAGGAGCCGGAGCGCGGCACGAAGGTCAACGTTGGCGATACGGTAACGCTGACCGTCAGTGGCGGCGTGAGTGTCCCCATCCCGCTCGAGGTCAACCTGGCCGACCTGGTGGTGCTGGGGAGTGCCGAGTTGCGGCAAGAGACGTTCCAGCCAGGCGGAGTGATCGCGGTCACACTGCGCTGGCGCGCGCTGCGCTCGACGGATACCCACTACGTCGTGTTCGTGCATCTCATCGGTCCCGACGGTCGCCTGGTAGCGCAGCAGGACGTGGAGCCGCTGAACCCGACCACGGCGTGGGTGCCGGGCGTGGAGGTCGTGGACCCACACCAGGTCACACTCCCGGCCGGTCAACCGTCAGGTCGGTATCAGTTGCGTACGGGGATGTATCCCCAGGGGCAACCTGGCTACCGGCTTCCCGTCGTAGATGCGGGCCACACGACGGTGGAGGCGAACAGCATTCTGATTGCGGAGATCAAAGTACAACCCTGAGGTGCGGAGTCCCCAACTTGTTGGGGTGATTTCTGCCTATTCAGTGGGAGAAACCCGAACAAGTTCGGGACTCCAAGTGATGTTTTTCTATCACGATTCTAATGAAATTCTGGCACCAGTCTATAGGACAAGCGGGTACAATGTGGTATAATATAGGTAAGTTCTGTTCAAATATCGGTCGAGAGTGGCTGATGCCTCTCGGATGGAGGAAGTAACGTGAGTTCTAGACCAAGAGGAAGTCCATTCATATATCTGATTATCCTCATTGCTGTCGTATTTCTGGTGTACAGTTTCTACTCACAGCGCACGCAGGACGTCACGCAGAAGCCTTTGACGGAGGTCGCGGCACAGATCCGGGCAGGGAAGGTGACCCGCATTCGCGTGGAAGGAGACACGCTAGCCGTCAAATTCAGCGGTGGCGAAGAGGTGGTATCGCACAAGGGGACTGAGTCTACAGTCACAGAACAGCTGCGAGACCTGGGGGTCACCGCGGAGCAACTGGAGCAGGTCGAGATCGAGATGGTGCAACCCCCGGATTGGATGACGTTGTTGAGCGCTGGCGGTTCGGTCCTGCTGGTGGTCGCGATGCTGGTGGGCGGCTACATGATGCTGCGCCAGTTCCAGGGCGCCAACAGCCAGGCGCTTGCGTTTGGCAAGAGCCGCGCCCGCATGTACACTGGCGACCAGCCCTCGGTGACCTTCGACGACGTGGCAGGCGTGGAGGAGGCCAAAGAGGAACTGCGCGAGGTGGTCGAGTTTCTCAAGGAACCAGAGAGGTTCGTCCAACTGGGCGCGCGTATCCCCAAGGGCGTGCTGCTGGTGGGGGTACCAGGCACAGGTAAGACGCTCATGGCCAAGGCGGTCAGCGGAGAGGCCGGCGTGCCCTTCTTCTCCATCTCGGGCTCTGAGTTCGTCGAGATGTTCGTCGGCGTGGGTGCCTCGCGGGTGCGCGACCTGTTCGAGCAGGCCAAGCGCCACAGTCCGTGCATCATTTTTCTCGACGAGATAGATGCCGTCGGTCGCCACCGGGGGGCCGGCCTGGGCGGGTCCCACGACGAGCGGGAGCAGACGTTGAACCAGATCCTGGTCGAGATGGACGGCTTTGACACCGACACGAACGTGATCGTGATGGCAGCCACCAACCGTCCCGACATCCTGGACCCGGCGCTTTTGCGGCCGGGGCGGTTTGACCGGCGCGTCGTGCTGGACCGGCCGGACGTCAAGGGGCGCGAGGCGATCTTGAAGGTGCACGTGCGCGGCAAGCCATTGGACGACAGTGTGGACTTGAAGACGCTGGCCAAGTCTACGCCGGGCTTTGTCGGGGCGGACATTGAGAACCTGGTGAACGAGGCGGCGATCCTGGCCGCCCGCCGCAACAAGAAAGTCATCGAGATGTCCGAGTTGGAGGAGGCGGTCGAGCGCGTGATCGCCGGGCCAGAGCGGAAGAGCCGCCTGATGTCCAAAGAGGAGAAGCGCATCACGGCCTACCACGAGGCCGGGCACGCGGTGGTGGCCCACGTGTTACCCAACTGTGACCCGGTGCACAAGGTTTCGATTGTGGCGCGTGGGATGGCTGCGGGGTATACGCTCGCGCTGCCGGAGGAAGATCGGCGTATCTTGAGCAAGGCCAAGTTCCAGGACGACCTGTCGTTCGCACTGGGTGGGCGGGCGGCCGAGGAACTGGTCTTTGGGGACGTGACGACGGGCGCGGCCAACGACCTGGAGCGGGTGACGGAAGTGGCCCGCGCGATGGTGACGCGCTACGGGATGAGTGAACGGTTGGGACCGATGACGTTTGGCCAGAAGGAAGAACTCGTTTTCCTGGGCAAGGAGATCGGCGAGCAACGGGACTACGGCGAGGCGGTGGCCCAGGAGATAGACGAGGAAGTGCGCAAAATTGTCCACGAGGCCCACGAACAGGCCAGGGACACGTTGACGCGCTGTCGGGAGCAGTTGAATCGGATCGCGCAGCGGCTGATCGAGGTCGAGACGCTGGAGGCCAAAGAGTTTGCCGCTTTGTTCGAGGGTGTCGCCGGGAAGGAGCCAGGAATCCCCGACAGCCCACCGCCTGTGCCGGGTGTGAAACGGACGGCGGTGCGGCCTGTGCCTGAGCGACGCGCACCCACGCTGGACATGCCTCCTGCGCCGGCGCCGGTATAGGCGTGGGTGGCGCGGTCGGAGACCGGCCACAGCGAGGGAGAGATGGCCGAGGTGGAGATCGCTGAGTATAAGAGGCACTGGCGAGAGCGGGCCGCGCGCGAAGCGGCCCGCCGGCGTGAGTTAGCAACCAGGGCCCGCAGCGAGGCCAGGCGAGTGGCGCAGGTGCTGGTGCACGAATTTGGAGCCAGCCGGGTCTACCTCTTTGGCTCCCTCGTTCAGGACGGCCAGTTCCAGGAGCGCTCTGACGTGGACCTGGCTGTAGAGGGCATCGCCCCAGAGCGCTTTTTCAAAGTGTGGGCGGCAGCCGGCGCTCGTACCGACGTCCCCATCGAATTGGTGGACCTGGACGAGGTCGGGGAACCGATGCGGACGCTGATCTTGCAGTACGGGGAATTGCTGAGTGACGCGGATACAGATAGCGCGACTGATCGCTGAAATCGAGAATGAACTGGCGTATCTGGAGCGGATCGAGGCGCAGATCGAGGAGGCTCGTCTGCGCTTCGGCGACGTGGAGCCAAACGGTTTCGGGACCCAGGGCGTGGCGCTGGTGTTGCACGATTTCTATAATGCGGCCGAGAACATATTCAAGCGGATTGCGTTAGAGCTGGGGGAAGGGCTGCCACGAGGGGGCGAGTGGCACGCTGTCCTGCTGCGCAATATGACGCTGGACGTCCCCACGCTACGCCACCCTGTAATCCGGGATACCACGGCCTCCGTTCTGGACGAGTTCCGACGCTTTCGCCATCGCGTGCGCCACGCGTATGGGTTCACGTTGCGTTGGCCTGCGCTGCGCGGCTTGCTGGCCGAGTTCGATGAGGCATATCAGGCGCTCGTCACCGACGTGCGCCAGTTTATCGCTTTTCTGCGGGAGATGCTGGAGGAAAGTGAATAGGAGATTCCTCGCTTCGCTCGGAATGACGTGGTGTGGAAAGGCGGAGCCAAGATGGCTCCGCCTTTTGTATGGATGGCTCGGTCGGAGACCGGCCATAGCGAGACTGACCATAGCGTTAGGGTGGGGTCATTGCTGCTGTTCGGCCAGTTTCTTCTTTTCCTCCTCGAGCAGCACGCGCCGCAGGACCTTGCCGACCATGGTCATGGGCAGTTCCTGGCGGAACTCGACGAAGCGGGGCACCTTGTAGGGAGCCAGGTTCTCTTCGCAGAACTTGATGATCTCCTCCTCCGTGGCGGTCTCGCCCTCCTTCAGGATGACGAAGACCTTGACCCGCTCACCCTTCCCCGGGACCGGCACACCGACCGCGGCACACTGCTTGACCTTGGGATGCTGGTACAGCGCTTCCTCGATCTCACGCGGGTAAATGTTGAACCCGCCCGCGCCCAGGATCATGTCCTTCTTGCGGTCCACGATCTGGAAGTAGCCGTCCTGGTCCATGCGGGCGATGTCACCGGTGTGGAGCCAGCCTTCACGTAGGACGTTGGTCGTTTCGGTGGGCATCTGCCAGTAGCCCTTCATCACCTGTGGCCCACGCACAACCAGTTCGCCGGCTTCGCCGGGCGGCAGGTCACGTGCCCCGGTCTCGGTGTCCACGACCTTGGCGTCGGTGTCAGGGAAAGGCAGGCCGATCGTGCCAATGCGGTTCTCGCCATAGATGGGGTTCGCGTGGGTGACCGGCGTCGCCTCGCTGAGGCCATAGCCCTCCACCAGCCGTCCGCCGGTGAGTTCCTGGAAGCGCTGCTGCACCTCGACCGGCAGCGGGGCGGCCCCGCTGATGCAGGCTTTGATGGAACTGACGTCGAACTTGTGAATCTCCGGGTAGTTGTTGATGGCGACGTACATGGCCGGCACAGCCGGATAGACGGTGGGGCGGTGCTTGGCGATGGACTTGAGGACGTGGATCAGCAGGCGGGGGTTGGGGATCAGGATCAGGCTGGCGCCCAACAGTGAGCTCAGGTTCAGACAGGTACTCATGCCGTAACTATGGAACAGCGGCAGTGAGGTCAGGATTACTTCGCGGCCCTCGACCAGGCGCGGGAACCAGGCGCGGATCTGCACGGCGTTGGCGTGGATGTTCCGGTGGGTCAACTGGGCACCCTTAGAGACGCCGGTGGTCCCGCCGGTGTACATCAACACGGCGGTATCTTCCATGTCAATCTCCACCGGAGCGGGCCTGGCGGGTGCGCTGGCGAGGACGTCCTGGAACCAGTAGGTGTTGGCGTCGCCAGAGATATCCTGGTAGTGCCCGCTCTTCTTCTCCTCGGCCACGGTAAACAGGAACCTGAGCAGGCCAGGGAAGTACTCCTTGATGTTGGCGACGATGACGTGTTTGAGCGGCGTCTCGGCGCGCACCTGCTTGACGATGGGGTACATCAGGCTGAGGGTGACGATCGTCTCGGTCCCGGAATCGGTCAACTGGTGTGAGAGTTCACGCGCCACGTACTGGGGGTTGCACGGCACGATGGTGGCGCCGACCATCAGTGCGGCGTAGTAGGCAATGACGAATTGAGGGCAGTTGGGCAGATGGATGGCCACCCGGTCGCCTTTTTTGACTCCCAACTTCTGTAGTCCAGCGGCAAAGTGATACGTCAGGTCAAGCAACCTGCGGTAGTCCATCCTGGCGTCCATCAGGATGTCGCCTAACTTTTCGACCACGTTGCCGAAAATCAGCGCCGTGTTGTGCGGGTACTTTCCGGCAGTGTTGATGAGGTTTTGAGTGACCGGATAGTCCGGTATCTCCACCTCGGGCGGGACCCCTTCTTCGTAATGGGCCAGCCAGGGCTTTTCCATGAGTATACCTCCTTAGTGTATGTGAGCACATTGGGGCACCTCCTCGGTCAGGGGGAGCGGAGTGTGCCACGGAGAAAACTGTACCTTCTGTCAATAGTATAGTGGAATCTGCGAGCATTGTCAAGAGTTTGCTTTATTTTCTTTATCCGTTAGAATCCTTTTGCAGATACGTTCGTTATACGTTTGATAGAAGGGAAGCCACGTGCTTGATTCGAGCGACGTAGACCTGGTGAGACGTGCCCAGGCCGGCGACGTGAATGCAATTGGCGAACTGTACGACCGGCACCAGGCGCACGTCTTCCGGTACGTATGGTGGCGCGTGCACGATCATCGCTCGGCTGAGGACCTGACCGGCGAGATATTCGCCCGCATGGTGGCGAGCCTGCCTGACTATCGCCCCACTGGCGTGCCCTTCCGGGCCTGGCTGTATCGTATCGCCCACAACCTCGTCGTAGATTACTACCGCAAGGAGAGCGGCCACGCGCTGGTGTCACTCGATCAGGTAGCAGGCCTGAGTGAGGAGGAGGACAATCCGGCTGCGATTGCCGAACACCATCTCACGGTAGAGCAGGTCCAGCGTGCGCTGGCCGGATTGGACCCCTCCCAGCGGGAAGTCGTGGTGCTGAGGTTCGTGGTTGGATTACCGCTCCGGGAAGTGGCGCTGACCCTGGGTAAGACAGTCGTCGCCGTCAAGTCGTCACAACACCGTGGCCTGATGGCACTCCGTGCAGCGCTGAAACAGGAACAAACATGAGACAGCCAGAGGAGTTACTACAAGAGAGGCTGGAGCGACTCGAAGCGGGCAAACCGCTTGAGGCATGCCTGGCCGGTCTGCCGGAAGACGAGGCAGATTTGTTGAAACTGGCCGCCGGGCTGTGCGAGGTCCACTACCCCACGCCAGACAGCGCAGTTGTGACTGCCCAGCGCGCGGCATTGCTAAGACAGGCGACGAAGGAGGAAAAAGCCATGAGAGCCCAATCATCTCTGCAAATGGAGCAGCGCCCGGCGCGTTCCCGGCCGGGTTGGCTGCTGCCATTGACGGCGATATCGGGTGCCATAGCATGCCTGCTCATCTGTGTGCTCGTCACTGTGATGGGGGTTGGGGTGGCCTGGTGGTCTTTACAGAGTCCTGATGAGGCTCGTTTAGCGCGAGGCCCGGTTTCTGAACCCACGTCAGAATCCACGTCCGCCGTTCCCAATCCACAAAGCGCAGTGCTGACAGACGTGCGGGGCTTGGTGGAAGTTCAGGCTCGCGCTGGCACCTGGGCGGCGGCGAGCACAGGACAATCCGTCGTGGCGGGGCAGCGCGTCCGCACAGGTGCACTGTCCAGTGTCAGGCTCGCTTTCTACGATGGCAGCCAGGTTCAGGCAGGGCCAAATACAGAGGCCTCGGTGGACGAACTCGACGCGCATCTATCCGGTAGAACGCGGACTGTGGTGCTGACGCAGTGGAGCGGAGAGACCGACCATACGGTGACTTCTGCAGGCAACGCCAATTCTCGCTACGAGGTCCGCACTCCCACCGCCACCGGAGCGGCCAAAGGCACAGCGTTTCACGTATCTGTCCTCTCAAGCCTGCTCACGCGCTTCAGCGTGGATGAAGGCTCGCTTGCCGTCACCAACCTGGACGCCACGGTCGTCGTCAAGGCCGGGCAGGCGACGACGGTGCATACCGACGAAGCGCCGGACGAGCCGGCCTTTCGCATTACGGGTGAGGGCGAGGTCACACAGAGCGGAGCCACGTGGATCATTGCCGGGCAGACCTTTCTGGCTGACGACAGCACGATCATCATCGGCAATCCTCAGGTCGGCGATTGGGTGTCCGTCGAGGCACGGCTCCTGGCGGACGGCACGTACCTGGCCGACCGAATTATGTTGCTGCACCGCACGCCTGCGAATCGTTTCACCATCACGGGGAGGGTGGACGCAATCGGGGAGACGGCGTGGACTGTCGCCGGCCAGGCCATCGCGGTGAACGACGAAACCAGCATCGAGGATGGCATCGAAGACGGAGACCTGGTGAGCGTCGAGGGCGTCATTCTGGAGAGCGGGACGCTTTTGGCCGGGCACATCCGGCTGGTCGAGGAGGAGCCAGGACTACCCTTCGACTTTGTCGGCGTCGTGCAGGACATGGCTGGCGAGGCCTGGACCATATCCGGGATCACGGTCACGGTCAACGCCGGGACAGAGATTGACGAAGGCCTCGTCAACGGTGACGTGGTCCAGGTGCGTGGGTGGATTCTGGACGACGGAAGTTGGCTGGCGCGCTCCATCGAACGAGTCGAGGAGGAGGAACGCGAGTTCGCGTTCACCGGTTCCGTAGAGAGCATCGCCCCCTGGGTCGTGGCTGGCATTCCGTTCGAAACCGACGAGTGGACACAGGTCGAGGCGGGCATCCGCGTGGGTGAGCAGGTACGGGTCAAGGGCCGCATCCTGGAAGACGGCACCTGGGTGGCGGACGAAATCGTCCGGCTTGACGACGATGACGAGGGGTGGCACTTTGTGTTCGTGGGAACCGTGGACAGCCAGAATCCGTGGGTGGTGAGCGGTGTCTCGCTCGTCGTAGACGATGAGACCGTCGTCGAAGGCAACGTCAGCGTCGGCGATCTCGTCAGAGTCGAGATCACGATTTTGCCCGACGGAACCTGGCGGGTCACCAGGATCACGCCAGTCAGCGAGACCGGCCTGGGTTGTCTATACTTTAGCGCCGTGGTGGTGGGTGTCCGTGACGGTCAGATCGAATTGCTCAACTGGCCACCCATTCCTCTCGATGACGACGTCCAGGTGGTGGGTGAGGTCACGGTTGACAGCATCGTTCTGATCCTCGTCTGTGTGGACGAGGATGGGACAGTGACGATTGTGAGTATTATCGTCATCTACCCGCCGGGGCCGGCAGGTCTAACGCCAACGCCCCCCGCGTCGCCGCTGCCGACCCCGACGATGACACCAGTGCGACCCACACCGCCCCCACCAACCGAACCACCACCCCCACCAACCGAAGAACCACCACCGTCGGGGGAAGAAGAGAAGGTAACGGTCTGCCATAAGCCGAACTCGAAGAACCCTCACACGATCACGATTTCGCGGTCTGCGTTGCAGGCGCACCTGGATCACGGGGATACGATCGGGCCCTGCCGGTGAGATTCCTGACTATGTTTCCCCGGGGTGGAAACGCCATAATTGGCGACCCACAAGTCGTACTGTGCCCACTCTGGCGACGGTAACACATTGGGATCCCAGCACCACGCAGCGGTATAGATAATCGGCTTGCGGCCATCCCTCTGCTCGACGCTGTGCAGGCAACCCCGCACGCAGGCCGCGATCTCATCGGGGTTGCACCCATCGTGGTTTCCAGCGTCACGCAGACTGTTTCTGCTGGTTGGGCCGCTGGATCTGGCGCTCCAGCGGGAGCGGCTGAGCGGACACTGTGTGGGTAGCGTGGCTCAGCCGCAGGGTCGTTGCGCCATCAGCCGACGGGTCTATTCCGGTGGCCACTTGATGCCCAGCATGCTCACGCTCTCCACGTAGCGGAAGTGATTCAACTGGTAAAGGGCGAGCGTGTGCTGCTGGACCACGTCTACGTCCGGGTACTCTTCCACGCCAAACATCAACCATTGTTCTGAGGACCAGGCCGGTGTGCATGAGATGATCATCTTGCCGCCGACCTGTGCAAGCGCCGCCTGGATCTTGGCGTTGTGGTCGTTGCGCTCTTCTTCGGACAACTGGTACCAGGCGTCTGTGTACTTCATCATCCAGAGCTTGTAAATTGGGCCTGCCATTTCAAACCTCCTTTTCGCATGGCTAGATCTGGTTGAACAAAACAAACGCCCGCCGCACCTCGACGGCGGGCGGGCTCCACGATGCTGCGATGTTGTCCGCCAAGGCGCTCTTGTTGCCTCGGAAACGTTTCAGGCTACGGCAAACTGTGAAGAGTTCTCGTTTGTCCGGTCTATGCTTATTATAGCGGGAGAACTGTTGGAAGTCAAGCATTTGACCGTAGAAGCCTTCACTTTTCTTTTTGCGCTACTTGGTATACAATATGCGCCGTGCACCTCAGCAATGGGGGGCAAGTTGGCAACTTGCCCTACAAGCATCAGGAGATCGTCGAGGGGGCCTGACGACGCAATGGGCGCAGAACTGGACCTGACAGCCCTGAGACGGTATCTGGAGGGGCGCGACGAGGTGGTCGTGGCCTACCTCTTTGGCTCCCACGCGCGCGGCGAGGCCGACGCTCGCTCCGACGTAGATATTGCGCTGTTGCTCCGCCCCGACCTGCCCGACGTGTTTCGCCTGAAGCCACGGCTGGACACGAAAATCGGCGACGTCCTGGACAGCGACGAGGTGGACGTGTTATTCCTGAACGACGCCCCGCTGCCCCTACGAGCGGAGGTTGTCCGCACCGGACAGATCATCGTCAGTAAGGATGAGGAAGTGCGGGTTGAGTTCGAAGCCCGCACGATGAGCGCCTGGTGGGACTTTCAACCTCTGCTGGCCGAATTCGACCGCCTGTACCTGGCGAGCCTGAAACGAGGGTTTACCGATGAGCAATGGAGAATCTATCACACGACACGTGAACTACTTGCGCGAGCGCATCCGTAGACTCCAAGACCTGGGAGACTGCACGCTTGACCAGTACCTGGAAAACATCGGGCTCCGGGAACAGGTCGAACGCAACTACCAACTGGCGGTCGAATGCTGTACCGACATCGCCAGCCGTATCCTGGCCATCTATTGCCTGACCCGGCCAGCCCGAAACAGGGAGGTTTTCCAGATCCTGAGCCAGGCCAGGCTGCTACCTCAAGAACTTGCCGACGTGATGAGTACTATGGTCAGTATGCGCAACCGGCTGACGCACGTGTACATGACCATCGATCCGGTCGAGATGTACCGGCATTTACAGGGGGATATTGCCCACTTTGAAGCGTTTGAGGCCCTCGCATTGGCCTGGATCGAACAGTTAGAGACAGAGTCCAAGGGGAAGAACGGACCAGGCAGGCAAGGTTGATCGCCGTGCCTATGGTCTGCGTTGTATCACTGGAGTCAAGGAGGAACACCTATCGCTGAAGAGAACTGAACCATTCACTGCCCGGCGTCCCGTAAGGATGCGCTATTCTATCATAAAGGAGGTTTTGCCTTATGCGACCCGTATACGCTGTCTCGGGTGGGGTCAGCAAGTTTGCCAAGGCCCGGCCCGACAAGACGTTCCCCGGTCTGGTGAAGGAGGCCTACGACTATGCCATCGCCGACCTGGGACTCGAGCATCCGCAGTTCCTCGAACTGGTGGATGGGACGGTGGCCTCGTACTTCTCAGACCACTTTAGCCGCCAACTGATGTCGGGCATCATGGCCCAGGACTACCTGGGGATGTGCCCCAAACCCTCCCACCGCGTGGAAGGCGGCGGAGCCACCGGCGGCATCTGTTTCCAGGAAGGCTGGAAGGCCGTCGCCTCCGGGTACATGGACGTCTGCCTGTGTTATGGCTTCGAGACGATGTCGCACGTGGAGACCTGGAAGGGGAACGAGTTTATCGCGCTGGCCTCCGACGTCTCCTTCGACTACCCCGTGGGTGGCTTCTACTCCGGCTACTATGCCATGATGGTCACCCGGCACATGGCCGAGTTCGGGACGACAGTCGAGCAACTGGCGCACGTATCGGTCAAGAACCACATCAACGCCTACCACAACCCCTACGCGCAGAAGCGCATGCGGCTGACGATCGAGGACGTGCGGGCCGCCCCGATGGTCGCCTGGCCGCTCACGCGGCACGACATCTGCGTGATGAGTGACGGCGCGGCGTGCACGATCCTGTGTTCGGAGGACGGGCTGGCCAAACTGGAGCAAGCCAGCGGCCGCCACATCCCGCGCGTGCGCGTCAGTGGCATCGGCTGCGGTACCGACGCGATGCGGCTGGCCGACCGGCCGCACCAATCGTACGAGGATTTCTTCAAGTACAACGCGCTGCCCAACGAGATGGACGCCGACTCGCGGGCCTACTACAAGGAACTGTGGGAGCGCGGGTTCCGTTATCCCGGCGCGCACTCTTTCCGCGCCGGCCGCATGGGCAGCAAAGAGGCCTACAAGAACGCGGGCATCGCCGACCCCCTGCACGAGATTCACTTCGTCGAACTGCACGACGCCTACACCTCGTCGGAGATCCAGACCTACGAGGACATGGGTCTGTGCCGGTATGGGGAAGGCGGTACCTTCGCCGCCAGCGGCAAGGCCTTTATGCCCGGCATTGACTATGGGCTGGCCCTGCCAGAGAAGCCGGTCTGCCCGGTCAACCCCTCGGGCGGGCTAATCGCCTGCGGCCATCCCGTCGGCGCGACGGGGCTGATGCAGGCAGTCTTTGCGATATGGCAGTTGCAGCGCACGATCGAGAAGCACTTTGGCGATGCGACGCTACAGGTACCGGACGCCCGCCGTGGCGCGATCCATTCGCACGCCGGCACCGGCACCTACGTCACCGTGAGCATCCTGGAGCGGGAGGAATAGGAGAGAGCCACCATGTCTGACAAAGAATTCGCTGAGCGCATGGAGGAGACGATAGAGGGAACGGTCGTCTTCAACGTTCCCTTCCCCACCGGCGACGACCTGTCGGTGCTGAAGCAGATGAGCCCGATCGTCATCCGGCAACCCTACCACATCGAGTACGTCCATTCCTACGGCCAGGACTCGCCCTTCTTCGCCGCGCTGGCCAACCGGCGCTTCATCGTCTGCCAGGAGCCGGAGACCGGGTACACCTACGCCACGCCGCGCGGCCACGACATGTACACCGGCAAGGAGACGGAGTGGGTGGAGATCAAGCCGGAGGGCCGGGTGCACGCCTTCACCGTGTGCCACTTTGGCTCGGAGGAATTCCTGCCCCAGTGTCCCTACGTGCTGGCGCTGATCGAGTTCGAGGGCGTGGACACGCTCTTTCTGTCACGGCTCGTCGGCGTCAATCCCTACGAGGCCAGCCTCGACTGGATCGGGATGAAGGTGAAGGGGCGCTTCCTGCGCAACTCCAAGTTGAAGCCGACGGACGTCTATTTCTTCCCGGCCGAGTAACACGTAAGCCATGAGCCAATATCCTCCCACCATTGTCGTTCACGGTGGAGCCTACGACATCCCCATGGATACGCACCAGGCGGTGCGCGAGGGGTGCCGTCAGGCCGCGGATGCTGGCTGGGCAGTGCTGGCACAGGGCGGGCCGGCGCTGGATGCAATCGAGGCGGCCGTGCGCGTGATGGAGGACGATCCGGCCTTCGACGCGGGTCTCGGCTCTTTCCTAAACGCGGCAGGCCAGGTCGAACTGGACGCGATTATCATGGATGGCCGTGACCTCAGTTTTGGCGCGGTGGCCGCCGTGCAGCGCGTGCGCCACCCGGTCACGCTGGCCCGGCTGGTGATGGCCCACAGCGGCCACGCGATGCTCGTCGGCGCGGGCGCGGAGGCGTTCGCGCACGAGCAGGGTTTGCCGCTCTGTTCACCTGAGGAGCTGCTGGCCGGCCGGGAACTGGAGCGCTGGCGGGCTGCGCAGGCCGGCGGCAACCCACACGGCTGGGAACCCTTCGGCACCCCACCCTCGGACACGGTCGGCGCGGTGGCGTTGGACGCGGACGGGAACCTGGCGGCGGCGACCTCGACCGGCGGCACGTTCAACAAGTTGCCCGGGCGGGTGGGCGATTCGCCGCTGGTGGGCTGCGGCGCGTACGCCGACAACCGCACGGGGGCGGTTTCCGCCACGGGCCTGGGCGAGGCGCTGATGAAGGTCGTCATCAGCAAGACCGCCTGCGACTTTATCGGCAAGGGGATGACGGCGCAGGAGGCGGCCGAGGCGGCGATTGCGGTGCTGGCCGGGCGGACGACCGGCGACGGCGGGCTGATCGTGTTGGACCGGCTGGGCCGCATCGGCATCGCCCACAACACTCCGCACATCGCTTATGCGACGGTCACTGCCGGGGGTGAGGTTGTGGCCGGCATGTAGGACAAGATGCCACCTTGTCCAGCCCTGGGGATATGTAGGACAAGATGCCACCTTGTCCAAAAGAAAGGCCCCTCCCCGCCTCGGGGAGGGGCCGACTGAAAGGAACAATCTATGGACGTTTTGCAAGCGGGGCAGGGCACGCTGATCGGTTGGCACGACCCGGACGAGCAGCGCGCGTGGGTCGCTGCGAACAAGTCACGCGCGCTGAAAGACAAGCGCACGACGTTGCGCGAAGCCATCGCCGAAACCGTAAGCGACGGCGCATTGCTCGCCTGCGGGGGTTTTGGCCACATCCGCGTCTCGATGGCCGCAGTCTACGAGATCGTCCGGCAGCGCAAGCGAAACCTCACGTTCTGCGGCAAGACCGCCGTCCACGATTCTGACATTCTCATCGCCGCCGGCTGCGTCAACCGCATCGAAGTGGCCTACGCCTTCGGCCACGAACTGCGCGGGCTTTCGCCCGCCTCGCGCCGCGCGGTCGAGCACGGGCGCTGCCAGGTGGTCGCCGAGATCTCGAACGCCGGCTACCAGTGGCGTTTTCTGGCGGCCGCAATGGGGCTGCCGTTCATCCCTACGCGGGTGATGCTCGGCACCGACACGCTGGCCCACAGTTCGGCCCGCGTAGTCGAGGACCCGTTCAGCGGGAAGCCGGTGGCGCTACTGCCGGCATGTTATCCCGACGTGGTGCTGATGCACGTCCACCGCTGTGACCGGCACGGCAACGCGCAGATCGACGGCATTGCGATCGAGGACTTTGAACTGGCGCGGGCGGCCCGGCGGCTGATCGTCACGACCGAGGAGATCGTGGACGAGGAGGTCATCCGCAGCCAGCCCTGGCGCACGCTCGTCCCCTACTACCTGGTGGATGCCGTCGTGGAAGTGCGTTACGGGGCACACCCCACGCTGATGCCCGGACAGTACTACTTCGACGAAGAGCACATCCACAAGTGGCTCGAACTCTCGACGACCGAGGAGGGCGTCGCCGAATACTTCGAGCGCTACGTCTACGGCGTCGAAAGCCACGCTGAATACCTGGAACTGATCGGGGGCGAGGCGCAGATGGAATATTTGCGCCAGGTGGAGTTGCTGGAGACACCGCTCCGCACGCCCGGGGTGGAGGAGGAGCGACGATGAGCCAGGACTACAATTCCACCGAACTGCTCGCCACCGTCGCGGCCGGACTGCTGGAGGACAACAAGTCGGTGTTCGTCGGGACGGGGCTGCCGATGATCGCGGCGATGCTGGCGCAGCGCACGCACGCGCCCAATCTGCTCATCGTGTTCGAGGCCGGCGGCATCGGGCCGCAGGTACCGGTGCTGCCAATCTCGGTGGGCGACAGCCGCACCTTCTACCGCGCCGTGGCGGCCTCGAGCATGCACGACGTGATGTCGGCCAGCCAGGCCGGTTACCTGGACTATGGCTTCCTGGGCGCGGCGCAGATTGACCGCTACGGCAACCTCAACACGACCGTGATCGGCGAGTGGGCCAACCCGACCGTCCGGCTCCCCGGCAGCGGCGGAGCCAACGACGTAGGCTCCTCGTGCTGGCGCACGATCATCGTGATGCGGCAGGACCGGCGGCGCTTCGTCGAGCGCCTGGACTTTCTGACGACGCCGGGCTACTTGGACGGGCCGGGCGCGCGCGAGCGGGCGGGGCTGCCGGCGGGGAGCGGCCCCTACCGGGTGATCACGCAACTGGGCGTGTACGGGTTCGACGAGCAAACGCGGCGCATGATGGTCCTGGCCACCCACCCCGGCGTGACGGTGGACGAACTCCAGGCCAACAGCGGCTTTGAACTGATCGTGCCGGCGCAGGTGGGGACGACCGAGCCGCCGCCGCCGGAGGTGCGCCGCACCCTGCGGGAGATCGACCCGACGGGGATGGTGATTGGGAAGTAGGGGCGACATGGAGAACAGGTTCACTGCTGTGTTTGAGCAAGTGGATGGCTGGTGGATTGGGTACGTCGAGGAGTTGCCCGGGGCAAACACTCAAGGCAAGACGCTGGAGGAGACACGCGAGAACTTGAAGGAGGCCGTGCAACTGATCATCGAAGCGAACCGTGAGTTAGCGCAGCGTGAGATTGCAGGCAAGCGCGTCATTCGTGAAGAATTACTGGTAGCAGTGTAATGGTCCCACGCGAGAGTTTTGATTCACCTTACGAACATAACGTCGAAGAAGACGACTTGCTGGACGTCGGGTTGCCTACCGAGCCTGGTGAAGTGCTGGACATTGGCGAAGTTAACGCGGACAACTGGAGAGATTTCCCAGACGTCTTCACTGACAGCCTGTGGCTCTTCCAATCACGCAGTCGGGAGGGGATGCATAGCGGCAAGTACCACGGAAACTTTGTCCCCCAAATCCCATACCAGGCCATCCGAAGGTTTACCAAGCCGGGAGACGTCGTGCTCGACCCGTTCCTGGGAAGCGGGACCACGCTGATCGAGTGCCGCAGACAGGGCCGGCACGGGATCGGGGTCGAGTTAATCCAGCCCATCGCTCAAGACGCTCGAGCGCGAATCGAAGCAGAGACCGACCCTTTTTATACTTGGCAGGAAGTCATCGTAGGCGACAGCACACGCGAAGAGACAATCAGGCAAATTCGTCAAGTACTCGAGGAGCATGGATGCAGCCAGGTGCAACTGCTGATCATGCATCCTCCCTACCACGACATCATCCACTTCAGTGACGATCCACGGGACCTGTGTAATGCCCCTACTCTCACGGACTTCCTGGAGTCTTTCCAGAGGGTGGTCCGCGGGACCTACGACCTTCTTCAGGAAGACCATTTCCTCGCCGTGGTGATTGGCGACAAGTACAGCAACGGGGCATGGATTCCCCTCGGTTTCCGTACCATGGAGGCTGTGCAGCCAGTTGGCTACGCCCTGAAAAGTATCGTCGTCAAGAACATCGAGGGCAATCGAGCCAAGCGCAATCTCCAGAACTTTTGGCGCCAGCGGGCCTTGCGGGGCAAGTACTATATTTTCAAGCACGAATACATCCTGTTCTTCCAGAAAAAGGAGTAACCAACGATGGACTTTGAGCTGACCGAAGAGCAACGCATGATCCGTCGCATGGTGCGGGACTTTGCCGAGAAGGAGATCGCGCCCCGCGCCGAGGAGATAGACGCGACGGACTGCTTCCCCGACGACCTGTTCCGCCGCATGGGGGAACTGGGCATCCTGGGCCTGCCATTCGCGGAAGAGTACGGCGGCTCCGGCGGCAACTACACCAGCCTGGTCATCGCACTGGAGGAGATCGCGCGCGTCTCCGGCTCGATGGCGATCATCCTCGACGCGCACACTTCGCTGTGCTGCGAGCCGATCTACCTGTCCGGCACGGAGGAGCAGAAGCGCAGGTACCTGGTGCCGCTGGCAAGCGGCGAAAAGATTGGCGCGTTTGGGCTGACGGAGCCGCAGGCCGGCTCCGACGCCGGGGCCACGCGCACGCGCGCCGTGCGCAAGGGCGACGAATGGGTGATCAACGGGCAGAAGAATTTCATCACGAACGGTTCTGTGGCCGACACGGTCGTCATCACGGCCAAGACCGACCCCGAGAAGGGCACGCGAGGCATCTCGTCGTTCATCGTCGAGAAGGGGACGCCGGGCTTTCAGCCCGGGCGGGACGAGAAGAAGATGGGGCTCAAGGGGTCGGTCACGTCGGAACTCTTTTTCGAGGACTGCCACGTCCCGGCGGAGAACCTGCTGGGCAAGGAGAACGAAGGGTTCAAGCAGTTCCTGGTCACGCTGGACGCGGGGCGCATCGCCATCTCGGCGATGGCGGTGGGGCTGGCGCAGGGCGCGTTCGAGAAGGC
>Ga0315289_10003899_pt1 | contig 22469 bp, 17 predicted proteins | sample YL17G11_40_MG_FD_203452 | JGI IMG/M metagenome (GOLD analysis project Ga0315289, IMG submission 203452) | Sediment microbial communities from Yellowstone Lake, YNP, Wyoming, USA - YL17G11_40 | ecosystem: Environmental > Aquatic > Freshwater > Lake > Sediment | place: USA: Wyoming | collected... | reverse complement strand
ACATAACACTGCCTGCAGGTACTGCATTCATAGAGATCATTCGTGAAAGCCTTTATTTCTTCCTCTGTCACCGGTTTTCTGCGCAGCATCTTCCCCCAGACAGTTCCCGGCCTGAAAAGACCATACTGTGACTTAATGATCTTCTTGAACCACCGCGCCCTGCCTCGTGGATTAACGGTCTCTCTCTTATCCTGATCATAGACCGGGCACCACACGCTGCATTCTCCGCAGCGGGTGCAGACATCCAGTTCCATGATCTGCCGCGGGCTGAGGTTGTCAATTTTCACCATAGGTACCTCTGTTTTTTCTTTATCGCTCGCGTTATTGCTCATATGCTACTTTCCTCGCATGTTCTTCTGATTCATCCAAAAGCACTTCAATGGGGCTCACAAAGATATGCCACATCTTGCTGAACGGTATATAGAGAATTAAAAAGATTCCAAGGATGAGATGAGTGCGCACCTGCTCAGTATACTTGAGCGCTTTGAGAGGATTCGGCGGTATTACTACCTTCAGGATCTTGCTCAGACCGTATCCGAGGAAGGAATAATAATTATCCGGCGAAAAGGGGAGATGGACAAGCCGCACTGCCTCACAGAAGAATCCGGTAGCTGCTATGGAGAAGAGGAGCCAGACAGCTAAGGTATCTGCAAGGATGGTATCCAGCTGCTGGGTCTTGGAGACGTATCTCCGGTAAATGGCGATAGAGCACCCCACCAGGATGAGCATCCCCCAGAAGTCACCCCAGAAATCGAGGAAGAGTCTGCCTGCTGAATGGGGGGTAAAAAAGAACTGGGCTGAAGCTGATTCAGGCGATACAAAATGGGCGTAGTAGGCAAGAAAGGTGGTGTGGGCGAGCAGCCCCATGAATCCCCAGAAGATCGATATGTGCATGAACCAGCGGAGAGAACTTTGTTTTAAGAGTTTCCTCTGGAAAATCACGTTAACGATGAGCGCCTTCAGCATGGCACCAGGATTAAATTTATACGTAAGGCTTCTTGCCTTTCCCTTTCGCATAAGGTAGACGTTAGCGTAAACGCCGATCAGGAATATCACCACGGTAATCACGGTTAAAACATAAAGGCTCCATTGGGCTTCATAGTACATGTACATTTCTCTTTTCCTCCTGCCTGTGTTCTCTTCTTTTCAACCTGAAATACAGATTCATAAAAGTAGATGCCAGGGTTCGTAACCCGGACAAAATATCCTCCACCAGTTCTGTCGTATCTGATGAATGGTGTATCTCAGTCTTGAGCACATTTAATTTCTCTCTCACCTTACATGCGCGGGCTGTAAGACCCTGAACGTCTTCGCCTGGTACACCCTTGTCTGAAAACTTTTCAAAAAGACCGAGGCGGCTCCAGAGCGCTTCAATGAATACCCGGAACTTCTCCGGCTCATAGACCTTGTTCCCGATGAGCCATGACATGGACTCCCGTTCCAGAGCAAGGGCGATAATCCGTGAATTGCTCAGCTCTCTTCTCAGTTCTTTCAAAAGCTCACGGGATACCCTAACCCCTGATTCAATCTCTTGATCAGCACCTGAATAAGCCTCTACCTCCTTGAAGCCCTCACAGAGCATCTCCAAGAGCAACTCGTTGGCCTCAGGATAGAAGGGATGTTCAAGGTGAGGGCCGGAAAGATATACTGTGCCTCTTCCCACTGCTTTGCTGCACACTGCCGTCTTGCCCAGCACCGTTTCTTCTGCAAGATTTTCATCTACCAGAAAAAGGGTCTTTTCAGTGAAACCGTGATAAAAGGCTATCGGCGTCACATCCTCTGATGGTTCCATGCAGGGTCCGCCATAGAGCGGGGCGCTAATCTCCTCCTTTACCCCTGAGGAGTATACATTCGTGAATCTTATCTTTACTTCGTCCCGGACGGGATGGAACACATAGTGGCACCCGTAGGGCGTGCAGAACTTTTCTGACTGTGTCAGTGAAGAGGGGCGACCTTTTGAAAGATTGCTGATCTTTACTCCGGCAAGATTCAGGAGGTTTAAGGGATACTTTGAAGATTTCAAAGGCAGATAGGCACCAGCGCAGGAGCCAAAATAAACGCCGCCTTCAGAAATAAACTGTTCTATGCTTTTTGCGCCTTCCCTGCCCAGACCATCTGCAATGGCAAAGGTATCCCCCCCTGATATGAGGAGTGCGTTCACTTTCTTCAGTTCATCCCCTTTTTTGAGGTCACCTTCATCTATACAGACGAGATTATCAAGCCCCATCCTCTCAAGGACATCCACAAACCACAGCCAGGAATGTGAGGTGCCGGCACCTGTATAGATCCCAAGCCTTCTTCCGCACAGTTCTGTTAAACGGTACTTCATTCCCTCTTTCAACGAAAACTCCTACAGGGAATATATTTAGATTCCTAAATAATTATCAAGTAATTATTAGAAAATCGAATCAATTTTACCATGAACGGAAACAGGCGGCAAGCAAATTTTAGGCTGGCATTTCCATCACTTCAGGGTAGTAACACATGTGCATTCGACAGGGTCGGGAGTAGGTATTCTGATACAGTTCCCGTGCAGACTTTCTGAAATCAATCAAGGACAGGTTATCTCTCTCAAGCCTGTCTATAAGCGTTCTCAGGAATTGTATATCCTTTACCTTTCTCTCCAGGGTATTCCCTCGCCCCACAATTTTCACGCCGTGAATTCTGATCTCTCTGAATTCATACAGAGCACATGCGCCACAGGGGTGGTCATCTACGTGCACTGTCTCCCATATGTGCTGCCTCTCCAGAAAGCGGTGCTCCCTGATGATATCCCCCATATCCCGCTCCTCAGCGCTGACCTGTGGATAGAGGGAAATATGATAGGGAAGCATACAGGCATTCCGGTAAAGGGGGAAACACGATTGATCCGAAAGGCCGTGCTCAAAGGTACAGAATCCGTCCACGTTGACACACCGGGAATTGATAATGAACACGCTGAATTCAATGCCCGGACCCCTCTCTACCATCCGCCTGATTTCTTCAATGGTCAGATGCCGTGGAAGGGTTATGCCTGAAGCCCCTGTCTTCTGGTAAAACTTTGCCGCCTGGCAATTGAAGACCGTTCCTCCGGTACCAATCTGGAGCTTAACCGGCAGGTTCATCTTTTTCAGGATAGCAAGGAACCCGTAATCGGCGAGGATAATTCCTGCAACACCTGCGACTACAGCCTTTTTTACATAATCAATAACCAAGTCATACTGCTCATCAATATAGTAGTGTTCATTCACCGTGAAATAAACAGGTACATGGTGATCTTGTGCCATCATGACCGCTTCTTTCAGGTCGGCAAAGCTCCGGAAATGCCCCTTTCCCGCAGGTCTCCTGTTGATTGAGATGACCGGGTACTTCTCATGCCACTTCTCCTCGAGGAGGCCGCAGAAAAACTCATTGGCTCCGGCCTGTATTAATTCTTCTACTTCTTCCTTGCTATCCAAGGGGGATAGGATTTTCATGGTTTCCTTTATCAGATTGGTATTTCAGGCTCAATCACTACCCGGTCAAACATTCTCAAGTTATCAGGGATGTCTTCGTTGCAAAGAAAAATTGTATTCCCTTTGCGGATGAGGTTAGCGATCATGATGGGGTTCTTCAGGCAGAAAGTGTATCGCTGGCACTCGTGACCGCAGGGGAGAATCCCCACTTCTTTCACCCTGTCCGGCTGGTCACATAAGGCAGTCAGGCAGAGGCGGGTAGTGGTGATGTAAGCAAAAGGCAGGTAGAGGGATTTCCTGATCTCATCCCCTGTCCTCTCCAAGTCAATCCCCTGGAGGAGGTTGTCAAACTCCACCCGGTTTATCCGATTTTTAAGCAGAAATTCTCTTACCTTCGGAACAGTAATGCCCGGGCTCCTGTAATATCTCACGCTTTCCTCCGGGATCTTGTCCAGCACATTCATTAACCGAGGCCCGCGCTTCATCTTGTTCAACAGCCTGCCCAGCACGGGAATCAGGTCTGGATATTTTTCATCCATCACCTGGAACACACCCCAGTCGTTGAAAACTACCTCACTTCCAGGTTTCAATACAGCCAAGGTTTTCAGAAGTCTTTCGACTCTCTCCAGGCCGTCTTCTGTCACATAGGGAGTAACCAGCGTGAAGTCTATCTTCTTCTCATTGACAAAGCTGATTACCTTTTTTAAATCATCTGCATCAGGGATAAGCCTCTCACAGAACTCAATTCCGAAATAGAGGCGGGAAAATTCGTCAGTATCTTCAAAATATTTCAGGTTATCAACCTTGGAGACAAAGAGTGCCTGTTCCATGATTTTATTCTATCAGATATTTTCTCATCGTTTTACAAATATTTTGTCATTGCGAGCGGAGCGAAGCAATCTATTTAATCAGAGGTTCTTATAAGGATGGAAATACTTGGGCAGATAAATTGAAGAATTGGAAGAATTGGGGACGCATTGAAGAATTGGGGACGGGTTCACATTTATTTTAATGACTCCTACAACCTTTAAAATTGCACCCCTTGTTTTTGCCCCGTTTTGGTCTTGCACAACCGAAATAGAGTTCTCCAGTTTCTCGTGACCTTCTCGCAACTACTTCGGGATATCCACATTTTGGGCATGGACCTGTCTTTTCACCTCTTACTGAAGGGCGTTCCATTGGGTCTTTCATAAAGTTTTCCTACAATCCATATTTAAATGGGCGTAAGCATCTAAATTTGCCAGGTGAAACTTTCTCAAACAACTCGGTGTTACCACCAGGATTTCCTTGAGCATGTTTGTAAAGAAAAGCATTATATGTCCCTTTTCCAAATCCAGGGCAAAAGATTTCAAAATCTTTTTTTGAAAATGGTTCAGCTAATTTTCCTTTCTTTATTGCCGTGATAATAGATTTGTATACTTTGTGTCCCATAATTACGCCCGATTATACTCTGACATTATATTTTACTTATCTCCATGAGCAAAATATTCTTTTAAGCTTTTTCTTAAAAGGGTTGATCCGACTATAAGCAAAAATATACCAAACCCTATCTGAGCGGCAAGACCTTCAAGTGCGTCCTGATTTCGATTTTTATAGGCTCTATCTCCTACAAGATAAACAAGAGGCGAATAACAGAGGGAAGCACTAATGCCAACCAAGATACTACCAAATAAAAGTTTTAACCATATCAAAAAGCCTTTTTTGATTTTCATATGTCCTCAGAACATATAGATAAATTCCTACTCTCTTTTCCCATCATACACCATGAGTTACTTTGATCTACCATTGCAAAAAGGAGCCTATTACAATACAAATTAGCCCACTCCAAAGTAATGCACGGACAATTGTAGTTTCCGTAGGCTCAAATATATTTGGGTTTTCTTTTTTCAGTTTATCTACAGCTGAACCCATTTCTCTATCGTATTGACGTTTTACGCGCACAGAAAAAGCAATACAAGTAGTGCCTATTATGATAAGGAGTATCCCAAAGTGTTGTCTAGTGACACACAATTCATTCCACATATTAAATCTGTAATCTTTTAGCCTTTCTTATTTGTCGTTTATCTTGCTCTATCTGTCTTCCGTTGGTTTATTATCTCTCTATCCCATAGATAAATCTCGTCGTTGCACTCAGTGGCCCCTACATTATTTCTAAGGAGTTATGTAATCGTTACAGGCCGAGTTCCCTTTCGAGGCTTTCAAAAAAGGTTTCACGGGAAAACCGGTAAGCGAGGTCGCTCTTTTTTTCGCGGGTTTCGCTTTCGTCCTCATCAAAAAGGGATTTATAACCTCTCCGTCTGCAGAAGCGGACGATGTGGTTGACCTGATCCTCACCTATGCCGCAGGCAAGAAGGCTTTCCCTGAGCCTCCTGAGGCGCCTGATTTTTGTCTTTCTCGTTCGCCTGAGGCGCCTGATGGCTGCCCGTGTTTCAACCATATCTTTCAAATCGCGGGCATTTATGGCGATGGTGCCGGCGAAGAGAGGCCTGTTGCCGGTCCCGGTGTTTTCCACGAGGGCAACGCCGATATATGAGGCGCCGTAATCAATGCCAAGGGTAATCATCTCTTATACAGAAAGGGAATTGGGGTCGTTTTCACATGGTGTTTTAGCTCTCATTATCCCCCCTAAAACAAAATAACCGCCTTTGCTTGTAATACAAAGACGGCTTTATAATCTCCGGGCAATGCACCTTGAACCTGCATATCCGCCCCGACAGTTAAATATTTTCTTTGATATACTCTTTAACCATTACTACGAAGTTTTTATACAGCGGCTCTGCTTCCTGAATAAATCTTTTTATAGAATTCCATCTTATATCCAGATATTCATGGGAAATAATGTTTCTCAATTTAACCCGTTCAGCAAGACTTTCCATAGTTTCACTCTCGAAACCAGTAAAAAGTGAAAGGTTAGATACAACTTCTTTGTATGTATCAGGGAGTGATCTGTTCTCTGAGGCCAAGATTATCTTGGCAATATCTATTGACGAATTCACAATATTTTCAATCCATCTCTCAACATTTCTTCTCTTATCCCTTTCCTTATCGTATTCTTCCCATGACAATGACCTGAAGCGTTCATAATCCAGAAGTTCGTTTTCAAGAAAGGTTATATGTTTAATAAGCCTTACTTTAGCCTCTCGTTTCAAATCCTATCCTCTCTTTATAATCATTGATAACTAATTCCATAAATTCTTCAGCCTCATCTGTTATAACCTCCATAAAATCGAGATAAAGCCCCCAATCATTGATCGCAAGAGGAATCGCCCTAATCGCACTTGCAGCTACACTGGCAGAAACCCGGTTCAGCACGAGGAGTTCTACCTCCTTTTTTAGAATCCGTTCGAGGTCTCCCCATACCTTATCTTCATTATCATAAAAAACCTTTGACTCATATTCCACGGGATGCTTTTGCCGGGGATAAAAGTATACAGCAATATCCACGTCAGATAATTTTGTAGCGTTTCCATTTGCCTGTGAACCATACAAAAAAGCAAATGCAATATCTTTTCTTTCGCTAAAATATTTCTTGAGTTCCTCTAACATGCCCTTCCTCACTGTCCTAAATAAACTGACTTTGTTTAATTGATATATCTTAAACCTAAAGTGTTTGCAAGCATGGTGCTTTTTTGCTACTTCATCCACACCGTCTTGATATTCACAAACTCATGAATACCCTGGATTCCCAGTTCCCTTCCATATCCAGAGTGCTTGATGCCCCCAAAAGGCAGCCGGGGGTCTGATTTAACCATCCCGTTGACAAAAACTGCGCCAGATTCAATCTCCTGAATGAGTTTTTCTATCTCTGAATTATTCTTCGTCCACACGCTCGCCCCCAATCCGAAGGGTGTACTGTTAGCAATACCAATCGCTTCGTCAATATCCTTTGCCCGGTAGAGAAGTGCCACCGGACCGAAGAACTCCTCACGGTCAGCCGGGGTACCTGGGGGGATGTCAGTTAAAATGGTCGGCAGGTAAAAGTTTCCTGGACAATCAGACAATGGTTGTCCGCCGGTTAACACCTTTGCTCCCTTTTTGACACATGCCTGCACCTGAAGATCTAATGTTTTCAGAATATCCGGCGTTGCCAGCGGTCCGAGGTCAGTATCCGCCTCCATGGGGTTACCGATTTTTAAGGTTTTAAATTTCTCAACCAGCCTCTGCTCGAATTTTTCACCGATTGCCCCCACTGCAATCAACCGCTTGGCGGCAATGCAGGACTGGCCGTTATTCATAATCCGGGCAGTAACAGCAGCAGAAACTGCTTCATCCAGGTCTGCGGTTTCAAACACGATAAATGGATCACTTCCACCCAGTTCCAGGACGGTCTTTTTGATGTTCTTCCCGGCAATCGAAGCCAGACTTGCACCGGCTGACTCGCTCCCGGTGAGGGTGGCTGCCTTTACACGCTCATCTTCAAGAACATCTTTAACCTTTTCAGCCGTTATGAGCAGTGTCTGGAAGACTCCTTCAGGGAATCCTGCATCCCGGAAAATCTCTTCAATGGTGAGAGCACTCTGCGGCACGTTTGAGGCATGCTTGAGAAGAACAACGTTCCCAGCCATGAGCGTTGGAGCGGCAAAGCGAAACACCTGCCAGAAGGGGAAATTCCAGGGCATGACAGCAAGGACAGCGCCGAGAGGCTGAAAACGGATAAAACTCCTCCCGGCATCAGTTGCAACAGGGACATCTCCAAGGAATTCTGCAGCACGTTCAGCATAAAACCGGCAGTTAAGAGCACACTTTTCCACCTCACCTGCAGCAGAAACAAATGTCTTACCCATTTCGAGGGTGATCAGTTTCCCGAACTGCCTACTGTTGCTCTCAAGGATCTGAGCAGCCTCTTTCATCCACTCCACCCTTTGGCAAATGGGTATGTTTTTGTATTGCTCAAAAGCCTTCTGCGCCAGTGCAAGTTTATGCTCAACTTCCCTATCTGTCAGATGGGTAAATGTTTTTATGACTTCTCCGGCTGCGGGATTAATGGAAGCAATGCTCATGATAAGACTCCTCAATCAGTTCTCATAGCTACTTAAATAATATGATACTTCCATGCTCAGGGCAAGGAGAGAAAGAATTCATTGCGGGACTTTCCCTTTTAGAGGAGCAAACAAAACATCAGAGCAAACAAAATATCTTGACAAAAAAGCGGTTTGGGTGAAGAAATGATAACGACGATGCCCTATATTATCCCCGTTGCATCTCTCATCATTGCAGGATATATCAGCTTCAGTAACCTCATTGTCCACTGGGAAGATTTTTTTACCTATGTATGGTGGGCAGACTACTACGTCACATTGCATGACTATCCCAACTGGATCAACGGTGTATTTCCCCTTGGTTATCCCCTGTTACTTAAGACGCTCTTCTTCATCTCCAACGATTATCTCATCGCTGCAAGGATCATCTCCCTGACAGGGGGTGTGATTTGTCTTCTCTTTACCTACCGGATAGTCCTGGCCCTCTTCAAAGACAGACGGCTTGCCTTTCTTTCCCAGCTTTTTCTCTTCTCTTCCCTGTTCCTCCAGTGGTTCTTTCTGGAAGGGAATGATACCCTTGCCCTATCCCTTCAGCTCATCTCCGTCTATTACATCATGAAAGAACAGCAAAAGAATTCTGATTTTATCATGGCTGGCGTTTTTGCCGGGCTCGCCTACATGGTCCGGTATCAGTCGCTCGTCCTGGTTGTCATAACGTTCTTCTGGTTACTCTATACCCATAAGGGAAAAGAAGACTCATCCCTTAAAAAAGCGACAGTATATCTCATCTTTTTTCTTATTACCTCATTTCCCCACCTTTACACGAGCTTGAGCGCTACCGGAAACCCGTTCTGGATGTCGCAGGGTAAAAATATCTGGTTCGGGATATACGGGGATCAAAACTGGGTGAGCAACTGGCAAAGGGTGCCCTATGATATTTCAATCTTTAGCGTGATTATGCTTTCCCCTGCGAAATTCCTCCTCAACTGGTTCAGACAATTCCGGCATGGTTTGGAACTCATCCAACCCATGTTCCCCCTGAACTTCTTCGCCATCGCAGGCCTGCTTCTCTCGCTCTTCAAAGAAGAGCATGGCACTAGAAAAAATATCGTCTACACTGCTATTGTCATCACGGGGATTCTTGTTTTCACTTCAGTTGCATTTGTTGTAGACAGGTTTCTCATCTTTGCCTATCCCTTTATGATCATCTTTGTTTTGAGGTTCATCGACAAGATAATCCCCGAGAAATGTAACCTGGGCAGACATTTCCAGATCCCCATGAAACTTCTTTTTTTTATTGCCGCTCTCAGTTACATGGCATTCATAACCTGGCTCCAGTATGTACCATCATACGTGCATAACCCTTACTTCCAGGCAAATGCAGCTGTCACGAAAGTACTCAATGAAAACGGCATGATGAAAGAAAGTGAAGTCTTTTCATCCAGTACGTACTTCTACAATTCTCTCTCACCGAAAAAAAGGCGTTTTCCCACACTCGTGAATTACGGAACACCTGAAAATTTCTCAAGCATTGAGACGCTTAAGAACTCAATCAAATCCACAGGGATAAAATTTGTTATCTTTGAAGAACGAGATGGGTATCCAAATTACCCGGGGCTGCGGGATCTCTATGATCCATCAAAAGCGCCCCCATCCTTCCATCTCATCTACCGGCAGGAAACATATCCCCGGATGGTTATCTATAAGATTACATAATGCAGGATTAATGCAAAGGTATTAAGTAAAGCTGCCATACTCCTTGTAATAGTCGCAATTGTTAACGGAATTTTACATTTTTTGCTAATAAAACATTGCTGTCAAAAATTGCTCAAAAATTTCTCAAAAATTTCTCTTGACTCCATGTAATTTCGTAGTATAAGTGACAATTATTATCCCGTAGTAAACAATAAGTAGTCTGGCTAACAATAAGTTAGGACCGGCTTTCATGGCTTCTTAAAGCGAGCGGAGATAGGCGGGCTAATAAATGTCAGACTCCCTTCCAGTAAAATGTTTTCCTAAGCCCCTGTTAGGTCTGTCTGGTTGTCTGTCTGTGCAATAGATATACCTTTTTCACAGTTCAGTCCGTTTCTTTAGCAGGTTGAAGTCCAAGCCTTCTCAGTGCATGGGAAGGGTGCTCTTTTAATTCTTTAACTACTTAATAATCGAGGAATGAATTGGACTGCACCTCATGAACTGGACACTTAACTCTGAAGTTTTAGGGTAACCTGTCCGAGAGATTGTTTTCTCGCGGTTATACTACGAGGGGGATGACATGAAGATACTCAAGAGATATTTAAATATCATCATCTTAATTGTAGTGTTTTCCATTTTGGGCGTTGCGCCGACAAGCCTCGCAAGTCCCCAAAGATTTGAGGGAAAAGGGCAAGGGGCCAATAGAAATTTATTCTCTGGCAGCTCCAAACCTATCCCCCTCTATGTAAAATATTTTGCCCCGAAGGATGGTAACCTTCTCGTGGCTGACCTTTCTGCGGCCGGGCAGGGAGACAGGGACATCCTTCCCGACTGGCTCGATATCGATGAAGATGAGATACCTCCCAAGGATGACAGCGATACACCTGAACTTGAGGATAATGATGAACCCTATGATGCATTCCCTCTTTTCCAATCTGCTGAGGAAGACTGTAAAGCACAAAGATGGGAAGATGCAATGGAGAAATATGAGGCTATAACGCAGATTTCATCTCCCTATGCAAGTAAAGCCCATCTCCAGAGAGGCAAGTATTTTAAGTACAAGAGGAGATGGAGCGAGGCACTGAGGGAATTTGAAGAAGCGGTAAGAAAGGCAGAAGATATCCGTGATCTCGAAGATACCCTCACCTCTGTAGGTGCACTCAACATAGCAAAGGGGGACTATCAAACTGCACTCTCTATTTTCGAAAGTATCCTGTCAAAAACGGATGATTGGCAGCAGATCAAGTATTCCGTCTATTGGATTAAGGAATTAAGGAGAAGAATAGCATTGGGGGATGAAGCTGGATGCGAAACCTGCGGCCAAAGTGCCCTTAAGGAAATAATGAAATTGAAGGACATCAAGGTTTCCGATAGTGAAATCGATACGTTATCTCACCTCACTAAAGGTGGGGCCTCGATGGAAGACCTAAGACAGTTCGCAGAATCAAAAGGCTTGAAGGTTCAAGGTGTAGAGGTATCCTTAGAACAGTTGAAAAGCATTGATAAGCCCTTGATCGCCCTGTTGCAAGATCCAAAGCATTACGTAGTTGTTACAGGCTTTGAGCCAAAGGGCGTTCGCATCATCGACCCTGAAAATAGTAGTAACTCCTATCTCATGCCAGAAAAGGAGTTTGGGAAGGCGTGGAAGGGTCATGCACTGGTCTTTTCTGACATAAAGCCAGAAATGGTAACAGCTTTCCTCTCCACACAAGCAATGAAGACGCTGAAAGGAAAGATATGTAGTTGCTGTCCTACGACGAATATGGGAACTCAGGTACCCAATACTCATTTTGACAAGACGCCCGTAGATCCTCTTTTGCTGGTAAATACTGTAAACCTGAACTTTGTCGTTCAAGATACTGACTTATCATACAGCGGTCGAGGGCCAAGTGTGGAAATAACAAGGACATACAATGGGTTTGATCCTAATGATGGGCCTTTTGGCCATAGCTGGACCTTTAATTACAATGTGACTCTTTGGAATCTGAACGGATACGTAGAGGATCCCAATGGAGACATAGATGTACGGCGAGAGACAGGTACCATTCACCATTTTACTCGTGTGGGAGATGGTATTCATTACAATCCGCCCAACGGTGTATATGATACGCTGATTAAACATAGTACAAACCCTGTGACTTACTCACTGACACTGAAAAGGAGTAAGTTGACTCAAAATTTCGATGCTTCAGGCAAGCTCACCAGTATAACTGACCGAAATGGAAATGCCATAACCTTTCAATACGTCCAATTCGAGGGGGATCCTGAAAAATACCTTCAAACCATTACTGACGCAACTAATAATAGGCATACAACTTTTAATTATATTGTTGACACGCTGGGAAAGAGAAGGATCGATTCCATAGTTGACCCATCCAACCCGCCAAGAACAGTGAGCTACACTTATAACGATGGCAACCTGACCTCCTTTATAAACATGGCTGGGAATACCATAGAATATACATATGATCATTGGTCTCAGGACAATAAGAGTTACAGTTTTATGACATCGATAACAATATATAAACCAACCACCCCAGCCACCCCCCTAACCACCACAATAGGTTATACCATCCCAGGATACGATTTTAGATCGATAACCGACCCCATGGGTAATATTAGGAGCTATGGGCCATATTCTTGGGAAGGGAGAAGAATAACAGATGCTAATGGAAATTATACTGATTATTTGTTTAGTAACCAATACAATGTGAATGGTTATACGAAAGAAATCACCGATGCCGCTGGCAATAAGGTTGTCTTTGGATACGACAACAAGTGCAATCGCACGAGTATTCAACGATACAATCTCTTATCAAGTGGGACCGTAAGCATATCAACTGCGACTATTAGCTATGATGCAACAGGTAACATCACAGAAATAATCGACCCGATGGGAAATACCAGCCGCTTCACCTACGTGGATGATAACCTCACCCAATTTCAAGATCCTGCAGGGAATACCTACATATTTGAATATGACACAAAAAGCAATTTGACGAAGATTAAATACCCGGACTACCCAGCAAACGGGGAGGCCACTTTTACCTACAATAATTATGGCGAGGTAACTGATTTTGTAGATGCCAAAGGGAATGCATATCACTTCGAGTATGACGATTATGGTAACCGTACCGCAAGCCGCATTTCCTATCACAGTGAAGTTGATTCTTATACTTATGACGATGTTGGAAGGGTTATGTCTCATACCGATCCGAATCATACCGATCCGAACCTTCCCCCCATCTCTTATGGCTACGATGGGATTGATCGTCTTACTGATGTTACTTACCCCGATAACTTTGTAAAACAGTACACCTATGATTTATGCTGTGGGCTCAGCACGGTAACTGACAGAAATGGCACTGTAGGGTTCACCTATAACGATTCCAGCAGACTCATCGAGGTGAAAGATATGTACGACAATGTAATCGGGTATGGTTACGATAACGCGGGCAATCTTACTTCTCTTACCTATCCGGGGAACAAAACCGTCACTTATGGATATGATTATGCAAACCGGTTAACAAGAGTAACAGACTGGCTTGGGAATATCACAACCTATGAGTACGGCATAACAGGTAATTATGTGAAGACCATATATCCCGATGGTTCAACAGTGGTTCATCAATTCGATGACGCGAATAGGCTGACATCGATATCGGATTTTAAGGCTGATGGTACCATGAATGCAGTATTTGATTATACCCTTAACTCAATAGGAAACCGGACAGGGATTTCATCTTACCAACCTCTCAATGTAGCGCCTTCTCCTCCTGCTGCCAACTATACCTACAATTATGACAACCGCTTAAAGACTGTGGGAAGCACAACTTTTACTCATGACGCTAACGGGAATTTGGTAACCAAAACCCTTGGAAGTACCACCACAACCTACACCTGGAACTACGACAACATGCTCACAGATATTCTGGTTAATGATGTAACTACTCACCAGTACAAATATGACGGGCTGGGAAACAGGGTATCTAAGAGAGTGAACACAAGTGAGACACGGTATGTGGTTGATCCAAACGGTACGCTGCTCGCCGAGATGAACGCAAATAATATTATCACTTCCTATTACGTATACGGATTAGGTCTCATCTCAAAGATAACTCCCACAGAGGAAGCGTACTACTATCACTATGACGGTCTCGGCAGCACCGTTGCGATTACAAATTCAACGGGAACGGCAGTCAATACCTACTCATACGATGAATTTGGCAAGGTGATAAGCCAGTCAGAAACAATCTCCAATTCTTTTAAGTATGTTGGAAAGTTCGGCGTGATGGATGACGGGAACGGGCTATTGTACATGAGGGCGCGCTATTATGACCCTGAGATTGGGAGATTCATCAATAAAGATCCCATTGGGTTTGCAGGTGGCTTTAATATGTATACCTATGCGGGGAATAATCCGGTGAACTTTATCGATCCGTCTGGTTTGTTCTGCGTCTATTCGCAGAGCACAGGCAGTTTGACCTGCACGCACGACGCGACGGGACAGCAGTATTTGAGCTGCAATGGATACGCTGGTAATGGTCCTGGCCTTAAAAACCCAAACGCGCAAAATCAGAAGAATGTTGGCCCGCTGCCCCAAGGCAAGTACACCGTCGGAGCGCCTAACAATCGTCGTGGTCCGTTCACACGTCCGCTAACACAAGACCCGAGCAACAATATGTTCGACAGAAGCGGCTTCTTGATTCATGGAGACAATGCTGCTCAGAACCATTCCGCGTCCACGGGCTGCATTGTTGTTCCGCGTGATTGTCGGTCAGGGATTCTGACTGGTGAAACACTGAGGGTTGACCCATGAATAAACTCTTTTCCTGCTTCCTGGTAAATACCTTAGTTGCGGTGGCTTCGTGCGTGAGCGCTTCTTTCACCAACGAAGTTCCCCCTCAAATCTTCTCAATTAACAACGCGACAGTGGGTGTCACCACGCTGGATGAAGTTCGAAAGATCTATGGGATGGTTGAGCCCTCAAGAGTTAGTCGAGAAGACGAAGCTGATATAACGGTCTGTTATGTCCATTTTTCGTCGAGAGGAGAATCGTTCCTAGTTTTTGAGTCCGGTGTCATGGGGAGCTTCAAACGCATTACGGGCTTTAGAATCTCTACCCTTCGCCCCACCGGAAATTGCGTATCGACAAACATAGATGTTGGTGACTTAGTAACCGGAAATGGAGTTCGGCTGGGACAGAGCCTTGAGGACTTCGAAAAGGCTGTTCCCGTTAAGTTCAAACGCCGCGGTTTAGAATTAATCTATGAAGCGGTGAGCCAACGAGCAGCAACTCAAGAAGAACTAAAAAGGCTACGCGCCAACTGGCCCAACGAAAAGCAGGATTACTTCGACGTAACAACTATCATCAAAGCCAAGTTCCAGGATAACAGGCTCATCGACTTCTACGTTCATAAGATCGAGTCGTATTGAAGGGTAATCCGGCGATGAAATGGGGTCGAAAAATGAACACATCAGGACACATCCCATATTTGATTGAAAGCGGAAAAGTGAAAACCGCGTGTGGACGGTGATGAAAGGGACGTAGGTTCCAGAATACTTTAGCAGTGGCCATAATTGCTTTGGCGGATCCGCTTAAAAAGAAAAGAGGGACCGATTTATTTTCTTAAGTATCGAGATTCTCAATCAGAGTTAGCTATGAACGCTGTCTATGATTACACCCTTAACGAATTGGGGAATAGGGAGGGGATTTCTTCCTACCAACCCCTCAATGTAATGCCTTCGCCACCGGGCGTTAACAATACTTACAGCTATGACAACCGTTTAAAGACTGCAGGAAGCACAACTTTTACTCATGACGCTAACGGGAATTTGGTAACCAAAACCCTTGGAAGTACCACCACAACCTACACCTGGAACTACGACAACATGCTCACAGATTTATTTATTAACGATGAAGAAATGTGCGGAACACCATATCAATTATTTTACGGATGTAAAGAGGGGGAGGCGATGAAAACAAAATTTAAATCATGGTTATTGATTTTTTGTTTTATTTCATGTGCAATACTAACATCCAACTCTATCCTCCTTGCCGATCCTCCTTTACCGTCTATTGCCTGCGGTGAAACTAAGACAGGATTGATAGAAAGTTCAGGTAAGAGTCGGGAAGCCAAGTATACCTTCTCAGCCAGTGCAAATGATGCAGTCACTATCCGGCTTACTCGCACTTCCGGCACTTTTGAACCCTACCTTAAGCTCGAAGACAACTCAACCAGGCAAACCATTCGCACTGCTACATACTCTACTACTTATAACCTGACTTCAATTGATTGTACCCTTCCAACCACAGGATCTTACACTCTAACTATCTCCGATGCCCCTAACAATACTCGGTCGGGTTATTATTGGCTCACATGGCGTAATCTTACAAATACAACTAACTGTATTAATGCGCCAGTGCTCACCTGTGGGACGAAGTCGTCCAGTACACTCGGTGTTTCTGGCGAGCAACTTTGCTATACCTTTACCGCACCAGCCGGAGATAGCGTGACGGTACGTCTCATTCGTACCTCCGGAAATATGCGTCCAATCTTTGATCTATATGACTCTTCGGGAGCAAAAGTTCACGGTAGTGATGCCGGAAAATACAGCTATGGTGGTACCCTTAATAGAGGGGGCGTTTATACGGTGGTGGTTTACGATTATTATAATAACCAGACAGGTGGTTATGACCTGACATGGTTCAATCTAAGTAATCCATGCATTGGAACACCTATCTCTTGCGGAACCACGATATCTGGTTCCCTTGCTACCCCCACTCAGGAAGACATATATACATTTACAACCAATGAAGAGCATCGAATAATGGTTGAAGTTGCCCGAACGACGAGGACTGGTGGATACTACGGTCCTGATATTCACATATACGGTACGACGGGTATGGTGGGATTCGGATCGCCCCCTTATTCCATTATGACCCTTCCTGCTGGAACATACACCGTCTTTGTTTTTGGTTGGCAACACACTGACACGGGCAGTTACAACCTGACATGGCAGAATCTGAATGCTCCATGCAATGCACCACCTATAGATTGTCAAAAGAGTCAGTCAGGTTCAATCAGCGCGGCAGGTGAATTTAACTTTTTCTCGTTCACAGCCAGTTCAAATGATCCAGTAGTCATTCGCCTTGTCCGTACCTCCGGTAACGGAGATATTATGCCAGAGATCTACGATTCGACAGGAGCATGGAATCCCGGCGGCGGATGCTGGCCACATCCTTGTAACCAAGCGTGGATTCAAACCACTCTCGCTGCAGGACGCACCTATACCATAGTTATTTACGAGAATGGTAACGCTGACGCTGCTTCTTACACGCTCACATTGCAGAATCTGGCGAATCCTTGCCATGCCACACCCATAATCTGTGGGTACACTACCCCAGGTTCTATTCTTGATGCTGGTCAACAGGATTCTTACAAATTCACTGCTGGCGCAGCCGATAAAGCAAGAATTCGGGTTGCCAGGTCATCGGGCGATATGGATCCATACCTTGAGCTTTATGACTCAACAGGGACAAGGTGGACAGATTCTCCCGATAACCATGTGGCACAGATTGATAAGGACTTGATTGCAGGCCGCACGTATACTGTCATAGTTTATGATAATACCCTTACGGGAAGTGGGGGTAACTACAAGACTGGTAATTATAATGTTACTCTGCAGAGCTTGAAGAATCCCTGCAACGCACCAGTTATGAATTGCGGGCAGCCTTTGACAGCTTCGCTGAGCGAGGTTGGGGAGGAAAATTTTTACACCTTTACAGTCAGTGGTACTGGAACCGTTCCCGTAACAATCCGATTTAGTGGAACATCGGGTGGCATGCAACCAGAATTCAAGGTTTATTCTGCTTCGTCAGGGGATGATGTGCCCGGAGGATTTGGCTATAGCGCTTGTGGTGGCAGTTGCTATTGTGAGTCTTACGATACTAAGAGTCTTACCCCCGGCAATTACACCATGGCCGTTCACGATCTATATAATAATCCGACAGGTATAGGAGATTATACCCTTCAGTGGCAGAGGTTTGATAACCCCTGCGATTCATCTGTCATAGCTTGTGGGCAGACGATCTCCGGTTTCCTTGATGTGCGGGGTGAGCAGGGCTTCCACACCTTTACTGCTAATGCGAATGATAATGTGGCTTTGACCTTAGCACGCACTTCAGGTGACCTAGATCCCTGCATAAATGTTTACTACCCATCAGGTCAAGCCTTTTGTGACAGTTTTTGTGAAAGAAGCTTAAATAATTGCACCGTTCCCTCAGATTATAATGGTACTTTTGTTGTTGCTGTTTCAGATCGGGATAAAAAAGCAAGAGGAAGTTATACACTAAAATTCCAGAAAAATACCAATTCCTGTCCTGAGGTAACCGTGACGGCACCGAATGGCGGTGAGAAAATTCAGGCAGGCTCAAACTATCAGATCTCGTGGGTACCCTCACCGGGAAGTTCCGCCCAGGAGATTAGATTATCAACTGACGGTGGTGAAACCTTTCCAACGGTAATAGCAACAGCAGATCAGTTAACCGGAGGTTCACCTTTTAACTGGCCAGTACCACCTAACCTTTCTACACCAAAGGGACGCATCCGGGTAACTGTTACTGGTGGAGGTGTCAGTCCATCAGATGACAGTGATGCGGATTTCGTTGTACTCCCCAGCATTTCCTCTGTCTCACGAAGCTACACGTATGATAAACTTAACCGTCTCAAGGAGATCACCCGTGAAGCTAACGGGAAAATCCACTACATTTACGACAAGGTGGGAAATCTTTTGACTCGAGCAGATGAGGTGACTGACACAGATGGAGACGGAGTACCTGACTACACAGACAACTGTCCCACCGTGCCCAATCCGGGTCAGGAAGACGGAGATGCGGATGGGATCGGCAACGTCTGTGACAATTGCCCAACGGTTGCCAACCAAAGCCAGTCGGATGTTGATATGGATGGAAAGGGAGACGTCTGTGACAACTGCCCGAACATTTGCAACAGCCAGCAACTCGATGCCGACAATGATGGGATTGGCGATGTGTGCGATACGACACCGGGATGCGGTGGATGTGGCCAGCCTGCTTGTGAGCAGCAGTGCATAGGGCAATAATCGTAAGTTATGAATCGAGGGGCGATCCTGCGGATCGTCTCTCTTACCTCATTCTCGTCTGGCTTCCCCTTCAAGTAGGTCAGTTAGTAATAACCCGTAGTCAGTGAATTGTGAGATTGCCACTCTGCCTCCGGCGGATCGCAATGACAATGGAAGGAGCGCCGGTTGAATCGCAATAACTTTGAACTCTTGAACTCTATAAATCTTAAACTTTTATATGCCGGAGCGCTTCTTCTGCGTGGAATGAACTGCGGACAAAAGGTGCTGAGGCAACATAGCGAAAACCCATCTCTTCACCCACGTCCTTGAACCGTTCAAACATCTCGGGGTGGATGAACTCGTGAACAGCTATGTTGTCAGCAGCAGGTTTCAAGTACTGACCGATAGTCAGGAAGTCGCAATCCACGCCCCTGAGGTCTTCCAATACCTCAAGGATTTCACTAAAATTCTCTCCCAGACCAACCATGATTCCCGACTTGGTGTACATCTCCGGATTGATCTCCTTTACCATCTTCAGCACGGAAAGGGATTTCCGGTAATCTGCCTGCTTTCTCGCCAGCGGGTAGAGCCTGGGAACGGTCTCGAGGTTATGGGCAATAATATCAGGATGGGCATCCGCCACCGTTGCAACATTCTTTTTTGACCCATGGAGGTCTGGTATGAGGAGGTCGGTCGTAGCATCCGGGAGCAAACGGTTGATCCACCTGACGGTATCAGCAAAGGCAGACGCACCACCATCCTTCAAGTCATCCCTGGTAACCGATGTAATAACCACATGGTGCAAATTCAATTCTCTTGCTGCCTCAGCTACCCTTCGCGGCTCATCAGGATCAGGCGGAGCCGGGGTTCCATGTTTCACACTGCAGAAACCGCAATTTCTGGTACAGGTATCACCCAGGATCATGAATGTGGCTGTCCCCCGCTTGAAACAGCTCCCTACGTTCGGGCAGGTGGCACTCTCGCATACGGTATGAAGATTAAAGGCATCAAGCTTTTCTTTCATCGTTGAGAGTACCTTCTCATCAACTCCCTTAACCCGTATCCAGGGCGGCATCTTCGCTAACATAAAAGTTCTCCCGGTTGAACCCGTACCCCTCTTGTCCCAAAGACCCTCTGGAAATTGTTTATGATGTCCTGCTGCAATTTCTGCGGGTCAATATCTTCTCCCAGGATTCTCTTCATAGAGGTAACACCCCGGTCCCGTATCCCGCAGGGCACGATCAGGGAAAAATGTTCAAGGCAGGGGTCTATATTCAGAGAAAAACCGTGCATGGTAATCCATTGACGGCTGACCGCTATGCCTATGGCTGCAATTTTCTCGTTATGTACCCAGACACCCGGGTGCTCTGGAATGCGATTGGCGGATATTCCCCAGTCACTGAGGGTACCAATGATGAGCTGTTCCAGGTCCCTCACGTAACGGTGGAGGTCTTTCCCCCTTTTCCGCAGGTCCATGATCACATAGCCCACTAATTGACCAGGGCCATGGTATGTTACATCCCCTCCCCGATTGGTCAGGGAAACTGAGATTCCTCTCTCTGTCAGGCTGGATATGGGGACAAGAATATGATCCGGTTCTGTACTCTTGCTGAGGGTAAATACCGGCAGGTGTTCAAGTAAGAGTAAGATATCCTGGATCTTCTCCTGAGAGCGTGCTTCTACACAGCTCTTCTGGAGTTCAAAAGCCCTTTCGTATTCAACGGTACCGAGATCCAGGAATAGAAATGATCTGTCTCCATCCTCCATGACTACTTCCTTTTTTTGGGCATATGGATGGCGAGACCATCAACATCCAGCGCTGCCTCCATCACCGATTCAGAGATGGTAGGATGCGCATGGATGGTATGAGCAATGTCTTCGAAGGTTGCTTCCATCTGAATAGCCAGCCCGAGTTCAGCGATAAGGTCAGTAGCATGGGGCCCTAAAATCATCACGCCGAGGACTTCCCCGTACTTGGTGTCCGTAATAATTTTTACCATTCCGGCTGTCTCATTGATTACGAGTGCCTTTCCAACTCCAACGAAGGGAAATTTCCCGATCTTAATCTGCCCGTACTTCTCCTTTGCTTCTTTCTCACTTAATCCCACGCTTGCAACTTCGGGGGAGGTATAGACACAGCGGGGAACCGAGCGGTAATTGATCTTAGACGGCTTTCCTACAGCATTCTGAGCAGCACACTCGCCTTCAGCAGTAGCCACGTGGGCAAGCATATACCCGCCGATCACATCTCCGATGGCATAGACATCCAGAACATTGGTCTCCATCTTCTCATTAACAAGGATTCTCCCTTTCTCCATCTTTATGCCGATCTTGTCTGCATTCAGCTCCCTGGTATTAGGAGCGCGGCCGACTGCCACCAGGACCAGTTCTACTGCCCTTTCCTGCGGGCCCTGTTTGGTGTCAAAGGAAACCACTTTTTCATTTCCCTTCGCTTTAATCTTCTTTACCGTTGAGTCAGTGAAGATTTCGATACCCTCTTTCTTCAGGAGGGCATCGAGGCCCATGGCAATCTCAGTATCCTCGAGGGGGAGAATCTGGGGAAGCATCTCGACCACGGTAACTTTGACTTCCATCTTGTGAAGGAGCTGGGCAAATTCCAGTCCGATTACGCCGCCGCCGATGATCAGGATGCTCTTGGGGAGCTTGTCGAGAAATAGTGCCTCGTCAGAGGTGATGACACCCGGCAGGTCAATCCCTTCGATGGGGATTTTTACCGGAACAGAACCGGTAGCGATGATAACCTTGTCTCCCTTAATCTCTTCCCCTGTTTCCACAATCTTTACTGATTTAGGACCGGTCAGGGAACCGGTTCCCTTCACCACCTTGATGGCGTGACTCTTCACAATACCGCCGAGTCCGCCCACAAGCTGCTTTACCACCTTATCCTTCCGTTCCATTACCTTGGGAAACTCAAGGCTGACACCCTGGCAATTTATGCCAAAGTTTTTTGCTTCCTTCGCATTTTCGTAAGTCTTTGCTGCCTGAAGCAGCGCCTTGGTTGGTATGCATCCCCGGTTAAGGCATGTTCCACCCAGCTCTGATTTCTCAATCAACGTAACCTGAGCACCAAGCTGAGCTGCCCGGATAGCTGCTGGATAACCACCGGGTCCTCCTCCAATGACTATAACATTCGCCATCTTTTTCTCCTTCCAATCTCAATCAACCTTAGCAATTATCAAAAGGGGGTTTTCGATATAGGACTTTAAAGTAGCCATAAACATTCCCGCCTTAGCACCATCGA
>Ga0315289_10003896_pt1 | contig 22475 bp, 17 predicted proteins | sample YL17G11_40_MG_FD_203452 | JGI IMG/M metagenome (GOLD analysis project Ga0315289, IMG submission 203452) | Sediment microbial communities from Yellowstone Lake, YNP, Wyoming, USA - YL17G11_40 | ecosystem: Environmental > Aquatic > Freshwater > Lake > Sediment | place: USA: Wyoming | collected... | reverse complement strand
AGCTGGTAGTCGAGTGCGCAAGAAGGCAGCGGCTGCCTGTGGTGAACTTCGCAGCCGGCGGCTTGGCTACGCCTGCAGATGCCGCTCTGATGATGCAGCTGGGAGCAGATGGTGTCTTTGTGGGCTCGGGGATCTTCAAGTCCGAAAATCCGAGAGCTATGGCCTCCTCGATTGTGCAAGCTGTGCACAACTACGACGACCCCCAGCTCCTGGCCAGGATCTCAAAGGGGCTGGGTGCAGCCATGAAGGGCCTGGAGGCAAGCAGCATTCCTGAATCTGAAGCTCTACAGGCCAGGGGCTGGTAGTGTTAAAAATAGGGATTATAGCCCTTCAGGGAGACGTCTCTGAGCATGTCCAGGCCATGGAGGCGGCTCTTAAGGGCAAGGGTTCTGTGGAGGTGGTGAGACGGCCGGGGATGATTCCAAGCTGCAACGGGCTGGTCCTTCCGGGTGGCGAGAGCACCGCCATATCCCGCCAGCTTCAAAGGGCGGGGATGGCGGAGGAGCTGAAGGATGCCGCATCTGCTGGAGTGCCCATCATGGCTACCTGCGCCGGCCTGGTCCTGATCTCCGAGGAGATCGAGGGCGATGCCAAAGTCAGACCCCTGGGGCTTATGAACATCAAGGTAGCCAGGAATGCCTTTGGGCCGCAGAGAGAGTCCTTTGAGGCTGATCTTGAGGTGGAGGGCTTTGACAGCCCCTACCGTGCGGTCTTCATCCGCGCTCCGGCCATCACCGAGATGGGCGAGGGCGTGGTGGTGCTGGCGCGAGCAGGCGGTACGGTAGTAGGAGCGCGCCAGAAGAATCTCCTGGCTTTAGCCTTTCATCCTGAGCTCACGGATGACATGCGGTTTCACCAACTCTTCCTGAAGATGCTGGAGGCATGAAATGTTTTCGGAGAAAGACTTAGCGGCCAGAAGCTTTGAGGATATGGCGCAAGAGGCAAAGGAGCTTTTGGCGGAATCGAAGCGCTTGCGTGAAGAATACGAAGTGGCCTTGCAGAGAGAGGGAGAGCAACGCCTGGAGTCTGTGGAGGCCAGGCCGGAAAATGTCGAGCTGGCGGAGTCCCTCTGGCAGGAGGCAGAGAGGCTAAAGGAAGAAGGAATGGAGCTGTCGCGGCTGTCCATGGAGAAGAAGCTGCGTGCCGCCGAGGTACAGCACCGCATCGATGTTCGTGCTCAGATCGAATCCCTGGACAATTACGATGGTGTCTGGCGCAAAGCAACCAAGGCAGCAAGGAACTAGAGATCAAGTTCAATGCTATTGATTTAAGGCTGCAAGAAGTCAAGGGGGGAAGCATCTATAGTCGAGGGCAAAGCGTCGCACTCTTTCTGGCCCGGTCTGCCCGATAGCGGCAATGCTATCGTTATCTCTTTGAAAGGCTGGATATCTGATAACAATTGGTTTTTCTGACCTGCCCTAAGAGCAAATCGATCTGTCAACCGTTTTCGACCCTCCGGCGTATAGTGTTCCCCGCGATCGCGGGGTTAGGGGGGCCGCCCGCGGCCTGGAGCGGGAGCTAAAGGCGTCGGGGCGACACACGAAAACGCATGATAATAGTAGTATTGGGCGAGAAGCGCCGAGGACGTACAGATTTGGAGAGTACAGTCGAGCCAGCGCGCTCGCCATGCCACACCACACGTGAGCAGATCAAACATCGCGGCTGTGAGTGGGGAAAAGACGCTACTGCAAAATTCATATTTTTCAGAGGTTCATGACCCGGGATGGAAAGACGCTATTAATAGAGGCTAGATCCCTTGCTTCTCCCAGTGTAAACTACTGCCACCGGCTGCTCAAAAAGCTGGGCCCGCAGCCATGGGTCGCTCGTGTAATACGGGGATAGGAAGTCTGCCGGCGCATTCTGGCTGTTTCTCATGGCCGACCCGTTTATAATCAAGGGAAGCTCATTGCTCATGAAAGCGGGATAGAACCATACTGTTTGATCAGTAAGGGGGTACAGCGTCCCATTAAAGACCTCATATCCCTTGGGCTTTCCTCCCCAATCCCAGAGGTTGTCTATATTGCTGGTATTGTTGGTGACAAACGTGTGGCCGTATTTGGCCAGCCAGGAGCGGCCAAAGTCTCCTCCCACATCCAGCATCTGGAAGCCAAGGCTCAGGTTGAGCATGGCAATTGCTATTGCCAACGCCAGCAACGTCCTCATTTTCGCTCCCCCTTTTTAATATGCTGCCCCCTCTGATAAAAGCATTTCCAGCCCAACTTCAACTTTAAAACCGCCCACGTGCGGCAATCGGAAGTTGCTAGTGCCGTTTCCAGTTGAGTCTACCCATTTTTCTTATCGGCCAAAAATCACTTTTGCCGGATTTCAAGCCGTTTTGTTGAAATCAGGTCATCTTTATTTGAAAGGCCACTAGATTCAGAAAGCCGAAGCGCGAAAAAGTGAGCTTAAGGAACGAGCTTATAAAAAAGATAAAGAGGGGCGGTGGGAAATAGCAATTGAGTCCCCCTCCCAAGATCTAAAGAACATCCTTCTTGAACTTTTCAATTCCGATCTCCTCGATGAACTCTCCCAGACGCTGCTTCTTGGCATAGACCTTATAATAGCTTATGACCTTGTCGATGAGCAACAGAGCATCCTCGTCGGATAGATTCTCCGCCAGGACCTGGCCTATCCTGGGCTTAAGGCCGCTGCTTCCTCCTACCAGGAGCCTCCATCCCTTTGAGGCGCCGATCAGGCCAATATCCTTTACCGCCGGCTCGGCACATGAGTTGGCGCATCCTGATACGCCCATTTTGAACTTCCAGGGGAGCTCCATGCCATGGTAGATCTCGTCGAGCCGGAGTCCCACACCAACTGAGTCCTGTTGACCTCTCTTGCAGAAGGTTGTCCCCGGGCAGATCTTCACGCTTCTAACGCACAGGCCGATGGCCGCCCCCGGCTTCATGCCCAGATCCTTCCAGGCTTTGTCGATGTCTTCCGGCCTGATGCCCACGATAGCTATTCTCTGGGCAGAGGTGAGCTTTAGAGCTTTGGCGCCGTATTTCTCTGCCACTGTAGCGATCTTCCTCAAACCAGCGGGGTCGATGATGCCCCCTGGAATATGAGGAGCGATGGCGTAAGTCTCTTTGTCTCTTTGCACTATGGCTGCCTTTTCCAAAATATCTTTAGACATTTTATGCTGTCACCTCATGGAGATTAACGCACATTAGGGGGATTATAACCAATTCCAGCGATAAAGTCACCTGTCAATTCGTCAAACCCTGAGCTACTGTTCTTCCCAGATGGAAGCACTTCTGGATATCCTCCTTTTTGGGCACCTGAATGGTCGTTGTGGCCGGCTCTAGCACCTTCATGCCCAGGGACTTCATCTTGGCCACCAAGGTCTGAACACCCTCACCGCTCCAGCCGTGGGAGCCGAAGGCCACTCCCATCTTGTCCTTGAGGTCCATCCCCTCCATTGCCTTAAGGACGGGATCCATGGACTTTATCAGCTTGTAGTTATAGGTCGATCCTCCCAGAAGCATGGCGTCTGCACCTTTCGCTTCCTCTGGCTTGAAGTCGTAGGCGTCCGTCAATACGATCTCCACACCCTCAATTGTCCTCGCCCCATCCGCTATGGCCTCGGCCATAGTCTTCGTCCTTCCCAGGCCGCTGCCGTATACTATTACCATCTTAGGCATTTAACATCCCCAGGAGGGGGTCTGCCCTGCCGCTTATAACTAATTTATGGTTTTTGGGATGAGTTGTATCTCTGCAGGCAGCAAAGTCCCAAGAGCGTGTGCGGAAAAAACAAAGAGCCGACGCCGCGAGAGGCTGTATTTCGGGCCAGAGGCGCATCCCATGCTCAACGTTTTGAAATAGATTGGGATTCTGATAATAATAGGGGATATGAATGAGAAATAGCGCAGGTTTCGTGGGATTTGATGGAACTGAAAGCAAGAGGGCAATAATGGCCATACATTCTGTCAAGGATAAAGAAAAGATCTCCGGCGATCTGAATGTGCTGCTCCGCAGCCCTCATGCCCGGGCCAAGAGCATGCTCGCCAAACAGCAACGGATGTGCGGCGCTCGGGCCTTCTTGAGCGATGAGAAAGACAGGGTGAAGTGGGAGAGGGCTGGAGCGGTGATCGAAGGCGGACTGCGGGAATTCTTTGAGCAATCCGATTTGGTGGTGATAGGAACTCCTGCAGGGTTTGAAACCCCTTACGTGGAAGCATGCATAGCCCATGGTTGCGAAGCCGTCCTCATGGGAGGAGCCCATCGTCCCAGGATCCGGGAGGAGCTGGCGAAAAAGGGGATCGAAATCCCTGAGAAGATGCTGGAGGATCTGGGCAGGGAGTTTTTCTTCGGCCTGGCCAACTACGAGAAGTTCCTGCAAGCCGGAGCTAGGCTCGTCCAGTGCACCAGCTGCAACACCACAGGAATAAGCCGGGCAGCTCTGGCGGTCAGGCCCCTGGGGCTGCAGGCGGTCATTGGCAACCTGGATCGCAGGCAGGGCGACCCCCATAACATCGTAAGAGCTTCTCCCGGAGCAGTGCAGTTTGGCCAAGGCGTTGGCCATCAGGGGGCGGATGCCAGCACTATATTCAGCCAGGTGAGATTCTCCATAAGGGCCAGCAAGATACCAACCACCTTGCCTCATGTCCATCATTTGAACTTCATCTTTCGTGGCGAGGTAGCGCCGGAGGAGGTGGTAGATAGTCTGAGCCGCACCAATCGGGTGGTGGTAATACCCTACCAGGATGAGGGAAAAGTGCACGATTGGACCAGCAAGATACTGGAGGCCTTTATATCCGGCTTCGAGAGGCCCTTCTCTCCAGAGATCTATGAGCTATTGGTCTCCGATGCCCTGATACCTTTCCCCCTGGGAGACTATACTATAATGCAGGCAGTTTTGATGGTGGAGCAGATGTCGCTGCCTGTCCCCAACTACGTTGAAGCCTATCTGTTATTCTGCGGATTCCCGGCCGAGCAGGTCCACAATGTAGTGGACAAGCATCTGGGATGCGTCCACGGAGTATGGCCGGATAAGCTGTCGGCATGAGCAGAATCAGCAAGGCGTTGGTGCAATTCATGAGCAAGATAACAGCCTACAGTGCAGCCAGCCTGATCCCTGCGTCCGGCGTCGATCCGGCCAGGTGGAACAAAGCTCGTTGCAGGCTCGGCAGTTAGCTCCACAGCCAAGAGCTCTGGAAGCCCGGGGAATAAGAGTCGTCCAGATAGATGACGGGATCCAGGCTTTGGAGGCACTGAAAAGGATTATTTCCAGGGGTGCCGCTGTTATGAACGGCTCGCTACCGTTGTGAAGATAGGTTACGATGACTTCCTACAGAGAAAACCAGCACGGCTGGGTGGATCTCCATACGGCCATCCTGGCTGATGACGATGCCAAGAAAAGAGCCGGGCTGCGCCGCAATTCGTTATTTGCCGACTATTTCATCTCCGGTTGCAGCGCCATATCTGTAGTCCGGAGAGATCGTGGCCTGCGACGCCAGCGGAAGCAGGGTTGGAGCATGGCATTTTTCTTCCAGGAACCCTGGTTCTGGTCAGTGGCGCGAGCAAGATAGTCCCAACCCTTGAAGCGGCATTGAGCCGGGTGATAGATTTTGCCTTTCCACTGGAGGATTACAGGGCCAGGAAGGCATATGGAAGACCAAGCCAGATAACCGAGTGGGTGATCCTGGCAGGGGAGCCGGTGGCTGGAAGGACTACATTGATATTGATAGCCGAAGTTCTGGGCTATTAATGGAAGGGCGGCAGCGCGAACAGCGGTGGGCAAGAAGCGGGATGGTTGAAAGGTTTGATCACCATGGCCGGAATCCATCCCTGGTCTTCATCCTGGCGGAGAGTTGAACCGGCTGACAATAATCAAAAAACCGATCAGCAGCAACGGCAATAATTTGCAGGGACCAGGGCTTACCAACCAGCAAATAGGCGCCGAGATTATGGCCGGCCTTATGCGAGGGCCGACTGTAGAAAAAGCCTTGGCCGCGATGGAAGAGAAGGCCTCGATAAGAGGCAGCAGGCCCGGAGATCAGCATATGAGGGGCCCTCTAGCTTTCAATAATCAATATCCAGTGCAGATAAGGCGTCCCCTTGGGGGTCCGGATATTTTGCCTCTTTGGCCTTAACCAGAGAATAGAGCGTCTCATTTACCTTTACTGCAATCCTGTGCCTATGGCCCAGGCCGATCACATAGCCGTTTATGGAATCGATCTCCGTCCTCTTTCCTCTCTGGATATCCTGAAGCATGCTGGAGGTGTTCTGGGATGTTTTTTCGGCTATTGATCGAACCATCTCCAGAACTCTTTCCTTGTCGAAGTCCATCCCCTCCTGCCTTGCCACGCCCACGCACTCCTCCACGATAAATTCAACTGTTCTCTCAAATGCTTCTGAGAGAACGATGCCATTCTTCTCTCCAGTCAGCGCCGTCAATGGGTTGATCACCGCATTGGCAAAGAGCTTAGCCCACTGATGCCTCTTGAAATCGCGCAGGAATTCTATCTCGAAACCTTTTTCGGCCAGCTGCTCCCTCATGAACTGCTTTAACTCAAGGGCAATTCCCTCTTCGATGAGGGTATCTCCCACCCCCTTCAGCTCAATCAAGCCATCCTCTGGAAAGATCACCCCTATCGAGGTTATTCCCTCGAAGACCTGGTGAGGTGGCAGGGCGAAGTTTTCCTTGTTCCCCATGCCGTTCATCAGAAGAATAAAGCTGACATCTTTCAGCCCGTCATTAAGGAGGCCGGAGTTCTGCAGATCGTTCTGCAGGCTAGATAGGGAGAGGGTTTTAACACACACTACCGCTATGCTGGGATGAAAATCAGAGCTCGCCAGCTGGTCAAGTCGAGAGTAGCAGTGCTTGAACCTGATGCATTTTATTTCTTTGAATAAACTTATTCTCAGGCCCGATTTCTTTATCTGCAAAATATGGCTTTCTCTCCCCAGGAGGGCCACGTTCTCCACAGGGTCACCTTTCTCAAGCTCCGAGAGCAGGTAGCCAAAGAAGGAACCGATGGCGCCAGCCCCGCAGATTAGAACATCCACCATGAGGTCCCCCGATATAATTTAAAAGGAGTTAGGTGCGTTGAACCATTTGAATCTACCCTTGGGATAGCGCTTCTAACTCTAGTGGGGAGATGTCAATATTAGTTCATGAAACCGATTTGATTACGTTTTTTTTAGAACCTTAACTCCGCTAAATGGGGGAATATATAGTCTGGGACGTAGTCGACAGCTATTGATTTCTGATAATACCTATCCCCCAGTGTAACGAATATAGACGAATAAGCTTTCGATAGCGTACGGCTTGATCCCAAGAAGCCTATTCCCTGATCTGCGGAGTTAAGGTTAAAAGATGGCAGAAGACAAGGACTATAGTCAAGAGAATGCGCAGCGATCTAAGTCTATGCATATCGATCTTGGCGAAGGACTATGCGTGCTATCCCCTCCCATCTAAATAAAAATCTACGGACATGTAGAATCCAAAAATCTAGTATGGCCATATAAAATAAACAAAAAATAGCAAACTATGGGTATTTCGAGTATATTATGCCTCTAGCCGAGCATGATTCCCCAAAGCGCCAGTATAATGAAGATTATTGCCAGAAGCCCTATCCAATATCCGAACACGCCAGGGATCGTCATCTGTGTATCTCCTTTCTTTTTGGTATTTTTACCTTTTTCCCTTAAGGTATTTATTCCTTTTGACATAATTATTTTATAATATTTATATTTAATTAATTTTATCCAGAGACGCTCAGGAGAATGCATGGATGCTATGATCCTGCAATAAGAAGGCTAAACGGCAAAAGAGCTACTAGCAGCTTTTTTAGTCGATTGGCTGAAGGATAAACATGATTTCTGTGCGGCGGTCATTTGGGGGAGAAGGTAACTCAAATCGGCCTTTGCTGCAAGTTTTCTTGGATTTCAAAAACGACAATTATTGGTCCTCCGAGGGTGCAGATGCAAGAAGGAGAGCTCTACGCCTTTCTGGTTTACAGAATGCGGGGTACGGGATTCGAACCCGCGAACTCCTGCGAGACAGGATCTTAAGTCCTGCGCCTTTGGCCAGCTTGGCAAACCCCGCTGCAATAAATGGCAATCAAGCCGATTTGGCCTGCGGGATAAATACTTTTTTGAAAGAAAAAAGTTGAGGGCTCTTCCCCGGCGCTCTCACTTGGCCGGAGATTCTGCCGGCACCACATGGATGCTGCCAAGCAAGCCCTCGGTCACGTCTTGCGGGTAGTATGAGGTTATGTCTACACTAGTCTTGCCCGCGGAGACTGGGACGAGCTCCCAATCGATGCTGTCCAGCCAGTACACGGCGCGATAAAGCGTAAGATCGGAAGGATAGGCGGTGTTCTGCGGAATGGGCGGGCCAGAGATAAGAATGCCTTTCTTGCCATCATCGATGGTAATTTCCTCCATTCTAGTGACGTTAAAGCCAAATAGGGCAAACTTCATGGCAATTAGGTTCCCATTCATTGTAAGAGTCGAATCGGTGAGGTTTTTATAATTTGTTATAGTTACTTGTGCTAGTGTTTCATTATTTGTGAATATCAGCATGCTGTAGCTTGTGGCAAGTGGATTCTCAACAGTCCGATTCTGCACCTGATACTTCATGTCGGTCTTCATATCAAACGATACGTTGTAGGGCCCGAGCTGCTGCGTCTCCACTGCAGCCAGGGCGGAACAGGAGAGCATCAACAACAATGCTGTTGACAATATCAATCTCACTTAATTTTCACCCCAGATCGCCGTTGGAGCTGCTCCTAGAAAAGTCTTGCCTTGATATGGGCTTCGTATTTGCTCCCTGGAGAGCAGGATACAAATAATTTCCTTCAAAGAGATCCTCAGGATGGAGCGCGGAGTATACACCCTGGTGCTCAGGCTGGATGATGACCTGGAGGCCTGCGTTGGCTGCCTGGGAAGGGTATCCTTCCGCCAGGGCTACTACTCCTACACCGGCTCGGCTCTGGGAAAGGGCGGCCTTAAAAGGGTGCAACGCCACCTCCTGATCATGCAGGGAAAAAAGGCCACCCGGAGATGGCATATAGACTGGCTGCTTCCCCTCACCTGCCTTGAGGAGGCCATCCTCACCTTTACCACTGAGAGGCTGGAGTGCCGGATCGCCGGCCGAATAGGGGCCCGGCTGGAGCCCGTCCCGGGCTTCGGAAGCACAGACTGCCGCTGTGCCAGCCATCTGCATTTCTCCTTCAATCGCGAGGAGATGCTGGACGCAGTTCGAGATGCCCACAGGGCATATGGAGAATTAAATTATTCAGCGGTCCTATAATTATTTGATTTAATTTTATAAAATTATCTCTTCCCCCTCCCTTCGGCCAGGTTTGATGTGCTCAAGCGTGGTATGGCATGCATTAGAAGGGCAGTCCATACAGGTTCGTTTCCGCCTTTCTAGGATCTGGCTTTCCTCGGGATCTCAAGCTGTGATTATTACGACTATGCTTCTTCATGAATCGTCCCGATGCCTTTAGCTCCCGCTCAAGGCCGCGGGCGGCCCCCCTAACCCCGCGGCCGCGGGGAATACTTCCCATGTGAGCGCGCCGAAGACAGTTGATAGATCTATTTGCTCTTCAGCTCCAGTTGCCAAAAAGAGTGGGTGCGGAGGGAAGCGGAATAATCGATAGAGAGTTACCGTGGAGCTAATGCATACCTTCATCATTTCCAATCTGAATCCAGGCAATATAATCCATTGGCGGGGGTGGCGGCTCTTTTCAAGATCGCAAAGAGCCACCTTGAATAGCTCCCGCAGAGGGGATTATCGGCCTTTCATCGCAGCCGGTCTTCCCGCTCGCAGCCATCCGCAGCTGCCAGCCGGGGGAGCGTCTGCAGGAGGCCAAGGCCCGGGCGCATGGGCTCCCGCGATTTCGAGCAGCTCAGGATTCTATAGCCTCCGCAGGCATACAGTCCCCGATGGGGCCTGCTGGCCGTCCACTGGAGCACACGTGCCAGCGAGCCATTGCTCCCCCACAGCTGTATCAAGTCTAAGGATGCCGATTGAGATTTGAGATTGCACAGGGCATCCCAAGCTAGTCGCACTACCCTGGGTAGATGCGGACCTTGTTCTCTCGCGAGCTGGCCTGGCCATCGCCGGAGTCCCTTTCGTGGGATTCCATTCCTGATGGCTGCTGAGCTGAGCTGTCGCCAACTGCCAGATCAGGGGTCCGGCTTGAGGCATCACTGCGTTCTGTCAGCGTGGTGTATATTGTAACATGATTATTGTAGTTATCAGGATCGACCTCCGCTCCGAACACATAAGCCGAGTTGGCGATCTTCTGTCCCGGTGGCACTTTCGCTGGGGTTTGTACAGTGATAACAAGCTTCGCGCTGCTATATTTGGCCATATCGCCCACGCTCCAGATTCCCGCGGCGTACTCACCCTGGCTGGCCTTTGAAGATACATTTACCAGCTCTGGCGGCAGGTAGTCCTGGACTTTTACATCAGTGGCACTATCGGGCCCTCTATTGGTCACAGTGAGCAGATAGTTCATCAGCCCATTGACAGGTGCCGGATCTGATGAAGAGCTCATTGTTATGGCCAGATCGGATTTGGCCAATGCATTGGGTGACAAGACGACGATTAGGACGGACTTAGATACTGCTACATTGGCCTTATTATCTTTAGCTTTGACCGCCAAGTTGTACACACCAGGCTCGGCATCGGTCCAGACAAAGGAATAAGGCGTCTTATTCACAATTTGCCCAATCTTCCTGGAGTTCGCAAAGAACTCCACGACCTCCACAGGATTGCTGTCGGTGATATATGCGTCAATGGTTATGTTTTTGGGAGTCGTGAATATCTGACCAGCATAGGGGCTCGTGATCTCCACTTTGGGTTCCGGCGGATTGACTATTATAACGACAGGAGAAGATGAGCAGGTTTTGCCCTCCCTGTCCGTGGCGTTGGCCATCAAGGTGTGAGTGCCTGCAAAGAACTGCTTGTTGAATGTGAGATTACAGTGGCTTCCGCTTGCTGGGCAGGATGAAGAACCGATCTCTTTCAGACCATCGAATAATCTCACCGGCTGGCCCGCCATATCCCCGGAGACAGTTACGTGGACAGGTATTCTCGCGGTTGTATTCCCAGGATAAATAGTAAATATTTCTCCGTTTAGGGGGCGGCGGATTCTCACAGAAGGCGGATGATATAATCCAAGTATGCCGATGTCTATGGAAATGGTCTCTTCTCCGCCAAGGCCGTCGCTAACCCCGATAATGATTGAGTCATTGCCGGTGTAACCCTGCTCGGGCACATAGATCAAATTCGGCGCTCTCCCGGTCAGATTTCCATGCTTGGGTGGGCTGATGATCTCATAGCTCAACAGACGGTTATCAATATCCGTTGGTGCCAGCCTGATGATCGCAGCAGTGTCGTTGCCGGTTACAATATCTTGTACCTCTTCAGATGCTGATTGATCCTTGAAATCAAAAGCTATGCCCACTGTGTTGAGCGCATTTATGTCGTAGGCGAGATTACTGCTAAGGCTCGACGCCAACATTGATGCACCCACATCCTCTATCGGCAAATTCCACCCTTCGTCACAGGTTTGATCCCCCTCACCACACGGCTCCGCACTCGATGCAATGGCCAAGAAGATCACAAAGATAAATGCCATCATGAGCACGCCCCCTGGGATCTTGCGCTCCATCCCCGTCTTCATAACTAATCCCTCATTTTCTGCTTATTGATAGGGTATCTGGGCATGCAGATATATATAACTTACGTGGAAATTTTTTCCACTAGAAGAGGGGCGTGGAGCCCTCCGAGTAGACAATGAATTAAGCAACATCAAATCACAGAAGGAAATACAATAAGAAGACGAGGAGAAGAAGACGAGGCGGCGCCAGGACCGAGAAATTAGATATATCAGTATAAATATTAAAAAAATCGTTTATTTCATTTTATATAATATAATGCGCTCACCATTCCGAAGGCCGCAAGGCCCATCATGCTCAAAGGCAGTGTATATCCTCTGACCATCTCCCTCATGCTCGCTCCTGTGGACTCCTTGATCAGCCAGAAGTAGGGATCGGAGACGTAAGAGAGCATGAAGGCGCCCGCGCTTATGATCAGCGCCATGGTCAGGCCGTCGAGGGGATAGCCCTGCAAGATTTGAGATGCTACGATGGCCGTCACCACCCGCGAGCCCTGGGCCAGCTGGAGGACGGAGGAGACCAGAAAAGGCAATAGAAGAATCGGCAGGCCCTGGCCCAGCTCGAAGACCTCCCTCCCCAGTCCACTCTGGGCCAGGATATAGCCGAAGGCACCTGCTCCGCATAGGTCCAGGAGGATCACTCCCGCTCTGCGAGAGGCGATGCGGATCATCTCCTGCATCTTGTCCTTTGCCAATAGCAGGCAAAGAAGCGCTCCCAGGAGAAGGGCAAAGCTGGGATTGCCCAACAGCTTATCTCCTCGCAGGCCGCCCAGCAAGATGAGGACCAGTGGAAGCAGCAGAGGCAGCCAGGCCGTAGACCAGGAGACGGCAGGAGCGGAGATCTGGGAAGGTTGAGACTCCCCGGTTGGCTGGCGGAGCATATAGAGGTAAGCCAAGGCGAAGAGCAATAGAGATATGGAAACTGCCCCAGGCAGGAGATCAAAAGGCTGAAATTGGAGGGAGTCGGCGAGAGACACCATGACCGGGGAGGGATAGACGAGGTTGAAGGAGATCACAGAGCAGGCAGCTGTCATGAAGAGCACTCTCTCGCCCGTCCCTTCCGTCTGCCTTGCGAGGCCGCTTACCACCGGCTCCAGAATCATGAAGGCTGTTATGCTGCACATCACAGGAAGGGAGACGATGTAGCCGGCCAGGCCGGAGACCAAGAGGCTTCTTCTTGTGATTTTGAGGAGGTCCCAGACTATCCTGTGTAGCGCTCCCGTCTGGCGGAGGTATTCCGCGATCAGGGCTCCTGCGAAGACTACTATCGCCAGGGCGGAGAAGATCCTTCCCAAGCCCGTGGCTGCAAAGGTTATCGCTTCTGAGCCCAGGCCAACCAGAAGGCCGTAGAGAAGCGCAGAGACCACCAGGCTCAGGAAAGGACCTAGCCGGGGGATAAGGAGGCTTGCCAGGATTATGGTCAGCAGGAAGCTTAGAAGGAAGTCCATGGCAGCATATCTGCGGCGGACCATAAAAACTATTATTATGGTTCATCCCGGCTTTTTTGTCTCAACCATCAAATTTGATCGAAATCCATTTATACCAAGAAAAATAAAAAAAATATTTCGAAAGGGTGAATTAATCCCGTGATGAATTAGTTCGCCGCTGAAGGGATCGTGGAAGGGGACTAGAAAGGGAGTAGAATGAGAAGGGGTAGATTCAATCGGGGACTACCTCGCGTTAGAGGTAGCCCATTGAGAAGTCCAATTCTCCTGAGCTTCGCTCTATTCTCCCTCCTGTCCGCATGCCTATTTTTATATCTGTACCCCTCTACTCCTTCCGCCAATCCCATCTCCACTCCCCTTCCACTCCCCTCCGCGCCCGTGTCTTTGGAGACTCCCCAAATGACCAAATCGGAGAAAATGCTTAATGTAACCTCTTTCGATCCCGGCCTTTCGGCTACCGTGAACCCCCAGTCTGAGGTGACTCAAATTCAGCTGGAGAACACGGGTAAGGTTCCTCTATCGCGAATCAAGGTCTCGGCCGACGGAAGGACTCTGGGCATCCTCTCCCAGCTCTCTACTGGAGAGAAAAAGATTCTAGCCGCTGGCGGTCCTGTTGAAGATGTGTCTGTCACCGCAATTGATCCGAGCGGCAGAGAGGTGCGAGGTGAGGTTTTGCATCTGGCGCCGCGAGGATTTATTCCCCTCCCCTCAGGCGGAGGAGCACCTGCTCAGGAGCTCCTCACCACTATGTCGGCCTCGGCGCCGGCAACTCCAGCCGACGAGACGGGTAATGCTTCGGTCTCCGGAGAGGCTCCAATCTCCCTGGTGATCACCACCAACAAGTCTGAGGGACGGGAGGGAGATATGGTGGAATATAGATGCACTGCCATAAATTGCGGCGAAGCCGCGCTCTCCTCTGTCAAGATATATTGCGGCGAGAGGATGGCTTCTACCACCTTCCTCACCACCGGCCAGGAGCTCCATCTGGACGGCTCCCTGGAGATTCACGACGATCTCCGGCTCAGGGCCGGAGCGGAGGGCAGAGATGCCAAAGGAAGGCTGTGGACCAATAATACAACGCTACAAATCTGGAAGATATATCCCCAGCTAGCCCTGGAGGCGTCAGCTCCAGAGCAGGTTCATCGAGGTGAGGTGGTGACATTGAAGGTTCGCTTGCAGAACCTGGGACAAGAGAACCTGACCAACCTGACGGTCTCCGATAGCTTCGGCCAGATCTCCTGGATAGACCTCCTACTTCCGGGCGAGGCAAAGACCCTGGAGGCTACACATAAGGTAGAGGGAGCTCTCTCGGAAAAAGTCAAGGCAGTGGGCTGGGATTCATCAGGGCACGAGGTCTATGCCTGCCAGGACCTGGAGATCAGGATCTTGAAGGCTGGCCTGGAGATCAAGAGCCAGCCATCACAGCTAATGGCATATCCCCTCCAACCGGCAGAGGTTGCCTGGGTCTTGAACAATACGGGAGAGGAGACTCTGACCAACATTACCTTGAGCGGATCAGAGGGGAAGTGCACGCTTCGAGAGCTCTCCCCGGGGAGGTCGGTGAGGATGGCAGGCATCTACTCCGTCGATAAGACCGGCTGGGTCAACGTCACTGCTAGAGGGAGCGATGAGGGAGGCTATCCCGTGCTAGCCGAGAGCGGAGTCTTCCTGAAGGTCCTGCAGCCGGCCATAGCCCTCAAGGTCAATCCCGCCGAGGTGGAGATATGCCCGGGAGAGAGGGCGGAGTTCAGCCTTCTCGTGACCAACGCGGGAGATGATTTCATCAGCGATGTAGTGCTTGGCCGGGGAGGCGAGATTCTGGCCACCCTTGAGGGTCTGGCGCCTGGAGAGTTCCAGGTGATAGAGGTTGTCCTGGCCGTCTCCCAGAGCTCTACCTTAGAGTTCCAGGTGCAGGGGAGGGACAGCAATGGTAAGGCCTGGACGGCTGCTGCCCAGGCGCAGGCCAAAATTGTGACATCTGCCCTAAAGATCTCCGCCAGAGCCTCTCCCTTCATCGTCAATCCCGGCCAGAGCTCCAAGATCACCTGCAAGGTGATGAACACAGGCAGCATTCCCCTCTACAACATCTTTGTCATCAGCAAGACTTTTGGTCCTCTGGCAACCATCGATTACCTGCCTCCAAAGGGGCGGCAAGAAGTGGTAGCGGAGGCGTCCGTCTCCGCGGAGGTCCAGGATTCCATCTCTGCTGAGGGCTTTACCCAGGAAAAGGAGTCGGTGCGGGGAACGACTCAGCTCCGAATAGCAGTTCATAACCTGCGAGGGGCCAAGGGGCGGGACAGTGGCGGCGCCCTCCAGGCAGATGAGACAAAGCCAAAAATAGCAGCCTCGGAGGTCAAGATCCGCTCCGGAAACCTGTTGGTTCCCATGGCGCTTCCATCCGGAAACCAGACGGCTGCGCAGGCCACACGGCAGGTCGCCATGGAGGTAGACCGCTCGACTAAGAACTCGAGCCAGCTGGCTCTCGACAACCTATCCGATTTCCTGCGCCGCCTGCAGAAGGTCCTGGAGCTGCTGGGCTATAAGGCGGAGGCGTCTGCTTTTAAGGAAGAGCCGGCATCGAGCTCCGAGGACAGTTTGCAGGAGCAAAACTATGAGCTCAGCATAGAGGGCGTGAGGGGCTCAGAGCATGGAGCCATAAGGGTGCTGGACGTAAGTGCTTCGCCACCTCAACCCCCGGCATCATCTCCGGTGAAGATAACAACGCATGTCAAGAGCAGAGGCCTGAAGGCGGCCGGAGTCAAGTGGGGACTGTCGGAGACGCCCCTCACCAAGCAGGATATGTCGGAAGTAGCCCGGGTTAAGGAGACCTCAATGTCGCTTGAGTCCGGGACGGAAAAAGACGGATACTGGAGCTGCACCATCCCCGGGCAACCGGCTGGAATCTACCTCGTCCTCTCAGTCTCCCTCAACGATGGGCTCACTGCGATAGAGGATGGGCCGTACCTGCTCCACTGGAGCTCAGTCAACTCCCAGGCCAAAGACAATTTCCAGCGCGACATCATCTCCCAAGGGAAAGGGATGCTTTTCATTGAGTCCAGCTCCGTCAGCGGAAAAGGGGGTATCTCCATAAAAGATTCCTTCCGGGGACCGACTATGAAATTTGAAGAGAAGATGTGGGGCAATGGCTCGATAAACCTGGAGTCCATGCGCTGCATTGACAGAAAGATCTCTTCCGACAAGTTTACCCAGCAGAAGGATCTGGTCTTTACAGGAGGACGGCTAGAGGGCCGACAGAGCATTGAGTCCCCCACCTTCTACGGAGGCATAGGTGCCAGCGTTTCAGAGAGGTTCAACCTCACTCACGTTGATAGAAGCGAGTCCAGCAGCGTTGAAAACATTAACTACAGCAATAAAACCCTGGCCTACAAGGCTGAGCAGGCCTTCGAGGGCAGCTGGAACATCAAGACTCAATATGCCAAATTTTATAAGAAAATTAAGGCCGACCAGCAGTACACCGGCTCCTTCCAGACGCAGAAGAACATCAAGTTCGAGGATACGGGAAGGGATTGAAAAGAAGAAAAGGGATATGCCCCATATTAAATACTATTAAATTAAAAAATAGTAATAAAATTAGCTTCTAATCCGCTTCTGTTGCAGATGCCGTAAAAATGTGAAAATTAATATAAAAAATAATAATTTTTATGAGCTGTAGGAGGGGGGGGCTGGGAGTCTCAGGCTACCAGCTGGCCAGCTCCGTAGAGGTCCTCGGCCACCTGGGAGAGGGCATCTCCTTTTACCTCCGCCCCGTAATCGGGCAGGATGGCGATGCTTTTGCCGCCGTATCTCTGCTTCAAATCCTGGATATAGGCGTCTTGAGAGGCTATCTTGCGGGAACAGAAGTCGCAGCTGCACTCCTTGATGACGTGATTTATGACGATCGAGCTGACACAAACGCCATGAGATTCCACTGTTTCGATCAGGCGCTGGCTTTCCATCACTGCTGCCTTCTCAGGTATGGTGACCACAGTGATCCTGGCCGTCTGAGGGTCCAGGAGGGCATTTCTCATGGTCTCGGCCTTGATCCTCATGGACCTCACCTCCTTCAGTATGGAGTCGCCGAACCCGGCTTCCAGTAGGTTCAAAACGCCCAGCCACTTATTCCTCATGCCCAGCACGCGAGTTACAAAGCCGGTGGTGATGGAGGGCAGCTGCAGCAGAGGAAGAACCATGGCCGTGGGTGCCGAGTCTATCACTACTATATCGTACTTCTTCTCCACGTAGATGTCATTCAGCTTGTCCATAAAGATCAGCTCGTTTACCCCGGGCATACTCCCGAAATCCTCGGGCTTCACCTCCACCTCGAAGAGGCCGAAGAGGGCGGTGAAGATATTTTTGTAACGCCGGAAGAAGCCCTGGGACTCTACAGTGAGGTCTGGCTCGAAGGCGTAGAGATGCTCACTGATCCTCTTTGGCTGGCCTCCAATGTCCAGATCGAAGATATCGGAGAGAGAATGAGCGGGATCCATGGAGAAGGCCAGGGTCTCCAGTCCCTGGCGCGCAGTCCAGATGCCAGTGGCGGCGGAGCAGACGCTCTTCCCCACGCCTCCCTTGCCCGCCATATAGATGAGTTTCATGAGGGGGATAGATAACGGAAGGGAATTTACTGTTTGCGGCCGTATTCCTGGCTTTGGAGGCCTCGCAAGTGGAGGGGTTTTCTCGGAATTGCTCCTCCCGGATTTCATTTATCTTGTGCCGCTTCCAGTTGAGTTTGCTCCATTTACTTTGTATTTTATCGAATACTTCGCAGCTCGCTGCGGGGTGCGCCGGCGCAATTTGACTGGATTCACATCGGCGATTGTAAAGCCCTTTTGGCAAAATCGGGGTGGCTCTCTCTGCCACTCGCTGCCAGTGCGGGAAAAAGTTGGTTTCAGCCCGTGCGTTCTTGTGGTTCAAGGGCTAATAGCAGTACAGCGGTGGCTCCCTGCAGAGATCGCCGGCATTCGACGGGCAAACGCCTATGCAAATGCCTATGATCAATAGCTCTCTTGTAACTGGATAGCTCATATGGGGTGCAAATATAATATTAGGTCTGCCTTTTTCTGCCAAATCGACTCATCCGGCCCGCCCGGGCGGCAGCTCCTCCCTGGAACTGAGATCCTTCAATAACATTTATGCCATCTCCCTGTATGGCATCTATTTTCCGCGGTGGCCCAGCTTTACAGCCTTTGCGATAGCGGCTTCGGCTTCAGGATACTTATACAGATCTTTGAGAGCCGCGCCCTTGAGGGCCCAGGCTTCTGCATTCTTGTCGTTTAGCTCAAGGGCCCTTTCATAGCATCTGCGGGACTCGAGAGCCTTGCCCAGGAGATGAAGCGCTTTGCCCTTATTCATCCAGGCATCTTCAAATTTTGTATCCTGTCTAATGGCTTTATCATAATACTGGATGGCCGCTTCATATTCCCCCTCAGCCACAAGAGCCTTGCCCTGGCAATTCCATGCCCTGGGAGCATTCTTTAGATTGAATCCCAGACCCAGGTCGCAGATCTCCGCGGCCTGCTTGTATTCGCCAAGATTAATCAATGCCTCAACTTTGTCGTCCCAGGCAACGGCATTCTTGGCACTTAGCTCTATGAGCTTGTCGCAGCATTGTATCCTGCCATTCCAGCCGTCTTCATTCTTGGGATCGCAGCCGAGGGCTTTTTCGAAAGCTCTGATAGCATCATTATATCTATGTTGAAAATACAATGCCCTGCCTTTGTATATCCATGAATCTACATCGGTCGGGTCCTTCTGGAGGACTCGATTGAAGCATTTGATGGCATCTTCATGCTTGCCGCTGGCAAAAAGATACTTTCCCTGCCTCTTCGCATCATCGCTTTTCCCCATATTTTATCCGAGGGAGTAGATTCCTGCTCCCAATATATCCCTTTTTATCCCCTTTTCTGCCCTGGGATATTCTTGAACTGGATTTCCTGCTTTGGGAATTATTCATATACCACCGGCACCAACTCCATGGATCTTGATCCCGGAGGAAATGGACCTGACAGAGCCCTTACATGGCAAGTTTCCCGGCTTGCCGGAGAGAATATCCCGCCTGGGAGAGCTGGCCTGCAACCTGTGGTGGAGCTGGCACCCCGATGCCAAGTCCCTATTCCAGATCCTGGGCGGAAATGGCTCGGAGTTCAAGGCCCAGAACCCTGCAAAGCTGCTGCAAGACCTGGACAGGCCTGTCTTGGAAGCGGCTGCAAAGGATTCGCGGTTTCTGAGGCGCTATGACGCTGTCATGGCCAGGTTCGACGCAGAGATGGACCCTTACGGGAGCTGGTTCCACTCCAAGATCGCCGATCCGGGCAAAAATCCCATAGCTTATTTCTCTGCCGAATTTGGGCTGCACCATTCCTTGCCATTCTACGCTGGCGGCCTGGGATTTCTGGCGGGAGACTTTCTCAAGGAATGCAGCGACCTCGGCGTTCCGGCGGTAGGAGTGAGCTTCATGTATCCCGAGGGCTACCTGCACCAGAAGATATCCCCTGACGGCTGGCAGATGAACGAGAGCGAAATCCTGGATCGGCGGCAGGCCCCCATCAGCCGCGTCCTGGACAAAGAGGGGCGGCCCTTGGTCCTGAAAGTCCCTCTGACTGAGCTTAACATTTACTTCGAGGTGTGGAAGGCTCAGATAGGTAGGGTCCCCCTCTATCTCATCGACACGGATACTGAGGGGAACGATCCCTGGAACCGCGAGATGTCGGCGCGCCTCTACATTGGGGATCCTGAGCAGCGGCTGGTCCAGGAGATCACTCTGGGGATCGGCGGATCTCAGATCCTGCAAGCTTTAGGCATCAAGCAATCCCTTCTCCACCTGAATGAAGGCCATTCATCCTTTGCCATACTGGAGCGAATTAGAGAGAAGGTGGAGAAAGGCATGAGCTATGGGGATGCCGCAGAAATGGTTCGGGCTACCACCATCTTTACCACTCACACTCCTGTGCCCGCGGGCCATGACGTTTTTCCCTTCTCTTTGATGGAGAAGTACTTCAGCTCATACATCTCCCTTCTGGAGGTAGACAGGGAGGATTTCTTCCGGTTGGGCATTGATCCTCGCGATCCCATGAAAGGCTTCAATATGACCGCCTTTGCCCTCCGGATGTCGGCCTACCGCAACGCAGTGAGCAATAAACACGGAGCAGTGACCAGGGGTTTGTGGCGCCACCTCTGGCCCGAGCTGCCCGAGGATAAGCTGCCTATAGACCACATCACCAACGGTGTGCACCTTCCGACCTGGATAGACTTTCACATAGCAGAGCTGTACAACCGCTACCTGGGACCTAACTGGCTGGCAGATCACGATAACTCCTCCATCTGGGAGCTGGTGGACGATATTCCCGATCATGAGCTGTGGAGGATCCACCGGATTCTAAAGATGATCTTGATAGCGGTGATGCAGGAGAGGGCCAGGCAGAGGTGGATGGAGGGAGCGGACCTCAACATCGTCATGGCCTCCGGGATTATGTTTGATCCCAACGTCTTGACCATAGGCTTTGCACGCCGGTTCGCCGCCTACAAGAGATCGGCATTGATCTTTCAGAATCCTGAAAGGCTGAGGAAGATCCTGGTCCACAGCCGGAGGCCGGTGCAGATAGTCTTCTCGGGAAAGGCTCATCCCGCGGACAACGCCGGCAAGCAGCTGATCCAGCAGATCTTCAGCGCGGCCAAGGACCCGACCTTCGCGGGGCGTGTGGCCTTCGTGGAGGACTATGATGAGGAGCTGGCCCAGTACATGGTGCATGGGGCAGACCTATGGCTGAACAACCCGCTGCCGCCCATGGAGGCCTCAGGAACCAGCGGCATGAAGGCGGGGCTGAATGGAGTTCCCCAGCTGAGCATCCTGGACGGCTGGTGGATCGAGGGCTACAGGCCGGGAAACGGCTGGGCCTTTGATGGCAACGGAATTGAAAACGATGCCTCTGATGCCGAGGAGATCTATGATCTTCTGGAGAAGGAGATAGTGCCCCTTTACTATGATAGAGACGAGGCAGGCGTTCCTTTAGCTTGGGTAAAGGTCATGAAGGAGGCCATAAAGAGCACTGCGCCTCGCTTCAGCTCTCGCAGGATGGTCAAGGAGTATGCTCTGAAGTTCTACCGCCAGGCCCTAAAGAATGCCAACGGCATTCAGCTTTGATCCGAGAGGGCGATCAATCCCATTCTCTGGAGGGCAATTTACAGCCAGATGGTGCCTTTCCCTCATCCTTACGGCTTTCTCGGGGCGCAGATGTCTATCTCTTGAAGGTCTCGCGCCATCTCGCGGGCTTGGCCTAAGCAGTTGCTGATAAGCAGTTGCCAATAATAAGAGGCGTCGCGAAGGCTCTCCTTATAGAAGGCCTGGGGGACAGGATATATTTGCCCGGAGGCAACTTCCGGACAGCCGGGCTTCCAGGTCTTTTCGACCCCAGCGCCGACCGCCCTCCGGCAGCCGTCCTCTTTTCAGGAGGCGATAGCGTGATCGTCAAGGCCCTTTGTCTAGGCTGCTTGGGCCCATGGACATCTCTTGCATCAAAGGATTTAGCTGCCCCTTTCGACAAAATGATGCTATCGGCAGGACCTGCACGATGGCCTTGACGGTGGCATTCACGGCCAGGATTCGATTGGCTGATCAGGAGAGGGGCGAGATTACAGAGTCAAGCAGGCTTATAGCATGGCAGTCCGGCGTGAAGGAGTCTGCCATCCATTGCTCTCTTCGACCTTTTCAGCCTGAGGTCGGCCGGAGAGGGCTTAAATAAGGGCGGCATAGATCCTCCATCGATATGAAGCCAAGAATCGCGCTATTCCTGCTGCTGTTTCTGGCTACTCCTGCCATGGGCGCTCATGAGGTTGTGAACCTGGGCCCTTATCAAGTCTCCTTTGATATGAACACCACCGGGGAGTGCCAAATTACGGCTGAAGATCCTTCTTCTGGCGTCACTCCCGACGGTGTGTCCTTTTTCAGGTACAATATTTCCATAGACAGCGAGGATGGATTCGCCCTTTTGGTCCTCACCGATTACAACTATAGCATGCTATCTGGAATTAAAGCCGACAGAAGCATTGTGGAAGGACTGCTGGAGGCCACGAGCTGCCAGGATCCGAAGCTATACCAGCCTCTAATAGACGGGCATGCCGGCGTGCTGGGGAACTGCAGGTACCCCTCGGGGGGGATCATGACCGTCGCCAGCTACTCCCCGGATGCAGTGCCTTTGGAGACCGGAGAGGTGCGCTCCAAGGTGAACTGTCGGATTTTCTCCGTTTACCCCTGGGAGACGACCAGGGATATGCTCTATACCGTTCATGTCCAGGCAGCGGGATAGCCCGCGAGGCCTTTTCTTTTGATTTTTTGGCGTTGTCCCATGTCGATCTTGACGTCGGCAATAAGAGAGTGCCGGCTCGAATCCTACTC
>Ga0315289_10003894_pt1 | contig 22485 bp, 13 predicted proteins | sample YL17G11_40_MG_FD_203452 | JGI IMG/M metagenome (GOLD analysis project Ga0315289, IMG submission 203452) | Sediment microbial communities from Yellowstone Lake, YNP, Wyoming, USA - YL17G11_40 | ecosystem: Environmental > Aquatic > Freshwater > Lake > Sediment | place: USA: Wyoming | collected... | reverse complement strand
CGCCAAGACGGCGGCCACACTGACCCGGGACGGGGGCGGCCACCTGACGGCCTGGGTCAAGGGCGCTCCCGACCGCCTGATCCCGATGTGCACCCGGGCTGCTCCCTCGGGCGGCGGCACGCCCTTCGCCTTGGACGACGCTGGGCGGGCGTGCGTCCTGGCCTCCGTGTCGGCCCTGGCGGCCCAGGGCGGCCTGCGCGTGCTCGCCATCTGTGCGCGCGGCGGGGCGGTGGGCGATGGGCCCGGCGGCGGGGTGGGCGACCGTGCCGCCACCTGGCCGCCGCCCGGGTGTGGTGGTGGTGACGATGATGACGTGGCCGTGGCTGCCTGGCCCCGGTCCGCCCTGGACGCGGCGCCCGGCCTGTGCCTGCTCGGCCTGGTTGGCCTGCGCGACCCGCCCCGCCCGGGCGTGGCGGCCGCCGTGGCCGCCTGCGGCCGCGGCGGCATCACCGTCCGCATGCTGACTGGCGACGCGCCGGGCACGGCGGCCGCCATCGCGGCCGAGGTCGGCATCCTGCCGCCGGGCCAGGCGGCAGGCGCGGGCAGCCTGGGTGGCGGTGCGGTCGATGCAGCGGCCTTTGACACGGCGCCCGAAGCGAGCCTGGATGCCCTGCTCGACCTGCCCCTCGTCATCGCGCGGTGCACGCCAGACACCAAGGTGGACATGGTCCGAGCCCTGCACCGCCGCCGCCGGGTTGTGGCCATGACGGGGGATGGCGTCAACGACGCGCCCGCCCTGGCCCGGGCGGATGTGGGCGTCGCGATGGGCGCGGCTGGGTCTGATGCGGCCCGCCAGGCGGCCGACGTCGTGCTCGCGGACGACAATTTCACCTCCATCGTCTCGGGCATCAAGGAGGGGCGCCTGGTGTACGCCCGCGTCCAACTGGCCTTGCGTCACATTTTGGCCACCAACGTGGGCTTGGTCGTCCTCCTGTGCGCCGGGCTGGGCGTGAGGTGAGTGGGTGTGGGTGTGTGTGCCCGGCCCCACTGCATCTCTGCTCGCACCAACCCCTTTCTCACCTCACCTCCATTCTTTCTCGCCACAGGGACGCGGACTGGGAGTTCGTCTTCCCGCAATCGCCGCTGTCCATCCTCATCCACAACATGGTCTTCCTGACGCTCACCGTGCTGGCGATCGTCGCGTCCACCCCGCCGGGCGACCCCATGGCCGCCCCGCCCGTTAAATCCCGGTCCGCCCTGACAAAGGACGTGCTGGCAGACATCGGCGCGTACGGCGGGTCGATGGGCGCCATCTCGACCGCCACCTTTGCGGCCTGCCTGTACGGCCTGGGGCAGCTGGACCCGGTGTCCGGGAGGTCGCTGTCCCCGACCGACATGATCGGCGTCGGCTGCAACGGCCACGGCCACGGCGAGGAGCGGTCGTGCGCGGCGGTCTACCGTGCCCGGTCCGCGGTCTTCCTGCTGGTGGCGTCCATGATCGTCTTCAACTCGTACAGCGTCATGTCTCGCTACGCCTTGCTGCCCGCCCTGGAACGCAAGGGTGAGGCGGCGGCGGCGGCGGGCGAGGAGGAGGAGGAGGAGGCAGACGCCGGCCCGGACGGCGCGTCCTCCTCCCGCCTCTCCCGCTTCCTGACCCGCCACGGCCACACCGCCGCCTCCACCTTCACGCTCGTCCTCGCCCTCGTCCTCGCCTACGTGCCGGGCCTGAACTCCATCTTCCGCCAGGGCGCCCCGCTGCAGGGGCCGGAGTGGGGCGCGATCGCAGCAGGGCTGGCCCTCTACATAAGCGTCATCACCGCCTGGAAGCACGGGCTGAAGCCCCTCCTCTTCCCGCGCCCCCCGCCCGGGCGGGGCCTGCCGGCCCGGGCGTCGCGCGGGTATGGTGGTGGCGAGCATGGGAGGTCGGACAGCGAAAACGATGATTGATGTGGTGTGGGTGTGGGTGTGTTTTTGAAGTTTTTTTTTCTCTTTTTATGAGAGTGCGTGTTGTGTGCGTGCGCCGCTGCCGGCGCGCGCACATCACGGGAAGAAGGTGGTGTGTGAGAGGGAGAGAGAGCTTTGGAAGTTTCGGGGCCAAGTATAAGCGATGAAATGAAACTGCTGCGCGCCGGGACGGGCGTCGGTGGCGTCTCTCTCTTTCCCTCCTCTCTCTCACATCTTGAAGTCCCACTCACACCTCTTTTCTCGCACCGCACAAAAGATGCCATGACGAGCCCTCCATCGCCCCACCCCTCCATAATCAAGGAATCTGCGCCTGTGTGGTGAGTTTGTGGGCCTGGTCTGCCTATCGGTGATGGGAGACATCTCGCTGACGCGTCCGCTCTGTCTCTTCTCTTTTTACCCGCCCCTCCCCTCTAAACCCTCGTACCCCCCCTCTAAACCCTCGAACCCCCTCGTACCCTTCTCCGCCGCCGCCCGCGCCCATCATGCCCCACCCCACCCGGGCCAGCCCAGAGACTCGACCACACCCCCGGGTCACACGCCGAATTCACTCACCCGCCAACACAATCCCCTCTCTCCCTCATCTCAGCCCCAAACTGCCCAACGACATGCTGTACGAGATCGTCACACGCGTGCGGGACGACCCGCCCACGCTGGACGCCCTCATCGCGACGGGCGACCCAGAGCTAGGGGAGCTGGCGTGCCGAGCACGCGAGGGCAACTGGCCGCACTTCCAGGAGGCGTACCTCGTGCCATTGCTGGTGTCCCTGGGGCCGGCCGGCCGCGCGAAGCTGGATTTTCATCGGGACCATTTCGCCCGACTGTACGATATCGACAGCGAGCTGCTAACCTGGACGTATTTAGCGAGCGGCTCCCCCGTCAAACTGACCCACACGCTGGACATCGACCTGTTTCCGGCGGAGTTTGAGTGGGCGGCCGCCCGGGCGGTTGAGTTTGGGTTGGAGCCGTCGTCGCTGGCAGGGCGTGGCCTGCCAACGGTGTCCTGCTCGCCTGGGGAAACGCCCGGGTGGCGCATGGAGTGGGCGGTCCATGCTGGCCGCGTGCGGGTGTCAATCGAAGACAGGATTTTGGCGCAAGAAACCAGGCTGCGGGAGGCGCCACTGGGGACGCACAACTTTGAGCCCTGGCCGGAGTATTTTGCCGAGCTCAGGCCTGAGATCCTGCGCATGATCGCAAAAGTGCACGAGTTCCCGCGGCGGCTCACTGCGGCCACCACTGGAAACTCGCTGGCCTCGATATCAGAACTGCTTCACAGCTGGGGCCTGCCCCAACTGTCACTTGAGGCGGTTGCCTGGATTCGCGCCCGCTGCTATGAGCCGCCACAGGGGTTGGAGGGTTAGAGGATGGAGGCGAAGGGGCGAGAGAGACCGGGGCTGCGCACCGCGCATGAGAGAGTTTGTTGCGTTCTTTCTTGTGCCTTGCCTGCTACAAACTAGTCCACCAAAAGCCTCGCCACATCCGATCCGTGCGCCACGAACAGGGCGGCCACATCTTCAGCAGGCGTCGTCAGTGGAGTGGGGGGCCACGTCAAGGCGGGTGGGACGCCGGCGATGGCGGCGGCGACCGACGCGCCCACAGCAACAGGGTGGAGCGCGACCAGCGCGGCCGCGGCCGCGCACACGGCCCAGGCGGGGGATGGCACCCCCGCGGGGCCGGGCGGCACCCAGGCCGCGCCCGCCTCCAGCCAGGCGTCCGCCATCGCGGCCGGGTCCGCGCCCGCCTGGGTCAGTGCGACCAGGCCGGTGGGCGTGCGAGACGCGGCTGCAGCCGCGAGCGCGCCGGGGGTCGGGCGGCGGGTGGTTGAGAGGAGGTGGAGCGCGCCGAGGGGGTCACGCCCCACGGCGCCCGCCACGGCCGGCGGCAAAGGCGGCGCCCCGACACGATGCGGCCAGGGCGTGTTGTGCTCATCGCTGCCCACCACAGCCCGCAGGAGGGCGTCCACGCCCGCCGGGGTGGTGGCCAGGGCGGCCAGGGCGGGGCTCACCCCTGCCTCTACCAGCGCCAACAGGGCAGCGGGCGGGAGGATGGGCGTGGCGTCCGCATCCACGCAGCCGGCCAGGGCGGTCACCCCGGACCGCGCAGCGTCAGCCACTGCGTCCCGGGCCGAGCCACATAGGCGAGCCAGGGCCAGGGCGGCCGCGGCCGGGGCGGACACGCCCGCCCGCCCGGCCCTGGTCGACAGGGCGGCCGCAATGAGGGTGGTGCTGACTGGGAGGGCACCGTCGCCGCCGCCGCCCTCCGCCCGCCCACCCACCACCACTGCCCGCTCGTGCAGCCCCACCTGCTCCTTGCCAAGCGCCTCCCACAGCGCGGCTCCCACCCGGGGCGTGGCCGCCCACCGGCGGAGCCAGGCAGCGGAACAGGGAGGGGAGAAGGAGGCCAGGGCAAGCAGCGCGGGGGCGGGCGTCCCGCCGGGTGGCTCGCGCGCTGTCGCCCGGGCGACGGCTGTCACTGCCACGCCCAGGATCGGGGGCGTGAAAGTCGCCCATGCCCGGGGCAGGGTGTGTGAGAGCAGGGTGGTGACGCACGCGACGGCGGCCGCCGGACACGCGCCGCCCCCACTCTCCAGGCCGCCCACGGCTGCGACCGCCAGGGCTGGCAGCAGGGCCGGCGCTTCCGCGGCGGCGGTGGAGGCGACGGCCGCGACCAGGGCCGCCGCGGCGTCAGCAGTGCCTGTGTCGGATAGCAGGCGCGGCAAGCAGCGCACCAGCCCCGCCCAGGCGGTGGGCGACTCGCACAGGTCGGCTGGCGCGTGCGGGTCGGCCGCAAGGATGGCCAGGGAGGACGGGGCGGTGGATGGGGACGCCTTGGGATGGGGTGGAGTGGGGGTGGGGGTGGGGGTGGGGGTGGGGGTGGGGGTGGGGGGGTGAGCGTGTGTGGATACCTGCTGTGCGTAGGACCTGCTCTCTCACTCTCTCTCTGTCTGCATCGACTCTCACCAGCCCGGCGACGGCAGCCTCCACGGCCGCCCCCCAGGACGCTGCGAGGTCGAGGTCTGCAAAGTGGGAAGCTTCGTCTTCAGCGTCCTCCTCCTCCTCCTCATCCAGCACGCCATGGCTGCCGGGGGAGGACCAGATCGACGCGGCGGTCGGGGCGCCCTGTCTTCCACCACCGACCCTGGCCGGGGCGGCCGTAACCCCGGCCGCCACGGCTGAGAGGGCGAGGGCGGGGAGCGAGGATCGGGTTGTTTTCGCCATTGCAACGGCAAGCTCGGTGGTGCTTGTTGATGCTGAGGCGGGGGCGGGGGAATGGGTGGGTGAAGCGGCTTTTTCAGCCATCATGGATGTGCAAAGAGTGGGTCGCTTGGGGCCTGGTGGGTATTGGAGGCTCAAGATGCACCGGCGCGGGTGAGGGGCGGGCCCCTCTCCGCGGGCGGGAGAGTGTGGAATGAGAACAGGGAGTGCACTGAGAAGCCTTCTTGGCTCACACATTGATTGAAAAATTTTTAAGATGGGTGTTCAACATCACGCCCTAACCCCGCCCGTCCCGGCCGGGCCCGGCCTGGCGCGCAAGCTGTACACGCTTGTTGTAATTCACCAAGCAGCGGACAAGTCAAATGACCAGCCCACCCCCTCGACCTCGACCACCCGGGTCGCCGCGTCCTCGACCACCCGCCGCCGCTTGCTGCTGGGCAAAAAACTGCGCGGCTTCGGGATCGGGTTCTTCAACGGCTACGGCGGCAAGGTGGAACCAGGCGAAAGCGTCGAGGCAGCCGCGGCGCGCGAGCTCACAGAGGAAGCCGGCATCGTGGCGACCGACCTGCACAGGCGAGGGGTCCTCACCTTTACATGGTCGGACCAACCGGGCGATTTGGCGTGGGAGGTGCACGTCTTTGGGTGCACCCAATACACGGGCACACCGGTCGTTACCGACGAAATGGAGCCCGCCTGGTTTGAGGCGGACGTGTTGGACGGTGGCAACGCCGTGGCGGGGCTGCCCCACGACCGCATGTGGGCCGATGATGCGCACTGGTATCCGATCCTTCTCGACCTTGTGCGCCAGGGTGATGAGAGGCCGCACGCCTGCGCCTACTCGGAGCCCGCGGCGGATGGGACTTCGGGACCCCTCTTCACGGGGGCTTTTGAATTCCGCAACGTGACGGAGCTGGTGGGCGGGGAGGTGCGGCGGGTGGCGGAGGGGCTGCCCGCGCTGCCACGGTGAAGCGCGTCGCCCCCTTTTTGGACCCCCTTTGTTGTTTTTCGAGTTTGCCGCGCCTCACCCCTCCCGTCACGTCGCGTCCGCCCCCGCCGGCACAGCCCTAGCCCGGGCAGCCGCCTCGACCGCGGCCAGGAGCGGCAGGTCCGCCGGTGGCATGGGCTTGGAGCCCAGCCTGGTCGCGGCCACCCACTCGAGGGCCTGCCCTTCCTTGCCCGCCGGCGTGCCCGTCCACCCCTCGACCAGGAAGAGCGGCATGATCAGGTAAAAGTCAGCGTACGCGTGCGAGGCAAAGGTGATGGGCGCCATGGCGCCCACGTCTACCCTGATGCCGAGCTCCTCCTCCAGCTCCCGCGCCAGCGCGGCCTCCAGGCGCTCGCCCGGGTTGACCTTGCCCCCCGGGAACTCCCACAGGCCGGCCATGGACTTGCCCGGCGGGCGCTGGGCGAGCAGGATGCGGCCCCGGTCGTCCAGGAGGGCGGCGGCCGCGACCAGGACGGTCGGGGTTGGGGCGGAGGCGGGAGAGGCCATGGCGAGCGAGGTCGGGGAGGTCGGGGAGCGGCGGCGGCGGGGTCGAGCGGATGATGAAGGCCCGTGTTCGCGGGAGGGCAGAGCCAGAGACGCTACCAATTCGCCCGGCGCTCGCACGGGGGATGTGCCGACAGCGCGCCGGACCAGGAGGGCAGTCGGCACGGGCAGGCGGGCGCACAAGACGAGCATCAAAAAAAGGAATGGGACTGCGGTTAGTTTGCAGTTCAACCCCCGCCCTCGCCCTTTTTCGCCCCGCCTCCACTCACCACCTCCACCGCCCCATCCACGCCTGCTGCTGCGCCCTTGGCCACCAAACCTCCTAACTGCTTGCTCATGATCCTATACCCGGGCTCCCTACCTCCCGGCCCGTCCCTGGGCCCCGGGCTGGAGGGGTCGGTCCCGAAGCCGAGGCCCTCGTACAGGGCTGCTGCCCCGGCGTTGCCCGCCTGCACCGTCAGCATGACCTGGCCGAGGCCGCCCGCCCGGGCCGCCAGCTCCAGCGCGCACATCAGGAACCGGCCCATGCCCTGGCGGCGGACGGCCGGGGCCAGCTGGATCTCGTACACGTACAGCGTCCCCACCCCGCCCTCCATTTCCAGGCGGTAGTGCACAAAGGCAGCAGGGGCGGCGGCGAGGGGGAGCGGGGGTTGGGCGGAGGTGGTGGCCGCCACGACGTCCTTGGTTTCGTAAGCCAGCAGGAAGCGGGCGCCCTCATCCCGCAGCTCCCTGGCCTTGGCCGCGGGGTCCCATCCAAAGCCGGACGCGGCGTACAGGGGGGCCATGTTCTGAGCTGTCAGCTGGAAGAGGGCGGCCGCGGTCGGGGGTGGGAGGTCGGCCGGTGAGGCCGCGGACAGGAGGGTGAAGTCGATGCCGCCAGGGCGGGTGAAGGTGCGGAAGGCGGGCAGGGCGGCCAGGAGGTCGGGCGTGGACTGAGAATGGGATGGGGAGAGAGGTTGAGTGCGCGCACCGGTTGAGCGAGCGCGCTGTTGAGCGAGGACGCCAGCGAGCGGCATATGCTCTCTCTCTCCCTCCAACCCTCACCTTTTCCATCGCCTTCAACGCCTGTTGAGCCGCCAGGGCCCGGGCCAGTTCCTGTGTTTGGAGAGGAGGGTGCTTGCCTGAGCGAGAGAGGAAAAACTCAAAACACGAATGCCCATTTCTTTTTTTTCCTGCACGCGCACTCGCCCTCTCCCCTTTCATCTCACACCTCCTGCTTGCGGGCCTTCTTCTCCTTGGCCGCCGCCGCGTCGCCGCCTTTCTTAGCCATGTGAGGGTGTGAAGGAGAGGTGTGTGTGCGTTGAGATTTTAAAATTGAACGTGAGAAAGGGTGCCCGTCTTTCAGGGCGAGGTAAAAATGAAGTAAAAACCTGATGTAAGTGTGCAAGCCGCAAAGCTGAATCTGGTTGATGGTGGGCGGCTGTGGGCGGCTTGGCTGGTATGCTCACACTCGCATCGGCCCCCACGCGGCAGGGCCCGCACCCGACCGCCCTTCTGGCACGCATCCACGCCTCCAGCCCTACCTGGCTGAGTGACTATTCCAGTGGTTCATCTTGCACCGCCCAGCTCCACATGTTCGCCATCGCCCGCCCCCTCGCCTGGGCGGTAAGGCGACCCCGCCCTTCCGCCGCCAAGCGCCTCAGGAGGCAAGCCACGACCCGCCCGGGCCCGGCTGCTGCCTCCTCTCCATCCTCTCCCTCCCTCGCCCACCTGCCCGTCGAAATCCGGGCGGAAGTAAGCCGGGCGATGGAGCTCGCCGAACGGGCGTCCACCTCCTGGACCGTCACCCACAGCGACTTCCTCAGCCCACCTGCTGCCGGCGCGGCGCTGGCGGCGCTGGCCGGCCGGGCCGACGTGGCGGCCCTGCCCTGGGGCGGGTGGCCAGGCGCGGAGCGGGTGCGCCTGGTACTGGGTCAACCCGACCGGTTGGCCGCCGTGCTGGGCGGCAGCGTGGCCGCAGAGCGCGTGGTCGTCCTGCCGGATGAGGATGGCAGCAGCAGCGGCAGCAGCAGCAGCCCGTCAACCTCAACAGCAACGCGCGCCCCGCCACCCGCCCTGGCCGATCCAACCATCGGCGGCGTGGCCGCCCTCGCCCTCCGTGGCCGCTTCACGTTCGAGGCCGCGTCCCACCGTGACTTCCTGGGCGCCGTCCTCAACGGGGCCGGCCTGGACCGGCGCGTCATAGGGGACATCCTGTTGGATGGCGAGCGCGGCGCAACCCTCTTTGTCGCGCCAGGCGTGGTGGCAGCGGTCGAGACCGGCGTCACAGCCGTGCGCGGGGTGGGCGTCGTCGTGAGCCAGGTCGACCCGGCGGACATCCGGCTGCCCGACCCGCCCGCACCACCCACCCCCGTCCAATCCACAGAAGCCTCCCTGCGCCTGGACGCGGTCGCGTCGGCCGGCTTCCGCACGTCCCGCGCCAAGATGGCGTCCCTGATCCGGTCGGGCGGCGTCCGCCTCAACTGGGTGCCCACCACCAAGGGGTCGGCCGTCGTGAGCGCGGGCGACATCATTGCGTGCTCGGGGAAGGGGCGGGTGGAGGTGGTGGGCGTGGGGCTGACGGCCAAAGGGCGGTGGCGGGTGGAGATGCTGCGGTTTGTGTAGTGCACTACAGCGAAGCTGTGTCCTGTCATTCATTTGCATGGCCGCGCGCGTGCGCATGAAAAAACCGTCTAATCTCTCACTTATTGACGCCCACTCACTCTACGCGCACACCTGGTGTCGACTATCACGGCCCCTCAGCCATCAAGTCGTCATCCCCCTCTGTCAGCGGCGGTGGGTCGCCCACTCCCCCACCTCTCCCTTTTTCCTCCTCATCCAGCCCTCGCAGCACCAGCCCCACCACCCGGTCCGCGGTCGCCATGCGCGCCCGCTCCGCCTCCGTGTACCGCCGGGGCGGTGGGGGCGGGCGGGTGGGGGGCGGGGGAGGGGCGGCACCGGGCCGGCCGCCGGCCTCCTCGGCCACGGACGCAGCTTTGAGGGCGCGCTTCTCCGCGGCCGCGAGCGGGTCGAGGTCGGCCGCCATGCGCCCAAACGCGCTTTTGATTGTCCACAGGCACCGGTCCTAAAATGGGAGGAATCGAGACACAGAGCACGGTGAGACAGAGAAAAATACTGAGCGCGTCGTCCTGGTGCGTGTGGCGGCGTGTTCTCCCCCTCCTCTCTCTCCTCTCTCTCTCTCACCAGGCGGGCGGCCAGGACGGCCCCGACCGACGGCGCCTGGTAGACCGCGCCCTCCAGGATGTAGTACAGCGCCTGCGGGGACGGCGCCGCCCCGGGCGCCCCACGCCACCGGCGGGCTATGACGAAGAGGAAGGGCTCCTCTGACGCGACGAGGACGTACTCAGGGCCGGCGGGCATGAGGCTGCGTGAAGGGGGGAGAGTTAGGATGGATGCGGGAGGGGTCGATGGTCGGTTCGCTTGTGTTTCGCCTCCTCTCCTCCGTCTCTCCTCACTTCCACTCTACTCACGCAAGCTGGTCCATGCCCAGTCCCTGCGCCCGGGCTGCCTCATTGGCGCAGGCCCGGTCATAAAAGGGCGAGCCCGCAAAGTAGTCGAGCGCTGTCGCCCACGTCAGCGGCCACTGCTGGAGCCATGTGTCGTCCCGCCACTGGGTGGCTGTCTGGTCGGGTGGTGGTTCTGGGGTAGCGGCCATCGGGACAGAGCGTGGCGGTGGCTACTAGCGTCTGTTCTGGCGGAACCGGGGCCCCCGCGCGAATAACAGAGTGAAAGGGAGGGGAGTGAACACCATCATTTTTTTTTCCGCCGATGCGTTGTCGCGCGGCCCGCGGCCACCTGCGTCGCACCGGCGGACCCGCACGACCCGCCCGCCCGTCGGTCGTGCCCAGCAGATTGGACGTGCCCAGCATGGGCGCCGCGTCCTCTCGCGGTGTGTTGACGACTGCTACTGAGGCGCAAGCGGCGCCAAACACAGCACGACCGACCCGCCCTCAACTGCCTACCTCCTCGCTCGCCCCGCCCAACCCGGCCTTCCCGCACCCTCACCACCTCGTTGTCCTGGTGCACGGAATTGTCGGTTCGCCCTCCAACTGGGCCTACATCACGGACGCCCTGCGGTCCCGCGCCGGCGCGGACGGCCGCGGCTTTGCCGTCCTGCCCTCGACCTCCAATTCCTTGGAACGGGCGGGGCCGCGGGGCACGTTTGAGGGCGTGGACGTGTGCGGGGCGCGTGTCGCGGCCGAGGTCCGGGCAACCGTGGAGGAGGTGCAGGCGGCCAGGGCGGCGGCAGGGGCGCCACCGCTGGACCGGGTCTCCATCCTTGCCCACTCCATGGGTGGCCTGGTCGCCCGTTTCGCGGTTGGCCACCTATTTGAGCCTGGGGCCGGGGGTGGCGCTCCCCCGACCATCGCTGGCCTCCGCCCGGTCGCCTTCACGACCATTGCCACCCCCCACGCGGGCTGCACCGGCTCCACCGCCTCCGCTGCCGGCGTCCCACTGGTCCGCTGGCTGAGGCCGCCCGCCGCCCTGGCGGCCGCCCTGGACCGGCCCGTCGCCGCGTCCATGGGCCGCACGGGACGCCAGTTCTTCCTCAGGGATGGCGGGAGCCTCTCAGCAGGAAGGGGGGCGTCCCAGGCGCCGCCGCCGCTCCTGGTGCGGATGGCGCGGGAGAGCCCGGGCGACCTCCCCTTCCTGCCGGCCCTGGCCGCCTTTGCCGCCCGGGCCTGCTTTGCAAACTCGTCCGGAGACCACCTGGTCGGCTGGGCCAACGCGTCCCTGCGGTACACCGACGAGCTCCCCGACCTCCTGAGGGGCGTGCCCGGCGGGAAGGGCGTGGTGCTGGACACCGGCCTGGAGAGCGGGTTCCGGGCCCCCACCCCGGCCACGCCGTCCGGCCACCGCGCGGGGGAGGCGGCCGAGGCGGCCGCTCCGACCGGCCCGGGCGCGTCGCGGGCCGAGCGGGAAGAGGTGGTCGCCATCCTGGAAGGCCTGCGCAGCCTGCCTTGGCGCCGCGTGGACGTCTGCTACCGCGGCACCTGGCACCGTGGGGCGGCTGCCCACAACCTCATCCAAGTCACTCGGCTTTGGTGCCGGTGGTTGGACCCGGACGCCGGGGCGGCCGAGGCGGTGTGTGACGGGCTGGTGGAGGTTGATCAGGAGGTGCTTCGAGGACAGGAGGCGGCGGGCGACGGGCGGGCGGGCGGGTGAGGTTTCATGTTTTTTTCTTTCTTTTTTTTCTTTCTTTTTTTTCTTTTTTTTCATTTTTTCTCGAACCCCCGTTCTCTTCTTTTCATTTCATTTCACTTCTTCACTCAATACTCGCTCAAATGGGCAGGTCGTGAAGCCTGTACATTAGCACCCGCCCTTTGGCCGTCCCAGCCGCCAGCAGCCCACCCCCGGGCGAGAAGGCCGCCGCGTGGACGTGGCCCAGGGGCGTGCGCGAGGTCGGCCAGTTGGGGAAGACGGTCAGGGACCCGCCGTGCACCAGGCGCAGGCCGTCCGTGGCCAGGCGGGACCCGATGGCCAGGACCGCGCCGGAGGCGGCCCACGTGAGCGTGTCAATAGAAGTGGTCAGGTTCATCAGGGCCCGGGCGGGCGTGGGCCGGGCGGCGGGGGTCGGGGTGGCCGGGGCTGCGGGCGGGGAGGTGGTGGTCCCGGCGGCACTGCTGCTGCCCGTCCAGCTGCCCACGCCTGCTGGCCCCAATGCCCCACCCGCGCCGCGCCGGTACACGTTGACGACGCCGGACGTGGAGCCGACGGCCAGGGAGCCGCCGGGCGAGGCGGCCAGCGCGCTGACGCCCAGGGCGCCCTCATCCACCGACCGGCGCACGCACGCCCGTGTCCGGAGGTCCCACTCGTGGACGACGCCGTCCCCGCCCGCGGTCAGCAGGGTGTGCCCCGACGAGTCGGCCGGGTCGAAGGCGGCCGCCCGAACTGTCCCGGAGTGGCGCAGCTCGCCGACGGGCGTGCGGGAGCGCAGGGAGAAGAGGGGGAGGGAGCCCCTGTCCCCCAGCAGGGCGACCAGGTCGGCGCCGGGCGCGGTGGACGCAGCAAAGCTTTCAAACGACTTCTCGCCCCGCTCCGCCAGGGGGCCCGCCCGGTGCGCCACCCCCGTCGCCAGGTCGAGCACGTAGAAAAAGGGGCGCCGCCCGGTCACGACCACGGACTCGCCGCCGCGCGCGAAGGCCGCGCTGTGGACTGGGCAGTCGCGCAGGTGGACGGTTTGGAGGTGGGCGCCCGCCAGGCCGTCCGCCTGGAAGAAGCGGACCGCCTTGTCCAGGCCGGCCGTCAGCAGCAGCTGGCCGCTCGGGTGGAAGGCCACCGCCTGGATGACGGCGGAGGACGGGCAGGCCGCGTTGGCGTCGGGCAGGCGCGTGATTTCCAGGCGCCCGGCCGCGAGCGGGGCGGCGGCCGCCGTGCTCGAGGTGAGGCCGCCCGGCCCAGCTCCCGCGGGGCGGGCCAACAGGGACGCGCCACAGGCCAACAACGCCGCCCCGCTTGCGGTACCATCACCCGGCTGCTGCTGGCCAGCGCCCGCCTTGGCCGCCGTGGCTGCAGCCGCCGCCTTCTTGGCAGCCGCCGCCCAGCCCGTGTTTTCGTAGGTCGCCGCGAACCGGGACCGCAGGCGGGCTTCGTAGGCGTCGCCGTCCAGAACGGCCTCGCTCTCGTTCGCGCGTAGCTTCCGCAGGCGGGAGGGGCCGGTGGCGACGTTGACGGTGGCGGCGGAGACGAAGGGGTCGTGCCAGGCAGCGGCGGCGGGGGTGGGAGCAGCGCCGGGGGTTGCGTCGTCGTTCATGACGACCGTCGCCGCGCCTCCACGCGTGCGAGGCCTGCGCCCGGCAGCGGCAGATGTGGGAGCTTCCACACGGCCAGACGGGCTGGGACCCGCATCATTGGCCACTTCACCCGCCCGACGGTCCTCGAAGAAGAGGAGCGGCGCGGCGGCGGGCGCGCCGTCCACATCCGCTCCACCCAGTTCCCGCCCAAAGTCGGCGGTCGGGTCGGCGCCTGGCTTGCCAAAGAGGCGAGACTCCAAGTCTTCGATCTGTGGTGAGAGTGCGAGAGTGTGAGGTGGAGGTAAGTGCGACGAGACGCGCGTGAGAGGCGAGAGTTTTGTGTCGGCCCGGCGGCTAGGCTAGCCACCGCATGCGGTCGCTATGCGATGCTCTACCGCCTCACATCCTCCACTCTGCCCACACAACACTCACCCGCTTGCGCTGAGCATAGGTCTGGACCTTGGCCTTCTTGGGAGGCCGGGAGGTGGGGGGCGGGGCAGGGGCGTCCACCATTTGATGGACCGTTTCGATGGGGAGGGAAAAAGAAAACGAGAATATCGACTACAGCGGGCGGGCACTGCTTCTCTCTCACTCTCGCTCGCCCCATTCATCCGTTCTCCGGCAAGACCCCGCTGCGGGCTCACCCCCTTGTGCAGTTGGACGGCCAGCCCACGCGCCCGTGCTGTGCTGAGCTTCCAACGCGTCCCTCACGCACACCCAAGCACAGAGATGGCGCGCCCCTCTCACCTTCCATTGGTCGGCATGGCCTTGGCCTTGGCGCTCGCTTTCCTCCTCGCGGGCACGGCCTCCGCGGCTTTCCCGCCCGACCGGCAGTGCGTTCCCGCGGCATACAATACGACGGGTGGGCGGTGAGTGCGGGAGCAGAGGAAGAGAGAAACAAGAAAAAGATGAACGGATGAGGTTGGGGAGGGTTGGTTAAGCTCGCGCTCGCACCCCTCCCCCCGACCTCCCCCCCCTCCGCCTCCGCCTCCGCCTCCACCACGCCCCACTACGCCTCTTTCCTTCAGCCGCCCGGGCATGCTGAACGTCCACCTCGTCCCCCACTCCCACGACGACGCTGGCTGGCTGAAAACCGTGGACCAATACTACTTTGGGTCGGCCCAGATGCACCAGGTCGCGGGCGTCCAGTTTGTCTTAGACTCCGTGATTGCCGCCCTGGCCGCCAACCCGGACCGGACCTTCATTTACGGGGAGGTCGCCTTCTTCGCGCGCTGGTGGGCGGAGCAGACAGAGCCAACGCGGTCCACCGTGCGCGCGCTCGTCTCTTCCGGCCGCCTCCAGTTTGTCAATGGGGGCTGGGTCCAGCACGATGAGGCGGTCACGCACTGGGAGGACATGGTCGACCAGACCGCGCGCGGGCATGGGTGGTTGAGCGCCACTTTCGGGCCGGCCGCCCTGCCGACCGTCGGCTGGCAAATCGACCCGTTCGGCCACTCCTCGACCCAGGCCTCCCTTTTGTGCGGCATGGTCGGCTTTGACGCCCTATTTTTTGGCCGGGCCGACTACCAGGACATGGCCGTCCGCACCCCCGCCAAGCGCTTAGAGCACGTGTGGCGTGGGGAGGCGTCTTACGGGGCGTCCGCCGACGTGCTGGCCAGCAACTTCAGGTCGGGAAATTATGGCCCCCTCCCCGGCTTCAACTTTGATTGGGCCCAGCCGGACGACCCGGTCATCGACAATGCGTGCGCGTTCGACGGGTGGAATGTTGAGGCGAAAGTGGAGGCCTTTGTGGCGGGGGTGCTGGACTTGGCGGCCGCGACGGCGAGCGGTGGGGAGGCGGGTGGCACCCTGGACGTTATCATCCCCCAAGGCTCCGACTTCCAGTACGCGGCCGCGGGCATCGCCTTCAAATCCCTGGACAAGCTCATACACTACGCCAACGCGGATGGCCGGGTCAACGCCTTCTATTCGACGCCCGCGGCCTACGTGGCCGCCCGCCACGCGGCCGACCTGGGCTGGCCCATGAAAACGGACGACTTCTTCCCGTACTCAGACTGCCCGACCTGCGTGTGGACTGGCTTCTTCACATCCCGCCCGGCCCTCAAACGCAACATCCGGCGGGCGGGCGGGGACCTGGCGGCGGCGCGTCAGCTGGCGGCGCGGAGCGTGGTGGAGGGGCTAGGCGTGATGGAGGGGCGTGGTGGAGGGCTGGGCAGCGACGCCTGGGCGGCCCCCCTGGACGCGCTCGCTGAGGCGGTAGCCCTGGGCCAGCACCACGACGCCGTGACGGGCACCTCACAGCAGCACGTGGCCAACGATTACGCGGCCCGCCTGGAAGCGGGGCGGGCCGGGGTGCGCGACCTGGTCGGGGCCGCCCTGCTGAAGGAGGCGGGCGTGGTCGGCGGCAGCGGTGCTCCTGTCGAGTGGTGCCCGGCCATCAACGCCTCCGCCTGCCCCGCGTCGGCAGCGTCTTCGGCCGCCGGCCAGCCCTTTGCTGTCCTGGTCTACAACTCCCTGGCCCGCCCGCGTCGCCATGGCATCCGGATTCCCGTGCACGACGACGGCGCCCCGTCCTCCTGGAAAGTGAGCGGCCCGGGCGGGGAGGCCGTGTCCTCACAACTCCAGCCCATCAGCCCAGGCGCCGCCCGGGCGGCGGCGTCGCTGGTGGCGGCGGGCGGGGCGGCATCCGCGCACGTCCCTGGCCACGAGCTGGCCTTTGTGGTAGAGGTCGGCCCGCTGGCGACCGCGGCGTACGTGGTGTCGCCCACGGGCGCCGGCGAGGCCGGGGCCGCCGTGCGGGCGAGGGTGGTCGGGGAATGGAGCGAGGGGGGTAGCGGCGGGCCGACCGCCGCCACCGCCTCTGAGCCCCTGCGCCTCCACCCGGCGGGCGAAATGACCGCCCCGGCTGCTGCCACGCTCCACCTCCACCCGGCCACGGGCGAGCTGCGCTCCCTCAGCCTCACCGGCGCTTCTGCTGCTGCTGGCGCTTTGCGCGAAATCAACCTGGCCATCTCGGCCGCCTGGTACAACGCCTCCGACGGCTCACCCTCCGCCCACGCCGCCCCGGGCACGCCCGACGGGGAGTGGGGTTCGCCTTCGGGCGCCTACATCTTCCGCCCGCACTCCCGCCATGAGCTGGGCGGCGAAGGCGCCGGAACGCCAACCCGACGCTCTGCCCTGTCCGGCCCCGTCCTCGCGGAAGCGCACCAGGATTTCGGGCCCTGGGTGGCCACCACCATCCGTACCTGGGCCGGCCTGTCCTTTGAGGATGGGGGGCTGGAGGTCGAGTGGACGGCCGGGCCCTTGCCAGCCGACGGGACGGGGCGGGAGGTCGTCATCTCTTACTCCACTGACCTGGACACACGCGGGGCGCTGATGACCGACTCCAACGGGCGGTCCTCGCTCACCCGCTTCCGGGACGCCCGACCCACGTGGGACCTCAACGTCACCGCCCCTGTGGCCGGCAATTACTACCCCATCACCGCCGCCGCCGTCCTGGAGGAGGTGGACGGCGCGGAAGCTGGGCGCGCGTTTGCGGTCGTCCCCGACCGGGGCCAGGGCGCCGGGTCCCTGGTGGATGGCGGGGTGGAGGTGATGGTGCACCGCCGCCTGGCGCACGACGATGCCCGGGGCGTGAGCGAGCCGCTCAACGAAACCGCGTGCGGGTGCGTGACCGGGTGCGGGTGTGGCGGGCTCGTGGTTTCGGGGACACATACGCTGGTGGCGGCCCTGGCGGGAGCGCCTGTGACCGCGGGCTGGCGTGGGGCGGCCCTGCCCGTATCCCGCCCCCTGCTGGTCGGGTTCGTGACGGACGAGGCGGTCTTGGCCAAGCTGGCTAGCGATGGTGCGGCGTTGCCAGCCAAGAGCAACCCATCACTGCCGCCCAATGTCCACTTGCTGACGCTCACGCCGGGTGAGGGCAGGACACTGCTGGTGCGTGTGGCGCACCAATTTGCGGCGGGAGAACACCCGGACCTGTCTGGGCCGGTGACAGTGGACCTGCATGACCTGCTGCCGGCCGGCGTGCGGGCGGGCGAGGTGATGGAGATGACCCTGACGGGCGCGCGCCGGCTGGCAGACGCGCCCACAAAGCTCGCGTGGCGGGTTGGGCGGCCAATGAGCGCGGACCGCGGGGTTGGGGACGAGGAGGAGGGGCGGGGCGCGGTGCCCGCCGCCAAGCCATTGGAGTGCACGACTGGATGCGCTTCTATCGCCGTAAAAGTCGAGCTGGGGCCGCTGGCCGTGCGAACATTTCTAGTGACGCCGGTGAAGGAGGAGGAGGAGGGGGTTGAGAGCGAATGAAAAAAGTCGGTCGGGCGAGAGGAAGCAAACAACACACACCTCAATTTTCTCCGGCGGCGCGTCGCCTGTGCTGTCCTTGGGGCCACACGCGCACGCACGCTCTCTCACCGGGCGCGCAAGAGCTAGCACCCCAGCCCCGGGCCAGGCCATCTCGCCCCGAAATGGTGGACCCTTTGGAAGCAGCCGCTGTGTCCGCCGGCGCCGCCGACGCCAGCGCTGGTGTTGCCACCGACCCGCCCTCGCCCACCTCCACGGGCGACCGCCCGCCGGCCGCTGGAGGAGAGGTGAGTTCCGGTGGGGCGGGGGTGCTTGCCCAGGCCCAGACCGTGGGTCGTGGGTCGCTGGCGGCCACGGCGTGGCACAAGCAGAAAAACAGCGCCGGCGTTGCAGCCCCACGCTCTCTCGATCTGTTTCCTCACTTTCGCTCGTCTTCACCCACACAGGCCCTGGTCGACACAATGGCTGACGAGTCGGACGACGAGGACGCCCCCGTACGCCGCCGCATGGTGAGTTGGAGAGGAGGATGAAGGCGGAGAGGAAAGAGGCGTGCCACAGCAATGGTCTCTCCAGCCCCGCCGGCGAATGCTCACAATGACGCTTCTTTTTCAGTCCAAAACGCCCGCCGACTCGGATGACGAAGACGACTCGGACGACGACGGCGGCGCCGCCGTGGACGACAGCTTCCTCGCCGACGACGGGGAGGACGACGCAGAGGAGGACGGCGACGGTGCCGACGCGCCCGCCGACCCGGACTCGGCTGCCCGGCGCGAGCGCCGCCGGCGCAAGCGCCGCCGTCAGGCCCTGCGCCTGGACGACGACGACTACGACCTGCTCGAGGAAAACCAGGTCCCGGGCGTCCGTCGCCCCGCCCCGGAAGCCCGGCGTCGCATTCGCAAGAAGGGCGAGGTGGCGGGTGGGGCTGGCGAGGCGGGTGCTGCTGGAGGGAGCGCCTGGCCTCCAGCCGCAGCACCGGTCGCACCCGCCCGCGCGGGCGGGGCTGTTTTGACGGACGATGAGGAAAGCGATGAGGACGCGCCGGCGCTGGCTTCTGATGTCGCTCCGCCTCCCTCTGCCCCTGTGGAGGAGGCGGCGCCGGCGGCCGTGGCGGAACCCGTCCGGGCACCGCCCTCCCCGCCGGCTGCGGAAGAGACCACGGCCGCCCAACCCGCTGAGGCCGAACCCTCGGCCGCCCCGCCGGCCGCCCCCGCCAACTCGGACATCTTCAAGTCCGACTCCTCCTCCGAAGAGGATGAGATGGCAGACTTCATCGCGTCGGAGGACGAGCTGGACGAGGACGCCCTGGCCGCCATGGCGCCGGAGGAGCGGGACGCCTACCGCCGCCAGAAGCGGGCGCAGCGGAAGGCCCGCCGCGCGGCGGGCGGGGCGGGCGGGGGCGCGATGGGCGCCGTCGCCGCCGACCTGGCCGACATTTTCGGGGACGAAGAGGAATTGGAGGGCCTGCTCGCCCAGTACGCGCAGGCCGGGACGGGCGCGGGCGCGGGCGTGGACGGCGGTGAGCCGTCGGATGAGGGTGAGGACGGCGACCGCGCCCTGCGCGCCGAGGACTTTGAGGGCGACGCCGAGGCGTGGCAGGCTTACATGGCCGAACGCACGTCCCGGGTCCGGGCGCGGGCGGCCGCCCGGGTCGCCGCCACCGTGGAACCGGGCGCCCTGGAACGCCACATGCTGCGGCCGGAGGATGACGCCGCCCGGGCGGCCGACGTGCCGGAGCGCTTGCAGGAGGCGGGGCACCGCCCGCCGCCCGGGCTGGGTGACGCCGTCCTCGACGCCGCGACCGCCTGGGTCGTCTCACGCCTGTTTGGGGGGTCCGCCCCCGACTCCCTGGCCCGCGACCTGGTCGTGGACGGCCAGCGCGAAGTGGACGGCCCGCCGCCCGACGGGCGGGGCGCCTACGACGCAGGCGAGCTGTGCGGCGGGGCGACCCTGCTCCCGCTCGGCCGGCGGGGCGTCACGGCCCGCCGCGAGGGCGACGCCCGCCGGGCCTGGCGCAAGTCCGACCCGGACCGGGCCCGCCTGGCGGCCGGCGTCCGGGCCGCCCTAGCGGGGCTATGGGCGGACCGGATGGAGGTGCCTTTCCTGGCCGCCCATGCCAAAGGCTCGCTGGCCGACCTGCTGGCCCACCGGGAGGCTGACCTGCCGGCCCTGACGCCCGCGCGGGAATCCGAGGCCCGCCTGGCGTCCGGCCGCCCGCCCTTCCCCGCGGGGACGGTGCAGGCGGCTGGGCGCCGCCTGCGCCGCCTGGACGTCCTGTGGGCGGTCGCGGACGCAGCGGGCGAGTGGGCCAACCTGGCCCGGCGCAAGGCTGCGCGCGCGGGCGCGTATGGGCGCGTCCTGGCCGACCCGGCCTCCAGCCCGGCCGAGAGGGATGCGGCGGCCGAGGCGGCGGCCGCCCTGGCTGACGCGGACACCGCCGACGAGATCGCGGACGTTGACGCCCGGTTCGAGCTGGCCCGGGCGGCGGCCGCGCTTGCCGGCGTGGCGGGGTTGAGCCTCAGCGGCGAGGATGCAGACGCGCCAGCGCCGCCTGTTGAGGGCGCGCCTATCGCTGCTCCTGGAGCTGCTGCTGCTGGTGCTGCTCCTTCCGCCACCTCGCCCCCGCCTCCGCCTGAGGGTGGTGACAAGGCAGGGGTGGGCGCGGATGCTTGCGCTGCCGCGCCAGTGGAGGAGGAGGAGGAAGCCCCGCTGCCCGCCCCGACCCCGGCCCGGACCCCGCAACCCCGGCGCCGCCGCCCTTCGGCCGGCCTGCGCCGCCCGACCCGGGTCACCACGTACGCCACCTGCAAGCGGGCGGGCCTGGACCCGCTGGTGGCCGCCCTGGGCCTGTCCGCGGCCGCCATGGCGGAGAACGCGGTGCGGGGTTACCCGGTGACGGCGCCCGCCCCAGCGGAGGGGCTCCCGGACGACCTCGCGGCGTCCGTCGCGGCCTCCCTCCCGCCCCCCTTCTCCAACCCGGAGGCCGCGCTGCGGGGCGCCCGCGCAACCCTGGCCGCCGAGCTGGCGGCCGAGCCGGACCTCCGCCGTGCGGTGCGCAAGGAGTTTGACCGGCGGGCAACGGTGTCGACGGCACCCACCCCACGGGGCGACCTGTCGGAGCGGCTCGACCCGTTCCACCCGTACGGCCGGGTGCGGCGGCTAGGAGATAAGCCCTTGCGCGACTGTGAGGGCAGCGACCTTTTCCTCCGCATCGACGCGGCCGCCCGGGCCGGGCTGGTCACCGTCACTGTCGCCCTCCCGCCCGACCAGCACGCGTCCCTGGTGGGCGAGTTTGCCGCGGCCAACGCGGCCGGGAATGCGGCCGACCCGGTCGGGTCCGCCTGGGACGAGCAGCGGGCGGCCGTCGTCGCGGACGCGGTGTCCCTCATCCTCAAAGCCGTCGGTGACGCGGCCTCCCGGGCCGCCCTGGCCGCCGCCCGGGCGGTCGCGGCCAGGGAGTACGGGGACGCCCTGTGGCGCCTGGCCACCCGGGCGCCCGTGGAGGTGCGGCCACCGGATGATGAGGACGGCGCGACGCCCGTGCGCCCGCGCTTTGTGGCGGGGTCGCACGGCCCGGGCGCGCCCGCCACGGCCTTTGTTGCCCTGGACGAGCGGGGCGCGCTGGTGGAGGTCCTGTACTGCGCGCACCTGTCTGGCCGGGTGCGCCCCCCGCCCCGCCCCCGCACCGGCCCGGGCGGCGTCCCCCTGCCGACCTCTTATTCTCCCCTCTCTGACGGGCGGGCCGCGCCCGACGCGCGCGCGCTGCGCACCTTCATCATGGCCCACGCCCCGCACGCCGTCCTGGTGGGCTGCTCCGGGCCCGACGGCCGGGCCCTGCGCGACGTCGTCGGCGGCGTGCGCGACCACATCCTGGAGCACGACCCCCAGTTCCTCACCCGCCACGAGACGGGCGACGTGGGCGTCCGCCTGGTGGACGAGCGCGTCGCCGACCTGTGGGCCGGGTCGGCCGAGGGCGCCGCCGAACTCCCAGACGCGCCCGCGTCTGTGCGGCGGGCGGTGGCGGTCGGCCGCCTGGGCCTGGACCCGCTGGCGGTCTTTGCGTCCCTGGCCGGCCGCGGCAGGGAGCTGGCCTCCCTGTCGCTGACGGAGCTCCAGGACGACCTGGGCCCGGACGCCGTGCTCGCGGCCGCCCGCCGCGTCCTTGTCACGGCCGTCAACCAGGTCGGCGTCGACCTCAACGCCGCGGCCGCCTGCCCCTGGCGCGCCGCGCCCTTGGCCTACGTGGCCGGCTTAGGCCCTCGCAAGGCGGGCGCCCTGCTCAAGGGCGTCGCCGGCCTGGGCGGGCGCGCCCCCTCCCGCGCCGCCCTGGCCGGCGGGCCCGCGGGGCTGGGCCCCATTGTCTGGCGCAATGCAGCCTCCTTCCTGCGCGTCTGCCGCCTGGACGCCCCGGGTGGCGGGGACGGGTACGAGTCTGACGAGGAAGGCGCCACCAACCCGCTGGACGACTCCCGGGTGCACCCGGAGGCGTACAAGGCCGCCCTCGCGGTCGCGGTGGCCGCCCTGCGTGGGTCCGACAAGCTGCCCCGCCAGCGCCGGCGGCGGCGGCGCCACCGGCACCGGCACCGGGGCTCCGACTCGGACGGTGACGGCGCCGGCCCGGACTCCGGCACGGACGAGGAGTGGGAACGGGCCGTTCTGACCCGCCTGGTCACGGCCCGCCCGCCGGGCGACGTGGAGGCGGTCGACCTGGCGGTCGTCGCCGCCCGCCTGGCCGAGAAGGACCGCCACAAAGGGGGTGCGGGCGGCGAGGGTGGTGGGGGGGGGGGCGGGGAGGCCGGCGCCCCCCCCCCCCCCCCCCCCGGCATGTGGACCCAAGCCCCCCCCGCCGCCGCGGGGGGCGGGGGCGGCACCCCCCCGGTCGAGGCCC
>Ga0315289_10003893_pt1 | contig 22486 bp, 17 predicted proteins | sample YL17G11_40_MG_FD_203452 | JGI IMG/M metagenome (GOLD analysis project Ga0315289, IMG submission 203452) | Sediment microbial communities from Yellowstone Lake, YNP, Wyoming, USA - YL17G11_40 | ecosystem: Environmental > Aquatic > Freshwater > Lake > Sediment | place: USA: Wyoming | collected... | reverse complement strand
GGTAACGATTTTGTGTTTGAAATACCAAAGCCTGCCTGCCGGCAGGCAGGCCTGCCTGCCGGGCAGGCAGGGAGTGAGTTATGACCGCCGGTCCCCGGGAAATCCTGCGTCAGGCAAAGCAGCGGGCCATCCACATGAACCTGGGCAAGTGGAGTGCCGGTACCCGTATCAACGTGGGCATGTCCACTTGCGAGATAGCCGCCGGCGCTAAAGAGGTATGGAAAGTCCTCCAGCAAGAGATCGCCCGGCGAAAAATAAAGGATGTCTATATCGGCCGCAAAGGCTGTGTGGGGCGATGCCATCTTGAACCCACGGTAGAAGTGTTTCAGATCGGCTTACCGCCGTTTAAATACGAAAACGTCGACGCTAAAACGGCAAAAAAGATCGTCAGGGACCATCTGGTCAAACGCAAGGCCAAAAGCGCCGCGCCGGTCGGTTATGATTGGGCCAGCGCGGATGCTTTGACCGACAAGTCCCGCTTTATTTTCGGCGATCTGGATTATTTTAAAAAACAACGGCGCATTGTGCTGCGCAATTGCGGGGTGATCGACCCGGAGTCCATTGACGATTACCTTTGCGTGCGCGGCTACGAAGCTTTGGCTAAGGTGCTGGCGGAGTATTCGGCAGACCGCCTCATCGACGAAGTGTCAAAGTCGGGCTTGCGCGGCCGCGGCGGCGGAGGTTTTCCTACCGGCACGAAGTGGAGATTCGTGGCCGACCAGAGCTCCGATATCAAATATGTGATCTGCAACGCCGACGAAGGAGACCCCGGCGCGTTCATGGATAGATCCACCATCGAGGGTGACCCGTTTTCCGTGATCGAGGCGATGACCATCGGCGCTTTCGCCTGCGCCGCGACAGCCGGCATCGTCTATATCCGGGCGGAATACCCGCTGGCCGTGGAACGGCTGAAAACCGCCATAAAACAGGCCCGCGCGCTGGGACTTTTAGGCCAAAATATTTTAGGTACTAAGTTTTCTTTTGACCTGGATTTGGTGCTTGGCGCCGGAGCTTTTGTCTGCGGGGAAGAGACCGCGCTGATCCATTCCATCGAAGGCGGGCGGGGCATACCGCGTATCCGGCCGCCTTATCCGCCGGTGTGCGGTCTTTGGGGCCGGCCGACTTTGATCAATAACGTGGAGACTTGGGCGAACATTCCGGTGATCATACTGGACGGCTGGGAAAAGTTCGCTGCCATCGGCACCCAAAAAAGCAAAGGCACTAAAGTGTTCGCCCTGGCCGGCAAGATCAGGAACACGGGCCTGGTGGAAGTGCCTATGGGTACTACATTGGGTGAGATCATTTACGACATCGGCGGCGGCATCAAGGGCGACAGAAAGTTTAAGGCCGCCCAGACCGGCGGGCCTTCCGGCGGCTGCTTGCCGGCCCAGTACCTTAACACTAAAGTGGATTATGAGACCCTGGCTGATGCGGGATCGATCATGGGTTCCGGCGGTCTGATCGTGATGGATGAGACCGATTGCATGGTGGACGTGGCCAGGTTTTTTCTGGAGTTTACCCAGGACGAATCCTGCGGAAAGTGCGCGCCCTGCCGCGAAGGCACCAAACGCATGCTGGAAATACTTGACCGTATCGTTTCCGGCCGGGGCGAGATGAGCGATATTGACCAGCTTGAAGAACTTAGTGAGACGATCAAGATGACCGCGCTTTGCGGCCTGGGCCAGACCGCGCCTAATCCGGTGGTATCCACCTTACGTTATTTTCGCGACGAATACCTGGCCCATATCAAAGAACGCCGCTGTCCGGCTGCTGCGTGCGCCGAGATGTTTGCCGCGCCTTGCCAGCACATCTGTCCGGTCAACGTGGATGTGCCGGCCTATATCGGTCTGATCTATAAAGGAAAGCCTAAAGAAGCGCTGGCTAAAGTCCTGGAACGTAACCCTTTCCCCTCGGTCTGCGGCCGGGTCTGCAATCATCCTTGCGAAGCCAATTGCCGCCGGGGCAAGTTCGATGAGCCGGTAGCGGTGATGAAACTGAAACGCTTTGCCGCGGACTATGCACTGCGTTTAGATAGTAGATGTCAGACTACCATCCACCATCTGCTATCGAAAGAAAAGGTCGCGGTGATCGGTTCCGGCCCGGCCGGGCTTAGCTGCGCTTATCGTTTGGCTTGCGCCGGTTATCCGGTGACGGTCTTCGAGCAAGAAAAAGTCCCGGGCGGCCTGCTGGCTTTAGGTATACCCGAGTACCGGCTGCCGAAAAAAATACTGGCCCAGGACATCAAGCGCATCGAAGGAGCCGGAGTCAAGATCAAGACCGGCATAAAGCTCGGCCGGGAAGTCACCATTGACGGCCTCAAGATCCAAGGCTATAAAGCTTTGTTTTTGGCCATCGGCAGCTGGCAAGAACGCCTGCTCAATATTCCGGGGATGGACCTGGAAGGCGTGACCAGCGCTTTAGCTTTTTTGAAAACAGTAGCCTTAGGCGATGCCCGGATAAAGTTGACCGGCAAAAAAGTAGCGGTGGTCGGCGGTGGTAACGCTGCGATGGACGCGGCCCGCACTGCCATACGTCTGGGCGCGGCCAGAGTAGACCTGGTATATCGCCGGACGATCGATGCCATGCCGGCGCTGGAAGACGAGATACGTGAAGCCGAGAAAGAGGGCGTCAAATTCCATTTTTTACGTAACCCGCGCGCGATCAAAGGCAGTCAGGGTAAAGTCAGCGTTTTAGAGTGTTCCCGGATGACTTTAGGCGAGTTTGACCTGAGCACTCGCAGAAAAGCCGTGGCTACTGAAGAGACCGAGGTCATTGATTGTGACCGGGTCATAATGGCTGTAGGCGCTGTGCCGGCTTTGGCGGACATAACCACAGTCCTGGAGACTACAGGCGAGGAGACCATAAAAGCCGATCCTTTGACTTTTTCTACCAGCGTGGCCGGCGTGTTTGCCGGAGGCGACGCTGTTTCCGGCGGCGCCACGGTGATTGCGGCCATCGCTGAAGGTGAAAGGGCCGCGGGATCGATCGACCGTTATTTGCGCGGCCAAGACCTGGCCGGCGGCCGTTTTGTGATCAAAGGCGAACGCCGTTTGGTCGATTACATCGATCCCGGGGCCCAGATCAAGGCCGCTAAGCGGCAAAGAGCGGATGAACTTGCCGTGGTCCAGAGAGTAAAGAGTTTTGCGGAAGTGGCCCAGTCCTATTCGCCCAGGCAGGCGCGCGCTGAGGCGGCCCGGTGCCTGTGTTGCGATCGCATCGATGAGGAGAGCGGCAATGTCTAAACAGATATCGTTGACTATTGACGGTATAAAGGTATCGGTCCCGGAAGACAACAACATCATGCAGGCCGCGGATTCTTTGGGTATCAAGGTGCCGCGGCTGTGCTGGCATTCCAAGCTGAGCCTATTCGGCGGGTGCCGGTTGTGCGTGGTGGAAGTGGAAGGTTCGAAAAGTTATCCGCCGTCCTGCGTTACACCAGTCAAGGATGGGATGGTCGTGCGCACTAATTGCCCGGGAGTGCGCCGGGCCCGTAAAAACATTTTGCGCCTGATCATGGCTAACCACCCGTCGAATTGCCAGATCTGCTCTAAAAACGGGGCCTGTGAATTACAGGTTTTGGCGGAAAGTCTGGGACTGCGCGATATTGTGTTTTCCGGCCGGCAGAAACATTTCCCCAAAGACGAGACTTCTCCTTCGGTGGTCCGCGACAGCGACAAATGCGTGCTTTGCGGCCGCTGCGTGCGGGTCTGCGCCGAGGTCCAGGGCGTGAGCGCGCTCGCCTTTATGGACCGGGGTTTTAATACCAACGTGGCTCCGGCTTACGCGTTGGGGCTGGCTGACAGCGTTTGCATTAATTGCGGCCAGTGCGTCAATGTTTGCCCCACGGGAGCGTTGGTCGAAAAAGATTCAACCGCTGATGTCTGGCAGGCTTTGTCGGACAAAGACAAAATACCGGTAGTCCAGATCGCGCCGGCGGTACGCGTTGCCATCGGTGAAGAGTTTGGTAATCCGGCCGGCAGGGACATGACCAGCCAGACCGTTCAAGCTTTACGGCTTTTGGGATTTGCGACCGTGTTTGATACCCAGTTTACCGCTGACCTGACCATCGTGGAAGAAGGTAACGAGCTGATCCGGCGCGTCAAAGGAGGCGGGAAACTGCCGATGATCACTTCCTGTTCGCCGGGCTGGATAAAATTTTGCGAGACCTTTTATCCGGAACTGCTTCCGAATCTATCTACCTGCAAGTCGCCGCAACAGATGATGGGCGCGTTGATCAAGACTTATTACGCCAGGAAAGCCGGTCTTGATCCGGCTAAGATCTTCAGCGTCAGCGTGATGCCCTGCACGGCCAAAAAATTCGAAGCGGCCCGTCCGGAGATGAATTGTTACGGCCATCGCGACGTGGACGCGGTCCTGACTACCCGGGAGCTGGCCCGCATGATCAAGCAGGCTGGGATAGATTTTAACGCGTTGTCCGGCCAGGAATTCGATTCGCCGCTGGGCGAATCATCCGGCGCCGCCCCGATTTTCGGGGCCACCGGCGGAGTGATGGAAGCGGCCTTGCGCACGGCATACGAGGTGATCACCGGCAGAGTTTTGGGCCAGATCGAGTTCGCCGCGGTCAGGGGCCTGGACGGCATAAAAGAAGCTGAGGTCGATATTGATGGATTGAGAGTCAAAGTCGCCGTAGCCAATACTTTGGTCAACGCGCATCGATTGTTTACAGAGATAAAACAGGGCAAGCGTCAGTACCATTTCATTGAGATAATGGCCTGTCCCGGCGGGTGTTTGGGCGGCGGCGGCCAGCCGTATTTGGCTTGCGCCGGCGCTGAATCGCTCGCGACCGAGGTCTACCAAAAACGGGCCCAAGGGCTTTATTCTATCGACGAGCGCAAGACCATCCGCAAGGCTCATCTTAATCCCGACGTGCAAAGACTTTACGCCGAGTTCCTGAAAGAACCTTTGGGCGAGCTATCGCATAAATTACTGCATACCCGTTATCACAAACGCCCCGCGGGGGTGGGCGCGCCGTATCATAAGGCGGTTGAGCTGTTTAAGGGAGGAACATGACCTTAGACAAAAAAAAGCTGGCACAGCTGGAAAAGTTCATCAAAGCACAGCCGCCCGTGGAAAATCCGCGCCAGGCGCTGATGGGGGTCTTGCATCGTTTGCAGGAACTGTTCGGCTACCTGCCGCAAGAAGGCATGGATTTTGTGTCGCGCAAGATGTCGGTGCCGGCAGCCCACGTCTACGGCATGGCCACCTTTTATAACTTTTTTTCGCTTAAACCCAAGGCTAAACATTCGATCTATACCTGTAAGGGCACAGCCTGTTATGTTTCCGGCGGAGCAAGGGTGTTGGAAAAACTTAAAAAGGAACTGGGCATCGGGGAAGGCGACGTGACTGCCGACCGGCGTTTTAGCCTGAACATCACCCGTTGTCTGGGTTGCTGCGGGCTTTCCCCGGTGATGCGGGTGGATGACGACGTGCACGTGCGCATGGTGCCGGAGAAGGTGAAGAAAATATTGGCGGGATATAAATAAATGACGACACCGCGTTGCATACCGGGTTTGCAACTGGATTGCAAACCCGGTATGCAACGCGGTAAACCATGGTGTATGGGTAAGAAAATTCTTTTGATCGATGACGATCCGGATTTCAGCGAGGCTTGCGCCAATTTTTTGGCCGCGGCCGGCTATGATACTGCCAGAGAAAACGACGACCAGCGCGCCCTGGATAAAATACGCGAGTATTCGCCGGATCTGGTGCTTTTGGACGTGGTGATGTCGCAGGAGGCCAGCGGTTTTCAGATCGCCGCGGCGATGAATGAAGACTCCGGTCTGCGCAACGTCCCGGTGATATTTTTGACCGGCTATTTTAAGAAAGCGCGGCTTAGTCCGCAGGAAGACCAGGCAATAAAAAACTGGACCAACATCAAAGCGGTATTAGATAAGCCGGTCAAGCCGGCCCAGCTGCTGGAAGCGATAAGAAACGTGATGGTGGATGGTAGATAGTAGATGGTAGATGGCAGATGAGAGGAGAAAGATGGCCAAAAAGATCTTGATCATTGAAGACAACGCAGGGTTTAGAGAATCGACCGCGGAGCTTTTGCGGGCCAAAGGTTTTGAGGTCCTGGAGTCGCCGGACGGCAAGGACGGATTGAGCAAAGCCCGCAAGGAATCGCCAGACCTTATTTTGCTGGACGTGATGATGACCAGCCGTACCGAGGGGCTGGATACGGCTAAAAAACTTCAAAATGATCCGGCGACCCGCGCAATACCCGTGGTCATGCTTACCGGCATACGCAAAGAGATGAACTTACCCTTCGGCCTGGAAGCTGACGAGCAGTGGCTGCCGGTAAAAGCAGTCCTGGAAAAACCGGTCAAGCCCGACATTTTATTAGCCGCGATACGCGAAGCTTTAGGCGGGTAGCGGATAGCCGAGATTTCCCACGAAACTTTTGGTATATTTGATCTTTTCTTCCTGAAAAAAACTCACCAGCCTTTGCGTGCGTTCCCACCCTTGCGTGTCGGGAAACTGTTTATCCGGATATTGGCCCAGATGATCCATAAAAGGGTTGACCTGAGCGATCTTGGGGATGATGTTTTTGTGCGCGCGCAAAAAATCGACAGTTTCCCGGAAATCATCTTCGGTCTCGTCGGGGAAGCCCGCGATCAGGCTCACTTCAAAATGCAGTCCGGCGGTATGGAGCGTTTTTAAGGTCTTTTCAGCAAGGCCGGTGTCAAACCCCTTATGCATCTGTGTCAGTACCTTATCGCAGCCGCTTTCCAGGCCCACGAACAGATTATAACAGCCGCTTTGTTTTAAAAGGCGCGCGGTATCCAAAGAAAAACCGGGTTTGACCCTGAATTGCGCTTCCCATTTTATGCCCGGGACTTCCCGCATCAGCTTCGCGCAGAAGGCGTCCAGCCAGCCGTCGGTGTGGTTGATCAGGGAATCGCAAAACACGAAAGTGCTGATCTGGTGCGATCGCTTAAGATATTTTATGGCCTCGACCATGTAACCCGGGCTATGAGATTTAAGTTTTTTATAAAGCAGGCGTTCAGAACAGAACCGGCAGGCATACGGACAGCCGCGGCTGGACAGTAAAGGGATGGCCGGGGAATAAGCTTTGAGGTTGACGCAGCCAAAATCAGGAAAAGGCAGTCGGTCCAGATCGGGCAGTTCTTCGAATTGAAAGATTTGGCCCGGATCGCCTTCGGCGATTTTGGCCAGCGGTATTTCGCCTTCGCCGACCACCCAGCGATCGGTAGGCCCGAGCCGGCCCTGGCGCGCCAGGCTCAAGGTTTGCGGCCCGCCGAAAACAATGGTTTTTTCGGGATAACGGTCTTTGATGTTTCCAGCCAAAGCCAGGCCAAAACTTTGGGAACGACCACTGATCGATAAGCCGATGATGTCGTAGGCGGCCATGTCCTGGTAGAGGTATTCGATCAGCGGGGCAAATTTTTCGGATAGCTGCGCAAACAATCCGGCCTCAAGGTCTTTATTCAGGCCCAGCCAGCGTTGCGGCTCAAGGCGCAGAAGCTGGTAGGCCGCCATATTAAGATCAACGGCCTTGACGGAAACGCCGTGGTTTTTTAAATAAGTCTGCAAAAAAACCAGATTGAGCGGCGCGGTCTTGAGCCACCCCGGCGGGCAGTTGATCAGGTAAATGGATTTAGTCATACTATTTTTATTGAATCGTTTATAGCCATGGCACAACCGTAAAACGCTGCGCCCCGCGGTTATGCCGGGGCTCGCTCGCGCTTCGGCCTCGTCCTCTCGACTCGGCCGTAAGAGCGTTTACTTTTGTGCCATAGCTATAAACGTGTCAGTTTCCTTTAGAGCAATAAAAGGGTATAATTATAGCACATGGCTAAAAATCTATACATCCATATTCCGTTTTGCCGCAAAAAATGCGCGTACTGCGATTTTTATAGTCTTGCCTATTCTTCGGCCGCGGCCGAAAAATACGTGCAAACCTTGACTGAGCAGATAAGCAGCCTGGAAGATAAATTCGCTACCGTTTATATCGGCGGTGGAACGCCGACGGTGCTGGACGCGCTGTTTTTACGACGGCTGCTGAAAGCGTTGCGGCATAAGCTGGCCAAAGGTTATGAGTTCAGCGTGGAGGCTAATCCGGAAAGTCTAAGCCCGGGCAAAGCGCGGATGTTAAGAGATGGCGGGGTGAACCGTCTAAGTATCGGTCTGCAGTCGTTGGATGATGCCGGCCTAAAAGTCTTGGGCCGGGTCCACGCGGCTTGCCGCGGTATGGCCGCCGTGGAAACGGCAGTCAAAGCCGGATTTAAAAATATAAGCGTCGATCTTATTTTCGGTATACCCGGTCAGACTTTAGCCGGCTGGAAAGGCCAGCTGATGCGCGCGGCCGGACTGCCGGTCAGCCATATTTCGGCTTACGCGCTTACCTGTGAAAAAGGCACCCCTTTAGCTAAAGCGGTCGCAGCCGGCCGGGTAAGTTTGCCCGATGAGGCCCAGTCAGCCGCGATGTATCTGGCCGCCATGGACTTTTTGCCGGGGCGCGGATTCCCGCAATACGAGGTGTCTAATTTCGCTTTACCCGGCAAAGCCTGCCGGCATAACCTTAATTATTGGGATAATGGAGAATATGTCGGCCTGGGGCCGTCGGCAGTCTCTTATCTGGGCGGCGTACGCATGCGCAATCGCGCGACGCCGGCTGATTGCGCCAAAGTGGCGTTTCGCGAAAAGTTAACGCCAATGCGGCGGGCCAAAGAGACCGCGGCGTTAAAGATACGCTGCAACCAAGGTATTGATTTTGCCTGGTTCGCACAGGCTGCCGGTTTTGATTTTCTGGAACTCCAGGAAAAAGCTTTACCGGGATTGTTATCGCGCGGCCTGGTATGTTATAATAAATCTGGTAAGGCGATCCAGCTGACCCGGAAAGGTTTCTTGTTTTGCGATGAAGTGTCGGCTGAATTTTTGTAGGGGTCGGCCTTGCGTCGGCCCGTATAATCGGGCGGAGGCAAGCCCTGCCTGCCGGCAGGCAGGCCCGCCCCTACAGGAGTATATGTGATTATGGCGGAACTTATTCATGATCCGGAAAGCGATCTTACGTATCGGGCCTGGACCGTGGATGGCGCCAAGGCAGTGTTGGTGTTGGTCCATGGCCTGGGCGCGCATAGCGGCCGCTGGCAGTGCCTGGCCCAGTTTGCCGCCGCGAAAAATATCGCCTGTTACGCCGTGGAGCTTAAAGGGTTTGGGCAGAATTGCGGCACGCGGGGCCATGCCGATTCCTGGCAGGATTATTACCGGGATATCGCCGCCCTTTGCGGCCTGGCGCGCCGCCAAAACCCGCACGCAAAAATATTTTTGGCCGGGGAAAGTTTCGGCGGCTTGGTGGCTTTTGGGTTCGCGCAGGAACAACCGCAAGCTTTCGATGGGTTGATCTGCTTGTCGCCGGCGTTCGTTAATACCCTCAAAGTATCGCCATGGAAATATGCCGGGGCATTTTTATCGTTGGCCCTGGGTCGTCCGGCCCGGCAATTTAAAGTCCCGTTTAACCTGGGGATGATCACCCGCGATCAAGCGATGATCCAGGCCTTGCGTGATGACCCGGCCGAGCATCGCCTGATGAGCGCGCGCCTGTTTTGGCTGATGTTCAAACGCCAGCTCGAATTAAAATCAGCGCATCCGGTGTTAAAAGTCCCGGTCTTGTTTTTGGTGGCCGGCGACGATCTTTTAGTCTCAAGTTGCGCCAGCCGCCGGCTTTTTCAGCGTTTGGTGGCGCCGGCCAAAAAGCTGATCGAATACCCCGGCATGCGCCACGCCTTGTCGATAGACCTGGGCAGGGAGAGAGTATTTGGGGATATAGTTAATTGGATCGACAGTAGGGGAGGGGCATGCCCCTCCCGTTATAAACGTCATTACGCGGGGGAAAACGAATTGTAGGGGCGAACGGCCGTTCGCCCGATAGCGGGCCAACAGCCGTTGGCCCCTACAGTATTTATGACGGTACGCGATCACAGGGAGGCAAAAAATGAAATACATCTTAGCCATTGATCAGGGCACTACCGGCAGCCGGGCCATAGTCTATGACCGTCTTGGCTGCCAGGTCGCGTCGGCCTACTGGGAATTCCGCCAGTATTTTCCCAAACCTGCCTGGGTCGAACATGACCCGGTTGAGATCTGGGACAGCGTGCGTATCACCATTGACGAAGTATTGCGCAAAGTCTCAGCCCAAGACATCGCCGCGATCGGTATTGCCAACCAGCGGGAGACGACTATCGTGTGGGATCGCAAGACCGGTCAGCCGCTTGGCCCGGCGATCGTCTGGCAGGACCGGCGCACCAGTGCCCGTTGCCAAGAGTTGGCTAAAGATAAAAAGACCAGGGCCATGCTTGCGCGGCGGACCGGTCTGCCTATTGACGCGTATTTTAGCGCCACAAAACTGGAATGGATATTAAAAAACGTGGCCGGCGCGCGCGCTAAAGCCTGGGCCGGCCGGCTATGTTTCGGGACTCCCGATTCTTGGGTGCTCTGGAATCTGACCGGCGGCAAGGTTCACGCCACTGATTACACCAACGCTTCCCGGACCATGCTTTTTAATATCAAAGCGTTGAAGTGGGACCCGGATATCCTGAAACTTTTCGGCGTCCACGGCGATATGCTGCCGCAGGTCAAGCGTTCCAGCGGCCTTTTCGGCCACACGGCTAGGATCAGCCGTTTGCCGGCCGGTATTCCGGTCCGCGGCATGGCCGGCGACCAGCAGGCCGCGCTTTTTGGCCAGGCCTGCTTTGAGCCGGGAAGTTTAAAGAACACTTACGGTACGGGCTGTTTTATTTTGCTTAACACCGGCAGGCGCATGATAACTTCATCCAACGGCCTGGTGACCACGCTGGCCTGCGGACCGATCGGCGAACCGGTATACGCTTTGGAAGGTTCGGTGTTTATTGCCGGCGCGGCCATCCAATGGCTGCGGGATGGTTTGAAAATGATCAAAAGCGCCAAGGAATCCCAAGGCCTGGCCGAATCGCTTGCTTCCAACGAAGGCGTATATTTTGTTCCGGCTTTCGTGGGGTTGGGCGCGCCGTACTGGGACCAAAACGCGCGGGGAGCGATATTCGGTCTGACCCGGGGCACGCAGAGCCGCCATTTAGTGCGGGCGGCGTTGGAGGCGATGTGTTATCAGAGCCGGGATGTATTTGAAGCGATGGAAAAGGATTCAGGTTTAAAGATCAAGGAATTGCGTGTTGACGGCGGGGCCTGCGCTAACGATTTTCTTATGCGATTTCAGGCTGATATTTTAGGAGTGAAAGTGATCCGGCCAAGAGTCATCGAGACCACGTCCTTAGGCGCGGCTTATTTAGCCGGTTTGAGCCAGGGGTTCTGGAAAAACAGCGCCCAGATAAAACGCTGCCGGCAAAAAGACAGCGAGTTTAAACCTATTATGAAACGCTCTCAAGCCGATAAATATTACGCCGGATGGCTCCAAGCTGTGCGCCGGACGCTGACCTAGCCTCATTTTGTAACCGCTTACAAAATCCTCCCAAAAACCCTTGTTTCGGCTTGCATGATTCGATAGGAATATGGTATATCTTAACCGGGTGATCCCTTAGCCGGGTGAATGTGTGATTCTATACAAATCCAGGGAGGATTAAGATGAGCCGATATCCTTACGGTAAGTTTTTGTTTCGTTTGACTGTTATGTTGCTTTGTTTAAGTTTGGTCATCCCTCCCGGCTATTGCCAGAACGCGCTGGTGAATACTGCCCGGCAGGACAAGCCTTACATGTCAGTCCTGCCTTACATGCCTGCCCCCGATAAGGTACTGAACACCAGCCAATGGTTTGACCCGGTGATGTTAAAGGGTCTAAAGATATATGCCGACGAGCCCTTTAAATTCGATTTTATTTTCGATCCCGGCGACGAAAAACTCTCGGATGAAGAATTCCAAGCCAAGGCCCAGCAATCGATCGGCTACTTTTTGGCCGGGCTGACCTTGAAAGATGAAGACCTCTGGGTAAACCTGTCGCCTTATGAAGAGACCCGAGTCGCCGGCGGCAAACTTGAACAGACCGACTTGGGTAAAGACATGTTGGCCATGGACTATGTGTTAAAGCAGCTGGCCGCGTCTTTGACTTATCCTGAAACTACCCTGGGTAAGCAATATTGGGATAAGGTCCGCGCGGTATCCGGCGCTAATGCCGATACCTACAATAAAGTCTGGATCGCTCCGGATAAAGTGTCGCTTTATCAGGGTAAAGACAAAGTCTATATCGACCAGGCTACCTTAAAAGTGATGCTGGAAGAAGATTATTTGGCGATGCAGAAAAACCAACAAACTGTAGGGGCCAACGGCGTTGGCCCGATACAAAACGGGCGGACGCCGTCCGCCCCTACAACCGCGGCGTCGCAGATCACCCGCGAGCTGATAATCCCTCGGATCACTGAAGAAGTCAACCGGGGCATGAGCTTTGCCCATCTGCGCCAGATCTACAATGCTTTGCTTTTGTCCTATTGGTTTAAACTAAAACTCAAACAAAGCGTGCTCGGCCAGGTCTATGCCGGCAAAGAAAAACTTAGAGGAGTAGAAGTTAACGACCCTAACATCAAAGAGAAGATCTACAACCAGTACCTGGAAGCTTTTAAGAAAGGCGCTTACAACTACATAAAAAAAGAAAAAGACCCCGGCAAATTTCTGCCTACGTTCCGTAAGTATTATTCCGGCGGGATTGTGGTTGCGCGTAATGATGCAGAGCGGCTGCTAAGTCCGGGAACAAATTCCCGCGCGGTCACTATTATGGAAGGCGCTGATGCAGTACCACTTTACAAACAGGCCAGGTCTATTGTCATGACCGAGGAACTTACTTTGGCGGGTAGCCCGCAAGAAGTGGCCGCGAAAAAAGCTGACGCGGAAGCGGTCTTAGGTAGGACCATTGATCAAGAGCAAGCTGAAGGTCTATGGCGTTTGCATAATATTGGGACTGGCGAGTTAGGCGAATATGACCCAATTTCAAAGACATATTCTAAGAGCGCGCTTAATCCATATACTCGAGAGGATATTTGGGATCGTGCGCGTGGGCTGAGGGCGCTGGGTTTTGTTGATGCAAACGAGCGTGAGAAATTGATCAAGGGTGGCGTGGTGGGCATGAAAAGCGGATTGCGCAGATTAGTGATAGCCGGTGTGATGGCCTTGAACATGTTAAGTTTAGCATCCGGCCAGACACAATACAGCGCTCAAGACCGCGCTTATTTTTTGGAAATGGCCAAGATGTTTCAGGGGGCAGGTTATATATCGACCAAGGTCGATTTAGGCACACAGCCAACGGAGAACCTGGCGCTGATGGTAAAGTCAGCCAATGACGCCATGAACGCTGGAGCCAAAACGCATAATGACCAGCTAGCCAAAGACATGACTCAAGCCGGCTTATGGAGCGCGGATAGGGCTATTTACGATGCAGATGGAAAGGTGACGCGGGAATTTCAGGACGCTTTAGCTGAATATAACGCTGCTCGTCAGGCGAAGACCGATACCCAAAACGCCGCACAAGAAGCCAATAAGAACAGTTTTATCGCGTCCTTGAGCAAGGCCGCCGGCGAGACCGGATATGGCGGGCCGACATACACTACCAGGCGGATCAAGGGCGGAGTCGAATACGTGATCCACCCTGATTTTAAGAGATTTCTCGCGTCTAAACAAAAAACGGCGGAGATTGAAAACGCTAGAGTAACCGCGCATAATGCCGCGGCTGTTGAATATAACGCCAAGCTTACCGCGGATCTGCGCGATAACGCCCAAAAATTGAACGGTCAGACCATGCCGAGCAGCCAGGAAAAAGCCTTAAGCGATGCTGATAAGGCACAGATCGACCGGTTGCTTGACACCGGCACGGCTGAAGATTACAACAAAGCCCAGGAGATTTACAGCAACGCGGTCAATGCTTACAACGCTGCGGTCGGCGCTGCCAATACAAAAGCCAGCGAGACTAACAGTCAGAACCTTGAGCAGTTGCGCAAGGCGCTTGAGCAAAACAAAAAAACCAATCAGCCTAAGCAGTTGATGTGGAACTTGCCTATGCCCGGGGAATATCCGATGTTTGCCGGCGAGGGCGCGGCTCCCGTTCAATACAGCGCGTCAGACCGCGCGTATTATTTGGACGCTGCCAAGTTGTATCAGCAGTCAGGCTACATATCCGCTAAGACAAATCTTAACGCCTTGACTACGGGAAAGCTGGCGCAGTTGGTGCAGGCGGCTAACGATGCGATGAGCGCATCCGCCAGGGAGCATAACGACCAGCTGGCCAGGGAGATGGCCCAGTCCGGTTTCTGGATTATGGATCAGCCTATTTACGGCCCAGACGGGAATGTGACCCGGGCATTTCAGGACGCCTTAGACAAATACAATGCCGATCGGCAGGCTTTAGCCGCTGAAGATAACCAAATGAACCAAGCCGTTCGCGATCGTTTTATCGCCAAAATGCAGGCCAAAGCCGACAGCGTCGGATATAAAGGACCGCTTTACACTACTCAAAAACAAGCCGACGGCAGTACGATATACCAGATGTCTGCCGGTTTGCGGCGCGCTTTATCGGCTGCGGAAAACAACCGTAAAGCGACAGAACTTACGCCGTTTATGGTCGAGCTGCGCGCTAAGGCTAAAGAGGTCGGGTTTAGATATACATCAGATTCTCAGCTTTATCAAGCGACCGCAGGCGCAGACGGACTGGTCACTTATACCGCTAGCCAGGCCTTACAAGACGCGGTGGCCAGGGCCAATGCCGTTGACAGCACACGGGTAGCCGCTACGAACGCGACTGGAGCCCAGTACAATGCTAAAATAACCGCTGACTTGCGAGTTCAGGCTCAAGGCTTAAACAGTCAGACCATGCCGGCTAGCCAGGAAAAAGCTTTAAGTGACCCCGACAAAGCCCGTATAGACAGTCTGCTTGGCACCGGTGAGCCTAACGACTATGCTACAGCCCAGGAAATTTACAACAACGCGGTCAATATTTATAACACCGCGGTCAACGCCGCTAACGCCGCTTCTGAACTGCTGAAAAAGGAAAATCTACAAAACTTGCGCAAGGCCCTTGAGCAGAACAATAAAGCGGCTAAGCCGCAACAGTTGATGATGGACAATAATATGATCCGGGCTTTAGAGATCATGACCTTGAATTCTCAACCCGGGACGTTTGTCCCCGCCGAGGAGTTTTTCCCCGGCGCCGGCGTTGACCTGGCTCGCGCGGCAGCCGCTGTGATCAACGACAATATGAAGGATCAGCGCAGTACGGCTGTACTGGCGGTTGACACGGTCGACGGAATGATCTATTTCAGTTTCCAGCAAGCCGGCGGCGCGGCCGGTATGGAAGGTTTTGAACAGCGGGAACGGAGAATACGGGCGGGGCCAAATGCCGGCGCGGCGAGCAGTGAAGTTAAATATCAAGCGCGGTTTCAGAATGAAAGATGGGATTTTACTGTGACGGACACGCAGATTAGAATCAATAGTCCGCTTTGGACTGCCCAGTTCCCGCGTAATGGGAACGCGGAAAGCCAGATCCGGGCATTGATCATCCAGCGGTATTCAACGCAAATGGCAATCCCCGAAACTCAGATAATGGTCACTCGTCAAGGCGTCGGTGGTTTAGATTTGAACGCGGCCAAGGCCGACATGTCGATCACGGGCAATGAGGTAGTGTTTGATCTGCCGCAAGGCCAGTTTAGCATAGACCCGGACGCGGTAGCCGGTCTATCTTGCCGTATCCTGGAAGTGAAGCAGGGAGGAAGGATTTAGATAAAGCGAAAAGATAAACGGTAATTTTGTAGTGGCCGGCCTTGCCTGCCTGCCGGCAGGCAGGCGCCGGCCCTATTTTTTAAGGTTGAACACCTTTGCCGGCGCGGTATAATAAAACCGTTATGAAAACGCTAAAGCTTTATTTAGACACTTCGGTTATCAGCGCGGCGGTCGATGAACGGGAACCAGAAAAGAGAACGATTACGCGGCGCCTTTTAGCTGAAATCAAAAGAGGCGAATATGAGTCTTTTATCTCGGAATTAGTAACCGCGGAAATAGATCGGGCCGGACAGAAAGATGCCATAAGGTTGAGGGCAGTTATTAACGATCTCAATCCCGAACGGCTGTTCATGATTGATGAAGCTAAAGTGTTAGCTGATAAGTATGTCAAGGCTAAGATCATACCAGCGCGATACATTAACGATGCCGTTCATATCGCTTTGGCGTCGATTAACGACCTGGATGTTATTGTCAGCTGGAATTTTAAGCATATGGTGAAAGTCAAGACTAAGCTTGAAGTGAGGGGCGTTAATACGCTTATGGGGTATAAAGAGATCGAAATATATTCGCCGCTGGAGGTGGTCAAAAATGTATAAAGAATCAATTGCCATGAAAGAATTGCACAAAATCCGTGAAAATATGCACGAAGCCACTAAAAACATGACGACCAAGGAATATACTGCCTATATCCATAAAGTTGCCGAGAGAGCAGAGGGCGTATACGGATTACATCTTCGTAAAGTATCTAGACCAAGTCGGATAACGAGCTAAAGGCGAGTTTGCCAATGACCCCGACGCTGTTGCCGGGTTATCTTGCCGCATCCTGGAAGTAAAACGGGGAGGCAGGATATAGATAAAACGAAATTTTTTAATATTGAACCAAATTGACCGGACGAAAAAGCATGGCTATAGCCAGGTTATTTTGTCCGGTTATTTTTTTAGCCTCGCCCGCTTGAAGCAGCCCCCGGTGGTAAAAAGTTACTTGTTATTTTTGGTTAGACAAAAAAGCGCACTATCACACACTTTTTTGTCTATATAAAAAAGTTGTTTAAAGGCGTCAATCCGCCCAAAAAATTCCCGCCGTTCGTTGCCTATGTTATAATATCCCGCATGAAAGACTATGATCTTATAATCATCGGCGGTGGGGTAGTGGGGGTGGCGATCGCGCGTCAGCTTTCCCGTTACCGAATACGTATCGCTATCCTGGAAAAAGAAGCGGAGCTCTCCTTCGGCGTTTCAAAATCCAACAGCGGCATAATCCATCCCGGCACCCAAATCGCCCCGGGCCTGCTTAAGGGCCGGCTTTGCGTGCAGGGAAATCTATTGATGCGCAAAATAGCCCGCGAGTTGGGCGTGGACTTCAAAGAAGTCGGCGAGCTGATCGTGGCGTTTGATGAGATGGAAGCTCTGCGGCTCAAACAAATAAAGTCTGATGCCGAAAAGTTGGGCGTACCCGATCTTACGATCGTGGACCAAGCCTGGCTGGAAAAAAACGAGCCTAATCTTTCCCGGAAAGTCTTTTGCGCCCTGTACGCGCCCAGCGCCGGCATCATCAGCCCGTATCGGCTGGTCTACGATATGGCTGAAAACGCCGCCTCTAACGGTGTCCAGACCCACCTTAATACCAAAGTCACCTCGATCTTGCGTATCGGCCGGGCTCAAGCAGGCTGCTGGCGCCTGACTACCTCAAGCGGCGATTTCGCGGCTAAGTTCATCGTCAACGCTGCCGGTCTATTTGCCGACGAGATATCCGGCATGGTCGGGGTCAGGGATTTCAAGATCGTCCCCCGCAAGGGCGAGGAGTTTATTCTGGATAAAAAACTCAAGTTTTTGACCAATCATCTGATCTTTCCAATACCCGCGCGCAGTTCCAAGGGTATCTTGATGATCAAGACTGCCGACGGTAACCCCATGATCGGCCCTAACGCCCATGAGACCAGTGATAAAGAAGATTTAAGTACGACTCAAACAAGCCTGGATGAGGTTTTAGCCGCGGCAAAGCGGTTGGTCCCTGCGGTAAACGGGGATGATATCATCGCTTATTTTGCGGGATTGCGCCCCATAGCCGGCGAAGATTTTATTATCCGCCGTGAGGAGGCCGCGCCGAGTTTTATCAACGTTGCGGGGATCCAGTCGCCGGGGTTGACTGCGTCGCCGGCGATCGCGGTTATGGTGGAAGGTTTGCTGCGCGATTGCGGCCTTGTGCTGCGGCTAAAACTTTTGTTTAAGCGTCAGCGTAAGGCCAGCGTTCATTTATTTGCCGTGCCGCTGGCCAAGACTAAAGCCCTGATCATTAAAGACGCTGCTTATGGCGACATAGTCTGCCGTTGCGAGATGGTCTCAGCTAAAGAAGTGCGTGAATCGATCGCCCGCGGCGCGACCACCATGGACGGGATAAAATTCCGCACCCGGGCTCAAGGCGGCCGCTGTCACGGTAGTTTTTGCACTACGCGTCTGATGAAGATATTGGCCCAGGAGACCGGCAAGCCGATAACCGAGATAACCAAAAGAGGCAAGGGGTCGGAGATAGTGAAGGGACAGAGAGAAACGGACCATAGACCAGAGACCATAGACCAGAGACCTATGACGTATGGCTGACGACTGGAGATTAACTTTACATGAAGCAAAGAGAATTAATTGTAATCGGCGGCGGGCCGGCCGGCATGGCCGCGGCGTTGTCCGCGCGTAACAGCGGGGTCAAGGATATTCTGCTCCTGGAGCGGGACCAGTACCTGGGCGGTATTTTGAACCAATGCGTGCACACTGGGTTCGGCCTCCAGTATTTTAAAGAACAGCTCACCGGACCGGAATATGCTGTCCGTTTCAGCCGTGAAACGGTTAAGACCAAAGGGATCGAGGTGTCTTTGCGGACTTTCGCGGTCAAGCTTACCCCGGCTAAAGAAGTGACGTATCTTAAGCCGGATAAACTGGAGACGGTAAGGGCCAAAGCGATCATTATGGCTACGGGTTGCCGCGAACGTACCCGGGAGATGGTGCACTTATCCGGAACGCGTCCCGCAGGCGTATTTAGCGCGGGACTAGCCCAGAAGTTGATCAATATCGAAGGGTTCCTGCCGGGTAAGGCAGTGGTGATCGTGGGTTCCGGTGATATCGGGTTGATCATGGCCCGCAGGTTTATTCTGGAAGGCGCTCAAGTCAAAGCCATCATCGAGGCCCGCGCGAGCAGCCGTGGCCTGGTCCGCAACATGGTGCAATGTGTCCGGGATTTTGATATACCGGTGCACTACCTTCACCGGATCGCCCGGATCAACGGCCGTGATCGCGTGGAAAGCGTGGACGTAGTAAAAACTGATGAGACCGGCCGCGCTGTCGAGGGATCGTCGTTTAATCTGGCTTGCGATACGGTGCTTATGTCGGTCGGGCTTGTTCCGGAGAACGAGTTGCTGGAGATGGCCGGGGCCAAACTGGATCCGGTTACCAATGCCGTAGCTGCCGCGGCCCCTTTCGCGACTTCTTTACCGGGGATATTTGCTTGTGGCAACGCGTTTAAGGTCTACGACGTGGTGGATTCGGTTACGCGCGACAGTGATAGCTGCGGGCTGATGGCGGCAAAATACTTGGGGAAAGCGTGATGAATAAGTTGATATGTATTGAATGTCCGGTGGGTTGTGAGCTTTCGGTTGACGTAGCCGATGGCAAGATGGTGTCGGTGGCCGGCAACCAATGTCCGCGGGGCGTCGCTTACGCCCGGGTGGAGATCGAAAGTCCCTTGCGCTATTTCACCGGTACCGTCGCGGCCAGGGGGCTCGAGTTCGCCATGCTGCCGGTGCGCACGTCAACGCCGATCCCGAGATCCAGGATCATGGAGGCCGCGGCGGCCGCGCGCGCGATGAGTGTGGCGAAGCCGGTCGCCTGCGGAGAAATCCTGGTAAAAGGTTTTTTGGGATTGACCGTAGACCTGATCGCTACCCGCGATTGTCCCCCTAAGACTTTGTAAGTAGCGGCCAGGATTTTGGTATAAAAAATAGGAGAATAGATTGGATCACGCAGTAGTCTTATCCGCTTGGATCGTCTGGGGACTTGTTGGGATAACCGCGGCGGTGTTCATTTTGCCTTTTTTGGTAAAAAAAATCGAGCGGGACCTGGAGATATTCCTTTTTGTCATGGGCCTGTCGGCGGTGACCATCTCGGGATTATGGAGCAGGCACCTGATCTTTGAGGCCTTGATCGAGCCGATAAAGATCAGCCTGGCGGTATTGGCGGCGGGGTTGCTTTTTCGTTATGCCCGCGACCATATCCAGTCAATGATCAGCCGGGCTATTCGTCAATTAGGGGTAAAATGGGTATTTTTTTTGATCGTAGTGTTGTTGGGGGTCATTTCCAGCATGATCACCGCCATCATTGCCGCCTTGGTCTTGGTTGAACTGGTCACGGCAATGAAGTTTGATAAGGCGGCCGAGACCGATCTTGTGATCATCGCCTGTTTTTCCATTGGTCTAGGCGCAGCGCTGACCCCGGTCGGCGAGCCGTTATCTACGATCGCGATCGCTAAGCTGAAAGGTCCGCCTTTTCATGCCGATTTCTGGTTTTTATTAAAATTGCTGGGGTGGTATGTCTTGCCGGGGATCTTGACCTTGGGTCTGGCTGCCGTGCTGATCAAACCGAAAATATCCTCCCAGGTCACATTACATGAAAATAAACCCGAGGCGGTCAAAGATATTCTTATCCGCGCGGGTAAGGTTTATCTTTTTGTGATGGCTTTGATATTTTTAGGCAATGGGGTCAAGCCGATCGTAGATACCTATGTAGCCCAGATGCCGGCTAAGGGGTTGTATTGGTTTAACATGATCTCGGCGATTTTGGATAACGCGACCTTGACCGCGGCCGAGATCACCCCGATGATGGATGTATCTCATGTCAAGGCGGTACTGATGGGTCTGTTGGTCGCGGGAGGGATGCTTATTCCGGGAAATATTCCCAATATCATCGCGGCGGGAAAGCTGAACATTTCCAGTCGCGATTGGGCCAGATTGGGGATACCTTTGGGGTTGGTGCTTATGTTGGGATATTATTTGGTAATTTTTAGATAGAGCTTATTTTCGCATATCACTGCAATATCAGGCCTGCCTGCCGGCAGGCAGGCTTTGCTTGCCTGCCCCGAGATTGTGTGATAAAATTACCGGTCGTATGAAGATATCCAAAAAACGCCTGATCAGCCTGGTAGCGAAGTTTGCGGCCAAACGGATACTGGTGGTCGGCGACCTTATTTTGGACCATTACATCAGCGGCTCGGTAGAGCGGATCTCGCCGGAGGCGCCGGTGCCGGTGGTCTGGGCCAGGAAAGAGAATTTTACCTGTGGCGGCGCGGCTAACGTCGGGCTGAACATCGTGGCCTTATCGGCCAGATCGTCGCTTTGCGGGGTGCTGGGCGCGGATGATTTTGCCGCTAAACTTTTAGGGATAATAAAAAATAATTCGATAAGCGCCGGTCTCCTGGTAAAAGATAAAAGCCGGCCGACCAGCATCAAGACCCGGATTCTGGGTCAGCACCAGCAGATCGTGCGCGTAGACTGGGAATCGGTAGAGCCCTTGTCTTTAGAGATAAATAATCGTCTGCTTGCGGCGATCCGCCGGGTGATCGACGATTTTGACGCGGTGATCATCGAGGATTACGGCAAAGGCGTGATCAACCCGGGTTTATTGGAAGAAGTGGTAGAGCTTTGCAAGCGCAAAAATAAGATCATCACCGTTGATCCCAAAGAAGAGCACATCGATTATTACGAGGGTGTCAGTGCGCTTACGCCTAACCTTAAAGAAGCCCAGATAGCCGGCGGCATGACGATCAAGAACAAAGCTGAGTTGCCGCTTTTGGGCGAGGTCATCGTCAACAAGTTGAAACCTCAGGCGCTTTTGATCACCCTGGGTGAAGGCGGCATGATGCTTTTTTGCGGGCATAAACATTATCATATCCCTACCGCGGCCCAGGAAGTGTTTGACGTGTCCGGCGCCGGGGATACGGTGATCGCGGTATTCACTTTGGCGCTTTCCTGCGGGGCGACTTATCTGGAGGCGGCCCATATCGCTAATTTCGCCGCCGGTATCGTGGTCGGGAAACTCGGCACGGCTACTACTGACGCAAAAGAGCTTGTCGCTCGGATAAAGAAAAGCGTATTATAATTTTAGGCATTTTAGGCATTTGAAATTTTAGGCATTTTAAGGATATTGAAATATGGTCATCGGTGTTATTCCCGCCAGATACGCGTCCACGCGCCTGCCGTTTAAGCTGCTGCGGCCCCTGAACGGCAAACCCTTGATCCAATGGATCTGGGAAAGCGCGTCGCGCGCCAAATTCCTTGACGACCTGATCATTGCCTGCGATGACAACCGGATCATGGAAGCGGTCAAGGGTTTCGGCGGTAAAGCGGTGATGACGTCGGTGCGGCATAATTCCGGGACTGACCGCGTTAGCGAAGCGGTGCGGGAGACCGAGGCGGATATCGTCATCAACATACAGGCTGACGAGCCTTTGATGCAGGCGGCGGTCATCGACGCTTTGGCCCAGGAGATGGCGGTTGATGAAAAATTAGTCATGGCTACCATGAAAAAACGTATTACTGACCCCGCCGACATCGATAATCCCGGCGTGGTCAAGGTGGTCTGCGATAAAGACGGTTTCGCCATCTATTTTTCCCGTTATCCCATTCCCTTTTACCGCGATCAGTACGCGTCTAAGGTTTATTACAAGCATATGGGTATTTACGCTTACAAAAAAGATTTTCTTTATACCTTTAAGAAC
>Ga0315289_10003891_pt1 | contig 22488 bp, 15 predicted proteins | sample YL17G11_40_MG_FD_203452 | JGI IMG/M metagenome (GOLD analysis project Ga0315289, IMG submission 203452) | Sediment microbial communities from Yellowstone Lake, YNP, Wyoming, USA - YL17G11_40 | ecosystem: Environmental > Aquatic > Freshwater > Lake > Sediment | place: USA: Wyoming | collected... | reverse complement strand
CAGGGGTGAACCAGATTTTTTGCTCGTACGACAACCCGAAGGGGAACGCGGAGACTGAGCGTGTCATACGGACTGTGAAGGAGGAGCTTTTGTGGTTGAATGAGTTCACTTCGTTCGAGGAGGCGCGGGAGCGGATTGGGAACTGGATAGACAGCGACTACAACCGGCTCTACGTTCATTCTTCCATAGGGTATCGTAGCCCTGTGGAGTTTCGTGAGGCATGGGAGGAGAGTGAGGGTTTGGGGACACAGCTGGGGGTATGCTGAGTATGGATGGGGTTGAGATCGTGGTTTGTGAGGCGTCTGGTGAAGCGAGTTTCGGCGGAAGTCGTCTCTATCTCTCAAACAGAGAAAAAGTGTCTCGCTTTTCGGGGGTCATTACAGACTACAGTGTGGAAGTGAGCCGACGGATCAAGGAGCAATTCCAAAACGGAAAAGATTACTATCCGCTGCACGGACAACGCTTGATGGTATTGCCTGACTCGGCAGCTGACCGTCCGAACAGAGAATCCCTGGGGTGGCATAATTCAAAGGTGTATTTGGGATAGTATGAGGGTCAGGCTTTCTGGCTGCGCGTGGAGTGCGCCGGGATTGGGCGCCCGGCCGCCGCTGCAGCTGCGAACCAAGCGCCGTTTGGTAACGAGGAGGTGTGAGTGGTGAGCCTCACTTTCAAAGGTGTAGAAGTGGAAGCTCAAGACATTCTCTTAACCATAAGGGAATTCGACTCACGGTATGTGCGCACAAATGATTAGAAGTCGTGGCTGGAGAACAAGGCTTACAAGTACGCCATTAGGCACGACGGCAAACTCTACTTATGCAAACACGTTCTGAGTCGGGCAACGAGTATTCATACTTCAGAGTTTAACGGCGGAGGACAAACAAATAGGGTCTTCCGAGAGCTGGGTTTCCACGTGATTGATAAGCCGTGAGTGGCAGAGGACGATGACTGACCTTGAAATGCGTTTTCACGACGCGATGATCGCGATTTACGAAATCGCAAAGCGCGAATACCGCTACAATGCTACGCGCTTTCTTCAGATGGTGTCGGAGCAAGGAGGATTGGCGGCGGCACGGACACTTCTCGCAACTTCCGCCCCCTCAGAGGGGTTTACCATGCTCTGGGAGTGTGGCCGTCTTGACCTCACTGTAGAAGCCAATGTCCTCAAAACAGAATTCGCCACGCTGTTCACCGAGGAAGAAAAAGCCGTTGCTAGGCGTCGGCTAGCGGAATACGGGTACAGATTCGAATAGAATCGCTCGAACCAGGAGTCTTCCAGATGCCGAATCTGAGTATGACTCTCGGAGCACGGACTCGGCTACCGTATGACAGCAAGAAGCCTACCTCAAGACAATCAGCCAAAGTATGAAATATCACCTGGCAGCGTCGGATGCGGCAAAGTCCGAACTTCAGATGAGCAGAAGAACCGGGAGTATCCCTCAACACTGAAGGCCGGGAATCCGAAGCCAACCCAGAAGGTCAACCTCGAAGAAGGCGAGGCATAGACCTCAAGGGGCAGGTCGTAAGATCTGCCCCTTTTAGAGGTCTTCGTGACTGCAATACAGTTTTTACTTTCTGAAAAACATGTACGCCAGTGACAGTATCGCGACCACCATTCCTAAGATTGTGACTACCATTGCACTGCGCGCCAACCTAGTTGATGCACCTACCATTATTACTATGTCATTTACCTTGTTAATCAGGTCTTCTGACATAGTGCTGACCTGGTTAATCCTCTGAGCCACCGCGTGCGTGACCTTGGAGGTATCCTCTAGCTGGTTGCCGGTAATCGAGAGAACACTCCGGACCTCTCGCATCGCGTCCACAAAGGTTGTCGCAGCATCTACCACTTGACTCCTGACCGATTCTAGCAACTGCGGGGTTGGGTCCGGGGAGGTTACGTACGCTTGAATTGTGGGCAGTGCCTCGAACCGACTTGTCAATGTCTCCTCGGTCCCTGGTGATACGTCGGGTAGAGAGTAGGGGTTCGTGCTCGGTTTTTGAAGCATACTTCGAAGACGCCATCGGATTTTTGTCAGTTCTTCTTTCGTCGGGATCCCGTCAATCCCCACGCTATCTTGCTGTGATACGCACGATGCGGGTCTGAATGTCGCAGCCTGAGGAATGAACGCGAAGGGTAAGTATAGAAAAATGTCAAATCCTCCGACAAACTTATTGTCTGTTCCCGATTGTCTAAATTCCACGAATGGTGCGACAGGGATTATCTTGTGATCGCCCCAAAACTCAAGACCACTGTCCTTCCTGGGAACCATTAGGTATGGAATGTCAACCAGTAAAGTTGCTGGCTGGCCCGGAAGAGCAGCAAGATTCTTAGCAAGAGATGCTACTCTGAACCTAACTATGACTTGTATTTTTTCCTTTGGGACGATAGGACGCCTGAATTGGTACATAGCGATTGACGTTCCGTTTAATTGCCTTACCGTGAGAGCACCTGGACCCTCCACCTTCGGAAACACCAAGACGTTATCGATGCCGTCTGTGTTAATTAACCCAAAATCGCTGTCACTCGCTGGCTTCTTGGTCACGGAGAACGCGCCACCGGTGCCTTTGAAGTTGAAATAATAGCTATCATCCAATCCCCGAGCACTTAGGTCCTTTAGCTCTGATACGCTAAACCCACAGGCGGCGAAGTATACACAGTTCAAGCTTGACGTTCCTTTGGCTTCGATAATAAATTTTCTCAATACTTCGGCGTTGCCGCGCTCATCGAGCCAGATTCGATCAACGAATTTGATGACCCGAGCATCGCACTGATGAGGATCCACATAGAATGCTGTTAACATGTAGCCCTCCTTTTCCACACATACAAAACAGCCACTATGTCACACTTCGTACATAGTGGCCATCTTGGCACAAAACACAAATTTCCCCAATAGGCAAAATTAACCTAGGGGAACCCGTCAGAAGGCCCAGTAAGCCCACTGCAGTTCTGACGCTACTTACTCGTCGTCTTCAGCCATAATAAATTACGCCTAACGGCGATCCCCCTCACCTGCGTACGCCAAAGGTGCTGTCAGGTGCAGGTTTAGATTAAGTGTGCCCTCGACCTCTAACGTAGGTAGTATAGCACACGTTCAGAGCCAAGTCAATACCCATCTCTACTCTACCCTAATTGCAATGTTCGGCATGGTTGACACAATTATACTAATCTCACTAGCGCGCTTAAGTACATACACAATATTACGCGCTTCCGACTAGGTCAAGCGAAATCGCACAGCTCATATCTTAATCTGCATAACGCTAAAGAGCACTTACAATTGAGCGCATATCCTATACACCTTCATGTCTATTCGGTTCCGTCTATTCGATTATCGGCAACTCTCTCCGTAACTTTACCCTTAGGCCTCCACAGATAGGTAGCTTCAATAAACCAGTTTTCCGAACTGTGCGTTTTTCTCTCAAGGGGCGGCTAGGCAATGTGTAGAAAAGCACCAGCGATGCAGGTTCGCAAACAACTTGGCCAGATTCTCAATGAGATCTCTATTAGGGGAGATGGAGTTATCATTGAGCGCTCTCCGGCAAACCAATTGCAGCGATCCTGGCTCTTTCCTACCTGCAAGACTGCAAGGGGGGCAAAAGAAACACTAGGTCCAAGAGTCTCAGTGTACCCCTGATATCAAACTGCGCCACTGACCCATGGCCATACCCGACTGTAATCCCGCTTCATTTTCCGGGCCCTTATGACCGTCATTGCCCACTTTGGATAAAGTGGGAGATCCTACCGCTGACGCGCACACCTGGCCTAGGCCGTAATGAAGAATAGAGCAGTCCATTTCCGACTTGTTGCCAACTGGGAAGAGTCCCAAACCCCCAGCCCTACTACCTGCAATCTCAACTGAAAGTGGCCAACAGAGTGAGGGGTGAGATGGCCGGGAAGAAGTAGCCAGCCCCGGAAAAGCGAGTACTACCCGGTTGGTGGTGTTCGCCTTGTTCTAAAATCGGTCCCCTTCGTGCCGCCCTTGACCTTCTTTCGTGCAACCAAGTGCAAAATTGACAATAGTGACGTCCGCGAGTATGATGAAGAGGACGGTAGGCAGACGGCATCGGACCAACGTCAATACTCGCTGTGCACCAGAGTGAGAGTTTCTTAGAGGGGCAACTTCCAGTCTCGGATGTTAAAGCCTACCTAGGGGATTAGAGGCTGTGCAACAGGCTTCAGAACTATTCGAAGAAACGATTGAATGGCTGAGGTCAAACTACGGGCAATTCACCTTCTTTCTTGAGCGCGACGTAGTCTGGACTCTTCAATCCCACATCAATGCGGTGATTAGGGAACGGAAGTTCCCCTTTCACGTTTTCAGTGACTACCCTATGTTTCCAGGCAAGCGTCGGAGGCTATGCACCGATCTGGCAATCGTTGATCCAGATGGCTCTGTGGGAGTTGCGGCCGAATTCAAGTACGAGCCTTCTCACAAGCGCAGTGACATTTTGCAGAACAAACTTCCGGTCGTGTTTTGGGGCAAGGAGGGTGTTGGCAAGGATATCGAACGAATTCGACAATACGTCGAGAAAGGGAAGGCCAGAGTGGCCTATGCAGTATTCATAGATGAAGGAGGCTTTTTCCATCATCGCACACCACACCCAGGAAGCAAGTGGCTCGACTGGGGACCTAGTGATACGCCTCCGGGTCGTCTTTCGGTACTCTGGTCACGCGCAGACATTCAGCCTTGATGCGCAGTCAAGTTTGGCGGAGAGGTGTCAGCATAGCAGTTAGCATTCACGCATTTTGCCGCGGTTGTGCCACACGACCAGATTGACGCAAAGAGAGACAGCCATGCCAATCCTGCCCGATGTCCTTGAGAAGGGTCTGAAGATTGTCTTTTGCGGAACGGCCGTGGGTAACAGGTCAGCCAAGAATGCTGCATACTACGCAGATAAGAGAAACCAGTTCTGGGCGGTTTTGCGACGTGTTGGGCTTACGTCTCGGGAGCTCAAGTCTTGTGAATTTCGTGAGCTCCTCCGATACGGCATTGGATTGACCGACCTGGTCAAGAACCAGTCTGGGACCGACCACGATCTGAAGTCGGGGCAATCTGACACTGCCAGCTTCACTTTGAACATAGAGCGCTTTGCACCGAGGGTCGTAGCGTTTAACGGCAAGGAGTCGGCGAAGCGGTTCTATGGTCGTCGTGAAGTGAAGTATGGGCCTCAGCGTGACAAAATCGAGCTATCTGAGGTTTTTGTGCTTCCATCAACCTCTGGTTCGGCCCGTAAATACTGGGATGAGTCATGTTGGAGGGAACTTGCGGATTTTGTCGCCAACTGTGCGGTCGACTGATGGCCAAGATTGCTGCATCCACACGATTGGTGACAACGGTTATGGAGATCAACTGAACTGACGATGCCTGTCAAGAAGTCCGAACTCTACTCTTCCCTCTGGAGAAGCTGCGACGAACTCCGCGGCGGCATGGATGCCTCGCAATACAAGGACTACGTTCTGGTCCTGCTGTTCGTGAAATACGTCTCCGACAAGTACGCGGGTCAGAAAGATGCGCTGCTCGACGTGCCGCCGGGCGGCAGCTTTGCCGACATGGTCGCGCTGAAGGGTGACAAGGAAATCGGCGAGAAGATGAACAAGATCATCTCAAAGCTCGCCGAAGCTAACGAACTCAGTGGCGTGATAGACGTTGCCGACTTTAACGACGCCGACAAGCTCGGCACGGGCAAGGAGATGGTAGACCGCCTCACGAACCTCGTTGGGATCTTTCAGAACCCCGCGCTCGATTTCAGCAGCAACCGCGCCGAGGGCGACGACCTCCTCGGCGACGCCTACGAATACCTCATGCGCCACTTCGCCACCGAGTCGGGCAAGAGCAAGGGTCAGTTCTACACCCCTGCGGAGGTTTCCCGCGTGATGGCCAAGGTGGTCAGTGTCGGCAGCGTCAATAGCGCCAGCCAAACCATCCACGACCCCACTTGTGGCTCGGGCTCGCTACTACTGAAAGCACACGATGAGGCGAAAAGTCGCACCGGCTACGATCTGGCGCTCTATGGGCAGGAGATGGACAACGCCACGGCCGCGCTGGCCCGGATGAACATGATCCTCCACGACTGCCCAACTGCGGAAATCTGGAAGGACAATACCCTCTCCAGCCCGCACTTCAAAACGCAAGATAGCCGCCTCAAGGCCTTCGACTACGTCGTTGCGAATTTCCCCTTCTCCAGCAAGAATTGGAGCAACGGTTTCGACCCGGCCAATGATCTCTACGGCCGCTTTGCCTACGGCATTCCGCCGAAGAAGAATGGCGACTATGCCTTTCTTCTTCATATCCTAGCTTGCCTCAAGAGCACAGGCAAAGGCGCGGTCGTTCACCCGCACGGCGTCCTCTTCCGAGGCAATGTAGAGGCGGACATACGCCGAGAGATCGTCCGCCGCGGCTACATCAAAGGGATCATCGGTCTCCCGCCCAACCTCTTCTACGGCACCGGCATCCCCGCCTGCATTCTCGTGTTGGACAAGGAGAATGCCCACACGCGTAAGGGCATCTTCATGATTGATGCCTCCAAGGGTTTCGTCAAGGACGGCAACAAGAACCGCCTACGCGCCCAGGATATTCATCGTATCGTCGACACCTTCACGCGCCAGCTCGAACTGCCGCGCTACTCGCGCATGGTGCCATTCTCGGAGATCAGCGATCCAAAGAACGACTTCAACCTCAACCTGCCACGCTATATAGACAACACCGAGCCCGAAGATCTGCAGGACATCGACGGCCACCTGCGCGGGGGCATCCCGAACCGCGACATCGATGCGCTAGAGCGCTACTGGCAGGTTTTGCCCGCCGTGCGCTCGGTCTTGTTCGAATCTGGAGGCCGCGAGGGCTACAGTCGCCTGAAGCTGCCAGCGGGTGAGATCAAGGCCGCCATCTTGCGACATGCCGAGTTTGCCGCATTCAATACCTCCGTCATCACACTGCTTGCGCATTGGAAGAAAGCCAACGCCCCGCGCCTACTCGCCATCAAACTTGGCGACCACCCCAAGGCACTGATCGAAACGCTCTCCGAGGACCTACTGGGCACGTTCACCAAGGCCCGACTAATCGACCCCTACGACCTCTATCAGCACCTCATGGACTACTGGGCGTCGACGATGCAGGACGATGTGTATCTGATCGCGCACGCCGGCTGGGGGGACGCCGCCAGGCCGAGGATCATCGTAGAGACGAAGGAGCAGAAGAGCAAGGACCAGCCAGACTTCACGGTGGGTAAGCAGAAGTTCAAGTCGGATCTGATCCCGGCCGCGCTGCTGATCCCTCGTTACTTTGCGGCCGAGCAGGCGGCCATCGAGGCGCTCGAGGGCGAGTTGGCAGGGGTAGAGCAGCAGCTCGACGAGCTCAAGCAGGAACATGGTGGCGAGGGCGGCCTCCTGGAAGAGGTCGTGGACGAGAAGGGTAAGATCCCGAAGAAAGTGGTGTCGGCCCGCCTAGAAGAGATTGCTCACGACGCCGAAGATGTCGAGGAGCGCAACCCGCTGACGCACTACGCCGCCCTGCTCGACAGCCAGGCCGACGCCAAGAGCCGGTTGAAGGCCGCGCAGGAAACGCTGGGGACAAAGGTCGCCGCGAAATACGGGAAGCTCACCGAGGCCGAGATCAAGGGCCTGGTGGTGGAAGATAAATGGCTGACCACGCTCGCTGGCGCTGTGCAGAACGAGCTGGACAGAGTCTCACAGACGCTCACCGGACGCATCCGCCAACTGGCCGACCGCTATGCCGCGCCGCTGCCACAGCTCACTGAGGACGTGAAGACCCTCGCCGCCCGCATGGACGAGCACCTCAAGGACATGGGGGCGGTATGGGACTGAAGCCGGGCTACAAGCAGACGGAGGTGGGGATGATTCCGGAAGAGTGGGAGCTCTACGACTTCGACGCTCTGGGACGCGTCATCGACGGGGACAGGGGAACGCAGTATCCAAATAGCGAGGATTTCAGCAACGACGGTCATTGCCTATTCCTGAATGCTGGCAATGTGACCAAAGAGGGATTCAGGTTCGGCGAGTGCGCCTTCATCACTCGCGAAAAGGATGCCCGACTCAACAAGGGAAAGCTGAAGCGAAATGACATCGTGCTGACAACCCGTGGCACTGTTGGAAACCTGGCCTATTTCGACGCAGCAGTGCCGTTTGAGAGCATGCGCATCAATTCCGGCATGGTGATTCTGCGGAACGCGTCGTCGTCGCTCGACACGACCTTCTTGTATGCGTTGCTTCAATCTCGTTTGGTCCAGATGCAGATCGAACGTCTTTCATTCGGGAGCGCGCAACCGCAGTTGACGGTTAGGGGCATAAGCAAGTTCGGAATTGTTGTCCCGCCCCTCTCCGAGCAACGCGCCATAGCGGGGGTGCTGGGGGATGTGGATGCGCTGCTGCTCGCGCTGGAGAAGCTCATCGCCAAGAAGCGCGACCTCAAACAGGCTGCCATGCAGCAGCTCCTCACCGGCATAAAACGCCTCCCTGGTTTCACCGGTCAGTGGGAAGTGAAGACGATAAAAGAGGTAGTAGTCATACCAGTGACTGATGGGCCGCACTTAACGCCTGAATTTCTGAGCGATGGCATTCCCTTTCTTTCTGTGAACAACCTCATAGGCAACAAGATCGATCTCAATGACCTGAGATTCATCTCAAGAGGCGATCACGAACTATTCTCAAGGAAATGCAGACCCGAACGGAACGACTTGCTTCTTGGAAAGGCGGCATCAGTTGGGAAGGTTGCCCTCGTTGACTTCGATGTGGAATTTAACATTTGGTCGCCTATCGCGCTGATCCGCCTGAACTCGCAATATTCTCCCAAGTTCTTCTACCATTGTTTCCAAAGCGCCAACGTTATCAGGCAAATCACTTTATTCACTAATTCTTCCTCGCAAGGAAATTTAGGAATGGGGGACATTGAAAAGCTGGAATTTCCCGTTCCTCCGCTTGCCGAGCAAACCGCTATCACCGCCGTGCTGTCCGATATGGACGCGGAGATCGTTGCGCTGGAGCAGCGCCGTGACAAGACCCGGGCCCTCAAGCAGGGGATGATGCAGGAACTCCTGACCGGGAAAACCCGTCTGATATGAGGTATGAATGAAAAGCTACTACAGAGTCATGCTGGGCAGGAAAAGCGTCCACGCGGAGCAGTGCTTTGCCGAGAACTTCATCGGCGTGGACTTTGGCATCACCGAAGACCTGACTGGCAAACTGCCGGAGGAGTGGCGAGCCTTCAACCAGAAGTTCATTCCCATCTATTTGGCCGGGCATCCCGACAAAACGAAGATCGGCGCCGGTCTTGCATGTGGCTTCTTATGGACAGTGACCAAGGGGATCCTGAAGGGTGACGTTGTGCTCTGCCCCGACGGTAGTGGCCGCTATCGTGTTGGCGAGGTCAGCGGCGAGTACACCTATCAATCCAATGGCGTGCTGCCGCACCGGCGCCCCGTGCAATGGCTGATCCAAACCATCGACCGCGCCGACATGAGCGAGGCATTGAGAAACTCCACCGGCGCTATTGGCACGGTCAGCAACATCACCAGCTATCACGATGAGATCGAGAAATTGATCGGTGGCGTTCACCCGTCCACGCTGATATCCACCGACGAAACGGTGGAAGACCCTGCCGCCTTCGCTCTCGAAAAACACCTGGAAGATTTTCTGGTGCAGAACTGGGCGCTCACCGAACTAAGCAAGGAGTATGACATCTACGAAGAAGAGGGCGAACGTGTCGGTCAACAATATCCGACTGATACCGGCGCGGTGGACATCCTGGCCATCAGCAAGGACAAGAAACGGCTTCTGGTAGTGGAGTTGAAGAAAGGTCGGGCCAGTGATGTGGTCGTAGGCCAGGCACTTCGTTACATGGGCTACGTGCAGGAGGAGTTGGCGGAAGAGGGTCAGACCGTGCAAGGCGTGATCATTGCGCTGGAGGATGACCCTAGAATCCGCCGGGCGCTGGCGGTGATGCCAAGCATCGCCTTCTACCGCTACCAGGTTAGTTTCAAACTTCTGAAAGCATGACATGAGCACTGTCGGGCACATCGAACGAGTCACACAGAAACGCGTGGTCAAGCTGCTCCGCGAAACGCTGGACTATGATTATCTGGGTGACTGGGCCGAGCGTGAGGGCAACCGCAACATCGAAGAGAAGCTGCTGCGGACGTTCCTGCGTGAGAAGCAGGGCTACGATGAGGCGCTCATCACGCGAGCACTCTACATCCTCGACAAGGTAGCAAGCGATACCAGCAAGAGTCTTTACGACCGCAACCATGCTGTGTATAACCTGCTCCGTTATGGCGTCAAGGTGAAGCTCGAGGCTGGAGAGAGCACTCAGACTGTCTGGCTCATCGACTGGACGCAGCCGGAGAACAACTACTTCGCCATCGCTGAAGAAGTGACTGTCGCGGGCACCGATGCCAAGGCTTACACTAAGCGCCCAGACGTAGTGCTCTATGTTAACGGCATCGCGCTAGGCGTGCTGGAGCTGAAGCGATCCACCGTCTCTGTGGCCGCGGGTATCCGCCAGAACCTGGACAACCAGAAGAAAGTCTTCATTGAGCACTTCTTTTCCACGATCCAGTGGGTGATGGCGGGCAACGACACCGAGGGTCTGCGCTACGGGGCCGTCCAGACGCCTGAGAAGTACTACCTCGCTTGGAAGGAAGAGAGCTCAGTCGAGAACCCGCTCGACCGCGCGCTCGTCCAGCTCTGTGGCAAGGCGCGCTTCCTGGAGTTGATCCACGACTTCATCGTTTTCGACGCCGGAGTGAAGAAACTCTGCCGCACGAACCAGTATTTCGGCGTGCGGGCCGCGCAGGAGCACGTGAAGCGGCGCGAAGGCGGCATCATCTGGCACGCCCAAGGCTCGGGCAAGAGCCTGACGATGGTGTGGCTGACAAAGTGGATCCGCGAACACGTAACGGATGCTCGCGTGCTGATCATAACCGACCGGACCGAGTTGGACGAACAGATCGAGAAGGTCTTCAAGGGTGTCAACGAGGACATCTACCGCACCAAGAGCGGGGCAGACCTGATCGCCACTCTCAGTGCGACCACGCCGTGGCTCGTGTGCTCCCTCATCCACAAGTTCGGCGGCAAGGAGGAAGGAGAGGAGGCCGGCGACATCCCCGGCTACATAGCGGAGTTGAAAAGGGCACTGCCGCCCGGTTTCATTGCCAAGGGCAACCTCTTTGTCTTTGTGGACGAGTGTCACCGCACCCAGTCCGGCGAGCTACACGACGCAATGAAGGGCATACTGCCGAGCGCCATGTTCATCGGCTTTACCGGGACGCCGCTCCTCAAAACCGACAAGCGGAAGAGCATCGAGGTCTTCGGCCGCTACATCCACACTTACAAGTTCGACGAGGCTGTGAGAGACAAGGTGGTACTCGACTTGCGCTACGAGGCGCGCGACATCGAGCAGCGCATCACGTCCCAGGTGAAGATCGATGAGTGGTTTGAGGCCAAGACCCGGGGTCTCACCGATCTGGCCAAAGCGCAGCTCAAGCAGCGCTGGGGCACCATGCAGGAGGTGCTCTCCTGCCAATCACGGCTGGAGCAGATCGTGGCCGACATCCTGATGGACATGGAAACACGCGACCGGCTAAAGAGCGGGCATGGAAACGCGCTGCTCATCTCCGGCAGCATCTACCAAGCGTGCAAGTTCTACGAGTTGTTCGACAAGACCGATCTCGAGGGCAAGTGCGCGATCGTGACCTCTTACAGGCCGTCACCCGCCGATATCAAGGGCGAGGAAAGCGGTGAGGGTCTGACGGAGCGGCTGCGGCAATACGACATCTACAAGCAGATGCTGGTCGACTGGTTCGACGAAGCCCCGGAGACGGCAATCAACAAGATCGAAGCATTCGAGAAGGTGGTGAAGAAGAAGTTTATCGACGAGCCGGGGCAGATGAAGCTCCTGATCGTGGTGGACAAACTGCTTACCGGCTTCGACGCGCCGCCCGCAACCTACCTCTACATCGACAAACAGATGCGTGATCATGGTCTGTTCCAGGCCATCTGCCGCGTGAACCGGCTGGACGGCGAGGACAAGGAATACGGCTACATCATTGACTACCAGGACCTCTTCAAGAGCCTCGAAGGCGCGGTCCGCGACTACACCTCCGGCGCGCTAGATGGCTACGACAAGGAAGACGTAGCCGGGCTGCTAGAGGATCGTCTGGGCAAAGCCCGCGAGCGCTTGGAGGAAACTCGCGAGGGCGTGAAGGCTCTGTGTGAGCCGGTCGAAGCGCCGAAGGACTCGACGGCCTATCTGCGCTACTTCTGTGCGAAGGATTCTGGGAACGTCGAGCAGCTGAAGGCCAACGAGCCGAGCAGGCTGGCGCTCTACAAGAATGTCGCTGCCTTCGTGCGAGCGTTCGCCAACCTTGCCAACGAGTTGCCTGATGCCCGCTACTCGACCACAGAGGTTGAGACCTTGAAGGCAGAGGTGAACCACTACGAGAACGTCCGCAGCGAGGTGAAACTGGCCAGTGGCGATTACATCGATCTGAAAATGTATGAGCCAGCCATGCGGCACTTGATCGACACTTACATCCGGGCCGGAGAGAGCGAGAAGGTGTCGGCCTTCGACGACATGTCGCTTATCCAGCTTATCGTCGAGCGCGGGGCGGATGCCGTGGATGCTCTGCCAGAGAAAATCAGGAAAAACAAGGAAGCCGTCGCAGAGGCCATCGAGAACAATGTCCGCAGACTCATCATCGACGAACAGCCGATCAACCCGAAGTACTACGAGAGAATGTCGGAGTTGCTGGACGCTCTGATCGAACAACGCCGCAAGCAAGCGCTGGATTACCGGGAGTATCTGCTCAAGATCGTCGAACTGACGAAGCAAGTGACCAACCCCGAAGTGGGCGGTGCGTATCCGAAGGCGATCAATAGCCCCGGCAAGCGAGCGCTATTCGATAACCTCGGCGGGGATGAAGTGCTGGCGTTGGCGATAGACAAGGCAGTGCGCGCCGGTCGTCAGGACGATTGGCGGGCCAATGCAGTCAAAATCAAGAAGGTGAGAAATGCGATCCGAGCCGTGCTGGAGGCTGCGAGCACTCGCGCAGGTAACATGAGCGACGATTCGCGTGCCGGCACCGTAAGAGAGCCACCGCAAGCGTACGCATCTGCGCAATCGGAGTCGATCGAAGAGTTGGTGGAAAAAATTCTGGCATTGGCGAAGAACCAGGATGAGTACTGAGATAGTCGAAATTCGCGTTAGCGGGCTCGCGGTTCAGGTCGTCCGCAAGGACATCAAGAACCTACACCTCGGCGTCTACCCCCCGAACGGTCGAGTGCGTGTGGCCGCTCCGCTGGCAGTGAGCGATGAGGCTGTGAGGCTTGCGGTGATCGGCAAGCTCGGTTGGATCAAACGTCAACAGGCGAAATTTGAGGCCCAGCCTCGCCAATCCGCACGCGAAATGATCAGCGGCGAGAGTCACTACTTTTTAGGGCAGCGCTATAGGCTTCGTATCGTGAAGTGCGATGGCCCCGCCAAGGTCGAGCTACGGAACCGAGCCACCATTGAGCTTCATGTGGGCCATGGCACTGACTCAAAGGCGCGCGAGCGGGTCTTGCAGCGCTGGTATCGTAAGCGCCTCCGCGAACTCGTCCCCCCTCTGCTGGCGAAGTGGGAGGCAGCCCTCGGCGTCAACGCATCGAGCTGGGGCATCAAGAAGATGAAGACCAAGTGGGGCGCGTGCAGCTTCGACGCCCGGCGCATCTGGCTGAATCTCGAACTCGCGAAGAAGCCGGTTCAATGTCTCGAGTACCTCATCGTCCACGAACTCACGCATCTCATTGAGCGACATCACAACAACAGATTTGTTTCATTGATGGACCAACATCTGCCCAGCTGGCGAGCACGCCGCGCCGAACTGAATCACGCACCACTTGCGCATGCGGATTGGGAATATTGATGGTAAAACCGGCATCTGTTCCGGTGGCTGTCCGGGCCGGAAAACATCGTCTCTTTCAGCCATTTCCTCTCTCGTGGCGAAAGTATGCATTCATCATCGGGCATAGCTCCTTGCAGAAATTGTCCTTGTATTGAGGGCACAACTCACAGGTCTTAACTAGCTCTTTCTTCTTGATCTACTGCCTCATTATCTGGAAATATTCTCTCTCGCAGATAAGTCGGTAGGCAGCGGCAAGATTGCCTCTTCACTATGTCAACTGTTCTCCGTTGATGGCTTTCATTCTTCCAATGTTTTGGACAGACACGCCTAGCAATCTCCTCGTAAGATAGGCGCTTCTCCTGCAAGCCCCCAATCCGCAGGCCGCAATCGAACTCTTGACTGTCGCTCCGCGACAGAGAAATCTCTGCCACCTCGGCCTTTGGGACTTTTCGAACAACGTCTATGACACCAGACAGGACGCGACATATTCCCCCTCTTGGCCTCGCAGTACCCATCAAGACCATCTCTCAGCCTTAAGCCCCTATCTGTCCGCTTCCGTATGACGGGGAACAAGATCATCCTGCTGACCTTTGGGTTGTGAACCCAATGATGGTTTCTATCATATTGTGCCACAACCTGTTAAAAGGAGCTGCTAACACTTTGCTAACGGATTCTTCGCGAACAGAGGTTCAGCTCCGTGCAAAACCAACACACCGTGGCGGCTACGTGAGGGTTCTGATTACGGTTTCCTGGTTTCTACTGGGTGTTTCGAAGAAAAAAGGCTAGATGGCCGACTTAGAACTTGTTTCGATATTCACTATAGTTTTACCGGAGCGGTGAAACAGCGTCCTCATCGAAACAATACTTTGTTTCACCCTATTGCGAGGTTTATCGGAATGCCAAGACAGCCTGTTCGATGAAATCGGATAGAGACCTAGCTGCCGAAGCTAGAGTCCCTTCTCGTGCAGTTTGAACACAACAAGCCAACTCAGCCCATCTACTGGAGTCTTCATCGCAAGGGAGGAGTTTTGGTCAAACGCTGGAACTTGATCGTCCCGAACGCTGTGATGGAACGAGGTTGGGAGGAGGACTGATGTTCTCGGCAGAGTATCTCAATGCACTTTCAGCCAAGACTGGGTTTCTGGCCGCAAGTGTTCGGAAGCAAATGGTGCTCGTCACGCTGTGAACTTTGTGTATAGCAGAATAGACGCAAGATTCGTTGTGTCTAATGATTGGGCAAAGCTTAGAAACAAACTGCCTGGTTGGCGACCGCGCGAAGTTCGGCGATGACGGTCTTGTTCGGCGGCTCCGTCACCAGATCACTTGGGTGCAGGTCTGCCCATTTGTCCAAGCTCATCAGGCGTCCCTATCAGCATGATTTTAGGTTCCTGCAGCACACGCATGAGGAAGTGGTGCTTCCTCCTCAACCTATCGGCGAATTCCTCCGGGGAGTAAACCGTTGGGTTGATCTCCCGCCCAAGGCGCTCTTGGGCAGGCAGGAGCGCGGCTGATATGTCGGCGAAGGACGCATCCGTCACGATCAGTACGTCCACATCGCTGTTCGAGTCTCCAGAGCCCTTGGCCAGGCTGCCGAAGACAAAGGCCCCTTTGACGGCCTTCACTCCAGCGAGAGCCTCGCGCAGCACATCCGCAAGACCAGCAGTCTTCACCAAGAGGTGGTGAAGCTCCGAGAAGATGGGAGACTTCCGATTCGCGCAATAGTAGGCGCGGCCAGATTCAACTCGCCGCCCAAGTATGCCCGCCTCGGCGAGTGACCGTACCTCGCGCTGCACCGTTGAGGGGGAAAGGTGCGTGCGCCGGGCTATCTCCCGCAAATGCCACTCCTTGTCAGGCGCCAAGAGCAGCAGCCCCAAGACGCGCCGTCTGACTGTCGGCCAGAGCGCTTCAGCCATGCCCCGGCGCGGCTTCGCCTGCGGAGGCTTGCGTCGAGTGCTGCGTTTTTTCGTTTTCGCGAGCGTTCTCATTTCGCGAACAATTGTGCCTTTTTTGCGAACAGAAGTCAATGTTTTCATTCGTGGCGAGACCGCCGACCGGTGTCTGGAGCCACCCTGGCATTGCGGTTGCGCATGACCCCACGAGATCGCCGCCAGCCGGTCCTGCCCAAATAGAACGCCCGCCTTAGGGGAGACGGGCGTCCTATTCGCTTGGTAGCGGGGGCTGGATTTGAACCAGCGACCTTTGGGTTTGTGACCAAGAGTGGCGCATGACAGGTTGTATAACAACAAGATATTTGTAGCTGCTAACAGTCTGCTAACATTGCTCCTGGGAGCGGTGCAATACCCAAGGAAAGGCCTTGTTTGTGTCAAATAACATGTGGACAAAATCATTTGTGTCTAATATAATCCGTTTTATTAGATACAAAGATTGTCGCCTCAACTAGAATCCAACGAGAGGTAACCATGGCAACTCCCTTTGTCCCGAGACTCCTACCTCTGAAAGACATCGACTGGGAATATCTTGTCCCAAGAGTAGCTGAGGCAAACTCTGCCCTCGCTCGTTACGATGGACTTCTAGAGGGTATGCCAAACCCGCGACTTCTCTTGTCACCGATGATGACCCAAGAGGCAGTGTTGTCGTCGAAGATCGAGGGAACGCAGGCAACCCTGGAGGAGGTGCTCCGGTTCGAAGCGAAACCGAGTGTCACTGAACGACAAGAGGACATTCGTGAGATCTTGAACTATCGAAGAGCGATGTCGTTCGCCGAGCGCGAACTCAAGGCGCGGCCGTTGTGTTTGAATCTCATCAAAGGCATGCATGGAGTGCTGCTCGACGGAGTCCGCGGTCGAGATAAGAGCAAAGGGGAGTTTAGGACGATCCAAAACTGGGTGGGGAAGCCAAACACTCCGATGAGCGAGGCGTCGTATGTGCCTCCGGTGCCGAACAAGGTCCTCGAGTACATGTCAAACTTGGAAAAGTACTGCCATTATCACGAAAAAGACAGACTTGTTCAGGTATCTGTCATTCATGCCCAGTTTGAACTGATTCATCCTTTCTTGGATGGTAATGGGAGAATTGGCCGGATTCTTATTCCAGTCTTTCTATATGAGAAAGGAGTCCTGAAGAGTCCGACGTTCTACCTCAGTGCGTTTCTAGAATCCACGCGTGAAGAGTACTACTCAAGACTTTGGGCGATTTCTCATAAGGGGGACTGGAAGAGCTGGATTGAATACTTCTTGCGTGGAGTAGCAGTCCAGGCAATAGCTGATAGTCAGAAAGCCAGTGACATAATGTCGCTCTACAACAACATGAAAACGATCGTTGCCGAAGCGACACGTTCTCGTTTTGCTATTCAAGCGTTGGACTTTCTATTCGACCGGCCGATATTCAACGGCAGCTTCTTTGCATCCAAGTCCCAAATTCCTAGGGCCAGCGCGGCGATAATACTGAACAAACTGCTTCGAGCGAAGGTAATCGAGCGGCTTGAGGAATCGAAGGGGCGAAGCCCCGCGGTATATGTTTTCCCGAGTCTACTTGACATCGTCAAGATCCGAGAGGGGTCCGCTCGCACGCCGGCTAGTGAAAGATGATCCGACAAAATGAGCCTCCCGCAGTAACGTGTGCTGCAACTGCAGCAAAGAGTACCGCGCCTGCGCCTCGCATTGCGCATAACCCGCCATCCCTTGCTCAACTGGAAGGCGCTCAACGTCCGTAAGGCCCGCTTGTAGCTTAATTGTCATTCCTTTTGACATTTTTGTGGACAACATACTCTACCATCACAGTGTCTCACTCCGGAAGGGAGCAGTATAGAACTGTCACACTCTGTCACCTGGCGAGTTTGCGCTTGATGATGACCCTTCCGCACGGCCCCACGGTTCGTGCCCATCTCGCCAAAAGCGCATGCTGAGCGAGAAATGCATTGACAGAAAGTCTAGTCTAAAATAGTCTAATCATGATTAGACTATTCTTATGAGGTGCTGAATGAAGTTCATCAATAGAGATCATGAACTGAAGGCTCTAGCAGATCTTTGGAGGGCTGGGACCTCTCAACTAGTCGTGGTTTACGGCAAGCGACGCGTTGGAAAGACGGAGCTGATAAAGCGGTTCATTCATGGCAAGCCCTCCATATATTTCCTAGCCAGGAGGATTCGAGACGAAGAGAACCTGTTCTATCTTGGACATGCGATTGGGGAATTCTTTGGAGACACAATTCTCAAGACGCGGGGATTTGCGAGATGGGATCAGGTTTTTAGCTTTCTAAAGGAACGCGCGGGAAAGGGGGGCGCTGGGCGCACACCTAGAAATAGGGATGCGGGTCGACTTGTTCTCGTGATTGATGAGTTTCCATACCTGGCCGAAGCCAACAGGGGGATTTCGTCCATTTTTCAGGCAGGCTGGGATGAACATCTCAAGAACACACCGATCTTTCTTATGCTCTGTGGCTCAAGCATAGGAATGATGGAGCAGGAAGCATTGGCATACAAGGCTCCCCTCTATGGAAGAAGAACAGGACAATTGTTCGTGAAACCTCTTTCCTTCTCAGAGGCAAGAGAGTTTTTCCCTCGCTTCAGGTTTGAAGAGGCGTTGAGGGCATATAGCATTGCGGGTGGCACTCCGGCCTACCTTATGCGGCTAGCGGGTTACCCCTCACTAGAAAAAGCGGTCGAGGAAGAGATTCTTTCCCCGGAGAGATTCCTATACGAAGAGGTTGAATTCATTCTCATGGAGGAATTGAGGGAGCCCCGCAACTACTTCAGCATATTGAGGGCCATCGGTTCTCACTGCACCAAGGTGAGCGAGATTGTCAACGCGACGGGATTGGAAAAGAGTGCCCTGCATACCTATCTTTTCGTGTTGGAAGATCTCCACATCGTTGAGAAGCAGGTCCCCGTGACGGAAAAGCATCCTCAGCGCTCGAGGAAGGGTCGCTATTATCTCAAGGACCAATTCTTCACGTTCTGGTTCAACTATTGTTTTCCCTTCATGGGCGAACTGGAACTCAGGAACAAGGTCCCTTCCATGAAGGCTTTCAGGAATTCCTTTGAAGGCATCGTGGCCAAAAACTACGAGACTGCGGCCCAGGAGATTCTCCGTGAATGCCAGGAGGAGTTATTTGTTTTTCACAGAATTGGCAGGTGGTGGGACAAGAACGAGGAGATAGACATTGTCGCTCTCAACGAAACAACAAATGAGATTCTTCTCGGTGAAGTGAAGTGGTCAAAGAAACAGGTTGGTACAGATGTTTTTGAGAGCCTGAAAAGGAAGTCGCAGAAGGTTGAATGGGGCAAAAGGAGTCGGAAGGAGTACTATTGCCTTTTTTCTCGGAGTGGCTTCACTCCTGAAATGCGGAGAGTTGCCAAGAAGGAAGGAGTTTTCCTCTTCAAACTCGATAGACTTTCACGATAGTGGAGGAGTTGTTGGGCCAGGCGGGATGGGCTTGTGAAGTAATGCGTGTCTGCGTTATGGGCTTGAAGCCATCTTAGGCAGAGTCCACCTTCTCTTCGCACACGGTGAACAGATGGAGGTGGCCCCCCTGATAAGAGTCGGGTGGTTGCCCTCACCTGCTGTGCGTCTGCTCGCCAGGTATACAGAGCCTCGACGAGCGTCACCGACGATGATAGGGTATGAGGCCAACGAGCTAGGAAGCTGCTTCGGCCCGCCGCCCGCACGCCAAGTCCTTCAGCTAGCCGTCAGCGGACTCAACCCTTTTCACTTGCTTTCCTCTACTATATCTCGTATATTTGTTCGAGATATTTGAGTAGTTTGCAAGTACCGGTAGGGCATCAACTCCCGAAATTCGCATGAGAGCCTGATAGTTGAGAGAACATGGCAAGTAAGAACAAAGACATATTGGTGTTCCTGGAACAGCACCCCGTCTTCACAATGAGCGAGCTTCGGGGATACTTTTCCCTGCCCGAGGGTGCTCGAGGGGCTTCTGATATCCTTCTACACAATAAGAAAATGGGTCGCATAGGCGCGGTCAAGGAAGGAGTCTACTATGTCGTTCGGCCTGGTAGCAAGCCAGCCACGACTCACGTCGATCCATTTCTTCTTTGTTCAAAGCTCGCTCCAGACGCAGTGCTAGCCTTTCACACCGCCCTGGAGATACTTGGCTTTGGTCACAGTGTGTTCAACACTCATTACTGTTTCTCAAACCGGTTCCGGCCTGAGGTTCGATTCCGACACGACCGCTTTCGCGCCGTTCTTACTCCCTACAAACTGCGAAAACAATCCCTAGAGTTTTTCGGAACAGAGAGAGTCGAACGCCTGGGCCAAAAAATAGTAGTGACGGGGAAGGAGCGAACCCTTGTTGAGGTGCTCGAGCGTCCTCAATATTGTGGAGGATTTGAAGAAACGTATCGATGCCTGGGGAAAATGCCATATTTTCAGCCAGAAATAGTTCTTGAATATCTAGAGCTTCGCAACCACAAGAGTCTCTATGCCCGAGTTGGATTTTTCCTCGAACAACACCGGGAAGACTTTCATACCGAAGAATCCCTGCTCGTGCAGCTTGAACACAACAAACCAACTCAGCCCATCTACTGGAGTCTTCATCGCAAGGGAGGAGTTCTGGTCAACCGCTGGAACTTGATCGTCCCGAACGCTGTGAGGGAACGAAGTTGGGAGGAGGGCTGATGTTCTCGGAAGAGTATCTCAATGCACTTTCAGCCGAGACTGGGTTTCAGGCCGCAAGTCTCCAGAAGCAGATGGCGCTCATCATGCTGTAAACTTTGTGTCTAGCAGAATAGACGCAAGATTCGTTGTGTCTAATGACTGGGCAAATCCTAGATACAAACTGCCTGGTTGGCGATTTCGGTAACATTTCGCCAGGACCACAAAAACCTATACGCAAACTCTCACTACTTGTTTATATAGCAATTAGATAGCACGCGGCCGCATATTTTCATGCAAAAAAGACCTGACTTTTGTTCACGTTTCTTGCTATGTTCACGATTGGTGAACACGAGAAAGGAGTGAACACTAGTATGCGAAGGATGAACGGAATCACCGAGCAGGATATCCTGCGGCCTGCAGTTGAGGCGTTCAGGAAAAATGTGCCAGAACAGGCCCACGTTGAGCAGCTGCCGCTCCAACGGGACCATGGCCTTGAGCTCCAGCCTGACGGGTTGCTGCGGATAGTAATCCAAGGCAGAGAGCTGCGGTACCGCGCTGAAATCAAGGCAACCATCACCAAAACACAGAAGCTCTTGCTCCTGATGCAAAGGGAGAAACTGGAGCATCCGCTCCTGTTGGTGACAAAACACGTAAATCCGGAGATGGCAGAGCAGCTAAGACAGGACGGCATAGAATTCATTGACACAGCAGGTAACGTGTTCATCAACCAACCACCGCTCTATATCTTTGTGAGGGGGAACAGGCGTCCTGGCATCGCCATGCCCTTTCCTTTGAAGCGCGCTTTCAAGCCTGCTGGGCTTGGAATGATCTATGCTTTCCTGTGCAATCCCGGTTTAGAGGACAAGACCTACAGGGAAATCGCTGCAGCAACAGACGTAGCGCTTGGAACCGTCGCCCGTATTATGAAAGACCTAGTGGAACTTGGCTTCATGCTAGATATGAAAAAACGGGGGAAACGACTCATGCAGAAGGATGAGTTGTTGAAGCGTTGGGTAACAGCGTTTACAGAACAACTGAGACCAAGACTGATTCTGGGACATTATGAGGGGGCACACGGTTGGTGGAAGCAGACAAGGTTCGAGCCTCTCAGAGCACAGTGGGGCGGAGAAGTCGCGGCTGCGAAACTCACGCAGTATCTCGAACCTCAGGTCGTAACAATCTACACGACGGCTCAGCAGCTTGATCAGCTTCTAATCGAGAATAGGCTCAGACAAGCTAGACATGGCAATGTTGAGATTCTCAAGAGGTTTTGGCTGCCTGTCGAGCCCTGGCAATATGAGGATATCGTGCATCCGATCCTCGTATATGCAGATCTATTGGGAACAGGAGAAGAGCGGAACATTGAGACGGCGAGAACGGTCTATGAGCGACATATCATTCGACTTGTCAGGGAAAATTGACCAGAAGACAGTAGAAGCTCTACAATCGCATGTACAACAGCCATCTTGAGTCGATTCGCCATACCCGCTTCCTCCTTTGGAAGCAAGGTACAGCCAAATCCCTCCAGATGACCGGTTTTGGACCGACCCGACCTGGCTGGTTTTGAATCGACCGATCGCTGCTAACAGCCTGCTAACAAACAGATGGACTATAAGGCCTCTTACTTGACACTGAGACGCAGAAAGGGTAACAAAATTACCCCTTTCTCAACCGTGTGTCAAATACACAGCAGAAATTACTTGACAATGAAGCAAGATAGGGGTAATAATGTTACCCCTATTTCAACACCATGTCAAGTGAGGTGATGCCGATGAAACTTGCAAACTTCTTCGACAAGCATCATGTGTTCACCGTGGGTGAGTTGTCGGAGTATCTTTCAAAGCGGGGACCGAGGGACCCCTGGAACCGCAAGAAACTTCTAGATCATCACAGGAAACAGGGACGGATCGTATCGGTGCGGCGAGGTTTGTATGCCGTGGTGCCCTCTGGAACAACCCCAGAGCATTCTCCGGTTGATCCATACTTGGTAGCGGCAAAAATGGCGGACGATTCGGTCTTATG
>Ga0315289_10003890_pt1 | contig 22495 bp, 19 predicted proteins | sample YL17G11_40_MG_FD_203452 | JGI IMG/M metagenome (GOLD analysis project Ga0315289, IMG submission 203452) | Sediment microbial communities from Yellowstone Lake, YNP, Wyoming, USA - YL17G11_40 | ecosystem: Environmental > Aquatic > Freshwater > Lake > Sediment | place: USA: Wyoming | collected... | reverse complement strand
TAGGGTGCATCAGCCCGGAGTTAAAGGTGCGGGATCTGGTTATCCCTGACGATTACATTGACTTCTCCCTGCGGAGGGATGTGAGCCTCTCCGATGATTATCTCCTGATCATGCGGGATCCCCTCTGCCCGGCACTCCGTGCATTGCTGGTGAGGGCTGCACGGCAATCAGGTTCCTCCCGGGTCCATGGCGGCGGGGTCTATGCAGTGACTGACGGAAGCCACTTTGAGAGCAGGGCAGAGGTTTTGATGCTCTCGAATTTAGGAGCAGATATGGTTGGACAGAGCCTTGCCCCTGAGGTGTATCTGGCGAGAGAGATCGGTGCCTGTTACGTGGGAATCTACCAGGTAGTGAATTACGCCGAAGGGATAAAAGACGAATGGGACTATGAAGCCTTCAGAGAGATATTCTACGCTGAGGCGAAGAGGATAGGAGCTATCATCCTCAAGACATTAAGCTCTTTAAGCGATTTCTTACCACCCTGTTCCTGTCAGTCATTGCGCAAACCTACCTTACTTAAAGAATAATGATAATCAGCAGTAAACTTCTGGTGCCGGTAACCTCTCCTCCCTCAGCGGATTCAGCGCTGGTGATTCGTGATGAAAAAATCGTAGCCGTTGGTCACAGGGAAGAGATTGTCAAAAAATATCCGGGAGAGGAGATGAAGGATTATCGCCAGGGTGTTATCCTTCCCGGACTCATCAACCTCCATACCCATCTGGAATATACAGCGCTGCAAGGCTTGCAAGAACCCGCCCCTTTTCTTGACTGGCTTGATAATCTCATCATGAGGTCTAAAAAGTTCAGTGCGAAAGACTGGGGAGAGTCCTATAAAAATGGTATTGAAGAACTGAAGAGATGCGGCGTGACTACGGTGGTGGATGTCGCCCGAAGGGGAGCGGGACTGGAGGATTTGGTTGCGTCAGGGCTGCGGGGTATCTCCTGCATCGAGTTTGTGGCTGTAGATGACTCACATCTGTCAAGCGCCGGGGAGGAATTGAAATGTATTCTGGACAGCGCCCTTACGACGACACAGGGGACAAAGGTGCAGATTGGCCTTGCCCCTCATTCCGTTTATACGCTGTCAAAGAAAGCACTCATATTGGTAGCAGAACTTGCCCGAGAAAAAAATCTGATTCTCACTATCCACCTTGCGGAATCGCGGGCAGAATCGGAGCTCATCATACATGGCAGAGGACCGCTCACAGATTTTCTCTCCCGCTACCAATTAGACACGGTTCCTCCTGAAGGTTGTGGCATGTCTTCCACAGCGTATCTCCGTGAGTGTGGTATCCTGGACAACAGGCTGGTTGCTTCCCACGGGGTCTGGGTTGATGATGAGGACCTGAAGCTTTTGCGGGACAGAGGGGTGGGCATAGCTCTCTGCGTGAGATCCAATCATTTCCTGAAGAGTGGCAGGGCACCGCTTGAGCAGATGAAAAGCCAGGGAATCCGTTTCGGGATAGGCACAGACAGCCTGGCAAGTAATTCATCACTTGATCCCTTTGAAGAACTCCGGTTTTTAAAAGAGCAATACCAGGGATTTTCTGACGAGGCACTTTTGCAGATGATAACGGTCAATTCAGCAGAGGCGCTCGGTATGAGTGAGATGATCGGGAGTGTTGAAAAGGGAAAGAAAGCAGACCTTGTGGTAATGAAATTGAAAAGGACAGTTGATCCTTCTCACGTGTATCAATACCTCATTGACGAAGGGGGAGGGGAAGATGTATTACTCTCCCTGGTAGATGGAAAAGTAATCTTTGAGCGAGGTGAGGCATGAAAGAATCTCTGATCTTACAGAGCCTGGAAGAACTTGCAGCAAGCATCAACCTCAAGGTGAATTATGAAAACCTGAGAAAGGAAGACCCGGGATTAAAAGGGGGATTGTGCAAGGTGAAAGGTGAATACCAGGTGTTCTGTGAAAAAAACCTCACCTTATCAGAGAAGATCGAGGTGCTCCTCGACGCCCTGAAGGACTTCGACTGGGAAAGTGCCTACGTCAATCCCTATATCCGGAAGCTGCTGGAGAAGAGGAAGGGAAAGCCGTAGATTTTTTGATTTGGTTCATTAAATGTGATAAACGCCCGAGGATGAAAATATGCCAGTAAAGAAACGACGATTGAGTATTAACCTTGAGCACACGCTTTATGATGTTTTAAAGCTATCAGCAAAGAAAAAAGGAGTTTCCCTATCTCGAAAAGCGAGGGATTTGATCAGGGAAGCCATGGAGATTGAAGAGGACCTTTATTGGCAGGAGGTCGCCAAGGAGAGAGAAAGGACGTTCTTGTATAACAAGACCCTTATTTCTTGATAGAACGATAATCTTTTCCCCTGGGACCCCCTACCTTCCAATCTTCTCGATGAAAATCCTTGCAGCCTTCAAAGAATCTTTTACTACAGTTACATCCTCCAAAAGTCCTCGGTAATAACCTGCTATATGGAGGAGCTTATAAAGTTTTTCAAATTCTTTCAGAAGTTTACCATCATGCACCATAGCATATTTCCGAATCATCTCACGGTAGCCGTCTATAGATTGAGGTAATTCCTTTTCATCCACACCCTTTTTTATCAGATACTCATCTACCGCCTTTAACACCGCAAGATGTGCAGTCCCACACGCCTCTTGAACATATTTAACATCAGCATACGTATTATCCACTATAGGGGCAGACCTAAGTATCTCCTTTGCATTATTCAAATATCTCAAAGCCTCTTTCATTCTTATACCCGCCTCCTGAGTCCGTTCCAATTTTTAGTTTATTTTACCACGTAGTTTGATAAATTCCACTGTTTTAAATGGCGAGCCGCCAGTTCGCCCCCACCTGTTTTTTACCACACCCAAAAGAAACCCCACCCCATAACCCACATGCTGATGGATAAAGGAGAATGGTCCTCCTCGACGCCCTGAAGGACTTCGACTGGGAAGGTGCCTACGTCAACCCCTACATCCGGAAACTCCTTGAGAAGAGGAAGGGGAAACCGTAAGAACCCTTGCTTTTCCTTCTTTCTGTTTTATAATTAGGAGGCTTGTTGTACTTGGCGAAACGCGCATTTTTCCACTTGCGTGTCCTCGATTTTACCACCCTTCCCGGTTTACCAGGATATATTCTTTGGCGGCTTGGAATTATCCGATGGTGGCAGCGTCATATGGTTCGCCGGTTCAGCAAAGGTCAAGAGGGGTATCAAGGCCCGGCGGGTTCAACCTAAGCTCCGTGGAATCCTGCAAGCGTAGAGTTGGCGGAAATGAGGGTCCGATGTCCGTATCAAGCTGAGCGAGAAAGCCCGGCTAACCAGGCGGTGGAGGCGACGCGGGCTTAAAGTGGCCGAAGGTTCTTGGTTACGTGATGTTACGTGTTCTTTTCTAGCTCAGGAACCCGCGCGTCTCACCTCCATCGTTAGGCGTCAAGAATGATGGCTAATCAAGATCGACCCACCCTAGAACACCCGGTCCGAGAAACCCGGCGTCACTTCATGCGTCACTATGGTCGCTATGCGCTAGCCTTCTTTCTCTTCGTTCTCGTTGTCTTCGACTGGGTATCACCGCTGCCCTCTATCACAGAGCAACTTGAAAAGGCCTACCCAGGCTCTATCCGCTTGTGCGTCTTTGTCAGCTATCAATGGCAGGCCGGTGAGTCAACAAGCACAAGAAGCTACTTCCTAATACCCTACACCTTGAAAACCTTCCGTGCCGTTATCGTCTCACATTCGTCGACCGGTCAGCTCTTCATAACCACATCACCGTTGCTGTTCTTGCTCGTGGCCGGAGTCTTTGCCTTGTACTTCTGGCGTCTCGCTCGAACACCTAGTACTAAATTGTATAAAATGGCGTTATGTATTCTGCAACATAACTATTTGAAATATATAGGTTGTTAGTTGACTGCGACCGCTGATTTTGTTTCGTAAACTTATACAATTTAGTACTAGCGCGAACCAAGAGAACAGAAGTGGAACTAACCTTGACGCCTAACCAGTGCGTTCCCTGAAGATATTTTAGGAATAAGCCAGCAGTTCGCTTCTACCTTTTTTAACCATACCCAGAAGAAATCCCACCCCATAACCCACCTGCTGACAGATAAAGGCAAACGGGGCGAGGAAGAAGGCCCTGAATGATTTGAGGGAAACCCAGGCAGAAAAACCAACAGTAGCAAGGTAGATGATGCCTAAGGTGAGCAGGGCCTTGAGTAGAGATAAAATCGCAGGGGAGAAAGGTGAGAGAACAAGGAGAACGGTCAAGAGGACAATTGCAGAAAGGGGCAGGAGGAAGAGTGGTTCCATCAGTTCCCGGTGAGTGCGGAAGAGAAGCCACCGAGCCTCTCCCATCCTCAAGAGCTGAAGGAAGAAACGAAAGAATGTTGCCGGGCGGTGATGGCAGACCTTTGCATCATCGCAATAGATGAGTTTGAAACCCGCCTCTTTGATCCGGAAGCTCATCTCCACGTCCTCGCCGTGATACCATTCCTTGAATCCCCCCGTTTTCTCGTATGCCTTTCTTGAAACAGCCATGTTGAAGGTCCGTGGGTAATATCGGGCAAGCTGCTTCTTTGCTCCGCGAAGACCGCCGGTGGTGAGGGGAGAGGTCATCACAAACTGGAAACACCGGGAGAGGATGGGTTCTACCGGATCAGGTACTTCAGGTCCTCCTGCCGCCCCGACAGTTTCATCTGCAAAGGGATGGATAAGGTTTTCAAGCCAGTGCGGATGGGGAATGCAGTCAGTATCGGTGAATACAAAGACCTTCCCCTGTGCCAGCTTCATACCCATGTTCCGCGCTGCTCCCGGACCTCTGTGATCCTGAACGGAGAAAGTTAATGTGCCGGCTGCCTGTTCCCTCTGAAGGAACTCTGCCGTCGTGTCACATGAGCCGTCATCTATGACGATGATCTCACATTTCCTTTGAGGTAATGTCTGGGCTTTTAAGGAGGAGAGGAGTTTGGTAAGTTCTTCTTTCCGGTTGTAGGTGGGTATGATGATGGATACGTCCACCTCTTTACTCATCGGTGGGTGATTTTCTCTTTGATCTTGCCGTCTTCATCCTTACGCGAGGAGAAGACAATCAACTCTCCCAGCAGGCCGAAGAAGATGAACTGAATACCAACGATAACCAGGAGGGTACCATAAAGCAGGAGAGGTCTGTTGCTGATCCACTGCCCTGAGAACCAGAGGATGGCAAGGTAAAGGTCAATAAAGGCACCAGCAGCAAAAAGGATAACCCCTGATAAGCCAAAGAAGTGAAGTGGTTTCTGGGTGTATTTGGTTAAGAGGATTACGGTGAGCAGGTCGAAGATGCCCCGCAAGTATCTTTCTGCTCCATACTTTGATTTTCCATATTTGCGGGTATGATGTTCTACCTTAATCTCTCCTACCCAGAACCCCCGCCAGCTGGCTAAGACCGGGATGAAACGGTGGAGTTCCCCGTACAATTCTATTTCTTCAATTACCTTTCTGCGATAAGCTTTAAGACCGCAGTTTAAGTCGTGGATCTTCACTCCCGTGAAGAAAGAGACCATATGATTGAAGATCCAGGAATTAACCTTTTTAGCCGGAGGATCTTTCCGTTTATTCTTCCACCCTGAAACGAGGTCATACCCTTTATCCAGTTCACTGAGAAGGTTGGGAATCTCTTCAGGAAGGTCCTGGAGGTCAGCATCCAGGGTAATGATTTTCTCTCCCTGTGCTTCCTTGAAGCCAACGGAAAGGGCGATAGTCTTGCCGAAATTTCTCCTGAGATGAATGACCGTTACCCTGGGGTCTTGGCGGGAGATATCCTGTAAGAGCTCAGAAGAACCATCTTTGCTCCCGTCATCTACAAAGATCAGTTCATATCGGCTGGATAGTTGGCTGACTACCTTAGTAAGGCGGGTGTAAAGCTCCGGTAAACTTTCTTTTTCTTCAAAGACCGGAATAACGACGGAAAGATCGATTTTCCCCTCTGGTTCTCTCGTTTCCATTTCGCGCTCTGATTATTTACAAATTGGCTTTCCTTCTATATCATATACAAACTTAAACAACAAGAAAGTTAAATGAGATGTTTGAAAACCAGGGTTCCTCGTTGCTCAACAATATTTTTTCGACAGTTCTACATGGGCAGACACAGGGGTCTGCCCCTACAGGGCAAATTCGAAAGGACGTATTGCCATACGCCCCTACGATGCTCCATTTGCCATGATTAACACACTTGCTCATAGAAACCGTTTTTTAATCTTTGTCTTCCTCATCTCTCTCTCTATCATTGAGATGGCTATTGCATCAATTCTCCTCGAGAAGTTTAGCGGGATGGGATGGTCAGCAACATTTGCCGAGGACAGCGAGGGGTATCTGCTGGTCACCCGCTATTTTTCTGGTGAACAGATACCTGATACCGTTGCTCTTTTCCGTTATCGGTTATTCAGCCCGGTCATTCCTTACCTTGTCTCGTGTGTGGGGAAGGTGTTGCCGGTTCCCTCTGCCTTCTTCCTGGTGAACTCCCTCCTGTGGATAGGAGCCGCTTTCCTCTTCTATCTCTTCAGCCGGGAGTTGTTGCAGTCCGATGATTGTGCCTTTGCATGTTCTATCATTTTTACCACTTCACTTCCCATCATGGTATGGGGGCTGCCCATCATGGTTGACATGGGGGCCTACTTCTTTATAGCACTTATCATCCTTTTAGGCCGGAGATTAAAGACCTATAAAGGTGCTGCTGTAGCTGGCCTGGTAGCCGGGCTTGCGATTCTCACCAAACCTACGCTGGTATCTGTGCTCTTGTTTCTTATTCTCTACCAGGTGAGCATCCGGGCAGGAGGCAGGGCTCTTCTCATTGCTGGGGTGAGTATCACTCTTGTAATGATAGTTTATTACTCTCTGGGCCTGGAATTCAAAGATTTTCTTTCCTATTCAACACCTCGCCATCGGGGCGTTGTCTATGTTCTGAATTCGCTTTTCTTCTGCTTTCACGGCGGCCTGATTCTTGTTTTTTGGGGCTGGAAAGAGTTGAAAAAGAACAGCAGGTTTTATGTATTGTTTAGCGTATCCGTCCTGTTTTTCTATCTTCCTTTTGTTCACAACCCCCGTCTTCTCTTCATGATATATCCGGCTGTAATCCCTCTCATCTGCGCCGGAGCCGATACCCTTTCACAGGGGTTGTCTGAAAGGTTTCATCGGGATAAAAAGTCTGTCTTCCGCCTTATTATTTTCCTGCTCGTTCTTGTTTCAAATATCCTTACGGTCTTCTATCTCTCAGTAACTCGCACTTTCGCACTGAGAAGTATCGAAGATCTTCTGAAGATTTTGCAGATTCTGTAATTAAATTGATTTTGTTAGCGATTGCTTCGTCGTCCACCCGTGTGGTCTCCTCGTAATGACTAAAACGGAGTGTTATTCTTTCATCAGTCATTGCGAGCGGAGCGAAGCAATCTCTTGGCCATGCACTAATAGTTTGCTGAAAAAGCAACTGTTTGTAAGGCTGATCAAAAATGTCCAGATGCAAGGCGCCCGAAATCCTGAGGAGTGAGGCGTACTTGGACGTACGCTGCAACGACGAAGGACGAGGGAAACGACGCAGATGGGCGTTTTTCAGCAGTCTGCTAACGTTCTTCCACGATGACCGGTTCACCCCAGCAGGCAACCATGGATTGCTCCTCGGGGTGAGGCCAGGCGGCTACTGAGAAGGTGAGATCAATCACCTTTCCTGAAAAATGAGAGAAGTCGAGGTACGTTTCCTGCCATCTCTGATCAGAGGGCTTGAGATAGTAAATAAAAAAGGTTCGTGGTTTGGCAAAAAGGGCACGTGGTTTCATAAAGGCGTTCCGGTGCTCAGCACCCATAACGCCGACTATCCCTTCCAAGTTCTCGATCAGGGCATCATCAATGAGGATTTTGAAGAGGATGCCGTTTTCCTCCTGTGCGCCGTGATCAGCAAGACCCCCCAGGTTCATCTTCAGGAAGCAGGGCTTCCGGGGGAGAGCGATCCGGAAAGTGGCCTGAGTGTTGAGAGGCTGTAGCAATGCCTCTTTTTTAACTTCCCGTATGGTTACCGCTCCTGCCCTGATATCTTCCCCATCCTTCTTTTTAACCTCCATCAAAGGAAGATTTTTTAAGAAGTCGAAATATATTTCGCCGGGGAAACGACTTTCTCTTCTCTCCCCTCTCTTCAGGACATACACCCTTTTCTTCATGAGATAGAAGAGGCTGAAGTAATCATATGCTTTGTATACCTGATACTGATCAGTCTGAAAGTAGTTCCGGTTAGAAGAATCGGAAATGAGGTGAGGGGAATTAGAAATGACGTATGCAGGATCGACTGCCGGTGTCAGGTCTTCTATCCACCAGGGAACCTCCCCTTTTTGAGTAGTGATTTCCAGGGGGTGAGCTTTTGAATAATCATAGGAATACCAGCAATCCCAGGGGAAGCCTGCGGAGATCGTATGAGCTGGTATGCCTTCGTTCAACAGTTCCTTTCCTGCTCTCCACCTGGTCTGATTCCAGGCCATAAAGTCCTGGCAAATCACGAGGGAGAAAAGGAAGAAGAGAAAGAGCAGCGGGAGGAAAATCTTTTTCTCTGTCTGTTCCTTTTTCTGGCCTTCGAGAAGCACGATAAGGAAGAAAGGGAGGACAGTAATGAAATACCGGCTGTACCACTTGCGCGTAACAAAGAGGAAGAGGAGCTGGAAGAGGCCGATTGTGAGGAGAAGAAAAAAGGGTGAAGGGGCGGAAAACTTTTCCTTCAGCATCGGCCATTGCTTTATGAGGAGGTAGACCAGGATGGTGATAGAGAAGACTGAGGCGAAATCGATCAGCTTGAAGAAAAGGATGAGGATATTGAATATCCCCCGGATTCCATATTCCGAGATAAAAGCAAACTTAAAGCCATCTGCCCACTGGTAGATGGATGGAAACAGGCCCACGTGTTCAAAAAAGAGAAAGAAGAGGATACCGGAGGACATAAAAAGGATGAAGAGCGGAGAGGTTCCTTTTTCAACGCTCCGCAACTTCGATACACAGGCAAAACTTAATGGTATGAGGGAAAAGCCAATGAACTCCAGAATGACAAAAGGCCGCCACAAGATTTTAAACAGGAGAAGTTGTGGCTTAAGAAAATTCTCTTTGATCTCATGTGCGTGTTTGAATGACTCAGCGGTCTGGCCGTGGATTACGTTCAACCAGTAGATGAAGATGGCAAAGGTGATCAGCGGCAGTGCTATGGCAAGAAATCCCCTTTTGGCCGCCTTTTTTTTATCCATTTCCTTTACCGCCAGGTAGATGCAAACAGCAATCGGTATGAGCAGACCATTCTGCCTGATAAGGAGGGCGAGGGAAGAAACGATTGAGCCAAGCAGGAAGAAGAGATCCCGATCATCTTTCTCCCCTTTGAAAAAGAAATAGGCTGCAATGATGAGGAGAGAAAGGAAGGGGATGTCGGTAAAGAAGGTAAAAGTGAGAGGGAATGAACAGGGATTGACGAGGAGGAGGAGGGTTATACACAGGCTTGCAGAGTAGCCGTGCCCCAATTCACGGAGCAAGAAGTAAAAGAAGGTCAGACCAATAAAGGAGATGAACAGAGTAGAGAGCCTTACCGATTCAAAAGAGAAACCAAAGAGATAAGAAAAGATCCACCCCCACCAGACCTGGGAAACCAAGCTCGGGGCAGTCCAGTCAGTAAATTTCATCTGACCGGTGGAGAAAAAGTTTTTCACCGCCCAGATGTAAGACCAGTCATCATCAATGGGATAGGTTTCATAGGCATAGAGAAGGAGTACCATGAGAAGAAAGAACGTGGCGAGAATGCAGATTGCAAACAGATCGTTTCTCTTCGTTGTGTTCTCCTTTGACATGAACCCTTCTCTGATTAAGATTTGACTTTGAACACGTTCCCCTTTATGATTCCTTCAAACTGGGTGTTACACGGTGCGCTTATCACGATTCTTTAATACAAAAAAGATGATTTGAAAAGAATTATTTAAGATGGATCGATCCCGTTATCCTCTTGCTTCCCCCTTTATCCTGATCAGTCTCATTACGACAGTCCTTCTCTTTTCTTATCCAAGGATTTACCACATTTTCCCTCTCGATGATACGTACATCCACTTGGTTTACGCCAGGAATTTAGCTCAGGGATGGGGATTCTCATTTAATCAGGGTGAGCCGAGCATGGGAACCACCAGTCCCCTCTGGGTTATGATCCTCTCCCTCTTTTTCCGCCTGGGGCTCGATATCTATTATTCAACTATCTTTTTCTCTCTCATCCTCTTCTTTTGCTGCGGGCTGCTGGTTGGCTTGATAACGAAAGATCTCCTTTCTGATATTCCCGGGGAAGGAGAAAGAATAGAGTATCCCCTCGTTCTCTTTAGTACATCCATGTACCTCTTGAATGGGAATATCCACTGGTACCTCTTCTCCGGCATGGAAACCCTCCTCGTTCACTTTTTTTCCCTTCTCAGCATCTACCTCTACCGTCACCATGGCCTTACGGTGAAAACTGGCCTGTCTCTGGGGTTGCTCCTCCTTACCCGCATTACCGAGGGAACTCTGATTTTGGCGATCGTAATTGTCGACCTTTTGCAGAACAAAAAAGGGTATAGAGGTTATTTAACAATGGTATTGGTATATATGCCTTACCTCATCTTCAGTTATCTGGTAACCGGTGACCTCATCCCTACTACTGCCCAGGGCAAGACTATTACTTGGGTGGATGGCGAATTTCGACCTGCCCGGACGGTTTCATTTCTTTTAGCCTGTTTTAAATATCTCTTTTTTTATAATCCCCAAATCTTTTCTCTCTTATTGCTCATACTTTGCGTGTTTGGCTTTAAAATATGGTTACTGGTAAGGAAGAAGAAGAGTTTCAAAGTTATAGAGCAGGTAAAAAAACACCATCTTCTGTGGCTCGTTATCTTGTGGGGAATATTCCATATAGGCATCTATGCCCTTTTTTTCCGCACAATGGCTCATCACTTGAGGTACATATCCGGGATTTTTCCGATGATCGCCATTCTTTCCACCTATGCCTTAGCGACATTAGAAGAGAGATGGAAAAATTTGGGAAAGTATTTGGTGCCTTTTTTCATGATAGCAGTTCTTATCATTAATATCCTTAATCTTCCATACTGGAAGGAAGTTTATCGAGGGAACATTGAACAGATAGAGAAGGTGTATATTAAAGCAGCAGAGTGGATAAAGAACAATACATCTCCTTCAGACCGCATAGCAGGTTTCGACATTGGTATTATCAAGTATATCTCCAATCGTGAGATCATCGATTTAGGAGGTCTGGTGAATTCGGAAGTCTATCCCTACCTGCTCGTGCATAATTGCGGAGAATATCTAAGGTATAAAAAAGCTAATTATATTATGTACTCCTGTTTCCCTGACTGTGACATCTTTACCGGAGTGTATAAGGCAGAATACGGAGAGAAAAAGATGCTGAATCAGAAACAGGTAGCATCCTTCAGCACAGATTATTACAATACTCCAACTATCCTTCACTCATTTGAGCTTGATATCTACCGGATTGAAGGGTGGCTTCCGAGAAATCTTGAAGGGGTACGTGAACAGTTTGTAGTAAAAGAAGCACCCTGTAAATTTCCAGTACATTATATCTTTGACGGGAAAATTGAGCTTTTGGGATACGACTTGGATAAGCCTGAACTTACCGTGGTTAGAGGTATGTCCCATGCTATTTATCTCACGTACTACTGGCGAAAAATTACACCTACAGGGAATCTGTTATTTGTCAAAACTACTTTTTCTGATCCCAGAACCCACCAGCTCATCATTGAGCGATATCACAATCCCGCCCAAGGGATATATCCAATGTATATCTGGAAACCTGGTGAGATTATCAGAGAACGTCACCGCTTTTTAGTGCCTGATGATACTGAACCAGGTGAATATGAGATACGGATCAATCTGGTGGATGATTACCCCCTTGAAGGAATCAGGTGGGGAAGACAAGAGGTGGGTACGTTACTGAAGGATGTGCTCGGTATAAGTTCCATATCTTTTCCAAAAGATAAAGGGGTGAAGAGAGATCTCCTCGTAGGGCAATTCAAAGTCTTACCCTCAGCATTGAAACCAATCAAATTCAAATATAAGAAGATTCATTGAGGCGAATTGTAGCTAAGATAATATTTTTGATAATTATTTGATATTGCTATATAATTTTGTAGGTAAATAAAACATTTCTAAGATTTGTGATTGCAAAGATTGATAGAAGAGGCACTAAAATAATTGTAATATCCTCTCATGAAAAAGGCTTTTTATGAATATCCTTGGAATATCTGCATTCTATCATGATAGTGCCGCTTGCCTCGTGCAGGATGGCACGATATCCTCTGCTGCTCAAGAGGAGCGATTTACCCGTAAAAAACACGACTTTTCTTTTCCCAAGAATGCCATCAATTCCTGCTTGCAGGAACGTGGGTTGAAGGCAAGGGATTTAGATTATATCGCTTTCTACGATAAACCTTTTATCAAGTTTGAGAGAATACTGGAGACCTATCTGGCATATGCACCGATCGGGATTCGGTCATTTATTAAAGCCATGCCCCTGTGGATCAAGCAAAAGATTTTTATGAAAGAATTCATTCGGAAAGAACTTGATTACGAGGGCAAAATTATTTTCACTGAACATCACGAGTCCCATGCAGCTTCAGCGTTTTTCCCTTCATCCTTCCAGGAAGCCGCATTCCTTACTCTCGACGGAGTTGGCGAATGGGCTACCGCAAGCTACGGGGTGGGGAAAGATAACGCGGTAAAGATTCTCGCAGAGATTCACTTTCCTCACTCTCTTGGCCTCCTCTATTCGGCATTTACGTATTACACTGGTTTCAAGGTCAATTCGGGTGAATACAAAGTGATGGGTTTAGCTCCCTATGGCGAGCCTAAATACAAAGATGTGATTCTCTCAGAGCTTATGGATCTAAAAGAAGACGGTTCATTCAAATTGAATATGAAGTATTTTGATTATTGTGCCGGCTTAACCATGACCAACAGGAGATTTGAAAAAGTATTTGGCGGACCTCCTCGAGAACCAGAGTCCCGGTTGACTCAACGAGATATGGATTTAGCCCGTTCGGTGCAAGATGTTACCGAAGAAGTGATGCTCCGTATGGCTCGTCACGTTCACAGAGAAACCGGGGCAAAGAATCTTTGCCTGGCAGGTGGCGTTGCCTTAAATTGTGTTGGTAATGGTAGAGTTCTACGAGAGAGCCCTTTTGAAAATATCTGGATACAACCTGCTGCAGGAGATGCAGGCGGTGCATTAGGAGCAGCATTGTTTGTATGGTATCAGTACTTAGAAAACAGCAGAATTACTGATGGTGAGAAAGATTTTCAGCAGGGATCTTATCTTGGACCATACTTTAAAAATGATTACATTTCTGATTATCTTGAGAAAAATGCCATACCTTACACCGAGCTGAGTGATGAAGAAATTCCCGAAAAGATAGCCGACTTGATCGCTGATGAAAAGGTCGTTGGTTGGTTCCAGGGGCGGATGGAGTTTGGGCCGAGGGCTCTGGGGACTCGTTCTATTCTTGGGGATGCCCGTTCTTCCAAGATGCAGGAATTGATGAACCTGAAGATAAAATTCCGCGAGAGTTTCCGGCCTTTTGCTCCTTCTGTAACAAGAGAGAGGGTTTCTGACTTCTTTGAGTTCGATAGAGAAAGTCCATATATGCTGCTGGTAGCCCCCGTGAAAAAGGAGCTTTGTCGGGAGATGTCGGATAAAGAACAAAAACTTTTTGGATTAGATAAGCTGTATGTTGTTCGTTCACCTATCCCTGCGGTAACCCATGTGGATTACTCTGCGAGGATTCAGACGGTTAATAAGGAGGACAATCCCCTCTTTTATCAGGTGCTGAAAAAGTTTGACGAGAAATACGGTTGTCCTGTAATCATAAATACCTCTTTCAATGTTAGGGGTGAACCTATTGTTTGTAAACCGGCAGAAGCCTACGTATGTTTTATGCGTACCAATATCGATTACCTTATTATGGGGAATTTTCTGCTGGAGAAAAGTCTCCAGAAACCCTTAGAAAAGGATATTGATTGGCTTAAAGAATTTGAATTGGATTAGGAAGAAAACCATGATTAGTGAAGAAATCAAAAATATCAAGAGTGGAAGAAGTGAATTGAAGAAGTTTGGTATTACCATGGGTATCGTTTTGGGCCTTTTGGGAGGTTTCTTGCTGTGGCGGGGGAAAGTGTACTATCCCATCTTTTTTATAATTTCCACCCTGTTTCTCGTCCTGGGCTTAACTCTTCCGGTACTCTTGAAGCCAATCCAGAAGATATGGATGATATTAGCCGTTCTCATGGGCTGGTTTATGACCAGGATTATCCTGATTATCTTATTCTATCTGATAGTAACTCCTATCGGTCTCTTGGCAAGGTTGTTTGGTAAGGACTTCTTAAATACAAAATTCAATAGAAATCTTGATAGTTATTGGATTCCCAAGAAGACTGTTACATTTGACAAGAAAAATTACGAAAATCAGTTTTAAGAAAGGGAAGTATCTATGAGTAAACTATCTATTATAAAAGAATTTTGGGATTTTCTTAAAGCCCGTAAAAAATGGTGGTTAGCACCAATTGTTATTTTCCTCTTCCTTTTGGGTGCTTTGATTATTTTTACGGAAGGCTCTGCGATAGCCCCATTTATTTATACTATATTCTAATCGTTTAATTATATTCCGTTCGCTAACAATTTTCAGTAACTTATCAGTTATAATCTGAGCTGCAAGTAAGTTGTTTTGGACAGCAGTGAGTAATTATTTGTTTTCTTCCAACAGTCTCATCTGAACTATCTTTTCAAAGAAGAGGCGCGCTTTCAGTTCGTGACCTTCGTCAGTCATATGAACTGAGTCTGTAAAAACTTTACGTTTACCTCTAAAAGTGGGGTATTGATCAACGAACGGTATCGAAAATTTTTCAGCCGTTTCTTTGATTATTCCATTGAATAGCTCCATAGCATCATAATAACTTCTTTCATCAGCATACTGTTTTTCATTAATTAAGAAGCTTTTATTAAAGCACAAGACATCTTTATCACTGTCGTTGTTTGGGCTGTAACAGTGTGCTTGATTGGAGAGGATCAGCTTGATCCCTTCGGACTGGGTTATTTCAATGAGCGTTTCTAGATTTCGTCGGAATGCATGCTGGCTTTTAAAATCGTTAAAATATATTGCTTCCAGTTTTGGTTGTCGTAGGTCAGCAAAAAGGAAGCTTCCCACAAATTCCTCAAATAATTTGGGATAGCGCACTGTCCCCAACGGACCATAGAAATGTCCATAATCTTTTCTATAAGGACTTTGAGCAAAAGGAGGCATTGTAAATGAGGAGAACACATCTGCAATCGCCTCACATACAATAATCAAATCTGGTTCCGTCTCTTTAAGCCAAAACAGGTATTCGATAATGAGCTGTTCTGTATTGTAGTAATATTTTCCGGCATTAATTACTTCTATTTTCTTATCTGGATATTTTTCATTTAACATTTTCTGAAGGAGCGCCGGATAATTACTTGTGGTGCTCCCTTCGGTCGTTGAACCCCCCAGGCAGAGAATTCTGTATACGTCTTTTGGTTTTGGAATTATTGCATTCTGGGGTGAGGGGGGAGGATGAAGAATGGAATGAAACCTTTTATTCTTTATTGTTTTTGAATAATAGTAGTTGGAGCCTATCATATAGGTAAGGCAACATATAACAAGCATTATAAGGTAATATTTCCCCGACAATTTAATTTGTAAGAGTTTCAGATAGTAAGGGACAAAAAATCCGTTAAATAAAATTATCATTGCAACAATACGTATGCCTAATGTTGCATGCGGGAAGTATTGATAAATCGTTGTGCTCTGAGAAAGGACGAGCCCATAAAAGATTATAAAATACAAAATTTCATAGATGATAATTGCAGGTGTTGACATATGTTTAGCTATTGAAATGTTGTCAGTCTGGCATAAGCTTGATGTAAGAATGCTCTGGTTTTGTTACTTAATCAAATAAATAGCCATCTGATCGGATTAGATTTTATATATGCATTAAGGAAATCCAGTGTTTCGTTTAGAACATTGCATATATAAAAGGAGCAATTGATGGAACTGAAGCAATCGTAATAAACAGGGAGGATAAAAATAAAATTATAATGAGTGGCAGAAACCAGAATTTTTTATGTGTTTTTATATATCCCCATAGATCAATTAAAAAATCCATATCTTCCTCCCAAAATTAAAATGGCTTTTCTATATCTTTAGCCTGTATCGTCTGTTCACGCACCTTTAAAATAGACGCATGGCCTTTTTTCCATTTCTTTATCTGTAGAGGATCTGTTCCGGACATCCTCCTTAAAAGACCAATTGGTGTTATTATACAAAAAAAACACATAATTAAAAGCGCATAGGAAAAAAATGGACCTACAATCTTTGTTAATAGAAACCATACCGGTGCAAATAGGAGTCTGAAGCCATAGGGCCAAAAGAGGGAAATACCTAAAAGGATAATTCCCACAGGTAACAACTGGTAACTACTTTTTAGGTAAGCGATCAAAAAGAAAATGAGTGAAACTGCTATTCCAGTCTCTTGTGCCTGCTTTTGTGAAAGAGTACTCATATGCATGCAATCCTTATCTTATGATAACTATTTAATTTTATCTTTATCCTGTTGTTTTATCCCGATGACTTTTCTTTCCAATTATCGTAAAAAATCCACCCTCCCGTGCTCCTGAGGGAATCATACTTACCTCTGCAATGAAACGCTCAATACAGTTCCCCGGCTTTTCTGGCTTAAACAATTCCTCAGATGGAGAAAACCGTTCAAATGGTTTTGACTTCGGCACACTCTTGATAAATCGGAAGTTCTCTTTCTCAAGCCAATCAAGCAGTTGCCCTATTGTATGCTTGCCCTCATGCGGATTTTTATATTGATCTCTGAACCATGCTTTCCTTTTTTCTTGAGAGCTCTTTTTATCAATATTTCTTTTATCCAGGAACAGGAGACGATCATTGGTAAGATTAAAGATCATCCTGCGCAAATCCGTATACAACCTCCCATACCGGTGATACAGACCAATCATAATATACCCGCCAGGCTTCACCAGCCGTCCAATGGATTGAAAGCCTAAAAATGGGTCTGCCGTAGTCATGAGCACGCCACTGCAGATGACCATGTCAAACGATTCGGGCTTGAAACACGGACGGAACAAGTTCATTTGAATAAAATCTGCCCTCTCCAAACCATGCTTCTCCTTAAATTCATGCCCCAGCCTCAATGAGTTCAGGGTCACATCCGTTCCAATAACCGTACGGTGTGCTATGGATAGAAAATTCGTCAGCTGTCCTGTGCCACACCCGCACTCAAGAATACGCTTCTCAAAACCAATCTGCTCATCCAGTAGCTTCGGAAAAACGCTCTGCCTTGATTTCATGATCAGACTGCTCACATCATCAAAATCATCATAATTCGGAAACGGTGTCTCAGAGTAAAATGCCATCATCGTTTCCGTATAGTCCTCCTTGAAATCCTTTGGATCATTCGGGCAGAACAACATCGGTACGCCATAGGATGTCTCCTTATATGCCTGACGGCACTCAGAACACCCTATCTCTTCCCCCCGTATCTCTATATCTTCCCCGCATTTCGGACAGCAGAGAATATCGTGGTAACGTTCAAACACCGATGATCCCTTTACTCCTTTCTTACTGCCATTTTCAGAAAAAGGCTCTCGCTTTGAAAACAAATAGTCACCAATCACTAAATAATCTATATCTGTGCGCATAAAGCATCGGTATGCCTCTTCTGCCGTACATATGATGGGCTCACCACGTACATTGAAGCTCGTGTTGATCAGTACCCCGATACCTGTCTCTTCCTTAAATGCCTCCAGCAGCCTCCAGAACCGCCAGTTTGTCTCCTTATGGACTGTCTGGATTCTGGCAGAATAATCTATATGGGTCACGGCCGGTATCTCTGACCTGATGTGATACAGCTTCTCAAAAAGCATAAGTTCTTCAATGTTATCAGGCTGAGGCTTCCGTAACGCAGCCTTAACCGGTGCCACCAGCAGCATATACGGTGATGCACGGTCAAGATCAAAATACTCTCCTGCATCCTCTGCAAGCACTGCCGGGGCAAATGGCCGGAATCCCTCACGATACTTGGTTTTCAGGTTCAACCGTTTCTGCATCTCAGGATCACGTGGATCCGCCAGAATACTCCGGTTCCCCAATGCCCGTGGCCCCCATTCCATACGGCCCTGCACCCATCCGACAATCTTCCCCTGAGCGATCAACCCTGCTACATCCTTTGCCAGTTCATTATAATCCTCATACCGCTTATACGAAGCATGGTAACGTTCAACAACCTCCAGAATATCGCCTTCCTTTATTCCAGGCCCCGTGTATGCCCCTGCCATCATATCCTGCCCCGTTGATGAAACTACCCGCTCTTTCCCGCACCAGATATGCCATGCCGCAAGCGCTGCTCCCAGCGCACCCCCTGCGTCCCCTGCCGCAGGCTGTATCCACAGTTCCTTGAACACTTTCTCCCGAACCAGTAACCCATTTGCCACACAGTTCAGTGCTACGCCCCCTGCCATAACCAGATTCTCGCATCCTGTAAGTTTCTCTGTAGTCCGGGCCAGCCGCAGTACCACCTCCTCTGTTACCTGCTGGATGGCAAACGCCAGATCCATATACGGCTGGGTAATCTTGCTTTCCTGTTCACGCCGCGGAAGCTTGAACAGTTCTTCCCACTCCTGATCACGGCACATTGTCAGACCTGTTGCAAAATCAAAATACTGCAGATTCAAAAGTAGTGATCCGTCTTCTTTCAGTTCTATAAGTTCCTCAAGAATCTGTTTCTTGAATCGTTCCGTCTGCTCTGTTCCCGCATTACCATATGGCGCAAGCCCCATCAGCTTATATTCTCCACTGTTTACCTTGAACCCGCAGTAATACGTAAATGCTGAATACAGAAGACCAAGCGAATGAGGAAAATCAAGCTCCCGGAGTATTGTTATTTCTTTACCTCGGCCATGCCCTATAATACCGGTTGCCCATTCCCCAACCCCGTCTATCGTCAGAATTGCTGCCTCCTCAAACGGTGATGGGTAAAAAGCACTTGCCGCATGTGAGAGATGATGCTCGGGGAATATAATCCGCGGTCGACAATCTTCTATCTTCTGTAATTCCTTGCGTAGCAGCCCCCTCATGAAAAGTTTCTGCTTCATCCATACAGGCATTGCCGACAGATAGCTTGTCAATCCCCTGGGGGCCAGGCTGTGGTAGGTCTCAAGCAGCCGGTCAAGCTTCAAATACGGCTTGTCATAAAATGCAACCACCTTTACATCATCAAGCCCGATCCCCCCTTCATGCAATATATACCGTACTGACTCACCGGGAAACGAGGGGTCAAACTTCATCCGGCTGAACCGCTCTTCTTGAACTGCCGCTACTAACTCTCCATCACATATCAATGCTGCTGCACTGTCATGATAATATGCCGATATCCCTAAGATGTATTCGCTCACCGCTTCTCCATCAGGTTTGTATTATCTTAAACAATGATGAATTACCCCCCTAAAAGATGGAGCATCTTTAGAATAATTCTGGGATCTGTATAGGAAAGGAAGGATGACCAGCTAATAATGCTAATTACCATTAAAAAATTCCCTATACCACTCTACTGTCTCCCTCAGACCATCTTGAAGACTATATTGAGGAGACCAGTTTAACACCTTCCTTGCCTTCTCAATTGAGAGATATTGATCTTTCATCTCTCCCTTTGCCTCATTAAGGATTTGGATGGGAAAGTCTTTTTGGTCCATTATTTCTACTATCTTATACATTACATCTAACACACTCACCTGACTCCCACTGCTGAACTTAAATGCCTCACCAGCCAAATGTAGCTTCTCTAAATTTTCCCCCAGAGAAAGATAAGCATGAGCAACATCTTTCACGTAACAGTAATCCTTTTCACAGTACCGCTGCTCCGTATGATGATAGGCTCATGGTAAAAAACTGACTTGATCGTTCCCGGAATGAGCCGGTTAAAATTGAGGTCCCCTCCACCGTAAATGTTTCCGCATCGTGTTATCACTACCGGAAGATCATAGGCATGAAAATAGGTATAGGCAATGAGGTCGGTGCATGTCTTCGAAACATCGTAGGGGTAGGTTCCCTTGAGCGGTGAAGTCTCGGTGTAGGGAAGCTTCTCCTGAACTCCATACGCATTAACGGTTGAAGCAATAATGATTCTCTTTACCAGTGAGCGGTTGCGTCTGCATGCTTCGAGCACATTCCACGTTCCCTGGATATTCGTTTCGAAGGTGGGAAGAGGACTTCGATGCCCTGCGCCAACGATCGTTTGGGCTGCGAGATGGAATACCGTATCAATTTCGTATTTATTCAGCGCCCTCTCAAGTAAGAGATAGTCGTCCACCGTACCTTCAGTGACGGTGATTTTTTCATTGAGTTTCAAGCGGAAGAGGCTGGCTTGTGGTACGATATCCCTTAATAAACCGACAATATGGGCTCCTTCTTGTAACAGGAGTTCAGTAAGCCAGGAGCCAATGAAACTGGAGCAGCCAGTGATAAAGATGTTTCTGTGTTGCCAGAAGGACGACATCGTTCTCTTAAGAAAATAAATGCTGAAAAATTATAGCCGTTGATATAGGATTTAGCAAGCTTTGGAAGATTAATTTGGAAGATTAATGGTTTGGATGAGTGAAGAACAAAAGCGCATTTTTTCTCTTAAACCCCCATTCCTCTTCATTTTTTTTAATATAGTGTTCAGACCATGAAGCTCTCCGTTATTATTTGTGTCTACAATGAGCATGAGACCATCCTGGAAGTAGTCAAACGAGTCCAGAAGGCAGACCTCCTCTCCGGATGGACAAAAGAGATTATCATCGTTGATAACTGTTCCACGGAGGGGACCCGCGAATGACTGAAGACGATCACCGATGAAAATGTACGGATCATTCTTCAACCCAAGAATTTAGGAAAGGGGAATTCGATACGCACTGCCATCCCACTCTGTACGGGAGAATTCACCATAACCCAGGATGCCGATCTTGAATATCATCCCCGCCAGTACCGTCTCCTCCTCCAGAAGGCACTCGAGGAGGACCTGGATGCCGTGTATGGGTCACGAGTACTCGGTGGTAAGCGGTACCATTACTATACCCTGAATTACTTTGTCGTACGTGTCCTGACATTTTTTACCAATCTCTTCTTCGGTGCTCACTACACTGATGTGGCTACCAATTATAAACTGGTGCGCACCTCTATCCTGAAATCCTTACCGTTGACCTGCTCTGGCTTTGATCTTGATTTTGTAATCAGCAATAAACTTGCATTAGCAACGAATAAAAATCAGTGAAGTGCCCATTGATTTCGAACCGCGGACGTACCAACAGGGGGGAAAATCAGATACAAAGACGGCATTCGGGCCTTCTGGGTTATCATCCACGATAGATTATTCCCTCACCGGTAATCCTTAAAATTATGAGCAAGAAATAATGAGAGAGGGCTGAAGCCGGATGATCTCTCTTATGGAGATCGTTGGTTTGAAATCCCCCGTTTCTGTGGTTCCCGAGGTGTGGCTTCGTAGAGGATGAAATTCACATTTTCGTATAGTTTTTTCAGAGAGAAAGTCTTTGGCTTCTGGGTGATGATAAATCGTGCTCCATATTTCTGTACAACTTTCAGAATATGGTCGGTCGTTAAGGTATCATATCCTTCGAACCAGTTACCCGGTGTACAACCTAAGTCTCTCATGCGTGCAAACCATTGTTGACAGAATTGGTTATCGAGATATATTAACGTAGAGCCCTCAGCCCAATCCCCCAAAATAGCCCTCAAGGAATACGTGGTAAAATCATTCGCGTAGGGTGGAACGATGAAGAGGTCATCTTTTTGAGAGTGCATTCTTGCATAAGACTGAATTTCTGCCCAGGGGTCAGATGTGCCCTGGAATCGGCCGTGGAAGTAGATTTTAGGTCCCCCTCTGGTGTAAAGGATCGTGCTATCAAAGAATAGGACGAATACCACAACCAGCACCCAGACATATTTTGATAGAGCCCGTGAAGAAGTATACTTTTCTAACACCCTGTTTCCAATGAGAAAGAAGGAGATAAACATGAAAAAGAGGAGCAGTTTCAAGCCGTCCTTCAGGTTAGTGAGGATATGAACGGTGAGAAGAAAGGAAAGGAGGGTGAAAAAGAAAAGGGAGAAGTGTCCGTGGAGAGAGGGAAGGTAACTCTTGATCTGATTTTCAAACCGAAAATACAAGAGTGTACCGATAAAGAGGGGCAGATAGGAAACGTGGTACTGCTGGAGGCAGCCAAGGTATCCAGTCACGAGTACTACAAGAGAAACAGCCAGAAATTTTTTCGTAAATGACTGGTCAGTGAAAAGAGTGCTCACTGCGTAACCGATACATGATATGGCCACAACCAGGTAAATGACAGTGCTCCTCCAGAGACTCATTTTTATAATGAAAGGGATGGGGTAGATGTGGG
>Ga0315289_10003889_pt1 | contig 22498 bp, 22 predicted proteins | sample YL17G11_40_MG_FD_203452 | JGI IMG/M metagenome (GOLD analysis project Ga0315289, IMG submission 203452) | Sediment microbial communities from Yellowstone Lake, YNP, Wyoming, USA - YL17G11_40 | ecosystem: Environmental > Aquatic > Freshwater > Lake > Sediment | place: USA: Wyoming | collected... | reverse complement strand
ACCAAGCTTTATCCGAACTTAAAGCATCATCGGTAAAACGCACAAGTCTTGCCTTAGGATATTTTGACAATAGAAATTTCAGTTCAGCGATAATATTATCAACACTCCTGAAACGTAAATATTTTTCATTATTAGGATATAATGACCTTAAATAATAATTACAGCAATAAGTGCAAGAATACATACAACCCCGCGAAGCCTGAATAGTAATGCTATGTGATACTTTGTAATCATCAGTATCTTCGTAAGGGAACAAATCATAGTCTGGGAATGGAAGACTATCTAAGTTCTCTATGAGTGGCCTGGTGGGGGTCCTAGATACATTCAGATAATTACGCACCCAAAAATTTTTTACTTTTGTTATATCTCCTCCATTAAAGAAAGTACGGACAAAATCCCTGATAGCCTCATCTCCCTCTCCTATACAAATAGCATCTATGCCAGGCGTATCTATACATATCTGCGGCGCGACAGTAGGATGCAGTCCACCGTAGATTGTAAAAATTCCCAATTCCTTGCTCAACCCCGCCAAAACCCTCACGTTGGGATACTGATTTGTCAAAGAAGAATAGGCAAGGATATCTGGTTTGAATTTGCTTATATTATTCAAAAAGACTTCCTTTTTGGGCTTAGAATAAATATGAATTAGTCCAGTATAGACGCCATCAGACTTAAGAGCGCTGGAAAGATACGCAATACCGTGCTGAAACCTCCGCTGATTTGTAATTGCCCAATCGGAATATATGAACAATACTCTCATATCAGCTTCAGAAAATATATATAGACCTATTTATGACTTGGTAATTACTGCAATATTATTATAAATCCATCTGTGGCAAAACAAACACTATCGCTCATACCTTTAATTTTTAAGATAATTCATACAAATATCAAAAACCTCTTCTACTGAAATCTTATCCATACAGAAATCTTGGGGATATAAACATTTACCTGGCTTATTTTTAAAACATCCTGGGCAACGGCCAGCTATCTTTCTAATAACAATTGACTTTTCTCCCTGCGGACCGCTTGTCTTTGGATCGGTAGGTCCAAAAAGTCCTATACTTTGAATATTAAGAATGTTGGCCATATGCATAGGCGCAGCATCATTACCCACGAAAAGTTGTGCCCTTTGTATAATTGCGGCTGTTTCAAGAAAGTCTAACCTCTCTGCCGAAATGATTGGTTTACCATGCATAATATTTTTTATTTTGATAATAGCAGGTAAATCCTCTTTGGCTCCAATAAAGATTACCTTTATAAGAGGTAGAGATAAAAGAAGATTGCTAAGTTTTGCAAATTTTTCTTTTGGCCAAGTCTTTGCCTGCCAACGTGCCACTGGATGAATAACAATTATTCTATCTTTCTCTGACACACCCTCTTCAAGAAGAAAATTTTCTGCTTTCTGTCTATCTTCTTTAGAAATAACAAAATTATACGGTACCATTGAAACTGAGTCTATAAGTGGACTTATCAGTTGCCAGTAAAGTGTAGATTTATGTATGCCTTTTTTATAATCCGTAGGATGAGTTAAGAGAAATCTCCCAAGCCTCTGAGTAAATCCAAACCTGAATCTTATACTGCAGAGCCACATAATAATTTGATTACGGAGATCGCCTTTATAATCAATGGCAAGGTCAAACTTAAGCGAGTTTATACGGGGGATATACCTTAACATTCGATAAGAAAGATATTTGAACTTTGTGGGGCAAGTTAAGTAGTAATTTTTAGAATTATCCCAAATGATAATCTCATTAAATATTCTTATCTTTTTTGCTAACGCCTCTTGCCAGTTAGAGGTAAACAACACTATATAGGCACCAGGAAAACTTCTTCGCAGTGTATCCATTGCCGGCAAAGAAAGAATAAAATCGCCTATGCCATCGCTTCTCATAATTAAGATTTTTTTAATCTCATTTTTATTAAACATCGTCGCTATCTTGTAAGTCTTAACCAAGCCTCTCTAGTTTTTTTAATGGAATCTTCATTCTTTTGATGATAATATAAAAGAGTATGATATACTGTATTATATTGCCGAATATAAGTGAAAAATCAGACTCTATAGCCAAAAGATTAACAAATATCATCGTGCTTATCAAAAATCCACCCTCACCAGATTCCGGATGATTAAATAGGTTATAAAAGATACGAAATATAAGACCCAAGATAAACATTCCCACTATTATACCTATTTCACCAAAATTTATATACAGCTCAATTAAAATCGGCAGGTTATAAGAAGTTACGGTATCTTCAGGATCGAGAAACCGATAACGGTGTCCGAATTCCTGACCTAATGTCTTTTCTGGTTTATCTAACATTATAAAGCGCGGCATAAGGTTAGTCCACAATGTGGTATAGGTATGGCCTCCCCAGAAAGGAATATATGCGGGAGTCAATTCAACTACTTTAGCAAAGGTAATTAGATAATCCGTTCGGCTAGAAAGTGCTTCGTAAGTAGGTCTATATTCTTTTTTTTCTCCGGATAATCGCTTATAAATTAATTTACCATATAGAACTCCTTTTTGTAGTGGACTAGCACTTCCAAATTTACCATACCAAGTCAGCTCCCGATATTCTGCCTTTGCCGAGGCTATAAGGAAAAAAATTGCTAATGCTATACTTATCCTTAACCAAGGGATAGACTTATAGTAATAAAAATAGAGAAAAAATAATACCATAAAATCTATAATTACAGGATAGATAAATCCGGTTACTAAATCAAAAAATATTTTGGGGATAAATATGCCTATCCAGAGAAAAATTTTACCCCCCAATTTAAGTTTATTTTGTAAATGAAGCATAAAAAGTATAGCTATTCCTAATAGGGATAGATTGGCTAAAAACGTTGCCACTCCAGCAATAATAATAGGCGCTTGACCTTTTAAACCAAGATATTGCATAATGATTCCTAAAACGCCTGTGAATATACCCAAACGGTACGCCTTATTTAAATCCCAGGGTATCTTTAAAGGTATAACTATTGAAGCCACCATCTTGCCTAAAAAGGTATAGAATGCAACCATTAGGGAAATAAAACCAAATAATGCAAGACTGAGGCATTTGGTAATTATTTCAGGAGTTAGGTAAGTAGCGGAAAATAAGCTATAATTATTAAAAATAGAAAAGCCAAAATAAACAAAGTAAAAAATGCCTAATAAAGGTAAATAAGGGATATTTTTCTCTGAACGGCCAAAATAGATTAAAAAAGGCAGACAACAGACAAAATAAATTATGGTAGCCAAAGTTAACTCAGGCGTAGATGCCTTTTTTTCACCTAAACGAATGAGTACTACCCAGACAAAGAACAATAGTATGCATAAACTAAATAATTTCTTTGTTCTATACATATTCACCCCCCCCGGTATCTAAAGATAACTTACTTTAATAGATTAAGATAAACATCAATAATTTTTTCGCCATAATCATCCCAGGTAAAATTTTTGGTTACTCTTTTATATGCAAGTTTATTCATCTCCTCTAATAAGTTAGGCCTCTCGTAAAGATAAAGAATCTTATCTCTTAATACTTCTGCATTACGAGCGGGAACGATAAAACCCTCTTTAGTATCCCTGATTACATCTTGCCCACCACTATTAGTTGTGCAAATTACCGGTAAACCACACGCCATTGCTTGTAATATAACATGCGCCAGTCCATCCTCAATCGAGGGTAGTATAAAAACTGAACCCTGGGAATAAAATCTATATAGTCGGCGATAGTCAATATGACCAAAATATTTGAAAATGTCTCTATATTTCTTAAAAAATGGCTTAATTTCATCACATAGGCTCCCAATCAACCATAATTCAAAATTTTTAAGATTTAATTCGCTAACCGCTCTTAAAAGATAATGCACTCCTTTTCTTATAGTCATCGCCCCTACATAAATAGCCCTAAAGATATTATCATTTTTGGAAATGGGTCTAAAAATATCTATATCAACACCATAAGGAATATGAATGAGTTTATCCTCCGGAACTCCTTTATCTAAAAAGGTCTGTTTAGCGAATTGAGAGGGTATAGCTATATAATCTGACTGGCGATATTCATCTAACTCCTTCTCTACAATACGAGAAGAAGGAAGCGCTGGTTTTAATCCCCATAGCTCATATTCCTCTTTTAGGATATCCTTTTGATAGACAATGTGGCTTGAGCATCTTTCCAGAATAGTTATGGCTCCTAATGATTTTGCCTTTCTTAAACTATGCAAAGAAGAACCTGACCAGCCGACAAAAATATCGCAAGGCCTTACGTATCGGGATGCCTGTTTGTCAAATAAAGACGCCGAATACCATTCTGGGCTTATCTTATTCTTTAAAAAAGGGATAAAATTTAGAGCTTGTTGCATAATCTCTTTCATGGGTAAAGAGGCTACCTTTTCTTTAGGCAAACCTTCCTTTGACATTTTAAACCAAGGATAAGAGGTAATTAACCTTTCTAAAAATCTTCTTTTTTCTAGTTGCTTGGCCAATTCAAAGGCATGAAACTTTCCATTCACAGAAATCGTAACTTTCATTGTTTTACTGCTTTCACATACAAACTATCGGCAAGGTATTGTAAACATTTTATCTTTTTGCCTATACGTCGTAGTAGTCCAGAAAAATCAATAACTGGATGGAACCAGAAAGGTAGTAGGTCTTTATCTGTTTTTTGGACATTCAAAGAAAAAAAGCCATCAATGGACAAAAATGTCGGACCAATAGAAGTACTGAAGGTTCTTACAAGTTCACAAGGGCTCCAGTACCGAACCTCAAACTTCTCTGGCTTTTTAAATCCTCTCTTTAATTGATTAATTAAATTTCGTATGCCAAAGAGATTTGCCATCTGAACCATACAAAAACCAGATATTTTCATCACACGAAAAATTTCAGAGAGGCAAATCTTGGCATCATTCTTAGAAAAATGCTGAAGAACACTGTATGAGAAAATCACATCAAAAGTATCTTCTGGAAAAGGAAGGTATCTAGCATCGGCAACTAAATAATAAACCGTAACCCCTAACTGCCGAGCTACTCTTTGTGCAGCCATTATTGAATCAAGATTATGGTCTATTCCAACAGAGATGTATCCTAATCTGGATGCGCTAATGCACCATCTCCCCCAATTACAGCCGATATCTAAAAAATGACCTTCTTTTGTTTCAGCCAAAGGCAAACGTGGTATGGGATAGCGAGATAATTTATTAATTAATGGCTTGTAGATTAACCCACATGTTGCAGCGATAACTTCCTGAACAAATGGATCTATCGCAAAAGAATCAAAATAGCTATTACTTTGCTTATTAGCTTGCTCAAAAGAGCTCTGAAGTGATTTTATCTTTTTTAATGTTTCATTAAAAATGGCTGGTTGGGTTGAAACCTCATCTTCTAGCAACATAATAGGAATACCATTTATTACTGGATATTTATGACCTAAAGAACAAATTAAAATATCCTTATTTAACTGTATAACCTTATTATGATCTCTTGGACAAACTAAATTCTCTTTTAGCCACTTGTTAATTTGATTACTATTCATTATCTAAGAAATTAAAGAGTAACTTTCTTGATATATTCAATTATTGGATTAAATTGCACTTCATAATTGAATCTAGTCAAATGCGCCTGCCTGGCAGCTTGAGATTTCCTTCGGTATTCCTCTACATCAGAAAAGGCTAGATTTATTGCCCTAGCAATATCTTCTACAGAATCGTGTTTAGCAAAATAAGCAAAAGATGAATCCAAAACCTCTCGAAAATAAGGTGAGTCATTAGTAATTACTGGAATACCCAAAGAAATATATTCAAAGATTTTATTTGATGCGCCAGCGTTAAAAAGTTGGTTAATGTCCATAGGTTTATAAAGTGCCAACCCCACATAAGCTCCAATAGCATAATAAAAAATCTGTGAATATGGTAAATATGAGAGATAAATGATACGGTCAACAAGATTAAGTACTTTGGTTTTTGCTAACATAGCTTTCTTGAAATCATCACGTATTATCCCGCTTAACACAAAGACTGTATCTTTAGGCCAAAAGGTCATTGATTGTATAACCTCAGAGATTGAATGTGCCTCATTTATTGCTCCTTGATATAATACAACTTTTGTATCTAGATTAAATCCTTTTGCCTTTAAAATCTCTTCTAAATTATTAGAAGGTAATCTATCTATACGTAATGGGGTATTCATCACAATATCGGGTAATTTAGTTAATTTGGCTTTGGTTTGAAAATATCTTGCCCGATTAATATCAGGAAAGATTACTCTGTCGGCATAACGCGCCATAACCAACTCAAGATACTCAATTATATAAGTTAAACCATCTGTTTTCTCCAATTCACATAAGTCAAAATTATGGTATATTAAAGGTTTTTTTTTGCCGAAACGACTGGCAAGAAAACCCGAAACAAACCCATGCATATTATAACTGTAAATGAACCGGCAGTTATAGAATTGGATGTAAAAAATAGTTCGAACCACAAAAGTTATATATTCCAAAAACTTGATAACCAAACTCTGGGTTTCTTTTTCTCTGGCAGTCTTAAGTTTGCCTAAACGATATAATCTAACATTATTGGGATAAGCAATTTGTGGTTGTTCCTGATTACGACAAATAACTACCAAATTAAATTCTTTCGCTAATATACGAGTAGCATTAATAATCGGAGGAAGATAATCAGGATTAGAGTAAACTATAATACCTATTCTTTTTTTCATTATACATGGTGTAAAACTTTTTGACATAATAGTATTAAATCTTGTGAAAAAAAAGAAGCCCTAAGTGATTTCAAAAGTTGAAATCGCCCTGAGCCTTTAACATCCAAAATTTTAAACGGCCCCTCTGTATGTAATAATCGTACCAAAGACTTCAAAGTGAAATAATGGATGTGGCCTCCATCCCATTCTTTTTCATTAAAGGCCCCTGCCCAAGACGTAGTTGGCAATCTTCCCATTAATAAATTAATTCTGTGTTTTATTCCTGCGATATTTGGGACACAAAGAATAAAGTAAGCTTTATACTTTAATACTCGATATACTTCCTTAATTGTAGTAAATGGATCGAATAAATGTTCCAATGTAGATAACATAGTGACACAATCAAATGTGGCATCAGGAAATACGATGCCTTCTTTATCTACATCAACTACCCTGGTTATTATATCTGGCTCCTTCGGCCATATAGCATAATCTACAATATCGATACCGTATAAATGCGGTACCTTACCTTTTAATAAAGTTAGCAGACCTAAAGCACCACATCCTATATCTAAGAGTGAATTAATTGGAAATACGCACATCAACATATCTAAAGTAATCTCTGCCACTTCCTTTCTGCAATGTTTTCCACCTAATGAGATATGATTACCATTGTATTGGACCTTTTTCTGTTCTTCGATATCCTTATGTCTTATATAGAAAGTTTTTGCATCCATATTAACTATTTCCTAAGTACAAACCCCACCACATTGTAAGAGTACCTGTCTTTGGGAGGCGACGTAAAATCGGATTCGCCAAATAGACTAAGCCGGCTTGCCTTAATAAAATCTTGCCACAATAATCCTGTTCCCCGACCTACATCAAGAACCCTATCGCCCTTTTTTATTTCAGAGTTTATAATTACCCAAGAGTATTCCCATTGTCGAGCAATGGGTGAAATGCCAAAATTTATTTGTTTATTAATATATTTATAATAAAAACTAAGCAATATACCGAAACTCATAAAATTAAGTCGGTCTAATTCTTTAAATATTTCTTTAAAAAGAGGTTGCCTGGCTTCTTCTAAATCCATAAATTTATTCATTTCTCACCTTTTATAGATATAATTAAAACTAAAAAAGGCATGCTTTTAGGATATAAGACAGGGGACTAATTTTTTAAATAATGGGACCTTCCAGACCTGCGCGCTGCATAATGAATTCGACCATGCACTACCTATTTACATATACCAAAAGGTCTGAAAATGCTCCAGGAAAATACCCTACTAATTTTAGCCTTTTTCTGGCTAATTCATATATGCTGCGTGATTCCTGATACAGGTGTAGGAAATCAGGATACGTCACCACAAGCCAAATCCTAGACTTGCCTAACTCTACCTCTCTAAAAAACTCATGTTCATTAAGGTGCTTAACTTGGTGTTTCTTAATATAGTATTGTGGGCATCTGTCTCCTATTCCAATAGAGCAAATGATGTCTTCTTTTTTGGCAAATTTATCTATTAATTGGCCCACAGCACGATAGTCCTCTGCTCCAGATTTATAGTGTTGGTAGTAAAATAAAAGCGCAGGTAGCTGAATACTAATAAATGTTATAATTAGGGCAGATAAAATAACATATCTGAAGGAAGTCCTAAATCTGCGGGCGAAAATTACCATACTATGTGCGAGGGCTATTAATAAAAAAGGGAGCGCGTATATAAAATAGTTAATTTGTGCCGCCTTACAAATAATTCTCACAATTACCAGTGGTAGGCCAACTGAAAAAATAAGATAGAGAGCTAGAATCTTATTTTGTTTTCTCCATAAATCTACTAAACTAAATAAAACTATTGCAGTAAAAATAAAACCCCAGAAATTGGTAGTTGTGGCTCCAGCAAAAAGCTGTCCAACGAATTTCAAAGATATCGGTTCACCTGCCCCTTTCCAGGTTACATATTTTCTAATTACTGCTGGTATAAAAGCTGGACCATAAATAATACATGCGGTCAATACAGCAGTTACCATAACAGTTAATAAGCCGCTGCCATAGCCTCTTAGTCCAATTGCCTTTTTTTTAGGTAGTCTTTCTACTAGAAATATAGTTAAGATGGTAAGATATTGCGCCAATAACACCCAGATATAGTAAAAATGACTCAAGAAGCCTAAAGTTGTAAATATACCGAATAACAAACACTCTTTTTGTCTCTTTACAGGATTGCGATTAAGGATAATCCTAAGAAATAAAAACGAAGAAACTAAACTTAATAATGCCAATGTCGAATATCCTCTAGCATCATTAGAATGGTGTATATGAAAGGCTGACACACAAAGTAATCCTGAAGCAAGAAGCCCCTCCTCTTGAGATAAAAAATCTTTTACCACATAATACATAACAGGTATGGCTACGATACCCAATATAAATGCAGGTAATCTAATTATAATTTCATTCTCACCAAATAGTTTTATACTAAGAAATCCCAGAAATGAATAGAGCCAGTGGTCACCTAATTCTAAATAGCGCCAAAATTTAAATGGCTTAATAAATTGCGTGACAGTTGTAATCTCATCTAACCAAAGGCTCTGATTGAGATTTATAGTCCTTAAAATCGTTCCTATAATTGTTATGGAAATAATTGCAATTATATAAAATAAGTTAATCCGTTGTTGATTTCTATTAATATTAAAGTTACTTGGTAAACTTTCTTCTCTAATTTCGTTTTCTAATTTATGCCAGATAAAACCAAAGATGACTATCATAAAACCTACCAGAGGTATGTATATAGTAATGCCCAACCATTCTCGATAAATCAACTCACTGGTGGAAGTCTGACGAATATGTCCTATTTGCGAAAAAATATCAGCTAAAGGTAAAATAAACTTATGGAGTATGTAATGTGGAAATAAAAGATTAAATATTCCAAACAATAAAATCAAAACCCCTAAAGATAATATTAAAATAATCAATGCCTTAATAAATAAAGCCCGTAAGTTTATTTTTACAAAATATCCATCCATATAAGAAACCGCTTCTTTTTATGTATCCCTATTGCTTTATAAGAACAAAACCCGCGACATCATAAGTGCACTTTCCCTTTGGAGGTAAAGTAAAATCAGACTCGCCAAATAGACTAAGCCGGCTTGCCTTAATAAAATCTTGCCACAATAATTCTGTTCCCCGACCTACATCAAGAACCCTATCGCCCTTTCTTATTTTAGAATGTATAATTGCCCAAGGATATTCCCAATGTCGAGCAATAGGTGAAAATGCCAATGATATAAAGCCTCCTTATCGAGCGCAACTTCTCCTCCTATGCGCACCTTGAGAATCCTTGCTGACTAGAACTCTAAATAAAGCTGATTTGCATATATCATAATATCACTGCTTTATGTTTTTATTCTTTTGAATATACCGAGATAAGAGATAGCACATGTTACTCACTACTTTGATACATTTTTTTTCCAATGCATAAGATTGTGTTACCTGACAAATGCAATCTGTCTTCTTTTGTCTTAATTCTATTACATATTGCAAAGATTAAATCCTTCAAGGTATACAGAATAGGACTTAGTTTTATTAAGTTCCAAACCTTTTTCACCGTGTTTACATGAATTAATTGTATTTTTAGCCTCTTTCCGAGCCCTAAAGAATTTGTCGTAGTCATAAACACTGTCTCAAAACCACATTCCTTTAACATCTTTACTACCTCTTCAGGCTCAAAAAAATGAAGATGTTCAACCCACGGATTAACCCCCCAGTAGTTCTTTCCTAGCAATTTAAAAAGGAAAAAGTTCGGCGTTGATATAACCACATAGCCTCCCAACCTTACAAGCCTATTCAATATTCTCATAAATTCGTAAGGTTTTTCTACATGTTCAATAGTTTCGAATGAAACTGCAATATCATAGAATAATCTTCCTAACACTCTTTGTCTTTCAATAGATTCTATATAGCCATTGACTATTTCTAAATCATAATGTAGTTTCCCTAATTCAACTGCCTTGGGATTTGTATCTATACCGTAAACCTCTGCACCATATTTCCGACACTCTGCAAGAAACCGACCAATCCCGCATCCTATATCGAGGATTTTTTCCCCTTGCAGACCTACGTGCTGTATAAGCAGTTAAACGCTACTTGGTATGGCCCTCCGGGATCTAAAAACCACTCTTCAACCTGTGCGTTACTTATAAAACAATTGTAGCAAATTTCATCAAGAATAACTTTATCTAACGTAGGATTCAAATAAATATGTCTGCAATTAAGGCAACGTACAACCCTACCACTGTCACAACGTATACTTACAATACTAAACTGTCCACAGTTACAAATAGGACAGTTAATAATTGGTAATTGCGAATAGCTTATGGGTTTCATTTGAAGCCGGGTGAAGTAGGAGTAACGCCATTTGATTTATTAATTAACCATTTATATAAATCCTCCATATCCTTTGTAACCTCTTTCATCGTAGGTACTTCAGGAATACTCATTCTCAATCTCTCAAGTATATCTGGCTCTTTATAGATATTCTTAATTATCCTTAATAAATCGCTGGGATCTCCGGGCTTAAATAATAATCCCCCCTTACCCTCTTCGACTAACTCTGCGATACCACCTATTCTTGCTCCTAAAACTGGAGTATGGACTGCCCAAGATTCCAATAAAACAAGGGGGCCTGTCTCAAGCCAAATTGAAGGAATAATTAAAACATCTAACTGACCCAAAATCTGAAATTTGTCCTTTTCTTCTAAAATACCTAACCATTTTATTCTTTTTTCCCTGCGTGTCTGTCTAACAAGATTATTATAATATTTTCTATCACTATTATTTCCTCCGGGCAAACCATAAATATACAGCCCTATCTGATAATGCCGGGGTAGTAATCTAAAGGCCTTTAATAACATATCAATTCCTTTTACCGGATGAATACGCCCCAGGTATCCTAAACGCAAGGCACTGCCTTTTTCTCTTTTTGTAACCGCAGGAATTTGACCGATTCCCTGTCGACACAAAGTAGTCTTTTTTTGCGGTATATCATTTTCTATTAAAAGGTCATAAACCCACTGACAAACTGCCACAAAATGGTCTATCATTTTAAATCCTTCTTCCCATCTTTTTATACGCTCACCTGTAAACCAGGGAAGCTGCAACCAGGTTGCAAAACGGCCATACATATTATTAGATACACTTCTGCCTGATAAATTGGTTATACTCTTAGGCAAATTTGCCCAAACCCAGGCAAAACAAAGAGGGACTCGGTATTTTGTCTGCATACATATCAGACATCTCTTATAATCAATTTTTCCATCGCAAGGCTTTTTACCAAGATAAAGCATATCGGAATGGCTACAAGTCATCATCGGTGTATGATAGGTAAGAATTATGGGTAATCCCATATCTTTTACTGCCTGCATCTGAATAATTACATCCGTGGGAGAGAAATGATGGAAATGGACCACATCAGGATGAACTCTTTTTAAATACTCTTTAAAAGTAGTATATATCTCTGGATATCTATCGGTATTAAAATACAGGTCTTTGGTCTTAAGTTTAAAGTTATTCTTTTGAATTACAAAAACAGGTACCCCCTCAAAACTATATTCTTTTTTCTTAATCAGGGGACCGTTATTCTGCGAGAATCCACTAACATAACTGATAAAGACCTGATTACCCTGCAATAGAAGTTCTTTGCTTAGATTGCGAACATAGACCTCTGTTCCTCCGACCGACTCAGGAAAATAATTACAGCTAATCTGAAGAACTTTTAATCCCATCTGATAAAAGTCTCGAACCTTTAATTCTCTCTTTCAATCGGTAAAATGCATAGCGTGGACATTGGAATATATAATTTCTTATAAGCATTCGTTTTAATTTTGCTCCTTCGGGCTCTTTTATCTTCTTTATGGCGTTCAAATTTACCCGGCCGCCCCTGGTTAAAAGACCATTTAATACATTGGGCCAAGGGCAATCCGTTATATAACGATCGTCGGTAACAATTCTTTCAAACGACCAACAATCATAGATGCTATTTCTTAAAGCATATTCGCATGTTTCCAGAAGATGATTGAACTTCCATATGCTTGGCTGGAGTTGGTTATAATAACGAAAGGCCTTGGGAGTCTTGTAAAGGACGTGATTACCAATCTGTACTTCCTCTAGTTTACTTCGATCAAAATCATAAGTTACAAATGAGACACAATTAATCTGATCTTTTAAGACTGTTTCTTGAATTTCTGATAAGTTTTCTACAGAACAAGGCCATAAAGGATAAAGATCTTCTAAAATAAGATAAACATATCCAATCTCAGGAAATGCTTTTTTTAAATGCCTTAATCCTTGAGTTAATATTGACACCCAACTACTCGAATCTATGCAGATTTTATGGTCGAATTTTATGCGCCGACCATTGTCGGTGATGAACCATATTGGAGGATGACCAGGCCACATAGAGTCTATTAAACCAACCAATAAATCACAATACTTCTCATACCGTGAATGTGTCGGAGTAACGATGATAACATGGTTATTCTTTCTTTTCAAAAACATTATCTTAGTAAATAACTATAACTTATATGGAGTGTGCGCATATGAGATTATTAATCGGGTAACCCCTATTTAATATTAAAAAGGTTTTTCAACCGGGGCATTAATCTTCGTTTAAAATAGTATGCAGCCATCCATATTTTATTGTTTAATAAATAACACGATTTAATAGCATTGATGCGAGGCTGAAGTAATTCAAAAATTCTTTTTTTTCGCAACCGACCGTCTTCCTCAAGACTATAAGGCGCATCTAACCGCATAAATGTTCTTAGCCACCAACTGGTTAAACTTAAATTGATATCATAATCTTTATTTTTTATCCACCTGTCACTATGGGTGGTTCCATCGTGGTCCGCATGCACAATAAACATAAATTTACTGGCATCAATTAACGGAATCTTCTCTGCGCGAGCCTTAAATATAAGCCAATTGTCCCATGCAGTTCCTCCCATGGCAAAAGGAGGAATATTACGATAAAACCATTTTGGAAACAAAAATAGATCTGCACTTTGAGATACTGCGGGAGTCTTTTCGTTTTTGTGAACGAGGTTGCGAAGTTGGCCCTCCCAATCCAAGCCATAAAAGTCTATTTCATGCTCTATGGCCAAATTCCATACACCACAAAAAAGAACGAAGCGCTTCCATTGCTTACGGACAATATCAATTGCCTGTATTAAGCTCTGGGTTACTATAACATCTGAATTCACATAACAGATTAAATCATATTTTGCTAATCTCTGAGCCTTTTCAAACAAATCATTAATAAGCTGACCGCCAAATTTACTACGGGCTACCCCTGGTACATGGATTAAACCTAATTCATGACAAATCTCAGCGGTTCCTTCCTCATCTCCCAATAAAATAATTTCTGGTTTAGGAGATAGAAGTGTCCAGCTGATAATAGCGTTACGCTGGATAACAGCAAATTGACCTTTGAAATGCCTTAGGCAAGCAAATATAGTAATCATAAGCATTTTCCTTATTTAAAGGCCTAACATTACTTTTGCGTTTTACGCTCATAGATGTGCTGCGCGCATCAGAACGAATGTTGCTAAAACTAAAAGATACGGAAACCTGGTTTGCCTACCGGTGAAATTTTTAACGGACAGCAATATATTAGACTCATAATACATCATTTAGCAGGAATATCTGTACATTGAAATAATAGTTGGTTTATTGCTTTTTTGACATCCTCCACTGTAATCTGTAAAATACAATGGCTTTCAGAACTTAAGCATTCTCCTGCGCAAGGAGGAAGTGGTCTTTCAGGATTAACCACGATATGTCTTACCTTCCACGGCGCAAAACGCAAAGGAGAATACATAAATTCTTGACTATTTTTAGGCCAGCAGGATATTTCTATAACCGGCACCCTCATCGCAGCTGCCATATGAATAAGGCCGGCGTCATTACCAATATAAAGTTTACAGTATTTTAAAAGGGAGGCTGCCTGGCGTAAGGTTGTTTTGCCTATAATATTTATTATCCTTTTTAACGCGCTATCTTCTAAATTTCTCTCTACATATCTACCCAGATGGGCTTCGTTTGTATTTCCAAAAAGCATTAATTTACAATCTATTTTTTCCAAAAGCCACTGGATTAAATTTAAATAATTCTCCACTGGCCATATCTTTCTCAATGATGGCGCGCCCAGTCCCATCCCTATCAGAAAATAATTATTGTCTATATTATTATTTTCTATAATTGATTTTGCAAAGGATACATCATCTTCATCCAACCATAATTCCAGACTATCATCTTCAATCTTTCCTCCTATAAAATCAATTATTTCTAAACCATGCTCTAATTCGCATTTAAGTGTTTTATCTAATTTTAGATGCGTAAATAACTTATCGCAACCTTTATTTAATCTTTGTTTAATCGAGTTTACATTTTCAGAATAGGCGACTCTTTTTGCTGCTCCGCTAAAATATGCAACTAAAGAATCATTATAAAAATCGCATCCCCAGCGCGGCAGAATTGCCAAATCAAACTTTTTCTTCCAAAGATGCAAAAAAGCAAGTTTTAAAGCTTCTAGATGGGTTATTAACTTTCCAAAGCTAACCGCTATCCGTAAACCGAAAGTTAATACCTCGTTAACATAGGGACATGTCTCTACCAGATTGTAAACTCGGGGGTCAACTATCAAGGTGATATTGGCATAAGGAATATTTCTGCGTAATTCTCTCAAAAAAGGCGTGGTCAATACCATATCGCCGATATCATCCAGTCTTACCACCAATACATGCTTGGCTTGGGAAAGTTGAATTTCTTTTCCTTTGCGGCGTAACCCCATAAGCCAGAAAAATGGCTCGCCTAAGTAGTAAGTTACTGAATAGGAGGTAACCCATTTGATTATCTGTTTTCCAATAGATTTAATCTTGTTAAGGATAATATTGATTATCATACATTACAGAATAACCAAAAACCAAACTTTTTAAAATGTATCCTAAATTATGGTAGCCTTGAAGCAAAATAGAACGAATGGCCTCTAGTTGGGGGCTCTCTTCTGTCCAAGGCCAGCTAGTTTTACCTCTCGGCAAAGGCGGTAAATCTTTTAAAGTAGGACAACGCATTATTATCACTCTGTGTTAAAAGTTAACCATAAAACTCTGATATATTTCCCATCAAGACATGTTCAACATAAACGCGCCAAATTTATTTAACCATATTATTACGCGAATCTCCTTTATTTTGTACGATTAGGATATCCGCGCTTTACCGTATTCTTAAATATAACGATTTCAACCTACTAAGAATTCCATACAAAAAATAGCTTCTGGTAATTCTTTTTAAAGATTTATGAAGAACAAAAAAACTGATTCTATTTATTATAAAGTTTGTCAATAATGTTAACCTCTGATTCAAAAAACTATAAAAAGCGATAAAAAAATCCGAAAGTAAAAATCTAGGCATAAACCCAATCCTAAAGCTATTAGCATCTCCCGCCATAAGCAATAATATAAAATGGAAAATCTTATGTTGAATATTTTCATTTTTAAGAATTGAATATCCGATAGTAGATTCCGAGTGTTTGATCCGCCTGTTTACATCTATCCCGGCCCTAAGCGCTTGTTCGTACAGTTTGGTCCCTGGATAAAAGGCAAGATTATTGTTGTAAATAAAAAAGGGGTGTGGAAATTTCTTTATTAGCCTGATAGTATCAATAAAGTCTGCCTCTTTTTCAAAAGGATTCATTCCGATAAAATCGTAGCAAATCTTTATATAAGAATATTTATGAAGAGTTTGAGCTATTTCCATAATTCTTTCATTAGATATATTACGTTCATAAATATTGTAATTTGTATTTTCGCTGCCACTCTGAATTCCCATAATCATCTTATTCATACCCGCATCAATCAGAAGCTTCAATTTATCTTCACTGAATGTCCACGGAGAAACGAGGACAAAAAAGGGTTTATTGATTCTCTTTTCGTACCTTTGAGAAAAATCTGCGATTTCTTCAAGCTCCTTGATAAAGAAAGTATCATCTTCAATCCAGAAACCTTTTACCTGCGGATAAATTTTGCATACTTCTTTTAAGTGATTAATGAGATGGTTAACTGAATAATGCCGAACTTGCTTTCTCCATGGAAACTCATCTTTAATTTTTTGATTAGAACAATAAGTACAGTGATGAGGACATCCTCTGGAACCTAAAACAACAAAATCGTCAAATAGTATATGTCCTTGAACGGGTTTCATCGGAACTAACTGCTCACCTTCAAGAATGAACTGATGAGATAGATCATAATCGGGAAATGGATAGCCATCTAAATCTCGCTTCAAGGGGCAACTTGGATTTCTAATAATATTGCTATCGCGTTTAATCCATAGGCCAGGAATGTCACAGTATGGCATATTATTAATCAGACGATTCGCCAGCTCTACTATTAAGTCTTCGCCTTCGCCATGGCAAACTAGGTTGAAATTATTAAGGAGGCTTTCCGAATCAAGCGAAGCATGAATTCCACCTATCATAATTGGAGCTAATATTTTTTTCTCAATTGCCTGTTTAACCTCTATTGCCTTCTGTACTCCATGGGTCATACACGAAATACCAACTAAACAGGCATATTTACAAATCTCCTCAAGATCATCCCAATGGAAATTATTATAATTTTCTGCAGAAGTCGGCATAAGAACAACTGCGGTATCAAATCCTCCCTTAATAAGACATGATGAAAGCGTTTTAACCCCCATACCCACGATGGCTTCATCGGTAGAGATTAGGACAATTCTTGGTTCTGCCATCTTATTGTTTTAACTATTTTTAATAGAGGATAATGGCTTTCTTACTGCAACCATTACATCTTCCACCGTAATCTGCAAAATACAATGGCTTTCAGAACTTAAGCATCCTCCTGCGCAAGGAGGAATAGATTTAATCTTGCTAAGAATAATATTAATTATCATACATTACAGAATAACCAAAAACCAAACTTTTTAAAATGTATCCTAAATTAGGATAACCTTGAAGTAGGACAGAACGGATGGTTTCTTCAATAAATTGAGCGTAATTATAATTAGGCGTGACAATGCTTATCTTTGGCCAAGGCCTACCGTCAGGCATTACATCGGGAAGCCGGACGCTCTCTTCGGTCCATGGCCAACCAGCTTTACCTCTTGGTGGTACTGGTAAATCTTTTAAATCCGGACAGCGCATCTTGAAAAAACCCAACCCTCTGTAAGCATTAAGGTTAAAATTGAATTGACGTTATCCTAGTGCTTCTTACCAAAATACCCGGGTGGTACGATACAACCTTGCATTGAAAGTAGCCTGTGGTATTATCCTTGAACTTCCCAATACTTGTTATGGATATAGCGATAGATATGTTTTATTGACAAAGGGGTAATTTTTGCCAAAGGCATTTTAATTTTTGGCCATAAGGTGAATCGCAGCAGTGTGCTTGAAAGATAGCTCCAATACTGTGGATTACCCAAAACTACTCGCAAGACCTGCCAAGGTATATATGAAAAGTGCGATGTTTGCCTAAAGCAAGAACGTACATCTCGGTAGGGAGGAGTTTCTAGTAATTTAATCATATTAAGCATAACCCTACGCTGCTCCGGCCATCGCCCATATCCAGATGAAAAGGAATCCTCTCGTATTCTAAAAATCATCAAAGGTTCTGGGATGTAGCATATTCCATATCTAAACGCAATTACTAAAACAACAAACAAATCGGAGGACCATTTTAACTCTGGGATGGAACCCCCCGCTTCTATAAGAGCAGCGCGTTTCATAATCACAGAACCAAAGGCAATTGGTGGATGAAAGTGCATCCGCATATATTTAACGAATTCACTAGGAGAAACATACCTCTGTTCATTAAAACGGGGTATCTTGCCTTCTGTCATCTCACCTGTATTCTCTATGAGTAAAAAACAATCCGTGGAACACAAACCTGCCTGCGGATAGCGTTCAAGTAAACTCATGGATTTTTCAAAAAAACCAGGCAAAACGTAATCATCTGCAGCAGCAGCGTAAATATATTCTCCTTTAGCAATTTGGAGCAGTTTTTTGCCATTTTCAACAGACCCTGCATTTCTTTCGTTCCTGAACAAATGCACAATTGAGTCCTGTTTAACAAACTTTTGAATAATTTCAACACTATTATCCGTAGAAGCGTCATCAATAATAATAACCTCTATTGGCCTATAAGATTGGCTTAAGATAGCTTCAAGGGCATTACCGATATAGTGCGCATGATTATAGTTACTCATTATCACGGATAAATTTGCCTTTTTCATTTTAAAATTCCATCTCAATCAATACTCGGCCTATGCTTTCTTTACCTATGGCGTCAATGGCCTGATTAATTTCTCCCAATCGATAAGTATGCGTAATGAGAATTTCAAGATTAAGTCTACCTGACAGATAAAGGTTTACATAGTAAGGGATGTCTTTATCAGGCCTGCTTTCTCCACCCCAGCTGCCTTTAATTCTCTTACCTTTTATTAAATCAAAGGGGTTCAAGTTAATAAGTTCTCCTTGCGCAAGGTTACCTGCCAGAACACATAAGCCACCATTATCTCGTACTGTCTGAAATGCGGTCTCCATAGCCTGGCGTACACCCGCGGCCTCAATAGCATAATCTACCCCTTGGCCTTCGGTAAATTCACTGATGCGTAGCAATGGGTCTTCTTTTTGCACATTCACGGTATGGGTTGCGCCTGCCTTACAGGCAATTTTAAGTTTCTCATCAAATTTATCAACCGCAATAATCACCTTTGCCTTTGCTAATTGAGCTTGCAATATCGCGCTTAAGCCTATTCCTCCCACACCAAATACTGCCACTGTGCTCCCACGCTTAACAGAAGCTGTATTCCTGATGATTCCTGCGCCGGTTAAAACTGCACACCCCAAAAGCGCTGCTTGACGCAAGGGCATCTTTTGGGGAATTTTCACCAGGCGGTTTTCTGAAATAATAGCGTGCTCCATAAAAGTAGAGATGGCTCCTGAGTTAACATCTGTTCCATTGTTTCTCTTATAAATTGTCGAGGGAACGTCTCTGCCGCTTGCCTTAATCCAGGTAAGCACTACATGGTCACCTGCCTTAACTTTTTTTACCCCCGGTCCGACTCCCTGCACAATACCTGAGCCTTCATGGCCGAGTGTATGAGGTAAATATTTATCCTCGCCCTTTAACCCCTGCACTTCATTTAATTGGGAGCGGCACAGGCCACTATATGCAACCTTTACCAGCACCTGCCCTGTCTTAAGTCTTGGCAGAATAAGCTCTTCAACTGACAGAGGTTTATTGATTTGCACAAGAATTGCGGCTTTAGTCTTCATCTTTGGACAACTATATCAGGATACAACATTTACCCCTAATTTACGCCGGGTATCTTTACGCCACTGTCCAAGTTCTTGCAGGTTAATACCTTGAATTCTGGCAATGGCTGCTTTTCTTTCAGCTGACCTAAAATTTATCCTATCCCATTCAAAGGCGCGTAATATCTGTAATTCTTGCGGCGTAAATTCTTCAGTAGATATAACGCCCCGGGTATAACCTACCTCGCTAATATTTTTAAAGTAATCTCTTGGCAGATACCCCTCTTTAATACATATCTCCATCAACTCTGTATTAGGCAATGGTGTGGCGATATGGAAATTAATCAAATCTACCTCTAATTTTTCCGCGAAACTAAAAGTGTCTCTTATCTGCTCCCACGTTTCATCAGGAAACCCTATCACAAAATTAACAATTACTTCAAAACCTTTCTTCTTCAGTATTGCCAAAATTCCCGGTATTTTTTTAAGGTCTATGGGTTTTTTAATTATATTATCCAGCACATACTGATTCCCTGATTCTATCGAGATAGTATGCTGGTAACATCCGCTTTCTTTCATTAGCCCGAGCAATTCTTCGTCAAGCGCAAAAACCATAAGGTTGCCGCATTTCCAACAAAGGTCATATTTACGTTCTATTAGACCTTTCATAATATCTATGACACGTTCACGGCTGAAGAGGAAATGGTCATCCATAAAAATCACTTCTCTTATGCCCTGTCTATACAAATGGTTGATTTCTTTCAGTACATTTTCAGCGCTCCTCATCCGGACTTTTCTGCCGCTAATCCTTGGCCCAGAACAAAAAATACAACTATAGGGGCATCCTCTTGAGGTTATCGTCACGGCATAAGGATATCTTCTTGCACATCCTCCCTGTGCATATTTAAACTGTTGATGGGCATAATCCATTACATTAAGATTTCCATAATCAGCAAACGACACAGAATCTAAATCTTCAATATAGGAATCTGGCATTACTATTCTCGCCTGATTATTTTCATAATAGGCTAATCCTTTAATATAGCAGAGATCTGGCTTGGGTTTATTCAGCTCATTTAAAAGCTGCAGAAAAGTTATTTCCCCTTCTCCAATTACCCAATAATCTATATTTCTATCCTTCAGCGCAATATCGAGCGCTGCCGTTGGTAATATACCGCCTTGCACTATTATGGCATTAGGCAAAGCCTCCCTCACCAAGTCTGCCATATGTTGAATGTTCTTTATATATTCAACTGAGTTACTACTTATACCCACAACATCCGGGTTAGACTTCTTAAGCGCCTCTATAACCTCATCATCATTGAGATTTTTGAAATTAGGGTCAAAGAGTTCGGTTTCATAACTATCTTTTATACAAGCATTGATAATTCCTAAAGAATACGGATACATTTTCCAGGTCCGCTTGTTAAACCAGGCATAATTTGGCTGCGTCAATAAAACCTTATTTATCATCCGCAATAAACCAGTAATAATCTCCTTTGTATCCTACTTCTTTAAATAATTTCTTCCACTCATCAACATGCATATAAGTCAAGGCCGTGAGATTCCATTTCAGAAGACGCTCGTGTTCTTCTTCAGTGCGCCATGCATCTACCGTAATGAAGGCGTGTTTGCGCGCAACCCGCTGAATCTCTACTAACGCCTGAATGCATTCTTTTAATGCTAAGTTATGTATAGTATTTATAGAAATCACCAGGTCAAAAGATTTATCCTCGAAAGGCAGTTCTTTGGCGTTTCCGACACATAAAAACGGCTTAACCGTTTCAATGGCATTTTCAATCGCATACTCTGAAATATCAATCCCACTAACAGTAAGACCTGGCATTAATTCCTTAAAATCATGAAGCATAAATCCTTTAGCACAACCCACATCCAGAACACTTGCGTTAGCGGCCTGACAATAGTAGTCTCTAAAACGCTTAACGGTCTCCTGCCAAAAGCGGGGATGATAATAGTAACCACCATAACCAAATAGCCGGTCGCCATCAAAATACTCTTTACCAAACTGACGTGCCACTTTTCGGTGCTTTTCAGTAACTAGATTACCTCGTTCCTCAATCGGACGCCTTGAGCGAGGATACAAATCCATTAAATTGATTTCAGCCATACGTCTTACCCCCAGGGTTTAATCACCATATTCTCAAGAAATTCCTTGCGCTCTAAATAGGGATACATATCTTCTAAGGGCCGGGGTGCATATGTCCCGTCTGCCTTTTTATCAAACCCTTGTCGTGGTATTACCTGTTGATCTCTCGCTATCATTACCTCACATAATACCGGGCCTGATTGTCTAAGAGTCCATTGAATTTTTTTCTGAAGCTGCCGATGACTATTAATCCGGACGCATTTAATCCCATATGCAGAAGCCACCTTTTGGAAATCAGGCAGACTCAGTCCACCTTTAACATCCGAACCTACATAGTTACTCTGCAGGAAACCATCCTGGGTATGACGGATTGCCAGATAGCCACCATTGTTA
>Ga0315289_10003888_pt1 | contig 22499 bp, 63 predicted proteins | sample YL17G11_40_MG_FD_203452 | JGI IMG/M metagenome (GOLD analysis project Ga0315289, IMG submission 203452) | Sediment microbial communities from Yellowstone Lake, YNP, Wyoming, USA - YL17G11_40 | ecosystem: Environmental > Aquatic > Freshwater > Lake > Sediment | place: USA: Wyoming | collected... | reverse complement strand
CTTCTTGATTTTGTTGAGTGCGATTCGGTGGCGTTTTTCGCTATGAAGAGTCATTCCCGCCAGCCTACTACCTTGCGTGTACGATTGTCAAGCTTGGAGCACTCGTGCAACAAGCTCCTCGACAGAGAGCCCAATCTGGGTTTCGTAGGAGTAGGACTCCTCGTCCTCCTTGGAACGCAACCAGCTAGCGCCTGCGGCTCGGCAGGAGACGAGGTAATCCGCGAAATGATCCTTGTCCATAATGGCGGCCCCATTACGGATTTCTGCTCGAACGCTTTCCTGTCCCTCAAACTGCTCCGCGTCGGTAGCGTTGTAGCGGTTCCAATCCTCCTCCCAAGCATCACACCCCGAGCAAGAGCCGTAGCTCCAGCCGTAGTGGAGCCAGCGGCCATCATCAAGCTTGGCGACAATGGCAACGTGGCCTTGGTAGTCATCGGTACCTATGGAGTACAAGACCTCTCCGTCCGGGAGCGTGTCCCGAACTACGTGTGCCCAACGGGCCTCAATCATCCTTCCACGAAGAGTCATGCCCGCTGCTTAGCAGGCTAGACTGCGATTGTCAAGTACCATCTCAAGCGACCACGTGGTCGGGAGTTTTCCATGGGAGTCGGCGGGAGTTTTCCAGCGCAAGCCGCTACCGCTTGATTTGAAACCCCGCCGCGAAATAACACACCTTGCGATGCTCTCGCATGGCACTATCCACGCCCCCCTTGCCTACTACTCCCACAGCCTTCTTGCAGGTGGAACAAACCCACTTTGGTGCCGCCTTCAACGCTAATCGCTTAGCTCGCTTCATGGCTGCCTCGGAGGTTGCTCGCGCGGCGGCTTAACCTTCTTCGCCTTAAGGTTGGCTCCAGGAAGTGGAAGTCCATGGTGGCGGGCCACGCAGATGTGGCAAACCTTGCTCTTACCTTCCTCGATGCGTTCCCACAACTTGCGGCCAGGATCCATGTGGTTCGCGATAAAGTAACGACGGCGCAATTGCTTGCACTTCGGGCAGCGCTGGTGCGTGCTTTCCGTGTCTTCGGCTCTAGCGAGCGCTGCGCCTCGGAAGCGCGGACCCGGTGGGCTGTGCCGTGCCTTAGCTGCGATGGCTGCTGCGGTTTGTCGTGCCATGACTACTTCGCCCCATCGCGTTCGCGTTTCGCAGCGTGCCACGCGAAGGCCGTAGTCAGCACCCCATGCATCGCTACAGACACTCCCTTGCTCCCGCCCATGATGAAGGCCTCGACCACATCAAGGACCATCCACTTCCTCAGCGTATTGAAGTCCCAATCCAGCACATCATCGCTCTGATTGTTCGGCCAAACCTTCTTCTCACTCGTCTCAGTCATACCTAGTCTCCATCACTGGCGGGAGCCAGTAGTTCTCCGTGGGGTCGAACCGTGTCGCCAGCGACTGAAACCCCAAGGCCAGCAACTTTGTGCGGAAGCGGGGGTTAAGGACGCTTTCCACCATGATGCCTAGCGTAGGTCGCTCCATACGGAGCCGCTGGATGAGCTTAGTAAACCGGCCTTTTCCAGGCTGGCTTGCGGTGATGTTGGCAATCACGAGGACCGAAGGTTGCCACTCACCGAGCAGGAAGCGCTTCCCGACCCTCACGTACAGGGATTTGAACCCCTGCTCGCGCACGTAGGCGCTGGTGGAACGAATGGGCCTAGCTGCCGTCGGAGTGAGGCCCAGGAACAGAAGCTCCTCCAGTGACAGCTTGGGGGCCATTAGCGGCCATCCTTGAGGAGTACCAGCGGGGTTCCGCCGTAGTCGGGCCGGTAAGACCGCAGTTCTTCGGTCCGTCGCGGGGTGGGGATGCGGTAAATTGCAGGGGACGTCTCGTGGACGTGCCCCAAATTGCACGTGGCAGTACCTGCGCGTTGCGCGATGAGCTGCTCCATATCGATTTCCCCGTAGGAGTCACAATTGGTCTCGTCCACATTGTTCTCCCAAACAACGGGAGACTTGCAGACAGGGCAGGGGGCCGGATCGCCTCGCCCATCACCGTGGAAGTAGTGGCCATTGGAGCAGAGACACTGGACGTAACCTTCGTAGCTCATTTAGACCCCCAACTTGCTGAGGAGCGCGCCGAAGGCCGCGATGAGGAGAATGAGGGCGACGACCACACCCAGCAACCCAAGGAGCGCGAGGAGCACCTTCACTACTCCGAAGTACATCACCGCGCCGACCATCATCAGGAACAGGAACATTCCCTTCCATCCGCTGCCAGAAGTGGATGGAGACTTTGCTTCGGGGGGACTTGATGCCACCACCGCAGCCGCAGCCTTCTTGTTGATGTTTTCGATTTCTGGGTCCGCAGCTTCCTGCGTTGCTTCGATGACCTGCTGCACAGATTGCTGAGTCCACGCCAGCGCCTCCTTGATGAGTTGCTCCAAGGAGACCACGTGGTCGCCGTGCTGTCCGAGGACGAACTCTGTGCGCTTGACGGCTTCAGCCTTCTTGAAGCCGAGGTTCCGCAGCACGCTTTCGAGGTCTTCTGCCTTGTCTTCGTTCATGCACCCCTTCTACACCCAAAGGTCTGCCGTTGTCAAGCGCCTGTGATGACGGCCAGCTTTTTCTTAAGTGCTCGTAACTCCGGACCAGGCTTCCCGTTGAACCACAGGAGGTTGCCGCGTCCTGTGTCGAACTCCATCACCAAGCCGTCCTCCTTGGCCTTGAGGAGTAACTTCTCAGCCGCGCCCTCATCGAAGGGGCGTCCTTCAAGATGGTAGGTGACCGACCTAGAGTGTTGTGCGGCTCTCTTGGCTCTCATTTACCCGTCTCCATAACTTCGGTCTTGAAGAAATCAATCGTGCGCGCCAGGCCCTCACGCAACTGAACCTTCGGCTGCCAGTTGATTTTTTCCATTGCCAAGCTGATGTCCGGCTTACGTTGCTTAGGGTCGTCTTCAGGCAATGGTTTGAACACCACCTTGGACGCACTACCCGTCAATTCGATGATGGTGTTGGCCAGCTTCAGTACAGTGAACTCTTCTGGGTTGCCCAAGTTGATGGGACCAGAGAAGTTCTCTGTACCCATGACTCGGATGAAGGCCTCTATCAAGTCATCCACGTAGCAGAACGACCGAGTCTGACTACCATCGCCATAGATGGTGATGTCCTTGCCTTGGAGTGCTTGGCAAATGAAGTTGCTTACTACTCGGCCATCCTTCTTGTGCATGTACGGGCCGTACGTATTGAAAATCCGCACCACTCGAATGTCCGTCTTGACCACTCGGTGGAAGTCGAAGCATAACGTTTCTGCGCCCCGCTTCCCTTCGTCGTAGCAGCTTCTGATTCCGATTGGATTGACGTTGCCCCAGTACCTCTCCGACTGCGGATGCTCCAGTGCATCACCGTAGACTTCACTGGTACTTGAGAAGAGGATTCTGGCGGCTTTTCGAGAAGCAAGCTCCAGCATGTTCCACGTGCCCCAGACGCTTGTCCGGAACGTATGCAGTGGGGTGCTTTGATAGCTCACCGGGCTTGCAGGACAGGCCAAATGAAAGATGGCATCAATGGATGCCAAAGGAGAAAAAGGCTGGATTACGTCATGCTCGATGAACGTGAATCGAGAGTTAGCGCTCAGCCTGTCTATGTTCTTCCGCTGTCCAGATTGGAAGTTGTCGAGGCCGATTACCCGGTAGCCCTCTGCCAGTAGCCTTTCGGCTAGATTACTTCCTAGGAACCCAGCAGCTCCCGTGACCAATACTTTCTTCATCATTCGGGGTCACCAGTCCAGGAATTTGGTTGCGAGACGGCTGTCGATTACTCCACGGCATTCGACGCCCAGGCTTACCGATTTGCCATGACAGATGATGCGTTTCTCAATGGAGTTGTAGTGGAGGAATCCCGCCGAAAGAATGGGGCCGACCAGCGCCTTACTCATTGCAAAGTGCTCGACGTAGAACGGGAAGATGACGATGGTGTCTCCAGCCATCGGGGTATCGAAGACGATGTATTTCCACTCGCTCACTTGCGTTCCTCCTGTTCCTTTTGGGCGTTCTCTATCTCCACTATCACGCTGTGCAGGTAGGCGATGACTAGTGTCAGCCCATGCTCAGGCGCATCGAACCTATCGCTCCATCCTACGGACTTCAGGTCGCCCAGCTTCCCGCGAAGCCTGACGAGTTCCATGCGAACATCCTTGAGCAATTCCGGTATCGGGGCCTTCATTTCCTCGGCTGTAAAGTAGATGGGATGAAGACGATGCCACTCCGGTGTGTTCCACGCTGGTTCGCTCATTTGAGTCCGAAGCTCCCCAGGAGTTCCTCTGCTTTCGCGTCCATTTCGTCTTCCTTGGTGTACGCAGGGGCGTCAATCAGCATAGCGAGGTCTTCGAAGAATTCGGGCGCATTGAAACTCGCCGTCACCTTTCCCCCCTTGGGTCCGGAGTACTGGATGCCAATGCCAATCTTGCTTCCCGGAGGCGCTTCCGCAGTCGCCTTCTTCATGGCGTACCGCATATGGGGGAGGGCCAGCAGGAGCTTCGCGCGGATTTCTTCTTTCGTTGCCATGTGTGTTCCTTTAAGGGGCCCCAGCTTCGAGCCATTCGTCAATTGCCACTGCACGCTCGGGTGAGTTGTAACTGAGCGCAAAGGCTGATTTCAGTTTCGTCTTCTCGTGCCACTGGACCCACCGGTAGAAACAGCTATCCTGTTGGTCGTCTAGACTGTGCAGCCCGTCGGCTTGATCACTAATCCGTTGAATCGCACGACCGCAACGCTTGCAATGCCTGTATCCGTAAGACTTGTCGCTCATTACCGTTGAGAGGGACAGCGGGCCAGGATTCTTTCCCCGGAGCCGGTGATTGAGAAGAGGACTCGACCCTGACGGCCAGTCCCATGACGCCGGATGTAGCCCCTCTGGGCCAGCTTCATCCACTCAGGGAGCATGTCCGTGGGCGGCGCGAAGGGACCCGAAGACAGCAGCCGCAGGATGCCTTCGACTTCAGTGGAGACTGGGGTGAGCATCAGGCTCATGGTGTACCTTTCTTGCTGAGTCTGTTGTACTACTAAGGACTGCCTTTGTCAAGTCTTGACGGGTCTGGCGACTTCCCGGCGAATCGTCGCCGCCATCCTCTCGGCTGCACGTTGTGCGCTCTTCAGGTTGGGAAGATCCGGATTGCCTGACAACTCGTGGTAGTGCCCAATCCCCACGCACGGCTGGAAGTTGCTTCGGGCCACGTCGTATTGGCTTTGCCAGACTCGAAGTGTCAGACCTCCATCGCGCTTCATCCACTCCCGGCCTTCATCGCCCCAGCGGTTTGGCTTCACTTCCACCCAGCCCTCTGCGCTCACTGCTTTCATTGCTTCTTCCGAGGAAGGTAGGAGCGTTCTTCTCCTGGATGGCTCGAAATTTCCTTGTCCATGTGTTCAATCAGCGCTGCGGTGTCTCCGTAGAAGTAGGAGGGCTCTGTTCCCCACGGGTATTTGATTTCCCACGCAGCTTCCGTCATATCGCGTGTAGCTACCGCTTCTCCCTGTCGCGTGTTCACGGTGATGGTGCTGCTGCTCACTTGTACACCTTCACAGCGCCGGGGGTGCCCTTGCCGTGCTTGGCATTCATTTCCGCCACGCGCCGGTCCATCGTCTCGGGCTTGATGGGGACGTAAATCATTTCGGGGCCGAAGGCCATGACGAGCAGGACATAGCCCGCGTCACGGTGCTTGGCCGCCAGCTTCTGGAACTTCTTCTCCAGCTTGGCCTCATCCTTGGCCTTGAGGTCGGCATCCACCAACTCCCCGATGAAGAGGTCCTCGCTCATCTTCAGCGGAGTCCCGTCACCCCACTCACAGGGGACCGGAGGCTGCGCCTGAATGAAAGCGTTCCAGCGCGCACGATTGGCGGGGTCGATGAAGTCCACGTCATTGGGACCGCCCGTCCCGTGATTCGAGGCGAAGCCCACCTTCACCCCGTCCCAGTACACCTCCGCCGTGAAGGCATTGGTCTCCTCGGAGAGGGAGGGGGAGTGCTTGATCTTCCGGAGGGTAACAACCATCTGGGGGGCGAGCTGGACGGCTGCGGACATGTGGTGCTCCTTGGGGTTGAGTGCCCACAAGTAGTACCACGTGAGGACTGTGATTGTCAAGCACCCGAAGCGACCATGTGGTCGTTACCATCCAGGCGTAAGACAAAAAAAAAGCAGGGGCCGTCGCCCCTGCCGTACAAGCCTCAGTCCTTACTGCCTACCCGCCACCCATCCGCGTCGGGGCCTGTCTGAAGTCTATGCCGGAGTCAGGCTGGTGACGAACTTCTCCGCATCTACGAAGGTGTCGAACACCTGCGGGTGACAGAGCATGTTGAAGGACTTCCACCGTCCAACCGTGGGGTCCACGGGCGCTCCAAGGGCCACAAAGCGCCGGAAGATGATTCGCGAGTTGCGTCCGCCCCGGATGGCCCGAGCCATCTTGTTGGCCTCCTCCTCGTTTGCCGGAACCACGCTGTCGTAGCGGAGCATGTCCGCCACCTCGGGACCATGAACTTCGGCCACGATGAAAACCACGTGATGCGTTGCCTTCGGAGTCTTGGTGCCCATGGTTGCTTCCCTCTTTCAGTGAGGCACATCTATACTACGAAGAGACTGCTGTTGTCAAGGACGGAGGTAGTTGTACAACCGGGCGGCTTCCTCGATTTTCGGCACCAGCTTCTTCAAGTGCTTCGCACGACCCCCAGTGGGGTTCTCGTCCCACCGCGCGTGTTCTGCCCGGAGCGCCACAAGCGCATAGTGCAGGAGTTCCCGAAGCTGCGCCTTGTCGGTGGGGATTTCCACGTTCTCTACGGTGATAGTTACGGTCGTCATGGTGTTACCTCTCCTCGCGAATCTTGATGCGGATTGCCTGCTCTCCGGGCTCCAACTCAAATCCAGGGTAGTCGGTCGCGTACCAGAGCCGACCACGCTTCACCGCCATGCCCATTCGGCCCGGCCAATCCGCCAGCATGTACATGGTGGGGACAGCGTCTTCCTCCACCACCTTGTTCGTCTTGAGGTCTACGATTTGGAATCTCATGAACCCCTTCTACCACCAGTTGACTGCCGTTGTCAAGGCCCGGAAGCCTTCTCTTTCTCCCGCGCAGTCCAGAAGCGCTCAGCACTGAGGATGGCCGCTCGCATCTTGGACGCCCCGCTAGGGTTAGCAGAGTGGACCATGCAAGTGATTCTGCTCAGGGAGCCATTGGCAGCCTGTTCCTCAATCCAGCAGGCCACGTCGTAGCCGTCGCCCACGTCGTTGAAGTACTCACCGAGGTCGTGATCCAAACTACAACCGGTGATGTCCCCCACCTTGAGGCGAGCGATTGTTTCCGGAGCGGTATAGGTCCTCACCGCGAAGCCCGCAGGAGTGGCCCGCTCATCGTCCAAGTACAGCCATTTTTCCTGAGTCATGGTTAGTCATCTCCCTTCATCTCATTGATGCACGAGCAATTCCCGCAACCTCCAGGGATTGGAATGGCGTGACAGTTACAATCACAGAGGTCGGACAGTCCGCCATCGAGAAGCTTGAGTCCCAGCTTCTTCTGCTTTCCACCCGGCTTGGCAGCCGCTTTGGCCTCCGCAGCAGCCATCGTGGCTGCGATGTCAGGGTGACGGGAGAGGAAGAGGACCCACGCGTCATTGGGCGAGTAGGTGTCTTCCAACAGCTTCTTGTTACCCCCTTCCTCCAGAATGCGCTGCGCCGCAGCAGCCGCAATGGCCTTGAAAACCTGGCGGGAAGCCTTGTAGTAGGCCTTCTCGTCCTTCTTGACGTCCACCTTCATCATCTTGAGGGCGTTATCGACCAAGTCCTTGATGGCCGTGTCATAGAAGGTCTGTGCGAGGCCAAGCGCCTTGAGGTCTGGAGTGTCGCTCATGCCCTACTAGTAGCATGTTAGTTCCGCGATTGTCAAGGCGCTACGGAGTGCTTGACACAGCACTGCCATTCATGTATAAGTGGTCCATCAACCTCAACCGGAGAAACCCATGAGCACTCGTTGTCAGATTCAGGTCGAAGGCAGCAAGGTCCTTCTGTACATTCATTCTGACGGTTACTGCTCGGGAATCCTCCCCACGCTGTTGCCCTTCGTCGCGAAGTTCCACAAGGGGCGTGGGGATGACCCTGAGTACATGTCTGCCCGAATTCTTCAGGTGTTCATGAACAACTCGGACCAGCACATGGCGGAGTTCCGTGCCAACTCGAAAACGTCCAAGCTTCTCGGAGAGCCCCCTCCCTACGAGGGGATGCTTGGGTTCGGCGTGGACACTGAGATCCACGGTGACATCGAATGGCTCTACATCGTGAAGAAGGGCGGAGCGGTGGAAGTGCAGGCAGTGACTGGTTGGGGTGACAATCAGAAGTTCACCACGCTCAAGACTTTCCCTGTCGGCACGGACCCGAAGGACGCCCTCCTGCAGCTTGGTGATGAGGGGAAGTGAGTCGTGGCTGAATTGACTTTCAAAATGGCGACCCGCTCAGTCGGCTCGGTCGTCATCGTGAAGAACGCGAGCAAGAAGCTGCCTGAGGGCACCATGGGTGTCCTTGTCCGCTGCTGGAAGGATTACAAGCTTCAGTGGGGTTGGCGAGAGACAGTGGAGGACGCAGTCAATCTTTTCCTGGCCAATGGCAAATGGTACCGGACGCGTCTTGCCAACATTGAATTGCTGGAGGTTGGTCCTGCTGAGAAGGAACAGGCGGACGACTTACTCATCGCCTACGTGTCCGCAGGGTCCCCCCGAGGCTGAGGGGACCGCAGTTGTGGCGGGGTCGAAACCTCCTAAGTGTTACCTCCCCGTGGTGGAGGCCACAGGGGATTCAACACTTAGGAGTGGAAGTCGTCTTCAATGAAGTCATCTTCGAGCAGAAAGATGAGAGTCGCGCGGCTGATGTAGTGCGCGTCTGCGTCGTGCCCAGGATTCTTGGGGTTTGAGGTTCCCTTGGGGGCCGCCTTAATGCGTAGCAGGTCGGAATCCATTGCCTTAAGCTTTTCGAGCAATCGCTTGAGCTTCCTGGTTGAGGTAGTCACGGGGTCACCTTGGTAGCCTTGCGCCACTCGCACTTCGCGCTGTACTTGTCGTGCAGCGGGCACCAAAACACCGTTCCAGGCTCCGACACGGCGAGGGCCACTTCCTCCGCGTTTCCGGTCACACCTCCGTAATTGCGCATCTGTCCTATGCTGTCTCGTTTCCCTGTGGCTCGATGTGCAGCCGCCCAAGAGAACGCCGCTACGATTTCACGGGTCTGCCTTGTTCCGTTTGGAGCAGAGGGGCACTCATTGCGGTAGCTAGTCCAGCCGTAGACTTTGAGCTTCATCGGATACTCTTTCCTTCAGCGTTGATGCTGGGCTCGTCAGTTTCATCGTGGTTTGGGTAGGGATTCTGGGAGTCGCTGTTGGGCAGCCTGTACTGGTGGGTGTGCCGGTCGAAGGCCTCTACCAGAGCAGCCAGCTTCTTTTCCAGCTCCTCAATGCGTTTCGTCTGGGTATCCATGCACCCTTAGTACACGAAAGAGCTGCCACAGTCAAGCACCTAGCTGACGAATCTTTCCGCTTGCGTAGTGACTGCCATTCGTGTATAAGTGGTGAACCTCGAACAAGGAGAAGCACCATGGGTGGCTGTGACTTTACTGTCGGAGCGAAGGGCCAGACGGCGAAGGAAGCCTTCAGCCGTGCGGTGACCGACGCTCAGTATCAGAGTGGGCATGGCGGTTACACCGGCACAATCGCCGAAAAGCACTCCTTCGTGATGATGGGGGCGGCCAAGACGAAGAAGGAGGCCTATGAGATGGCCTACAACTTCATCGATGAGGGTAACGAGAAGATCGCCGACAAGTGGGGTCCGGCGGGCTGCATCGAAGTGGAAGGCGTGCCTGACTACTGGGTCTTTTTCGGTACGGCCTCGTCATGACCATTCGCATCAAGATCCAGGATAGGCACGTCACTATGAGTGGTGTGCCTTACGACAAGCTTCGCGAGGTCTTCACTTGCGCTGCGCTCAACCTGTACCTGCGACCACGTGGTCGCAAGGACAGTACGCAGTACAAGGAGATGAAGGCCTATCAGGACGGGCTGATGAGGTGGCTCAAGCTGATGGAGGAGGCGATGAGTCTCGCCATTTCCAATACGTACCCACCCCGTCCGGTGGATAACTCGAAAGCCGTCAGGTTCAAGCGCGTGCGTGAGTCCGAGAAGGAGCGTGCGCTTCTGGATAGTCTCACCACCGACGTGCTCTCTTGGAGCAAGGAGCGTTGGGATGGGGTCCGCCAGAAGGTGGATGCTGCAAATCGACGAGACAAGCCTCGTAGTGCTTGACAACAGCAGTCTAACCGTAGTATAAGGAACGTATGAAAGAACTCAATCCGGTTTTCAAGATGCTTCGGGACCAGGGATTCACGGCTCGCCAGCGTTTCGCTTGTTGTATGAGCTGTGCTGGAGCCAAGATTGCCGTCGAATTTGGCGGTCGGGCCGAGAAGGATCCTACCTTCGACTCCAAGGGGTTCATCTACTTCCACGCGCAGGATGTCATCCGGGATGAGGATCATCGCCGCGCCCGCTACAGCACGGAGAACGTCTCCATGATGCTGCGCTTCGGCCCGGTGGAATTCGTCAACCACGAGACGGGCGCTTCCCGTCAGTGGGGTCTGCCCATCAAGGAAATCGGTGAGGCGGCTGTGGCGGCTCTCAAGGCCTGCGGCATTGAGTACGAGTGGGACGGGAATCCAGACGTGTGCATCACGGTCTACCCTCTCGGCAAGACCAAGGTGGCCGAGCAGCGATTCCGCGCCGGTCGCACGGGGTAGAAATGCAAAAACGCTCTCCCCTTTCGGAGAGAGCGCCCCCACAATCGAAATCGGAACTCGGTGTTGGTTGTTATTCCACTCACTACCGTTTGGGCCTGGTGCTGCCGACGGACACTGCGTGACTCACTTTGCTCGGAGGGGTCAGGCTATACTAGCAATGTGATGGGCACGTCAACCAATTACTAAAGTGTAGGATCTTGGAGCCCCATGTAACCAGGAACCAGCCCGCGCCTTTGGTTCTCTACCGATTGTTTTGCCCATGGAACAATCCAGTAGCGGGAAGATCCATTCCAAGCCTCTAGAATTGCGAAGCTGTTGCCGCATTTAGGGCACGTAACCGGCGCGGTGCTATTTACATCGGACATCACGGCGTCTGGCGCGCTTTGAATGGTATACCCGTTGCCCTGACAGGAACCACCCTCACTTCGGAATTCCAAGTACTGGTTGCAACCCGTGCAGGGCACAAATACTGAATCGAACATTTGATTACCCCTTTTAAGGGATAATACCTGTTGTGATCTTTACGGCAATTTCCTTTAGGGCCGCTCCCTTTCGACATACTTTTTAGCGTACCCAAGTGGAAGCTCTCGTCCCACAATCTTGATACGGCGGGACGGGCTGGCAGGGATTCGGTAAACCGTGAAGCGGTTACGGCGGCCAGCGGCGTGATCCGGCACGAACAGGTAATAGCACCCGTCGTACCCCACTCGCTGGGTAACCTGGACGTTGACTGACTTACGCATTACCGCTCGCACTTCAAACAGCAGGGTAAGAAGTAAGTGCAGAACCCGAACTTCACTTCTCGCTTTGTCATTCTCGTGCAGAAGTGGCAGGGCTGCGCTTTGCCGCTCCGGATGTACTGCGAGTAGGTCTCTGCCTTCGGGTAGCGGATATCGTCCTTCTCCTTGTTCTCATTCTTGGCGAAGTCCACCTCTGCAATCATGACGTCCATGATTGCATGTACCGCCTTGCGGACTTCTTTTTCAATTGCCTGGGCCAATCGGTCTGACCGACCAAAGGCGAGCACCTTGCCCCTCCGTGCCTTCTTCACGGCGTCTCCTTCACGGTGTCGTCCGCCTCGCACGTGGTGCATACAGGGGGAGGGACGTGGTGCGACTCCGTACAGGTGCTGATGTGGCACTTCTTCTTGGGACGGAACTTCATCCACAGCGTCCGTGCGAAGGGTACCGCGAACACGAGCATCATGATTTCGTCTGGGCAGATGTGGAACATGGGCCCGCTTATAGCCCGGTTGGCGGGTGATTGTCAAGGGCTCCTGTTGCTTGACAACTACAGACCCCATGTGCTACTAGTGGGTGCATGGCCTCCAAGAAACCCAAAAAGTGCGTGGCAATGAACTGCGCGCAGCTCCCCTGTCTTCTCCACTGCCAGAAGAACCCGAGCGATAGCTACCACGAGATGGACTTGCGAACTGTCCGGCAGTCGAATTGCTGGCCTGAGTACGTGGAGGTTCGGTGTATCCATTGCTACAAAGACGGCTACACAAAGTTGATTCCGACGCAGGTTGACTGGAGTTCTCCCTAATGGACTGTGGATTCCAATGCTTCACGGTTGATGTTCCTGGGTCTGACCCTCAGTGTCCCTTCCACAATAGGGCTGCGGAGCGTCGAGCGAGCGAGCGAGACGAGGTCGAACTTGCTTGGCGGGAAGTGACTGCGGAGCACACTGCTCGCATTGAGCAGTTGGAGAAACAAGTAGCGGATCTTCAGTCCGCAGTAGCAAGCATTCGCGGTTACAGGTCGAGGAGTGAGGAATGAAGTGCTACGCATGTAACGGAAGCGGCTACTACGACCACAATGGCAGTCCGAAGTGCGGCTCCTGTGGTGGAACTGGCAAGCGAGCGGCAAAGAAGTCTAGCAATCCACGGCAGGAAGTCCTGTTCCTATCGGACTGGTACAAGCCTGGGATGGTGATGAAGGCACGCAATGTGCCCCTCAAGGAAGAACCTGACGGGCTTTGGACTCTCTTTCGCGAGAAGAATCCATCTAATCCTCCCAAGCTCCCCATCGTTCCTGTGGCTCGCATCAATGCGTGGCCAGAGGATTACATCCACGACTGGAATTGGCGTCGTGGTGAACTCATCTACTCTTCACGGTGCGCGGATGGTCCTGTGTGGATCTTGCTTGAGTACAAGTCCTAAGCGACCGCATGGTCGCTTGCAGAATCCTCCACCTCGCGCTAGGAGCCTCCCTCGATGACAATGAAGTACGCAGACAGGAAGCGCCAAGCGGCCCAGTATCACCGGGACCTCGTTGCGGTGAACGTAGCGAAGGGCTTGGAGCTAGCTCAACGGCAGCGTGGGGAGTTACTCACGCCACCGGAGCACAGCGAAATTGAGCTGACGGCACTACTCTCCGTGTACCTTGTAGCGCTACAGGCTACAGGTTTCGTGGATGACGAAGGCGCACAGGCCAGGATATTCCAAAGGGCCACGAAACACGCAGAGGAGCGCTTAGGCACCCCTCTAGAGATCGTTCGTTAGCGGCAACTAGGGCTTGGGTACGAAGGGATCGAACGCCGTTACGGCTCGTGCCTGCGCGTAGAAGGCCTTTGCCGCCTCGATGCTGCACTTCACTGCCGACTCGAATTGCTTCGAGGTCAGGAGGTGCCGCATGTCCAAGGTGTTACTTCCGTGATTGAGCGTCATGGCTCCTCGGAGGGAGTTCACTAGAATCTCACGGGCCAACAGCGTCTCTTCTTTGCTAAGCGCCATTTACTTCCTCCACTCCACTTCTTTTGAAACACCCTTCAACCTGGTCAGGTCCGATGGCTTCCGAATAGTCATTGGCAAATCGAACCAGAGCCCTTCGACAATCTTTACGGTAAAGCACTTGTTGTTCTCTACGTGCTCGTAAATCGCCTCACACGGCCATTCCTTGGTGGGGTTAGCGCGAGCACCACCGCCGATACGACGCCACGGTTTGTTGTTGTGCGGAACCATGTCCCGCTTACTACAACACTGCACGGAGTTCGTCTGCTTACTTGAGCTTCTCCACTTCCTGGTCAATGAAGCTCATGGCCGTGGTGAGCACATTGGCCTCTCCAAAGGCACGCTCCCAGCTCACCGTGTCCTTTTTTGCTCGATAGGTTTTTTCGAGTTGCCGGGCAAAAGCCCGCTGCTTACCAATTCGTCGCTTGAGGCGCAGGAGCACCTCCAAGGTTGCCTTCTTCTCCTTGACCTTCTCTTCGTGGTCCATGAAGAGAAAGGAGACGTCGATCTTCTTCGGCCCCAACTCTGGGCACTTCTTCTTGGCCGAGTGTTCGATTCCGCAATTGGCGCAAGCAAAAGGTGAGGTACTCATCTAGTTTCCTCCTTCGAAGCGATGCGGCCACCACGGAGGCAGCCGGGGAGTCTCTTCCTTCAGGCGCTTGGCCATGCGGAGGACGGTTTCCACCGGCACTCCATGAACGTTGCGACGAGCCGCTACGCGGGCATTGGCCTTGATGGTGATGATTTGCACCTCGTAGTTGTGGGCGAGAGCCAGCGCCGCGTAGGGGGCAATTTCCACTGCCGTGGTGTTGGTGTTGTCCACGATGACGGTGCGCGTCCGACGCTCCAGCCACTCCAAGAAGCTGAACAAGCAGTAGGAGTGCGCCTCTCCCAGCTTGGAGGGGTCGAAGCGGTACACTCTGTCCGCATCGACGAAGAAGTCATCCGCAGAAACAACGCGAGCGTTCTTGCGATTCTTCTTCAGTCTCTTGGTGAGCCTGCTCTTGCCTGCGCCAGGAATCCCACGAAGGATGAAGACTGTTCCGTTTGACATGTGCGTTGTATACCCCAGTGGGACTGTGATTGTCAAGTGCTCGTGGGTACACTGCCGAGGCCCATCCAGCGTCCTGGATTTTCCCGCCTGAAGAAGGAGAGCGACTCCCCCCTCCGGCGGCTGGACCTAAGCAGTCTACCCACGAACTGCACCCCTTCTACAGCCTAAGCACTGCCTTTGTCAAGTCCTGAGTGTACGTAGTTGATCCAGACATCCTTCTGTCGGTCCACCCGAGCGTTATCGGAACCCCAGACCAGCACCCCTTGCTCGGTAATTACCTCCGGGGGTTTCTTCGTCTTATCCAGGCCTACTGTGAGTAACGCTTGTCGAATCCAGTCCTTTGCGTAGAGCCCCGAGCTTTGCTTCCGTAGGACTGAGCGGCCAATTTCAATTGGCGGATTGACTCGCATCTCGCTATGGAGCCTTGGGAGGGGGCTTGCTGAGCAGCTTCCTGTTTGCTGCCTCTGTTTCCTCCTCCTTGTTGTACACCTCCTGCTGCTGGAGGCGATCGAAGCAATCCTGAAAGTCCTTTTTGGCTGAAGGGTCTTCGTCTCCCGGTGGGGTGTGGGCTCGAAGATCCTCCACCATGCCCTCCGCAATGGACTTGAGCCGGGACCTCTCGGACTTTGAGGATCCCTTGCGGAAGCAGGCCGCGCTATACGAAGCGATGGCGCACTGCGTGTAATACGCGAAGCACTGACGAAGGTTAAAATGTCCGGGGTGACCCATGATTACTTCTCCTCGTTGAGAACCTGCGCCGTGTACAGCACCTCACCCTTGAAGACGAGCGAGCAGGGTTCTTTCGTCTCGGTAGCCCTGGCCTTGGCCCTGAGCTTCAGCTTCTTCGCGAGCGCAAAGCCGTACAGGCCCGTCTCGCTCGTGAACTCCTTGGCCTGCTTCGGGGTCAACTGGATGTCGGTCGTCATACACCCCTTATGGCACAAGATGTCTGCTGTTGTCAAGTCCCTCATCCCAGAGGACCGCACATTGCTGACAGGTGGGCAGGCGGAACTTGGCATCGCGTGTGTAGGCCCTCAAGAAGTCCATGATCAAACCGGAAGTAATGACGTGGTTGTCGTCGGGATCCTGATTCAAATCCCTGCCATCGCAGGCCGCCAGCATTCCGGCAGGCTCTGAGTCCACAGCCCACTCGTTAGTCCGCAGTGTCCTTAGCGCTCGTTGGGTCAGGCAGCTCCGACTCACTTGTCATACTCGAAGTCGTCCATGGGCTACGTATAGCACCATGGGACTGCGATTGTCAAGCGCCACTGAAGACTGCATGGTCGGTATTTTCCGTATTGACGGTGCTTAGGGTTGGCCTCATTATCCCTTCAAGCCCTTTACTAGGAACTACCGTGAAGCCTTCTAAGAAGACCGCAGCAGAGTCTCTCGATGCCGCCGCAGATAAGTTCATCGCAGCGCAAGAGTTGAGGCAGGAGGGTCTTAAGGACATTTGGGGTGGAATCAAGAAGAAGGCTGGTGCGCTTGCCGCTAAGTTGCCCACCAAGGCAAATAAAGCGAAAGAGGCAGCACAAGACCAGGCGAATTCGAAAAAGTGGGCTAAGCAAGCTGCCGATCGAAAGGCAGCGGACTCGGAACACGAGGCAGAAACTGCTGCTTCGGATCGCAGGTTTGCTTCCAAGCAAGCAGCACACGATGACTGGAAGAAAAGGGACGACAAGGGCTTGGGGCTAGCGCGAAGAAATAATGCAGCTCAGGCCGAGCGGGATGCGGATAGAGCCGCCGCTCGTAAGGCCGATACGGGGTACTCGGGCAGCATGGGCGGTCCAAAGCGGAGTGAGAAGTACGACTCGCTTTCTGTACTCCCCACGGCTCAATCCTTGGTGGAATTCCGAAACCTTGTTGGTTTGCCCGTAAACCCTGAGCAGGCGCAGAAGGCCGATGCGGAGGAAGCCTTCGAGGGTCTTGTCACCATTCTGAACAACGGTGGCTGGGATGTTCGAGTCGAGTCCCTCGCTGAGCTTGTTTCCAATGTCGAGTCTCTGATTGCCGCTCAGGATTCCGGCCTAGACGAGGGAATCCTGGGTAAGCTACAGGCCGGTCTTACTCGCGCCAAGAAGTACGTGGCGCTGTAAAGCACCGACCACGTGGTCGCACCTCTAGGCTTGGGAAGTTGTCTTCCCGCACTTAGAGCAGTGCCAATAAGTGAGCGGGGAGCCAGTGACGTCCCCCTCCACTCGGCCGTCATCCCAGACGTGGTCGCACTTGTTCTGGCGTTCCCAGCGGGCGCACATTTCGGGGTAAGTCTCTCCCTTGGTTACCTTTGGCTTCTCGGTCATTTGAGTCCTGTCAGCACGTGGTCAGGGTCCTTACCCTGCTCGATGACTTTAAGCGCCACTGCCTCGTAGTACTTCGGGCGGAACGGCAACTTGCTCTTAATGACCAGTGTTCCAGTTAGGACTGCGATGGCGATGCTCAGATTGTTCAGGTCTTTTGCCAACCTGGGCTTCAACCACTTATTTACGGAGAGTGGGTCGTGGATGCGAGCGTGTACGAACTGAAAAATCTCGTCGATCTCTTCCATCAACTTATCTGTCATTCCGTCTTTGTACCATCACACTGGCCGCGAGCGTGAAATAGATGTTCACGAATTGTGGCTCGATGATGGAGATCATCTGAAAGCTTAGTGAGCGTGCTCGGATGGACGGGCTCGTACCCGCTGTTTATTTGCTCTTCTATGCTCGCAAGATGTACAGCCAATGCTCCGCAGGGAAGTCTCGTGTAGCAATAGACCGCCGGGGGCACACCGTCAGGGTAAAGCATTTTCTTCAGCGTCAAATGCGTCCCACACTTTCTTGCAGTGTCCTTCGGCATGAAGCAGGTGCTCGTGAATCATTCCTCTGTACTCTGAGGTGTACACCTCCAGCGTATTCATTCCGTGGTAGCTGGGATCCGAGCCCATGAGTACCCGTGTCTTCTTGTCATTCAAGTCAGGTAGTCGTGCCCCACAGGGAAGCTTGATGTACTTCCACTCCATCGGGTCGGAGTACTCTTTCCCTTCGTTCTCTGGTCGCATTACTTGGGCTCCAGCGTTTCCCTGAGAAGGAGTTCCCATACGACCATGAGGGACGCCAATACGATGATGCTTTGAATGTCCAAGTCCTTACGGCTGAGCGCTTCCACAAACAGGAAGCCATGGACGACAAACTGGTGGAGCGTGAGCGCCGCCAGTGCTACCCACATTCGCGGGGTGGGATTCAACACCTCATTGGCGAACCACAGGTTGACGAAGACAAACAGAAGATGAGTCTCCGGGCTCTCTGGCACGCTGATTTCAGGCCAAGTAAGCGACCACGCGTGGAAGATGGCTGGGAGCAGGAAGAAGACGATTGAAACAAGGCGACGGGTCTTCATTTCACACCCTTCAGATTCATCTTCGCGCGAGCCCTGAATCCAGGCACGGCGGAGAGGTAGGTCACACAGTAATCCGGACCCAGCTCCTGAGACAAGAAGTCGTCGGGGTACGGGCTCCCGCGCGTTAGCCGATGCCCAAGCACTACAGAGCGCACAAATGTCCGCTTACTCACCCACAACGTTTCGATGAGGCGTAGTTGAGGGTTCATTAGTGGGTGTGATCTCCGTACTCCATAACGCAACCGATGTAGCCGCACCGAGGCGACGGGGTTTCCCCTGTCAGCACCTTCATTACTACCTCAGGGTGCGGGATGTTTCCCCTGCTCAAGCGGCTTGAGAAGTAAGTAATCAAGCACATGGCCATTACAGGATCCATCTGCATGGTTCCAATGCCGAAATTGCACTTCCGGTACCAGCCATCCATCTTCTCTTGCTCTTTCGCCCGCCAAGACCCCGGAGGGTACTCTCCCGTGAGACGCCAATTGACTCGGCCCTCTAAGGGAGGCTCTCCTTCCCTCACCTTTACTTCTCCCTCTTCACTGTCTGTCCGGTGGAATGCCTCTAGCGTCCGGATTTGCCCGACCGTCAGGGAGATGCCGTTCTCAAGCAGGGCATCCTGTAGTACCTGTTCATTCTTGGTCAAAAGTTAGCCTTGGGTACTTCCTTGGGGATGAATGTCACACCATGCGACGCTTCCCCCATGGAGTGCGGCGCGACGATGAGTCCGTTGTGGTAGACCTCGAATAGCCAGCCCACGGTGAGGCTCCCATTCTTCTGCTTGATTTGAGGAAGGCCGCGAATGATTCTGGAGACCGCATCCAAGGTTTCCACTTCCTGGAGGGTGATTCCTTTTCCTGGGTTCTGCACGTAGACGGAGTAGGGGCCCATGGCTAGGCCTTGTATTTGACGATGTAGCAGTTGCGTGGGTCTACGGAGTTACCGGACTGGCAGGTAACAATGGCTTTAGCTTGATCCCTAAAGAGGACAAAGCTCTCTTCTCTCCCGCAGTGAGGGCAGTCTGCCCAGAGGTTCGCGAACTCGGGGTTGGGGTGTTTGTGCGTCTCCCAGCCCTCCTTGATTTGCATAATCACGCGGACCTCCTAGAGGCACAGCGGTTCCCTAAATCTTGGCACCATTTGCAGTCCCCGATTCGGTGCATTCTGCCGTCGATGACAGCAACAATGTTCCTACCGGTAACTCGCTCCTTGTGTGCGAGTCGCACGGCCTTAGCCTTGTACTTGCCTTTCACCAGCCAGAACTCTACAGCAGTAAATGTTGCTGACGCGGTCTCTTCACTCATTGGACTTCCACCAATCGAATATTGCGGGGAGCATCTTGCTCATCGCAGACAGGGCAACGCTCTTCGCCATGGACGGCGTGATCACATTCCGGGCATGCAGGGAGTCCATACATTCGGGGGCGCTTCTGCTTGGCCTGTTCCTGAGTCAGCACGGGGATACCCGGGTCATTAGCGTCTCTAGAAATGGCTCCGCAGACCTTGCACTCATACTTAAGGGGCGAGGTGTAGTAGACGTTCATTCCACCAGTTTCGTGGCATCTCGGACACTCCAAGGAATCCTGGCCTATTTCCTTGGTTAGTCGAGTTGCTTCAGACGCAGCCAACATTTCCAAGAGCGCGTCACGGATTCCCTTGGAGCGCTCGTCGGTAGGGACGTGGCCTGTGATTGTCTTCGCAATCTCGTGGAAGGAGTCATCGGACTTCAGGAAGACTGTACCCAGGACTTCCGCAACGAGGAGCAGCCCCTTGCGAGAGTCCTTTTCCAAAGCTCGGATTAGCGCCGGGATGTTCATCGGAGTACTCGACCTGACTTCACGTCTCGCGTGACTGTTTCTCCGTTTTCTCTTTCGGCTTGGAAAGTCGAAAGTCCTGCCGCGCGTGCCAGACACCAACCACACACACGACCTTCCCCTTCTACGAACTGAGGTTCTGGACTTGCGTGTCCTTCTCCGCCTTGGTTGGTGTCCATGATGTCGTGCTTCCGCACGACTTTACAACGAGGACAGCGGAATCGAAGTCCATGGCTACCTTTGCCAAGATCCTTCCTGGATTTTCTAGTGCCTTTCATGGGAACTCCTTGCTGGGGATGACGGGTGGCTGTGGAGGATTGAGTCGCCCCATGCAATAAGGGCAGACCAGTAGCTCTTGATCCAGCTTTGCTGACACCACGATGTTCTTACCGCAGGGGCAGTGGTAGGTGAACTCCATCCAAGCGCAGTCAGGACAAGTTTGGACTTCTTTGGTAGGGGGATTCACGGCTTCGGCTCTGTAGCTTCCAAGGCGGTCTCAAGCCGCCGTGTGGAAGCACGTTCCTCGTCCGAGGCCCCGTGGGAGTCACCGCAGCACGGACAATGATCGTGGAAGATGCCCTCGATGGCTTGACGCAGCAGCAGGACATGGCTTCGGGCGACCCTTAGCTTTGCGCTAAGAATTGCAGGGTCGCAGTGGCATACCCCCCAAGCGAGGCCACAGCCTTCGCAAAATTCCTCTAGTTCCATCCCCAGACCGTACCGCCTCTGCAGGCGATTGTCAAGAGGGCTCTAATAGAGGTTTTCGGAGTACAGCGTACCGCCGTTGGCCGTATCTCCACCGCAGCGCCGAAATATTTGTCCAGCAGCTTCAGCTACCTTCCATGCGTCAATGCGGTTGTAGTACTTGCCGAATTGATCAATGAACCCTTGGTTGAGGTCGTCCTCCGGCTTCCACAGACCCAGCATCCTGAGTTCCGCAATACGCGGCTGCATGAGCTTGTCGCAATGTCTTGCGCCAATCACCAGAACCCCAGTGCTGCTTTGCATAGCAGCACAAACGATTCGAGGAGGGGCCTTCCCCGGCCAGTCTTCTTCACTCATGACGTCAGTCCCTGGATTTGAAGGTAGTAATCCTCGACGAGGAACATGCCGCCGTTGTTGCGCGCGTAGTCGCCGGGACCGTACTCAGCCCAGTTGACTCCCTTGAGGCCGATGATGGCAACCTTGCTGTCCTTGCCCTTCTGGACGTGAAGCTGGACGTCCTTCCAAGGACCCCACTTCACATCTTCAGGACCTGCGCGACCCCAGCGAGCCGTCACCGTCTGTCCGAGAACCAGTTCGTCGATCTTCATGAACCACTTATAGCACTACTTGACTGTCGTTGTCAAGCACTCAGGGCGACCACGTGGTCGTGTCGAGGGCGCGGAGCAGTTTCAGAATGATTGCCTTGGCTTGAGTATCCGACCGTGCCCGAGACCTAGCCTTCACGTAGTGTCGCGCAGCAGCTAGCAGCTTGGCGTCTTGAGATGTTAGTTCCGCTTTCCTTGGGCGCTTTGCTACTTGAAGTGGAACATCCGTATCTCGGTAGACGTAAACGACAGCCGGACGACGAGCCCGAGTAAGCCGGGTTTTCCCTGTTGTTATCAGTCTCCCAGCTCGTACCAATTCTGTCGCTCTCGTATGAAGATTCCGAAGCCCGAGCGCCGTCTCGCACTCGTCGGTAGTTCCACCTTGGGGGCCTCGGCCAATAAACCACTGCAGCATCGCAAGTGCTCGCTGAGTCGTCATGCGGCCTCCTTGAGCCGAGGATAGAAGGCAAAGGACATCATCTTGGAGACGGACTTGGCGGATGTCCCGTCGTAGCCGTGTTGCCCGAGACCCTCCCAATTTCCGCTTTTAAGGGTGTGGAACAGGAACTCGTGCTCTCGGTAGTGTTCGACCTGGCTCCAGTTGTTTCGGTATTTCCCTTTGAGTCTGTCTTCCACCACCACGTTCCAAATCACCATCACTGGGTAATCCAGGCAATTCAGAACGGACAACACTCCCGCCAGTAGATTGAATCCGAACTTCGGAGAGGCGGGTGTGTCCACGTTAACTATCGCCGGGTGGAAGTCTTTCTGCTTTGAGGCTGTGTCGAATACTCGCACGATGTCCCCCGTGTACAGGTGGGGACGCGTAGCCGGGTTGGGGTACTCGTGGAGCACCGCTAGTGCATTAGCCGCCTGCACGGCGGGCTGTTGCTCTACCCCATGAAACTGATTCGACGTAATCAGCCCCACGTTTTGCATTTGGCGTAGCTCGCAACCAGGGTCGAGCTGCTCTGGCAGGTGCTCGCTCGTCAGGTTTCCACACAGGGTCCAGTATTGGTGGCCCTCCGGGAGCGCGTGAAGCCCCGTCAACTCCCGCCATGGGGTGATTACGGAGTCCAAGCGCGCTTGTAGCTTCTTCGGTGTGCCCCAGCTTGGAGGGAGCGTCACTTGTGCCTCTTAGCTTCCCGTTCTCGTTTCATTTTACGATACTTACCCCGACTTCCTCCGTAGTCTCTACAGAGCAGCTTCGACAGACTGCACCCTAAGAGCTTAGTGGCCGCAGTATCGATCGACGACCAAGTCCGATTGTATGGATCGCCTAGGACATGCCCATCAACTGTACCTGGAGGCGTACCGTATTTCTTAAAGTGTCTTCGAATCACTTTGTGAATTTCTTTTTCGGTCCATTGTGGCGGTCCCAGACTCCTGCCGTAATCTCTTCGAAGTAGCTTTATGAGCGACTCCCCAAAGAGCTTGGGGTGCATCCTAAATAGGGCTTCCC